>JACCDQ011436995.1_pt1 | contig 12779 bp, 10 predicted proteins | sample 7446031 | NCBI WGS metagenome assembly JACCDQ01 (sample SAMN15323442, study PRJNA562643) | freshwater metagenome | isolation source: river surface water | place: USA:Blue River Watershed | collected 2017-08-17
AATCGCTGATGGACACCATCCGCGCGCCGCACTTCCCGATTTACCTCGACTACTCGGCGACCACCCCGGTCGACCCGCGCGTCGCGGACAAGATGATTCCCTACCTGCGCGAGCAGTTCGGCAATCCCGCATCGCGCAGCCACATGTATGGCTGGGAAGCCGAGAAGGCCGTCGAAGAAGCGCGCGGCCATGTCGCCGCACTGGTGAATGCCGACCCGCGCGAGATCATCTGGACCTCGGGCGCGACCGAAGGCAACAACCTCGCGATCAAGGGAGCAGCGCACTTCTACAAGACCAAGGGCAAGCACATCATCACGGTCAAGACCGAGCACAAGGCTGTGCTCGACACCGTGCGGGAACTGGAGCGCCAGGGCTTCGAGGCCACCTATCTGGAGCCGGGCCCGAACGGCCTGATCACGATCGGGCAGCTGGAAGCGGCGATTCGTCCGGACACCATCCTGGTGTCAGTCATGTGGGTCAACAATGAAATCGGCGTGATCCAGCCGATCGCCGAGATCGGCGAACTGTGCCGCAGCAAGGGCATCATCTTTCACTCGGACGCTGCGCAAGCCACCGGCAAGACCCCGATCGATCTCGAAAAGGTCAAGGTTGACCTGGTGACCTTCACCGCGCACAAGAGCTATGGCCCGAAGGGCGTCGGCGCGCTGTACGTGCGCCGCAAGCCGCGCGTGCGCATCGAAGCGCAGATGCACGGTGGCGGCCATGAGCGCGGTCTGCGCTCGGGCACGCTGGCCACGCACCAGATCGTCGGCATGGGCGAAGCCTTCCGCATCGCCAAGGAAGAGATGGACACCGAGATCCCGCGCATCAAGGCGCTGCGCGACCGCCTGGCCAAGGGCCTGAACGAGATCGAAGAGGTCTATGTCAACGGCGACATGGATCACCGCGTGCCGCACAACCTGAACGTGAGCTTCAACTACGTCGAAGGCGAGTCGCTGATCATGGCGATCAAGGACATCGCCGTGTCGTCCGGTTCGGCCTGTACTTCGGCCAGCCTGGAGCCGTCGTATGTGCTGCGCGCGCTGGGCCGTAGCGACGAACTCGCGCACAGCTCGATCCGCTTCACCTTCGGCCGCTTCACGACCGAAGAAGACGTCGACTTCACGATCAACCTGATCAAGACCAAAGTCGGCAAGCTGCGCGAACTGTCGCCGCTGTGGGACATGTACAAGGACGGCATCGACATCAGTTCCATCCAGTGGGCGGCGCACTGAGCGCGCGCAGGCTGACGGATCACGATACGAAGCATCGAAGCACACTACGACACAAGTAAAGAGACAGGAGCACCATCATGGCTTACTCTGAAAAAGTTCTGGATCACTACGAAAACCCGCGCAACGTCGGCGCCTTCGACAAGGGCGACGAGACCGTTGGCACCGGCATGGTCGGCGCGCCGGCTTGCGGCGACGTGATGAAGCTGCAGATCAAGGTCGGCGCCGATGGCGTGATCGAGGACGCGAAATTCAAGACCTACGGCTGCGGCTCGGCGATTGCGTCGTCGTCGCTGGTCACCGAATGGGTGAAGGGCAAGACCCTGGACGAGGCGCTGTCCATCAAGAACACCGCCATCGCCGAAGAACTGGCGCTGCCGCCGGTGAAGATCCATTGCTCGATTCTCGCCGAAGACGCGATCAAGGCCGCAGTGGCCGATTACAAGGCGCGCCACGGCGACGAGCAAAAGGCAGCGTAAAGTACGACGCTGGATCCCGGCTTTCCCCGGGATGACGTGCCGGGAGCTACTGGCTTCAGACCGTCGTTCCGGCGCATGCCGGAACCCAGTGACTTTGCAAGCAAGCGAGAAAAAACGATGGCAATCACCCTGACCGAAAAAGCAGCAAAGCACGTGTCGCGCTACATCGAGAAGCGCGGCAAGGGCATAGGCTTGCGCTTTGGCGTGCGCACCACCGGTTGCTCGGGCCTCGCGTACAAGCTCGAGTACGTGGACGAGGCGGCGAACGAAGACCAGGTCTTCGAGTCGCATGGCGTGAAAGTCTTCGTCGACCCGAAGAGCCTGCCGTACATCGACGGCACCGAACTCGACTTCGCGCGCGAGGGCCTGAACGAAGGCTTCAAGTTTTACAACCCGAACGTGAAAGACGAGTGCGGCTGCGGCGAAAGCTTCAGGATCTGAGCCTCATTTTTCGCGAACTTGCAGGGCCTGTTGCAGATCGACAGGCTTTTGTTTTTTAGACGAGCATGGATAACCATTTCGCGCTGTTCCAGATGACGCCGGCTTTCGCGATCGACGCGGCCGCGCTGGACGCTGCCTATCGCGAATTGCAGGGCAGGGTGCATCCGGACAAGTTCGCCAGTGCGACCGACACCGAGAAGCGGGTCGCCATGCAGTGGGCGACGCGCGCCAATGAGGCGTACCAGACGCTCAAGAGCCCGCTCAAGCGCGCCGCTTACCTGTGCGAGCTGAATGGCGTCGACTTGGGCATCGAGTCCAATACCGCGATGGCGCCGGCTTTCCTGATGCAGCAGATGGAATGGCGTGAAGCGCTGGATGACGCGCGCGGCAGTCGCAATATCGACGCGCTGGAAAAGCTGGACGCCGAGCTGCGCACCGAGCGCAAGCGCCAGCTGGACGATATCGGCACGCTGCTCGACAGCGGCCAGTATCCGCAAGCCGGCGAGCGTGTGCGCCAGCTGATGTTCGTCGAACGCTTTGGCGAAGAAGTGGCGCGCGCCTTCGAGGCGCTGGAAGCCTGAACAGAATAAAGATCACGACACCCCATGGCACTCCTGCAGATCTCCGAACCCGGCATGTCGACCGCGCCGCACCAGCACCGTCTGGCGGTGGGCATCGATCTTGGCACCACCAATTCACTGGTGGCGACCGTGCGCCACGGCATCCCCGAGGTGCTGGACGACGAAGATGGCCATTCGCTGCTGCCGTCCGTGGTGCGCTACCTGCCGAATGGCTATGCCAATATCGGTTACAAGGCGCAGGCCGAGCAAACCACCGACCCGAAGAACACCGTCATCTCGGTCAAGCGTTTCATGGGACGCGGGCTGAAGGACATCGCCTACGTCGAGAACCTGCCGTACGACTTCGTTGATGCGCCGGGCATGGTGCAGCTGCGCACCGTCGCCGGCGTCAAGAGCCCGGTCGAAGTGTCGGCCGAGATCCTGGCCACGCTGCGCCAGCGTGCGGAAGATGCGCTGGGCGATGAACTGGTCGGCGCGGTGATCACCGTGCCGGCGTATTTCGATGACGCGCAACGGCAGGCCACCAAGGACGCGGCGAAGCTGGCAGGCCTGAATGTGCTGCGCCTGCTGAACGAGCCGACTGCCGCCGCGATTGCCTACGGCCTCGACCATGGCTCCGAAGGCATCTATGCCGTCTACGACCTCGGTGGCGGCACTTTCGACGTCTCCATCCTGCGCCTGTCGAAAGGCGTGTTCGAAGTGCTGTCCACCGGCGGCGATTCGGCGCTTGGCGGCGATGACTTTGACCATCGCCTGTTCTGCTGGATCATCGAGCAAGCGAATCTCGCACCGCTGTCGGACGAAGACACCCGCATCCTGATGGTGAAGGCGCGTGAAGCGAAGGAACTGCTGTCTTCGCATAACGAAACCCATATCGATGCACGCCTGAACTCGGGCGAAGAAGTGCGCCTGACCATCAGCGCGGCCGAGTTTGCGTCCCTTACCCAGCACCTGGTCGGCAAGACGCTGGCACCGTGCCGCAAGGCCGTGCGCGATGCTGGCCTGTCGGTCGAGGATATCGACGGTGTGGTGCTGGTCGGCGGCGCGACGCGCATGCCGCATGTGCGCAAGGCCGTCGGCGAATACTTCCAGACCATGCCGCTGGCGAACATCGACCCCGACAAGGTGGTGGCGCTGGGTGCTGCGATTCAGGCCAATCTGCTGGCAGGCAACCGCGCTTCCGGCGACGACTGGCTGCTGCTGGACGTGATCCCGCTGTCGCTGGGTATCGAAACCATGGGCGGGCTAGTCGAGAAGGTCATCCCGCGCAATTCCACGATTCCTTGCGCCCGCGCGCAGGAATTCACCACCTTCAAGGATGGGCAGACCGCGATGGCCGTGCATGTGGTGCAAGGCGAGCGCGAGATCGTGGCGGATTGCCGTTCGCTGGCGCGCTTCGAGCTGCGTGGCATCCCGCCGATGGCCGCCGGTGCGGCGCGCATCCGTGTCACCTACCAGGTTGATGCCGATGGCCTGCTGTCCGTGTCGGCGCGAGAAATGCACTCGGGCGTCGAGGCCTCGATCGAGGTCAAGCCTTCCTATGGCCTGGGTGATGACGATATCGCGCGCATGCTGCAGGAATCGTTCACGTCCGCCGAAGAAGACATGCAGCAGCGCGCATTGCGCGAAGAGCAGGTCGAGGCCGAACGCATACTGCTGGCCACCGCATCCGCGCTGGATGCGGATGCCGAACTGCTGACGACGGAAGAGCGCGCAGCCATTGACCAGCTGATGGAAGCCGTGCGCAAGACCATCGCCGGCACCAGCCACCTCGCGATCAATTCGGCCGTGGCCGACCTGTCGCGCGGTACCGAAGACTTTGCTGCGCGCCGCATGGATCGCAGCGTGCGTGCCGCGCTGACCGGCAAGAAGCTGGACGAGGTCGCCTGACGGCCGCGGCAGCCGCTTGGGTACAAGTTGCGCTGCCGGCCCGGACGACCACCCCAACGAATCAACCCCCGAACGAACCTCCGACCCAAGGAACAGCCGTGCCCCAGATCGTCGTGCTTCCCCATGAAACCCTGTGCCCTGAAGGCGCCGTGCTTGAAGTCCCGACCGGTACGTCGGTCTGCGATGCGCTGCTGGAGAACGATATCGAGATCGAGCACGCCTGCGAAAAATCGTGCGCCTGCACCACCTGCCACGTGGTGGTGCGCGAGGGCTTTGCGTCGCTGAACGAAGCCGAAGAAAAGGAAGAAGACTTGCTCGACATGGCCTGGGGTCTGGAAGCGACGTCGCGCCTGTCCTGCCAGGCAGTCGTCGGCAACGAGGACCTGGTGGTCGAGATTCCGAAGTACACCATCAACCACGCGCGCGAAAATCACTAAGCAACAAGGCGCGAAGGGAGGCCGCATGAGATGGACCGACGTAGTACAGATTGCCGAGGCGCTGTACGACAAGTACCCCGACATTGATCCCCTGACGATACGTTTCACCGACCTGCACAACTGGGTGATCGAGCTGGAAGGCTTCGACGATGACCCGAAGCACGGCGGCGAGAAAGTCCTCGAGGCGATACAGATGGCCTGGATCGAGGAAGCCAAATAAAACAAAGGGCGAAAACAAAGGGCGCATGCCGCAAGGCACGCGCCCTTTGTGTTTTCCTGCAGGCGGACATTGCCGCCTGCGTCAGGCTCAGTCGGCTGCCAGCGAGTTGTTGACGACCTTCACGCGGTCACCTGCGCGCCAGGACGGTTGGGTGTCGTACTTGAAGCTGCGCTTCTCGCCATTCTCCATGCGCACATCCACTTCCCACGCCGTGCCCTTGCGGGTGCGCTTCTCGATCTCGTTGCCGGCATAGCCGCCGCCGACAGCACCGGCCACCGTTGCCAGCGTCTTGCCGGTGCCGCCGCCGACCTGATTGCCGAGCAGGCCGCCGACAACGGCACCTGCCACCACGCCCACGCCGCTGGGCTTGGCCGCCGTTTCAATGGTGCGAACGCCTTCAACCTTGCCGCAGACCTCGCAGATCGGTTGCGCTTGCACGACTTGCGGCATCGGCTGCTGCGGGGCTGCTGATTGTACCGGTGCCGGTGCAGACTGCGGTGCTGCTGCCACCTGCGTGGCGGGCTTCTTGTGCGGAGCCGCTACCTGAGCATGCGGCGCTTTGTGCGCAGCCGGCACCGGCGCAGATTCATCGGCCAGTTTCGTGGCCTCGGTTTTTTCAGCAGTGGCGGGCGCGGCAGCGCTTAGTTCCGGCGATTCCTTGCTCTTGGAGCTGGGGAGCCAGTCCATGATGGCGGCGGTGCCGACCAGACTGACGACGATGACGGAGGCAGCCGCAGCAGCGACCAGCGGATGCATTTTTACGAAGGATGTTGAGCTCATCTTGGATTCCTCTCTGTTCGAACAAACTTGACTGAGACTGCAAAGGCAGAAATTGGTTTCAAGAAATGTTTATGTGCCGAACATTCTTGTCAGTAAGTTCATGGCACCGACTTTGTCAGTGCTTGCAAGAAGGCATGATGAGCTTGCTCAATTCGGACGCATACGCGCGAATCAATTGCTTACACCTTGCTTTGAAGTAAAAATTTTTTCGCGATTTTCTGCGAGATTCTTTGCACGATTCCTTGTGCGATTCTTTGCACGATTTTTTGCACGATGCTTTGCGACACCCTGCTAGGCGATGTTCTCCGAGCTTTCCGAGGAGGTCGTCATATCGGCAGGGCGGGGCGGCTGACGGGTGCGCCACGCAGGTTCGCTCCAGCCATCGCCGCGTACGAGGTCGTTGATCAGGTCGCGACATTGCGCGAAGCATGCATAGACCGATTGCGCGATGCAATTGGCCTCGACCACGCTGAAGCCGGCATCGCGCAAGCGAGCATAGAGTGCATTGCGACAGGCGCTCAGGAAGTAGCGCACGCAGGCTTTGTCGGTGACGGTGCGTGGCCGCGGGCGCTTCAGGCCACTGCCTTCGCGCAGGCAGTCATGTTCGACGCGGGACCGGAAGCGTTGATGCCGATGCAGCAGGCAAACGGCCAGCGCATTCGCGGCACCGCGCACCGCATTGGCCATCGCGCCGACCAGGGCAGGCGCGATCACTTCTCCGAAGCGCTGTGAATCCTGACCCGGCTGCAGCCGCCCTGACACATAGCCGTTGAGGATCGTCGCTGCTGCGACGTAGGGCAGCATGCCCGATAACGCCGCCACCAGCCGCCCCTCGAAGTTCAATGCGTGTCGCTCTACCGAAGGACCCAGCCGCTCGAAGCCGGACTTGCAGGCTTCGATCACGGTCGATTCGGCAATCAGTCCCAGATTGCGCGCAGGGAGCAAGTGCGTATCGACTTTCCATGCGCGATCGACGCAAACGGCGATGGCGATGCCCGACAAGCTGCCAACCACTGCTGAGCCGGCCTTGAACTCGCTGGCATTCTCCCGTTCCATCTCATCGGTGGCGCAGGTGCTGCTGGCCGACGCGCAGGCTGCCAGCAGCGAGCCGGTGGCGATACCCAGCACAGGGTGGCTGGTGCCCAGCGCGGCGATGGTACCGACGGCAGCCGCGCCCAGCACGGTACACATTCCGACGCCCGCTTGTTGCCATCGGCTCTCGTTGCCTATCTGCGCGCTCGCGAGTCGCCAGGCGATGCGCCCGCCAATCGCGGCTCCGGCGAAACCCGCACTGATGCGCAAGCCGAGTTCATCGAATGACGCCAGACTGCAATAGAGGATCAGTCCTGCAGATCGTCCCAGGCCTTGTCCGATGTAGTCGCGCAGCGCATGGCCTGCGCAGGCGGTAGCGATGCTGCCGCGCATCGATGGCAGGCATCGCAGAGCTGCGCGCGGGGCGCTGCTCTGATAGCTATCTGCCGCTGCCCGTGTTGGCACGACCGACACGGGGACTGCCATACCCATGCTTGCGATGCCGATGTCGCGACTGGTCGTCGCGGATGTTGATGCCCATGCTTCCATGCCCACGCCTTTCCCTGTTCTGAGCCGCCGCATCGGTAACGCGGCTGATGCGCGGATTCCGGTTCGCGCGGGAAAGTTTTATGACCGTTCGATGACGGCTGGCAGTGCGGCGCGATCAGCGCCGACCAGAAGAGCAAACAAGGGGGCGCATAAACAAAAACCCCCTGCGGATGAGGCAGGGGGTTCGTGTGATGCCGGGGCCGTCAGGGACGGCGCTTGCTTCAGTGTTGAAGACTTTTAGTTTCTCAGTCTTCGCGACGCAGGTGCGGGAACAGGATCACGTCGCGGATGTTCGGCGAATCCGTGATCAGCATCATCAGGCGGTCGATGCCGATGCCGCAGCCGCCGGTCGGGGGCAGGCCGTATTCGAGCGCGCGGATGTAATCGGCGTCGTAATACATCGCCTCATCGTCGCCAGCCTTCTTCGCCGCGACCTGCGCCTGGAAGCGCGCCGCCTGGTCTTCGGCGTCATTCAACTCGGAGAAGCCGTTGGCGATTTCGCGGCCGGTGATGAACAGTTCGAAGCGCTCGGTGATACCCGGCTCCTTGTCCGATGCACGGGCCAGCGGCGACACTTCGACCGGGTAGTCGATGATGTAGGTCGGTTCCCACAGCTTCGATTCGGCGGTCTCTTCGAACAGGCCCAGCTGCAGCGCGCCGAGTCCGGCGTGCGCATGCGGCTCGGCGCCCAGCTTCTTCAGTTCAGCCTTCAGGAAGGTTTCGTCGTTCAGCTGTTCGCTGGTGTAGTGCGGTGCGAACTTGTTGATCGCCTCGACGATGGTCATCCGATGGAAAGGCTTGGACAGGTCCAGCTCGCGGCCCTGATAGGACAGCTGTGCTGTGCCATGCGCATCAATGGCTGCCTTGCGGATCAGCGCTTCGGTGAAGTCCATCAGCCACTTGTAGTCGACGTAGGCGGCGTAGAACTCCATCATCGTGAACTCGGGGTTGTGTCGCGGTGACACGCCTTCGTTACGGAAGTTGCGGTTGACTTCGAACACGCGATCGAAGCCGCCGACCACCAGGCGCTTCAGGTACAGCTCGGGCGCGATACGCAGGAACATTTCCATGTCCAGCGCATTGTGGTGGGTGATGAAGGGCTTGGCTGCCGCGCCGCCGGGGATCACGTGCAGCATCGGCGTTTCGACTTCCATGAAGCCTTCGGTGTCCATGAAGCGGCGGATCGATGCGATCGCGGCGGTACGCGCCTTGAAGGTGCGGCGCGTCTCTTCGCTCATCATCAGGTCCACGTAACGCTGGCGGTACTTGGTCTCCTGGTCATGCAGGCCGTGGAACTTGTCCGGCAGCGGACGCAGCGACTTGGTCAGCAGGCGGATGCTGGTGACCTTGACGGTCAGCTCGCCGGTCTTGGTCTTGAACAGTGTGCCCTCGGCGCCGAGGATGTCGCCGATGTCCCAGTGCTTGAATGCATTGTGGATTTCTTCGCCGACGGCGTCGTTCGAGATGTAAAGCTGGATGCGGCCGTCGCAGCGCGCGCCGGACGCATCCTGCACGGTGGCGAACGAAGCCTTGCCCATCACGCGCTTGAGCATCATGCGGCCGGCCACCACCACGGGCACGGCAGCCGCTTCCAGCGCTTCGCGCTCGGTCTCGCCATGCTGCGCATGCAGGTCGGCGGCCTTGTGCTGCGGACGGAAATCATTCGGGAAGGCGACGCCCTGTTCGCGGATCGCGGCCAGCTTGGCACGGCGCTCGGCGATGATGGAATTCTCGTCGCGTTCTTCGAGTACGCCGTCGTGTTTGTCAGTCATCATTTTTCTGTTCTCTATGCTCTAGGGGCGGCTCAGACGCCTTGTTTCAGTGAGGCCGCGATGAAATCGTCGAGGTCGCCATCGAGCACGGCCTTGGTGTTGCCGGTCTCGAAGTTGGTCCGCAAGTCTTTGATGCGCGACTGGTCCAGCACGTAAGAACGGATCTGGTGGCCCCAGCCGATATCGGTCTTCGCGTCTTCCAGCTTCTGTTGCTCGCTCATGCGCTTGCGCATTTCGAGTTCGAACAGGCGCGACTTCAGCATGGCCCAGGCTTCGGCGCGGTTGCGATGCTGGGAACGGTCGTTCTGGCATTGCACGACGATGCCCGACGGGACGTGGGTCAGTCGCACAGCCGAGTCGGTCTTGTTGATGTGCTGGCCGCCAGCACCGGAGGCGCGGTAGGTATCGACGCGCACATCGGCCGGGTTGACGTCGATCTCGATCGAGTCATCGACTTCCGGATAGACGAACAGGCTGGAGAACGAGGTATGGCGGCCGCCGGCCGAGTCGAACGGCGATTTGCGCACCAGACGGTGCACGCCGGTCTCGGTGCGCAGCAGGCCGTACGCATACTCGCCCTCGACCTTGATGGTCGCGGTCTTGAGGCCGGCCACTTCGCCTTCGGATTCTTCGAGGATCTCGGTCTTGAAGCCCTTGCGTTCGCAATAGCGCAGGTACTGGCGCAGCAGCATCGATGCCCAGTCCTGGGCTTCGGTACCGCCTGCACCGGCCTGGATGTCGATGAAGCAGTTGTTCTTGTCCAGCGGGTTGGAGAACATCCGGCGGAATTCCAGCGCTTCGACCGCGGTGCGCAGCTCATGCGCATCAGCCTCGACGGCTTCCAGCGTGTCGGTGTCGCCTTCTTCGCGCGCCATTTCCAGCAGCTCGGTAGCATCCTTGATGCCGCCGTTGATGCGGGTCAGGGCTTCGACGACATCTTCGAGGGATTTCTTTTCGCGGCCCAGGTCCTGGGCGCGTTTGGGGTCGTCCCAGACTTTCGGGTCTTCGAGTTCGCCGTTGACTTGCTCGAGTTTCTCTGACTTCAGATCGAAGTCAAAGATACCTCCGAAGTTCTTGCTCGCGCGTGCCAAGGTCGGCGAGCAGGGCGGTGAGGGCGTTGAGGCGTTCGGCTTCCATGACGATCGGGTTCCGGCAAAAACCCGAGATTATACCGGAGCGCAGGGCCGCCGACGGGCTGCCGAAGGGGGCGTCAGGCCTTCGTGAAGTGGGCCAGCCCCATGAATTCGGCGATCACCCGTTTGGCCTCATTCTTGTGGCCCTGCAGGTCGATCAGGAAGTTCCGGTACAGCGAGGGCACGCCGGCCAGCTTGGAGCCGCCATAGCCGGTGGCATACGCCTGCATCGTGCGCCGCGCCTCGTCCTGGAACACGAAGGCCGAGAATTGCAGTCTTTCCAGCGAACCCCGTTCACGGTCGGGCCGGGGCACATGGCCGCCATTGTTCTCGATCTGGAAAGCGAGGAACTTGGCTTCGACATCGAGCTGGCCGGTACGGTCTTTGCCACTCTTGCAATTGAACTGGCTGCCACCATCGATCAGGTGGTGCAGCACCAGCAGGCGCGACACCAGCTTGTAAGGTTCCTGGCCGGCCACCGTATAGCTGCCCGAGGTCCAGATCTCCGCGATCTGCGCGCGCAACTGATTGACCACGCTCTTGTCGCGATGCATGCGCGCGATCTGTGCCACCGTGGCGGCCGACGGGTTGCGTTCGGCATGGCGCGCCGCCAGCGCGGCGTCTTGCCGCGCAAGATACCGGTCGACCGCATTGTTGCCATTGTCGGCCGCGCCGCTGGCGAAGGACGCGCCGATCAGCCGTTCCATGGCGGCGGCATTGGTCAGCTGGTTGGCAAAGACGGTGCCGCTGACGGCTTCGCCCAGCACCGGATGACGGGCAATGCCGCCGACCGCGCCGGCGTTGACGCCGAAATTGAAGGCGAGGATGTTGGCCTGCACCGTCTTGCCATTGACGACGATGCCGCCGCCATCGATCTCGGCCTGCAGGTCCTGCCACGCGCGCACCTGGATTTCCAGCATGGCCTTCTCGTCGAATTCCTTCAGCGACGGGGAGCGGCTGGCCAGCGAGGCGCGCATCGCATCCGGTGTCAGCAGCGACAGCGACATGAAGGAAATCGGCTCGCCGGCCGCAATCTGCGCTGCAAAGGCAGGGGAGCGGGTCAGCTCGACCATGAAGGCTTCGCGCACGCGGTTCAGCGCTGCCTGCCGCACCACCAGCCCCGCCAGCACTTTGCTGCCGGCCACGCGCTGCACCAGCGCGTCGTCGGCGCCGCCAGTTGCCAGTAGCGTCTCGGCGCCATCACCCAGTTCCCGGACGAAGTCCGCGCGCAGCGGGTTGGCCTGCATCGCGGAATGGGCGCCGGTATTGGCGCCTGTATTGGCGTCGGGATTGACATCCGGTGTCCCAACAGCTGTGGCAGGCGCGCCACCCAACTGCACCCGGGTCGCTTCGCGTTGGGCCTCACCGATCACGCTGCGTATCAGCGATGCCGCTTCCGCCACCGGCATCGAGCGCAGGTGTGCGCCGTCGAGCTCATACGGTGCATTCACGCCCGTGCGGGTTGCGCCGAGCAAGACCCGGCCATTCATGCTCAGCTCGGTATGGGCGGCCATCACCGCATGGGTGGCCTCGGTCGTGTCATGCGAATTGAAGCCGCCGCTGACCTTGCTGCCGTCGGCCGCGGTGTGTTCATAATCCTTGACCGTATCGGCCGTGATGGCGCTGCGGCCGGACAGGAACTGTATGCGCTGCGGGTCGTTCAGTAGCGTGCCGGCCGGTGTGACGGTGGAGTTCGTGGCGACCGTCATCACCGGTTGCGCATCGTCCCCGCTGCCAATGGCGACGGGCACGACGATGCGGCTCGAGATCACGCCCCAGGGCCGCTGATTCAGCACTTGCCCGATCGCCGTCGACAGCCGTTCGCTCGAATTCTCGATGCCCACCGCTTTCAGCATCCGCGCCAGCAATTGGGTCTCGGAGAAATGCACGGTCTCCAGTGTTTCCTGTTTGTGTATCAGGGTCGGGTTGGCGAAGATGCGCGCGACTGCCTTGTCCAGTCGCAGTTGCTGGCGCATGGCATCGAAAGGATGCAGCAGCCGCGCCGCGCCTGACACGGCCGGTTTGCCCAGCAAGCGGGCCGCATCCGCGCTACCGGGGTTGTCCCGCAATCGGGCAAAGGCGATGCGCCTGTCGGCCAGCGCGCGCGCCAGGCTGCCGTGCTTGCCCGGCTCGGTCGCCAGCACGGCCAGTGCCGCATCGATCTCGATCATCTTGGCCGTGCAGACATTTTGCACCGAAGCCGGCGAGCGATATTCCTCCACCACGTCCAGCA
>JACCDQ012196411.1_pt1 | contig 12777 bp, 8 predicted proteins | sample 7446031 | NCBI WGS metagenome assembly JACCDQ01 (sample SAMN15323442, study PRJNA562643) | freshwater metagenome | isolation source: river surface water | place: USA:Blue River Watershed | collected 2017-08-17
AGCGGTAGGCTGTCCAGGCATCGTTCATGTCAGCAGGTTGCAGTTGGGAGGCATAGCCTGCTACTTTATTATAATTGTGCAGCAGGAAGTATGCGCGTATATAGTCGCGGTTCTGCTTCTTGCCGGTCTCATCACCCGCTTGCTTGCCGATGTACACCAGCGCAGAGTCCAGCAGACCCTTCGATGGCGCATAGCGCTCATAGAATTCCATGAAGCCCCGGGCGGTTGTGATGGCATCGGGTCTGTCATTGTTGTAGCACTTCATGCCCAGGAAGGCGGTGATCTTCTTCGCCTGTGTATCGGCTATAGGCCGGCGGCGGATGAAGTGGTCTGTGACCGCCACGTGTGGAATGTCTATGCTGCCATTGCGCGGCATATGGCATTGCACACAGTCATCGTTCACTTTCTGGCGCACGCTCACCTGCTCCTTGCACTGCTGCTGGCCGCTGGCGGCTCCGTGGCAGCTCTTGCAGGCATCGAGGTACTGGGTGCGCGGGGTGAACTTTACACTCACGTGCGGGTTGTGGCAGGTGATGCAGCTCATCTTGCCCGACTGAACGTAGCATTCGCTCTTCTTCATACGCTCCACGTGCGATGCCATGATCATCTTGTCCTGGGCCCCCTCATACTCAGGCATGAACACATTCATCACTTCCGATAGTTTCATGCCCGGGCGAAAGTCGTAGAATGTCTTTCCATCATTGAGCACGGCTATGCCCTGCAGGTGGCAGCGCTGGCAGATATTGTTCTGCAGCTCGGTGGACAGGCGGCGTGGATTGACGATAGTATAGTCCGGTGTTTTAGAGGTATCTATGGGAGGGTTGTTCTGCCGGGCCTCTACGTGCAGGCTGCCGGGCCCATGGCAGCGCTCGCAGTCTATGCCCAGTTTTATATTGTTGTACTTGTTCTCACTATTGGGCACGAAGTCGGGATAGCCGTTGTGGCAGGTCATACACTCCAATTGTATCATGCGCCGGAACCGGCTGCTGGCCCCCTTCTCAAAACCCGGTGCCTGGTCCCACCGGTGTTTCTGGGTATAGAACGTGATGGGCGCCTGGTACAGGTAGCCATTACTATTGAAGATGTGGGAGTTGGTATGCTGGCCGGAGCCCACCACGTAGTCTACCCGCTGCACCAGCTTATGTACGGTGTCCCTGCCTTTCAGGCGGTATTCCATGATGAAGAAGGTATCCTGCACCCAGTAGGGCCGGTAATAATAATCAAGCGCGGTATCATACACCAGGGCATGGGCTGCCGTGAAGTCAGCCGCCGACTTTTCCCTTGTTGCGCGCCCGAAGGACTGCCCCATGCCGGTTTGCATAAAGGTCTCATAGATAGCCGGGTGGCAGCCGCGGCAAACGTCCATGCCCACATAGTGGGCGGATGTATCATAGACATTGAGCCATTGGGAATGGGCTGCTTCCTGCTCCTGCCCGCTATCCCCGGAAGAGGGGCTGTTGCAGAAGAAGGAAGGCAGGGCAACTGCGAACAGCGCACCCACTAGTAGTATTTTCCGCAGCAGCCGGGAGGTCATGAGGCGCCAAAATTAATGGATCGGGTCCGTAGCTCCATGCCCAAGGGCCCGGGTCCGCCAGTAAGATGGTATGCATGAGGATATATCTTCAATTGTGCGAGCCGGATCTTAGTTTATTACTAACTGTAAGTGCTTATCTGAGCCATTTTAACGAAAATTTCGGCAAAGTTGGAGCGGGACTTCATTTTTTTATATTAAATCATATCTTTGCACCCCTTGCAGGCGTAGGGTAACCTATGCCTGTGAGAGAATTTTTAAAATTTTTACCCATATATAATTACAAGATCGACCTATGCATTTGAGAGGTTTAGTGAAGTTGTTCACAGCGGCGCTTATTTTGATTTCGCTGTATCAGATTTCGATAACGTTCATGGTCCGCAATGCTGAAAAGAAGATGCGGGCAGATGCTTTGAAAACAGCAAAAGCAGAGAACCCATCCGCCACCGGTGCTGAACTGGATAAGCTCACAGACAAGTACTATGAGATGATCACAGATTCCATGCAGGGGCATGTGATCACCAGTTTCCCCAAGTTCACCTACCAGGAGGCTAAGAACGAAGAGCTGAGCCTCGGCCTTGACCTCCAGGGCGGTATGAACGTGACGCTGGAGGTGAGCCTCGACGACCTGGTGCGCGCGATGTCGAACAACCCGCGCGATGCAGCCCTCAACAGGGCCATCACAGATGCGAACAACGCCAAGGCGAACAGCCAGGCCAACTTCGTTACCCTGTTCGGTGAGACCTTCGAAAAGCAGAACCCGGGTGTAAGCCTTGCTTACCTGTTCACCAAGCCTTCTGAAGAGAAGATCACGCTGAAGTCTACGAACCAGGAAGTACTGGCTGAGATCAACAGGCAGGCGAAGGACGCCGTGAAGCGTACTTACAACGTACTGCTCCGTCGTATCGACAAGTTCGGTGTGGCTAACCCCAACATGAACCTGGACGAGAACAAGGGTATCATCACCGTGGAACTGGCAGGTGTGCACAACCCTGAGCGTGTGCGCTCTTACCTGCAGGCCACTGCGAAGCTGCAGTTCTTCGAGACCTACACCAACCAGGAGATCGGTCCATTACTCACTGCTGCCAACAAGCCCCTGTCGGATTTCCTGGCAGGTGTGAAAGAAGAAGATACTACTGCTAAGGCTGATAGCGCTACCGCAGTTGCAACCACTGACTCCGCAGCAAAAGCTGACTCTAACAGTAAGAGCGAAGTAGGCAGCCTCGACGCTGTAGTAGCAGAGAACAAGGGTACATCAGGCGCAGGTAGCAACGATACGTCTCAAGCCGGCAAATTCAGGAAAGAGAACCCGCTGAGTTCTATCATCAACCCGGTACTTACAGCAGATAACACTAACTTCCTCATGGGCCCCATGGTTGGCTACGTTCAGAGGAAAGATACTGCCAAGGCGAACAAATATCTTGCGCTTGACGTTGTAAAGAGCAAGTTGCCTTCTAACGTTAAGTTCATTTACGGCGCATACCCTGTGACCGATAAGAAGAATGTAAAAGACCCGAATGCTGTCCTGGCGCTGTATGCAATGAAGGTTCCCCCCGGTGGTGGCGCCCGCCTGGAAGGCGATCATATCGAGTCGGCCCGTGCTGACTATAGCGCTATGACCGGCCAGCCTAACGTGACCATGGACATGGACGTGACCGGCGCACGCATATGGAAGGAAATGACAGGCCGCGCCGTAGGCAAGTATGTAGCTGTGGTACTGGACGACAAAGTTTATTCTGCTCCCCGCGTAGAGAATGAGATCTCTGGCGGTAACACCGAAATATCCGGTTCTTTCTCTGACGAAGAAGCGAAGGACCTGGCCAACATCCTGAAGTCTGGTAAGCTGCCGGCGCCCGCACACATCGTGCAGGAGCAGGTGGTAGGTCCTACACTGGGTGCTGAGTCCATCGATTCTGGTTTCAGCGCGATCATCATGTCGTTCCTGGCCATCTTCGTGCTGATGCTCGTTTACTACAGCACCAGCGGCTGGGTGGCTAACATCTCCCTGACACTGAACCTGCTGTTCACCGTTGGTGTACTGTCTGCAATGAAAGCGACACTGACACTGCCAGGTATCGCCGGTCTCGTACTCGGTATCGGTATGGCGGTGGATGCGCACGTGCTTATCTTCGAGCGTATCAAGGAAGAACTGGCATTGGGCAAGACGCACCAGCAGGCGATCATAGACGGTTACCGCCGTTCTAATGCGCCGGTACTCGACGGTCACATCGCACAGCTGATCACGGCGGCCATCCTGGCCTACTTCGGTCTGGGCCCTGTACTGGGCTTTGCTACCACGCAGTTGCTGAGTATCACCATATCGCTGTTCTGCGGTATCCTGGTATCACGCCTCATCAAGGAGATATACACTGCAAGCGGCAAGCGTCACTTCAAGTATTTCACTCCCGTATCTAAGGCCGTGTTCAACAAGGCCAAATTCGACTTCATGCGCATCCGCAAGATGACCTATGTCATCTCTGCTATCGTAGTACTGGCGGGTGTAGGTGCTCTGTTCAACGGCTTCGACTATGGTGTTGAATTCGCAGGTGGTCACAGCTACACAGTTAAGTTCGACAAGAAGCTGGAAGTATCGAAGATCCGTGAAAAACTGCATACTTACTTCGGTGAATACCCTGTTGTGAAGACCATCGGTACTAACAACCAGGTGAACATCACTACTGCTTACCTCATCGACAAGCCCGGTGATATGGAAAAGCAGGTACAGGAGAAACTGTTCGAAGGCCTGAGCAAAGAAGGCTTCCTGCCTGCAGGTATCAGCCAGGAGGAGTTCACCTCTAAGTACATACAGAGCTCACAGACCGTACTGCCAACCATATCTGACGACCTCATACAGGGTGCGATAAAGGCGACTGTCATATCGCTGATATGTATCTCTATCTATATCCTGGTGCGTTTCCGCAGGTGGCAGTACTCTCTGGGTACGTTCGTATCGCTGCTGTTCAACATCGCTGCTACGGTCGCTGTGTTCTCGTTCCTGCGTGGCAAGGTGCCATTCGCACTGGAAATTGACCAGCACTTCATCGCTGCGGTACTGACGGTTGTCGGCTTCTCGATGAACGATACCATCATCGTGTTCGACCGTATACGTGAATACTTCCGTAAGACGCCTGATGGCAATACGACAGAAGTTATCAACCGCGCTATCAACGACACCCTGCCACGTACCGTGATGACCTCACTGACCGTGTTCCTGGTAGTGCTGATCCTGTTCATCGTAGGTGGCGAGGTGACACGCGGCTTCGCGTTCGCGATGCTCATTGGTGTGATCACCGGTACGTACTCTTCTATCTTCGTGGCATCACCGATACTGGTGGATACCGACAAGTCAGGCAAGCTGGCAAGGGAAGAAGACAACGAGGCCCGCATCGAAGAGCTGAAGAAGATGGCTTAATAACTTTAAAATAGTCTTAAAGATCCCGCCCAGGCACATCCCGGGCGGGATCTTTGTTTAATGGCATACTATCTTTCCCTACATTTGTAGCGATATGAAACAATTCTTCGAGCACCTGGGCAGGGCCGCAATGATGATCAAAGGGGGCTTGCGCCGCCCGGAGAATGGCAGGGTGTACTGGATAGAGTTCATGGCACAGTGCAATGACATCGGCATCCGGTCATTGCCCATCGTGCTCATCATATCTATGTTCCTCGGCATGGTATTGACCATACAGACCTCTTACCAGCTCATCAGCGCCTGGATACCCAAGACGGTGGTGGCGTCTATCGTCAGGGATTCTACTATACTGGAGCTTTCGCCTACCGTGATCTGCATTGTCCTTGCTGGTGTGGTGGGGTCGAAGATCGCATCGGAACTGGGCAATATGCGGGTGAGCGAGCAGATAGATGCACTGGAGATAATGGGCATCAATACAAAGACCTACCTGGTACTGCCCAAGATAGTGGCTGCCACGATCATGGTGCCGGCACTTATCATCATTTCCATTGCGGTGAGTATATGGGGAGGCTATGTGGCGGGTATGTTCTCCAACATTCTTTCTGAGGAACAATTCTTCCAGGGCCTTACCGAGGGCTTTCTGCCTTACAATCTTTTCTTTGCTATGATGAAGGCATTCGTGTTCTCGTTCATCATTTCCATTGTGCCGTCTTACTATGGCTACTACGTCAAGGGTGGTGCGCTGGAGATAGGCCGCGCTTCTACCACATCGGTGGTGGTTAGCTGCATCCTGATACTGTGTGCAGATTATGGGTTGTCTGTGCTGATGCTCTAAGTGGCTGAACAATAATGGTAGCACATAGGCAGTGCGGGCCTTCATTCCCGAAAAATGCCTAATTTCGCATCTTTATTTTTTCGTTAAATAATCATCCGGAAGTGGCATATCCTCTTGGGCGCATTGTAGCAGTAGGTGGCGCAGAAGACAAGGGCACGGACCTCGAAAAAGGTATCCTGCAGCGTAACCGTCTCAATTTTTTCGAACTTGGTATCCTTAAGAATATCGTTAGCCTCATCTCCGGCGAGCCAAGGGTAGAAGTGATCACTACCGCGTCATCCATACCGGATGAGGTAGCGCAGAACTATATCGATGCTTTCGGCAAGCTGGGCTGCACTAATGTGGGGCACATGCGCATCCGCAACAGGGAAGACGTGAGCCTGCCCGAGCACATCGAACGGTTGAAGGCCTGTAATTGTATCATGTTCTCTGGTGGCAACCAGTTGCGTCTCTCATCCAATTTCGGGGGTACGGAATTCCTGGATATACTGAAGCGTCGGTTTACAGAAGAGGAGTTCGTGATAGCTGGTACCAGCGCAGGCGCTATGGCCATGAGCAATACCATGATCTATGAGGGGAATGCCTCGCTGGCACATCTCAAGGGCGAGGTGAAGATAACGACCGGACTGGGGCTGATGCAGAACGTGATCATCGATACCCATTTCGATAAGCGCGGCCGTTTCAACAGGCTGGCACAGGCCGTGGCGGCACAACCCGGCGCCATAGGTATCGGGCTGGGCGAGGACACGGGTATGATCGTATCGCGTGGCCACGAGATAGCAGCCATAGGTTCTGGCACCGTGGTGATCATTGACGGCAGGAACATCGAGTACAACAACATTGCCGACATAGAGTTCGGTAAACCCATATCGGTAGAGAACATCATCGTGCACATCATGTCCACCGGCGATGTCTACAACCTCGAAACGAGGAAGTTCGAGGGCAGCGAGATCGTTGTTGACGACGAGGACTAGTCCTTGTAGATATTGATCTCGTTACGTCCTTCATTATTGCGGCAGGCACGGTACATTCCCTCGCTGTTGAATGGCATGGAGATGTTGCCAGATCTGTCGATGGCGACCAGTCCACCTTCACCGCCTATTTTCACCAGCTTGTCGTGTACTACCACATCGCAGGCAGCAGCGAGCGAAAGCCCTTTGTATTCCATCAGGCAGGAGATGTCATAAGCGACCACAGAGCGAATGAACAATTCACCATGACCTGTGCAGGATATGGCGCAGGTACTGTTGTTGGCATAAGTGCCAGCACCCGGTATGGGGCTGTCGCCGATGCGGCCGAACTTTTTGTTGGTCATGCCGCCGGTGCTGGTGGCCGCCGCCAGGTCGCCCGCAGCATCGAGCGCGACTGCTCCCACCGTACCGAATTTCTTTTCACTGTGGTCCAGTTGCACCCTGTCTTCCTGTAGCGCTTCCTGCCATTGCTGGTAGCGCTGTTCTGTATAGAAGTAAGCATCCTCCCCGAACGGTACATTGTGCATCTGGGCAAATTCTTCGGCGCCATCGCCGCTGAGCAGCACATGGCCACTCTTGTCCATCACCAGTCGCGCCAGCGCTACCGGGTTCTTTATGCCACTTACGCCACATACCCCGCCGGCCGCCAATGTGCGACCGTCCATGATGCAGGCGTCCATCTCGTGTTTGCCCAGGTTGTTGAACACAGAGCCGCGGCCGGCGTTGAACAATGGAAAATTCTCCAATGACACCACAGCAGCTTCCACAGCGTCCAGGCTACTGCCCCCTTGGGCCAGTATGTCGTAGCCGGCGGCAAGCGCCTGCCCGAGCCCGGCTTCATATTGTGCCTGTTTTTCCGGGGTCATTGTGCTGCGCAGGATGGTGCCTGCCCCGCCGTGGATCGCGATACCGAAATTGTGTGCCATACCTCTTTGAAATAGGCTACAAAGAAACAGCATACTTTTCTATTATAGTGCTGAGCAGCAAATTGTTACTACCCATATAGCCCGTATATTTGACGCCGGATCCTCCCTTATTCCTTCCGGTCATGCTTGATAAGATCGCTTCCGCCATTACCAGTCACAGGGGAAAGCTATTTGTGTTCATGGTCGCGGTGCTGGCAGCGATGGCCCTGCTCACGCGTATGCCGGCATTCGACGGCAGTTTCAATGGTTTCATACTCGAAGACAACCCGGCCTATATTACAGGTGTAAAGATCGATTCGGTATTCAAGGTAGGTAAGCCTGTTTTCGTGAAGATAGTCCCGGAGGACAAGGACTGCCGCACAGTGCTGCGCGGGATGAGAGAACTGGACCGGAACATACGAGCGGTATCGCCGGCATGCAGCACCATATCCGTTAAGAATATCATCACAGCATCGATACCTCCTGAGCGATATGACGAGCCGTTCTCGTCTGTATTGCATACGCTGGCCGGCTACCCTTTGTATCGTGACTTGGTGAGCAGGGATGAGCGGTCGTGCGGCCTGCTGCTCAGTGTGCCTAATGACTCACTGTTCCACCTCGCCCGTTTCGATAGTGTTGTAGCGCTGCGCTACGATGGTATCAAAGAAGTGAAAGCCATCAGCCTCTACCACATAGAGCAGGCTGTGTCCGACAATATCCAGAAGGATCTCCTTAAGCTGTCCACGCTCATCAGCCTGTTCTTTGCTGTATATCTCTACTTCGCATACCGAAATATGAGGGCCCTCCTTTTTGCGGGGGTCATCATTGGCACAGCGGTCACGTCGTCCCTGTTCTTTTTCTCTGTGCTGGGTTATGGGCTCAACCAGATAACTACGTTGGCCATACCGGTACTGGTGGTGATATCGTTGTCGGATGTGGTGCACCTGCTCAGCGGCTACGCACACCTGCGGCATGTTCCGGATGCCAGTGCCCGCATCAAAGAAGTGGTGAAGTTCTACATGGTGCCATCGTTCTTTTCGTCGGCCACTACCTCGTCGGCATTCCTGTCCTTTTACATCTTCAATGAGAGCGAGTATATACGGCAGTTCGGGTTGGTGACGGCTATTATCGTGTTGTTCGAGTTCTTTGTCACTTTTTTGCTGGGGCCATTCCTGCTGCAATACATCCGGCTGGATCGCTCAGCGCCTGCAGTGCTGTCGGGCGTGGTGCGTTTCCTGGAGCGCTACCAGAAACAGTTCACCATCGGTTTTATTGTTTTCATGCTGGGCTCTGTGGCCTTCGTTGGTTCCCTCCGTTACGACTCCGACCCTGAGATGTTCTATCCCCGCGGCACCAAGGTAGAGGCGCTGCACAAAGAATTCAGGAACGACTTCTACACCGGCAACCCTGCCGAGATACTCGTGGAGCCACTGGGCACAGCAAGCCCTGGCTACGACTCCCTGGCGCGCGCGGCTGTTAAGGACCTCACAGCACGTCTTGAGACACGTGCAGATGTAGCCTCTGTCAACTCTGTCGGTAAGGACAATTATGTGCCATCCGCCATGGGCATACCGGTGAATGTGCTTGACTATATGGGCAGCAATAACCCATTCGTTTCCCGCGATGGAAAATACTTCCGCATACAGCTTAATTTTAAGGACTTGGCGGATATCGTTGCCTTCAATGAGCATTTCAAGGATTTCGTTGGCCCATGGGGCAAGGTGGTGAATGTGAACTTCACAAGTGGCACCCTGCTTGTGAAGGAGATGGATGCACGCACCGCCTCATCGCTGTTCAATTCGCTGTTCCTTTCAGGCGCATTCATTGCGTGTATCCTGTTCGTCCTTACCCGCTCTGTATTGCTCACGCTGGTAAGCTTCGTGCCCAACCTCATCCCGCTGGCCATGGTCATCTACATGTTCTACTTCGGGGGCATGGACATCAATATCCTTACGGCTATCTCGGCCGTTATCTGCCTCGGCCTGCTGGATGATGATACCGTGCATATCCTTTACCGGAAACTGGTAAAGCAGCAACCACTGGAGGAAGTGTCTGTGAGTATCCTCTCAACCTCGGTATTGCTGTCGGGTGGGTTCGCCTTCTTTGCATTGAGCAGCTTTGTGCCCACGCGCATCTTCGGGCTCATTTGTGCCGTGGTGTTCTTCGTGGGCGTCATCAGCGAGATAACGGCTACGGCCTACCTTACAGGCCTGCTGAAGGACCGCCACGACAGGCGTATGGCCCGGAAAGCAAAAGGTCGGTAATGGCTATTTTCTAAGCCGTGTGTCGAATGAGAAAGGAGTAACAGCTTCAATGCTCACTTTTTTCATGGCAGGATGAGACGGGTTGATCAGGTAGTTATATTCCTGGGGGATAACTGCCGAAGGGACCCGGATGATAAGATGCTGCATTTTTTCGAGCAGGGCCGTGCCGAAACGTTGTGTATGTTCTGATGCGATGGGGTTGTTCCAATCTTCGGGCAGTTCCTTTGCTTCTAGCAGCAGGTGTCCGTCGTCGGGTATTTGTATCGTTATCATGCTCAGGTCCCAGGGAGCGGTCTCAAGGACATTGTTGACGAGATATTCCAATGCACATAACGCCCGGTTCTCTCCGGCATACAGGCAGCTATGTCCCGGGCTATTCCATCGGCCACCGTTGAGACGGGCTCCTTCTCCAGTAAGTTCTTTGGCACGCTTTGTACGGCTAATGCGATATATTAGCATGTATAGGCCTTATTTTATCAGTACAAAGGTTTGTAGATCCATTTCAATGTTGCCTGGTTTGTGTACTTTTTGCTGCTTAATGAGACACGATCTTTTATGAATATACCCCATAGTCGATCCTGCCTATTATCTGCTTTACCTCCTGCATGCCCAGCATAGTGCCCAGTTTATCTATCGGCCGTTCAAAGCCAAGGGCCCGTATCTCGCTCATGAGCCACTTGTTGAACTTTTCCTTTTGGCCAAAGACCTCTATGCCATATGCGTACAGGTCTGCCAATAACAGCAGCCGCTCGCTGACTACGGTGTTGAATTTGTCATTACCCTTTTTATTGTGGAGTGTAGCTTTTGTAACGGTAAGGATATGGGCCAGCGTTTCGTAGTCCAGCCCGGTCTGACCTTTTACTTCTTCTACTTCGGCCTTGGTGATACCGCCCTCGATGACCTGTATCTTTTCGTTGATCCCCCACTTCCCTACGTTCGCAATGATGTCGCGCGCCTTCGCCTTTGTCCCGGTCGCTCTCTTTCCTGATGCAACCTTTTTTATTGCTACACCCATGGGTATAATTTTATACTAAGTTAGGTATAAATATTTACTTTGACAAAAAGAGCTAAAAAAAAGCGGCTGGATATCCAGCCGCTTTTGGTAATTCTGTAAGTACTTCTGTTTAGATATCGATCTTCGCATACTTCGCATGCGTTTCGATGAACTCGCGGCGCGGGGGCACCTCGTCGCCCATGAGCATGGAGAAGATGCGGTCTGCTTCTGCCGAGCTCTCGATGGTCACGCACTTCAGCGTGCGCGTGTCAGGATTCATCGTTGTATCCCACAGCTGTTCTGCGTTCATCTCACCAAGACCCTTGTATCGCTGCACGTTCACGCTGTCTTCCTTGCCACCTGCCAGTTTGGCTATCGCAGCTTTGCGGGTATCCTCGTTCCATGCATATATCTGGTCCTTGCCTTTCTTCACCAGGTACAGCGGTGGCTGTGCCAGGTACACATAGCCCTGCAGCACCAGCTCCTTCATATAGCGGTAGAAGAATGTCAATATCAGTGTGGCGATGTGCGAACCGTCCACATCGGCATCGGTCATGATGATGATCTTGTGGTAGCGCAGCTTCGTCAGGTTCAGCGCCTTGGGGTCCTCGGGTGTGCCGATGGTAACACCCAGCGCGGTGAACATGTTCTTTATTTCCTCGTTCTCGTAGATCTTGTATTCCTGCGCCTTCTCCACGTTCAGGATCTTACCCCTCAGTGGCAGGATGGCCTGGTAGCTGCGGTCGCGGCCCTGCTTGGCAGTACCACCGGCCGAGTCACCTTCCACCAGGTACAGCTCACACCTTTCCGGGTCGCGCTCAGAGCAGTCTGCCAGCTTGCCGGGCATGCCGCCGCCGGACAGCACGCTCTTGCGCTGCACCATCTCGCGCGCCTTGCGGGCTGCTGCGCGTGCCTGCGCCGCCAGTATCACCTTGTCTATGATCAGCTTAGATTCCTTGGGGTGTTCTTCCAGGTAGGCATCCAGCACGCGGCTTACGCATACATCTACTACACCCATCACTTCATTATTGCCCAGCTTGGTCTTGGTCTGTCCTTCGAACTGCGGCTCGGGCACCTTCACGGATATGATAGCGCTCAGGCCCTCGCGGAAGTCATCGCCGGTGATCTCCACCTTAGCTTTTTCGAACAGCTTGTTCTTATCGCCATACGACTTGAACACGCGGGTGATGGCCCTGCGGAAACCCGCTACGTGCGTGCCACCCTCTATGGTGTTGATGTTATTGACGTAAGAGAAGATATGCTCGTTGTAGGAGGTGTTATAGCTCAGCGCAACATCCACCGACACATTCGATTCCATATCGTGGCTTTCCACGAAGATGGGCGTAGCCAGCAGCGGGTCGCGCTTGCCGTTGCGGTCCAGCATCTGCACGAACTCGATGATGCCACCCTCGCTGTAGAACACCTCTGTCAGCGACTGGCCCTCATCGGTCTTCTCGCGGTCGTCTATAAGGATGATGCGGATACCCTTGTTCAGGTAAGACAGTTCACGCAGGCGGCCTGCCAGTATCTCGCGGTTATATACTGTATCCTTGAAGATGCTGCCATCGGGCCAGAAGTGCTGCTGTGTGCCGCGCTTGTCGGTGGTGCCTATTTCGCGCACGGCATACTGTGGTATACCGGTCCTGTATTCCTGTTCGAAGATCTTGCCCTCGCGATACACGGTCGTCTGCATCACAGAACTCAGCGCGTTCACGCAGCTCACACCCACACCGTGCAGGCCGCCTGATACCTTGTAGCTGTCCTTGTCGAACTTGCCACCGGCGTGCAGCACGGTCATTACCACTTCCAGTGCCGAGCGGCCCTCCTTGGGGTGCATGCCCGTAGGGATACCACGGCCATCGTCC
>JACCDQ010883248.1_pt1 | contig 12775 bp, 8 predicted proteins | sample 7446031 | NCBI WGS metagenome assembly JACCDQ01 (sample SAMN15323442, study PRJNA562643) | freshwater metagenome | isolation source: river surface water | place: USA:Blue River Watershed | collected 2017-08-17
CACTCAATATCAATACCCCGGATTCTGCTTAAAGTTAGGATTTCCATTCAGTTGACTTGTCGGAACTGGAAAAACAGTCTTATTAGGAGTAGACTCTGGTTTTTCCCAACGAGCTCTTGTGAATTTTCCAAAACGGATAGCATTCGTTCTTGAATGACCTTCATAAGCCATTTCTCGCATGATTTCTTTATAAAGATTCTCTTCATTCAGTGGAGAAAGTGCTGGTAGCGATGCCCTACTTCTAATTTGGTTAATCAGAGCGGCTGCTTCTGCACTGTTATTATCCAAGCGCCAAAGAGCTTCAGCACGCATTAAAATTACGTCAGCCAATCTCAATATTGGGAAATCATTATCCATGTTAGTTTGAATACCTTTTTGGAATTCAAATTTTCCTAACCTTGCTCCCGACTGGCTGAAACATTTAGGTGTAAGCTCGTTGATATATGGCGTGAAAATCAGTGGTGTTCCATCAGGGTCTTTAGCCCCTTTTGAATCCACCTCAATTGCTCCATTCGGGTCTTGAATTGGCTTACCATCAGAAGTATATTGTTGCCCAACGATGAATTGTTTTTTGCGAGCATCATTGTCAGGAAATGAATTATAAAATTCTTCCAAAGCCGTAAATCCATTCCAAGGTCCAGAAGCGAAATTATAAGTATCCTTATTCAATGGGTGCAATGTTTGCATGTGCAAACTAAACCCATTGGCATTACCATTTTCGTAGGGAATGATAAAAATGTTTTCACGAGAAGCATTATTTTGTACAATGAAATTATTGAAATAATTGCCCTCCAAAGCATATTTGTTACCATCAATTACTTGCTTTGCCGTTGAGGCAGCTAAAGCCCATTCTGTTTTACCAGTATAGACGCCCGCATTCAAATAGAGTTTTGTCAGGATTGTTAATGCACTCCATTTGTTGATACGTCCATAAGTAGTAGCATTAACGGCTTCGGGCAACTTAGGGATAATTTCATTCAACTCCTTTACAATAAAAGCATATACTTCTGCACGTGGCTTTCTGGCTGGATTGGCCTCAGCTGCTGAAAAAGAAGTAATCAGTGGTGCATCACCAAACATATCTATCATCAAGAAATAATAGAATGCTCTTAATGCTCTTAATTCTGCCACAAAGGCGGCTGATTTATCAGGCGGAGCCAAAGCGGTGAGTTGTTCAATCAATCGGTTACAAGTAGAAATTCCACCAAAACCCATGTTCCAAGCCGTATTAAAAGCACCAAAGTTAGGATTGAATTGATGTCTGTGTAAGGCTGCCCACACACCGCCATCGTCCCAAGGACCAAATTTTGCTGGAGCAGCACTGGTTTCTGAACTCAGCTCTTGGATTGTCCAAGGGTCTCCTGCATAAGAATACAGTGGCGTATAAGCAGTACCAAGTGCGGCCACAAATTGGTCATCATTCTTGAAAAAATTATTTGGGGTAAGTTCACTATATAATTTTGAGTCTAAATCAGTACATGACAAGCATAAAAATGCAAGTATTGGCATGACTGAAGCTTTATACCATCTTTTCATAATACAATTTTTTAAAGTTCTTAAAATCCGATATTTATACCAAAAGTGAACGTTTTAGTTCTGAAATATGAAGTACGTTGGTCAATCCCAGGAGCTAATGGTGAGCCCGTAGTGCCGTTTTCGTTATAATGTACTTCAGGATCAACGCCAGTATAGCCAGTAATTACAAATAAGTTTTGTCCAGAAGCATAAAATCTAATTTTCTTGAAAGCTGATTTCTCACTCAAATTCACATTATACCCCAAAGTGATGTTATCTAATTTTACAAAATCTGCTTTTTCTACGTAATAGCTATTCCAAGATTCCCCTTGTTTTAGGTTAGGTAAATAGTATTTCGTTCTTACAGGATTATAGTTATTTGCTGCTGCTGGACTTTCATAGTAAGCTCTGTTGATATTTACTAAACTATGTCCAAATGCACCACGGATTAAAAAATTCAAATCAAAATTTTTGTATTCAAGGCTGTTGTTCCAAGCTAACTCAAACTTAGGCAAACCATTTCCGACCACTACATAGTCTGCTCTGGTGATTTGTCCATCGCCATTTTGATCTTTGATAATTCTTGCTCCCTTATCATCTACACCTTCAAAAATAGGTGCCATAATATCTCCTATTTTCTCCCCTTCTTTCAAGCGAACAACCAAAGTTCCATTTAAGCCCGGAGGGCCTAAATTGGCTAAATAAATCTCTGATTGCTTACCATCAAAACTCACTAACTGAGTGTTATAAGTAGAATAAATCAAACCTGTATTATAAACCAAACCTTTGATTCCTTTCGGCATTACTGCATAATTCAGTCCTACTTCTAAACCATTACTTTTTAATTTTCCGATGTTCAATAAGGAAGTACCGAAGAAATTTGGTGGTACAGAAACGCTTACAGTTTGTAATACATCTTTTGTATTACGGACATAATAATCAACCGAACCTGTTAATCTATTGTCGATTAAACCGAAGTCTAAACCAATGTTTGTTTCAGCTTTTTGTTCCCATTTCAAATCTGGATTTGGGTTTGAAGCCACCGCAACACTTGGCACGAAGTTACCTTCAAACAAGAATCTTGGGCCAGTTCCCAAACGTTGTAAATACTCATAATTTTGGTTTGGTAACGCTCCCGTTACACCATAACCTGCTCTTAGTTTAAGCGTAGTTAAAGCCGAAATCTTCAAAGCTTTTAACAAATCTGCACCACCACTTACTGAATAGAAATTGCCCCATCTATGATTCGGTCCAAATTTAGAAGAACCTTCATGTCTTAAAGCGGCTGATAAAAAGTAAGTATCTTTATAATTCAACATCGCACGCCCGAAGAAAGCTACTAATCTTGATTCTTCCTTGGCACTTCCGACAGAGGCTAATTTATTAGCAATGTCGAGTCCTAAACCTAAATTATTATATGATAATTCATCTGTAATAAAATTTCCATTACTCGCACTTACATTCTCAAATGACAACATTTGTCTTGAATAACCTCCTACTAAATTCAATTTCAAATCTTTGAAAGTCTTTTTGTAAGAAGTAGTCATCTCAAACAATTCGTTATTCCCATCTTGCGAAAATTTAGTTGCTAAACCACCTCGTCCACTTGCAGTACCATATCTAATTTTTGAGCTTAGATAAGTGGATGCCATATTATTATCAATTTGATTTGAATAGAATGCTCCTACATTCCAGCCATCCAAAATTTCGAAATCAGCTCTGATGCTTCCTACTAACGTTTTAATTTTACCGTCCGAAGTAGCTTCTTTGGCAATGGCTACGGGATTATGAAATTCTGGACTATTGGGTTCTAAGTATCCTTGCGTGGGGTCGTTGTTGATATATACTGGAGCAGTTGGATTAGCAATAATAGCAAAGCGAAGCCCGTCTGTAAAGCCATAACTTGCTGTACGATTAGTAACCCCAACATTGAATGATAACGTTAAACGGTCGTTGATGGCTCTTTGAGTCAAATTTAAACGAGCATTAATTTGCTTGAAGCCAGTACCAATATAAATACCTTCAACATTTCTATAATTTACAGACCCCGTATAACTGGTTGAACCTGATGAATTTGAAAAAGATAAATTATGAACATTTGAAATACCTTTTCTGGTAACTAAATCCAACCAATTAGTTTTAAAGCCAAGGTTTTGTCCGCCTGCTTCAACAAATTGCTCAGGGGTTGAGTTTTGTACAAACTTAGCTACTTCTTCACTCGACGCATAAGTATTATATTCAATGCTTGCTTTTCCATCCGTTGTTCCTCTTTTAGTAGTAACAATTATTACGCCTGAAGAGCCACGAGTACCATAAATTGCGGCAGCGGAAGCATCTTTTAATACTTCAATAGATTTAATATCGTTGGGGTCTAAAGCATTTAACGCACCCCCAATTACGCCATCAATTACAATTAAAGGCTGTGAGTTCGCTCCAAAAGTAGAAAGCCCTCTTAATCTGATACTAAAATCTTCATTAGGGTTACCGCCTGGTCTTACAATCGATAAACCTGCTACTTTTCCTTGTAATAATTGTGCTGGATTATTTACGTTTCCTCTATTAAAGTTTTTTGCATCAATTTTAGCAACAGAACTGGTCAATTCCTTTCTTTCAACTGTTCCATAACCGATTACAACTACTTCGCCCAATGTTGTATTATCGTCTTCCAAAACTACATTAATTACTTTCTGTGAACCAACAGCAGTTTGAAAGGATTTATAACCGACAGAAGTAAATACTAAAACTGATTTCTCATTTTTTACCGAAATACTATATTTCCCGTTTGCATCTGAAGTCACGCCATTACCTGTCCCTTCTTCACGAATACTTACTCCAGGCACGCCTTCGCCTTTATTATTAGTAACTGTTCCAGAAACATTTAAGGCTACCAATTCAACAACGTTAAAAAGTGTTTCTGTTTTTTCTGGTTCAGCAGTTTCTGCCGAACTTAATAAAATTCTCCTTTTACTTACTTCATAGCTAATTTTCAGAGGTGACAAAAGTCTATCCAAGACTTCTGCAAGTCGCTCATTTTTAGCATTAAATGAAACTTTTCGCTTTGCCTGAATTACTTCGGCACTGTACATAAATTTGACGTCTGTCAATTTTTCTACTTGCGATAAAATAGTTTTGATATCACGGTTCTCAACATTCAAAGAAATTTGCTGATTGAGTACCTCTTGTGCATGAGAATCCCGAGCAAATACAAAGCTCGTGAATAAAACAACCATGCAAATTTGAATCAACGTCACCTTCATAATTCCTAATAGTAATCGTTGTAAATTTTGCTTTTTTTTCATACTTTTGACTGTTTTGTACGGTTTTTTGACAATTCTGGACAAAATAATCCCCTAAGGTTTTGTGCAAAAAAACCTTAAACACAACATTAGTTTTGGGGGACACACAATAGAAGGGAGTCGATAGTGGTGCAAACACTATCGGCTTTTTTCATGTAAAGTAAACTTATGTTTTCATACTTAGAATGGGGTTTTAGTGTTTGTATTTGTAAATGGTATTTTAATATAATTTAGGTTTTATACTACTTTAAACACCTAACGCTTCTTTTATACGTCATTCGATTTCTGCTAATTGTCACAAGACATTCATTCCAAATTTATTTCTTACAACTCTTCACGTTCATCACAATTTGCCCATCTATCATTTCATAATTTCCATGAATAATTTTACAAATTAGATTTAGTTTTTCAATCAAAGGCTCCTCAGATAAAGTGGCAGTAAGCGTACAATTTGCCACTTGATTTTCATCAACAACGATTTTGATACCATAAGCCTTCTCTAATTTTTCAAAAACATTAACCAAAGGCGTTTCCTCAAAAATAAAATCATTTTCAGAAAGTTTAGGATTGATAATGGTTGGACTGTCAACCAATTCCTTTTCAAACTTTGCCGTTTCTTTTAGGTACTCTACTTTTTGATTTGCTGTTATGATTACTCCATGAACAGCAGGATTAGTATTATCTTTTAGTTTTTTCCACTCACTATTTTCAAAAACCGATACTTTACCTGTTTTTACCAAAACTTGCATTTTATTCTCTCCTTTTGGAGCTCTAATGGTAAAGCTTGTACCTAAAACTTTGACAACCAAATCATTAAAGTGTACAACAAAAGGTTGATCTGGATTTCTTACAACATCAAAAAAAGCTTCTCCAACCAAATTTACTTCCCTTAATTCTTCATCAAATTTTTCTGGATAACTCAATGAACTATTAGGTTCAAGTGTTACCTCAGAGCCATCTGGTAAAAGCACTTTCATAATTTCTGTCCCTTTATTTGTTTTTTCTATTTGGTTTGATGACTGATTATTGATAAATAACTCTGCTATCAAGCTATTTACCCCTTGCTCATGCTTTGGCAATAAAACCCACATCAAACCTACAATTAAACAAACAGATGCCGCAACCGCAAGCCAATCCATCATTTTGAAGCTCTTTACTGGCTGAATGTCTTCAACATTCAAGTTTTTTTCTTCTGCCCTTTTCCAAAAATCATGTATCTTATTTTCTACATATTCCTCAGAAACATCAAGATGTAGATTGTGAATATTCAAAAGATATAGCCTTGCTTTTTCCAGTTCATAGTTCTTTCCTTGGTTATTTGAAAGCCAAAGTAATAAATCATCATGTTCATCGAGCTCTTTGTTGAACACCCAAGCCTTAAATGTTGGATGATTCACAAAATCTATTGCCTTGAAATTATCATAATTATTCATATATAAATCAAAATTTTGCTCGTTTACTTAGATTAGAAAATAGAAGTGTTGATATACTCGTTTTTTGACAAAAAAAACGATAAATAATTATATAAAAATTTAATAAACTGAATATCAATCTATTAAACTCAATAAAAATATAGAAGCTAACCAGTTATTTCTAAGAATAACAATGCTTTGTTGAAGAAGATTAGAAACCGATTGTTTATTAATATCCATAATGGCAGAAATCTCCTCGTGACTGAGGTTCTCGTAATAACGCAAGTACAAGGCTTCTTTTTGGCGCTTAGTCAGGAGTTTGAAGTATTCATTGAACTTATAAAGCAACTCGTTCATATCATCTTCTTGTAAAAGCATAGATTCAATGTTTTCAAAATCAATCATTTGTTCTTCATCTTCTTCAGGAAAACCAGATGATAAATTACTTTTATTGACAGCTCGAATTAAATTGTTTCGAAGAGACTTGAATAAATAGTTTTTTACAGAAACAGGCGTAGAAAGGTAAGCTTTACGCTCTAACAATTCTAAAAACAAATCTTGAATAGTATCCTCAATCAAAGATTTATTTTTAGTGAATTTTGTACCATAATGCAAGAGAGAGCGAAAGTATCTTCTCATTAGCTCACTCAGGGCATTTCCATCTCCATTTTTGAAGTTGAGCCACAATAGGCTATCTGAAACATGCTCTTTTGAATCTAATGTTACAATTTTCATATTCAAATGATTCTATATACTCAAAAACTAAGGGCATTTGTAAATTCATCCAAATACTTTCTTTATGTTTAAGACTGAAGTTTAAATGTGTTTAATTGACACAAAACTATATGTTTTTTTAGAAAAATAACACTTTTATCCAAAAATATATTTATATAGTTAAATGTTTTATGAAAAAATATACACTCTGGTAGTTTTAATCATCTTTGTTATCCAAATACAATGATTTTAAGACAATGCTTGAGAATTAAAAGTAATTTAAAAAATACTTATTATCCTCTCATATAAACAACCCTTTACCCTCTTCCCAACTCTTAATCTATTTTGAAAGCAAAAAATTGGTTACCAATCTCCCTTTGTTAACACAAAATATTTCATCACATCATTATTGTTTTTAGTTTAAACCATATCATGCCAAACTCAATCACAAACTACGTATTGATACACCACCTTACCGCAATTATCAACAATGATTTAGCTGAAATTATGCTTGAATATACAGAAATACGCATTTGAACATATTCTATCAAAGGTCTGAGTGCTATTACTACTTTTTTTCAGATTGCCGTGAGACGTGTAAGTAATTGATTCTGAATTACATTATTTTTTGAACAGACAAAAGAAAAGTTTAAAAGCCATAAGAAATAGATTTTTTTTCATAGAGTACTTTACTCTATATGAATCCCTCCGTTTGATTACACCATTTTGAATTTATAAAAACTTCGATTAATATTTATTGAGTAAACACTATTTTATATGAAATACTTGTATAGTATTCAAAGTATGAATTTATTTACTTTTAACTGGCTAAATAAATGCAAATACTTTGGCTTCGACTATTTGATGCGAATACTATATGTTGAAAAATGTGATAAAATCAGGTTTTCATTTTCTTTCACTTAAGATACTGCCAATGGGTTGATAACTAACTCTTACTCTTCACTTATAGCCAATTGTGAGCGTGATGCTCTTCTCTGTTTGGGTCGTAGCAACGTTTCACTTAATCAAAGTACGATTTTGTAAGATGGGTTCAATAATTCTATAATTATCAAAGAAGGTTCTTTTTTCCTATTTTTTTAAGATAAAATGTAATTTATACTCCATTTTAAATGGTCGTTTTCGTTTTTATGAAGTTCTTTTGGCTTGAAGCCTGTATGCTTTTTTATTTCTTTAATGAAATGCACTTGGCCGTAAAAATCTTTTGTTGGGAAAGGTCTCCTTCTTTTATGTCAGTGTAGACAGATGCACAACGGAAAATGTTTGAGTATGTTTTGAGTGTAAGACCAAACTTGTTTTTAAAGTATTGATTTATTTGTCTGCTGCTCCAAAAAGTTTGCTTCGATAATTCATCAACTGTTAATGAACCGTTTGATTGAAACAACAAGTTGAAAAGATTTTATTTTCTGTTATCAAAGGCTTTTACCTTTTTCAAGTTCTGCAACATTCCATTAGTTATTTCTTCTGTCCAATTTTTGAAGTTATCAAACTGAATATTTCTAATGTTCCAAAAGTCGTTTGGCAGCATTTTAGAGTTGTTGAGTGTGTCTACAATGATTTGCTATAAAATGTACTCTGCTGCAAGTGGCTTAAAGCAAATGCTAATAATTATAGTGTCTACTGGAACAACTTCAACTTCCCTTGTCCATAAGCCAAGCAATGTTAATGTTATGCTGTCCAACTTTTTAGCTTTTATTCTTACAATAAGGTCAAAAAGCCGTCTGGCAGAATAGTATAATTTAAAGTTTCAGAGGTTAAGTTGTCAAAACGCCAAAATCGTCTAACGAAGTCCGTCAGTAAATTATCGGGTTGTATTTCTTGATAGTTCAATTTGTGGTATATTTATTGATTGTTCGGGGTCGTCCTAAAATGGCACATACGGATACAGCTTGGCGATGTGGCGGTATTGTAGAATCATCAGCACGTAACTGCTGATAAATTTATAACTATAGGTTCATTGTTTATTCTATTGCTCGGTTTTTATTAGTCGGCTGGAACTGAAGTCGATTAGCGAACAAAATGCTGAGAGTATATTCTTTGCACCGCCATATTGCTAAACCGCCTGTTAGCTGTTGTTTTTTTTCGCTTTCAAGTCGTACAAATTTTTAGTGATCACTGATTTGTCTGCATTTGTCATTGCCAAATTTAATGCAATTTCAAAATTTTTAATTGCTTTCATATTGTCAATATCTGTGTATAAATTTCCTAATAATGAGTAATAAAAATGATTGCCTGTTAGATTTAATTTTTCTGCCTCTATAATTGCAGTTTGTTTACCCCTTACTTGTGCCAAAGCATAAGTTCTGTTTAATGCTGTTATTGGAGAATATTCAATTATCAAAAGTTGATTATAGGCTTGTAAAATATTGTCCCACTTTTTTGGATTTTCAATTTTGCTACTATGCCAATAGGCAATGTTTGCCTCTAAATGATATTTGCTTAATTCATTACCTTGGGCACTTTGTATTAAATAAAAATTTCCTTTTGCTATAAGTTCTTCGTTCCATAAATTTTTATCTTGTTGGTCATACAAAATTGGTTCGCCTATTTGATTGGTTCTTGCTTCAAAACGTGAGGAGTGAAAGCACATTAGAGCCATTAAAGCGTTAACTATGGGTTTATTTGTAGTTTCATTTTCTATCAGAAAATAATTTAAACGCATTGCTTCCAAACACAATTCTTTACGCAAATGAGTTTTCTGTGTACTTGAATGATACCCTTCATTAAAAAGCAAATACAAAGTCGTTAATACAGTTTCTAATCTTGTATTAACATCGTTTTCTGTGGGCAATTCAATTTTAATATTTTCTGATCGTAATTTTTCTTTGGCTCTAAATAATCGTTTGTTGATGGTTTCTTTATTGGTCAAGAATGCCTCTGCAATTTCATCAATTCCAAAACCACAAAGAATTCTTAATGCTAAACCAATTTGTGCTTCTGCTGTAATTATTGGGTTGCAAATGGTAAAAATCATTTGCAATTGGCTGTCAGTTATATTTTTATTGGATAAATCAACTTCAATTTCTTCAGTCTGGTTTTGATTCTGTTTAATATCAACAACTATTTTTTCAGAAAATGTTTTATGTCGTTTAAAGTAGTCTTTGGTTTTGTTTTTAGCAACAGTATAAAGCCAAGCTGTTGGATTTTCGGGAATTCCTTTTAATCCCCAAGTTTCAGAAGCCAATAAAAAAGTATCGTTTGTAATATCCTCTGCAATTTCAATATGAATAATACCAAACAACTTACAGAGTACAGAAATTATTTTTCTGTACTCTGTTTTAAAAAGTTGTGGTATTAATTCTTTCTCGTTCAAGTTAGCTGTTCATTGGTATTATACTTCTTACTTCAACGTGTCCTCCGTGGTTAAGAATAGGACAGCCTTCTGCCAATTTCATAGCTTCATCAATGTTATTAGCTTTTACCACTACATAACCACCAATTATTTCTTTTACTTCTGCATAAGGACCATCCGCAATTACATTATTAGGTTTTAACGTTTTTCCTTCAAAACTCAAACGATTTGCATTTACAATTTTTCCTTGTGCAGCAATACCGCCAAACCAATCCATCCATTGTTGAATGTTTGATTGCATTTGTTCTGGTGATGAGCCAAACGATTCATTGATTTCGCTTTTGAAAATCATCATAAATTCTTTCATTTGTCTACTTTTTAGATTGTTAGAATTAATTTCGTTTCTGAATTGGGCGAACTTCCACGCTGCCTTCTTCATTCAAAATCGGACACCCTTTTGAAATTTCCACGGCATCGTTAATGTCTTTTGCATTCACGATTAAGTAGCCGCCAACCATTTCATTTCCTTCAGCATACGAACCATCTGAAACTACTTTTTTTGAACCCTTCACATACTTGCCTGATACTTGAAGTGCATCGCCTCCAGCAAGAATTCCTTTTTCTGCCAGTCCGCCCATCCAATCATTCCACGCTTGAATAACGTTCAATGCGGCTTGTGAATGAGCAGTGGAAATATGAGTATCGCCACCTCTGAAAATAAAAACAAATTTTTCCATTTTTTAACTTTTTTAAGTTGTAACAAATATCTGTTACAACCCTATGACGATTGGTTTTTTCAAAATTGGACAGATTGTTGATTTTTTTTTGAAGCTCAATTTGAATGTGAAGATTCGTCATAAAATAACAGCAACTCGCTAATATGCGAAAGTTTTGTAGTACTTTTTATATTGTTCTGTGTTTTTCTTATTTTACGTTGTACTATTGATGTCGTACTTTTTGTATTGTTGTGTCAGTTTTTGTACTTCTTAAAGTAGTTGTTTTCTTAGAGCATGTTTAAAAATTATATTTGTTGTTTATTCAATTCGATTTAGGATTATTTGGCAATTAGCCCATAGAATCCATGCTTCGGCAGAATTTACTGTTTTTGTCGAGTGCGACCCCAGCATAGTCTTTAGAGTGTCTTCTAAAGAAGTTTAACCAACCGAAAGTTCGTTCATTGACCCACCTCCATTTAACAGGTACAAACCCTTTTTCAGTAGGTGGTTTAGAAGCAACCTCAATTTCTAAGCCTATAATATTATCATTTACCCAATCAAAGAATACTTTTTTGTAAGCATCATCAACAAGAATTTTTTTCATCCTTGCTAAATATCCTAAACAGTGTTCAACGAGCAAATGAGCCTTTGTTCCATCATGTATATAAGCAGCGTGAACAACAACTCCCCAAATCAGCCCCAATGTATCTACAATTACATGACGTTTACGCCCATTTACATACTTGTTACCATCTATCCCCCTATCTTGATTAACAAATGGAACGGATTTAACTGACTGACTATCTATCGGGCGGCGTTCCGCACATAATAGGCTTGGTGTTTCTTCTTTACCCTGTCTTTTTCTCTCTTGTTTATTTAATTCACTATTCAGCCTTTCCAGAGTACCATCGTTTTTCCACTTCCGAAAATAATAGTAAATTAACAGCCATGAAATACTTGAATGATTTAAGTTTCGCCATTGTGTTCCTGTTCGTAATATTGCTAAAATACCATTGACGACGTCTCGCAAACTATGTTTTCGCTTTCTTTGGTCTTTGAAAATTTCTTCTATAATTTTCCACTGGGTATCGGTTAACTCAACATATTGGGTTTGCATTTTGCTTTCAAGTTTGGTCACTCAAAAGTAAATGCTCCGATACCTTTTTCTAATTTTTAAACATGCTTTAAAACCCTCGGTTCGTGGAAATAGCATCACGATTAATATTAATCAAATTAAGAAACTCATTGTTCATGTTTCATGCATATTTATCTGTAATCTGATAAATCATAAGGCAAAGATGTTAAATTGACACGTCATAAGCATATTATCTGCCCAAGTTGCTATCATTACCAGACATTTTCAATTTAGCACAATAATAGCCTGTTTATCACTATCAAATTATACCCTATCAGAGCCGTGTTTTTCGGTGTAAAACTTGCTTTTTCTCAAAGGATTTAAGCGGTGATTGCTTATGACAATATTAACTTGGATTCATATTGAATTTTCCCTAATTGAGGTTGATAAGTTACCAAATTATATACTTTGTGGTAAAGTGCTACGATAACATCTTCCTCGGTACTTAAATCTTCCATCAATCTAAATAAACAAATTCTTGTATTATGATTTCAATATTGGAAATTCCATATCGAACTTCCATTCTAATCCATTAATCTTATTTTTTAGTTTTATTAAATCACTAATAATCTCTTCGAAAGTAGGAGCATTCTCTTCATAAATCATTTGCTCAAGCATTATATTATAGTCTGCTTTCCAAGCTTTCATAAGTTCTGGTGAAGGAATTGGATTAATAC
>JACCDQ010673929.1_pt1 | contig 12773 bp, 11 predicted proteins | sample 7446031 | NCBI WGS metagenome assembly JACCDQ01 (sample SAMN15323442, study PRJNA562643) | freshwater metagenome | isolation source: river surface water | place: USA:Blue River Watershed | collected 2017-08-17
GACGGCAGAGCGCAATAGCACAAACCGTATTTTTCCAATTGGGGCATGATTGGAGCGATTAGCCTTCAGAAATAGCGGCTCCAGATGGCTCCCGTTTCCGATCGTTTCATTGCGCCCGATTACGAAAAATTAAGGCATGAAACCGCGAGCAAGGAAATCAGGTTCCCTGCATTTCCCTGTTAAGGGGCATCTCGATTCGACGAAGACGACGATGCAAAGCCCGCTGCGATGAGGCCATCGCGCGGAATAGGGCGCGTGGGAAGTGGTTCGTGCCGCCGAATTTTCTGCAAAATTCGCTGTTATCAGGGAAGTGGGCCGAGACAACCTGAGGCCAGACCACTTACTCCGCCAGTCTTTCTTGGGCAACCGAGGAGTCCGCACAGTGACGTGCGAAAGCCCGCAAACACTGAGCTTTCAGCGGTGCAGCAGTCTCTGCATCGCTACAATTTCAATGATCCAGATCTCCGAAAAGGCCTTTCTCTCAAAGGCCAAAGATTACGGGTCGACTGTCGCGATCATCATCGCAATCCGCTAGTTCGAATCTCAATCGTTCCGTTAATTTTTTTAGCTAACTGAAGAGTCAGCATCTCGACAGCCAAAGGCTCGCATGATGCCGGCCTTTCTCGTTTTCGTACTCGCTGCTTGTGCGTAATTCCGGCGTCCCGGGAAGACCCTTTCTCACACTTGGCGAAGATGACGAATCGACTGTGGACCGTAAGATTGTTGCGGCCTTAGCTTCGGGGGAAACCGAACAGTACAGCTGTTCCTGCCAATCGAGCGTCATCGGCAGTGCGTGCTTTAAGCGGTCGGCCGCCGTCGCGGTGATTGGGTACCAGTGACAATCGCGCGGATGATGCCCGGCGCAAGGCAGGAACGATAGAGAGCACGGGCTGCATACGAGGCCGTAACGCTTTCTTTCTTTGTCGGCTTCGCCCGGCTCTTCGCTGCAAGCCAGTCGAACTCCGTTTTCATTTCACCTCAAGGCAATAAACCCGCAAGCTATCGACATCGATTGTGCAGTGGAGCGAGCCGCCAAGCTGTTTCTTTAGCGTCGAGATGGCGCCGCGCACTGAATGTGCTTGCCAGCTAGCAGTGTCTCTGAGGTCGGTCAGGCTCACGCCGCCTTCGCGCTTGAGCAACGCGATGATTTTTGCGAGCTCGCCGCGCTCCGGCCGACTGGCGGCAACAGGGACCGGGTGCTCAAGGATGATCGCTGCCGAGTCTACCGCCGCCTCGGAGCAGGCGGCTGCAGGCGTCTCAGGTGGTTTCTTTGTGTGCTTTATTGCGACAGCCTTGCCGGTCGCATCCTCGTACGCGGAGGCAGGCGTCGGTAAAGGCGCAGGTACTGCTTTCTTCGCAGGTGAGGTCGAGGAGTGATCGGTCGTTTTACGAGAGGGCTTGGTGGTCATGATGAGCCCTAGGTTGGACATCCCGACGGCCGGAGTGGCGGATCCAGTAACGCTCTGTTGCACGAAGGTATTAAGTCAAACAAACAGCGAAGCCGATGTGCTTGCGTAAAATTTGGGCGCAATGAAAGTACGTTTAGAAATCAATGACTTGCGGAGAAAAAATTGGCTTATCCACGGTTTTCTCCACAGAAACTGTGGACGGGCTAACGCCTGATTCGTGAAGGACATCGAGATGCAAAATTCGACGTTAGCGGTGCAGGCTGGCGGGTGGCGCTAAAGGGGGAGCTTAATCGACAAAGCGAGGCGGCGAACGAAGTGATTAAAGTCGTTCATGCCGCCGGCCCGATCGCGATGAACCAGTTGAACATCCCGGCAGGAGAAATTGTTCGAGGCCGAAATGTCAGATTGCGCGCTGATAGGATAATGTTCTCGCCGTCTGATCCGGTCATTGGTTGCCGACCTAAACAATGTCGCGGCTTGCCATCGAGGCGTGCCAGCATAGGGCGTCACACACAGGATTATTTGTTGAACTTGCAAAACTAGGATTGGTGAGTTTTCCTTTTTTACGCTTGGCTTGATAAATTTTTTATTGCCGTTCTGCCAGGCAAAATACCGTAAGGCCTGCAAGACGATTAACTGAAAGCAGAGGAAGTTCTGCCCTACACGCCGCCGCCAAAAAACTATTGACTATTGGAGCGTGATTTTTGAGATGGGATTTTGGAATCTCACCACACGAACGAACTCGGTGGCCAAGCCTCAACGCCGAAGCCAATGGAAATATAAATCCAAAGTAATAGGCACTGTGTCGTGGAATCAATCCTGCACGCTGAACCACATTTTCTAGCTGGGAAAGGGTATATCGCCGCTTGTGATCGAGAAAAACATCGTGGCCACTCCACAAGCACTGGAAAGCAGGAACCGTGATAAGAAATCGGGAATCTCTTGGCACTTTTGCTGCATAGTCGGCTAACAACCCAACATCATCTTCAACGTGCTCCAGCACATCCATTAGCAATACAGTATCCACATCTACACAGTCAATCGAGCGGCGATAATGAATGGTTTTTCCGTGCACATTCTCCGTACTATTTTCCAAGTAACCACTGTCAACGCACCAAGCCTCAAGGGCGTCGCTATGGGCGAGAATGTAGCGAGAGAAGAAGGCGGATCCCGCGCCGACATCCAGAATTTTAATGGGTGGGCAGCTCATTAATAATTGAACAGTAGCCAATGCTTTTGATCTGTAATACCAATGATTGGCTATGCCATCTCTGAGAATGCTGGATTCTTTCAGATCCACTGATCACTCCTTGGGCTCACAGAAGCTCTAACAAAAAAAGACTTTTCAATCGTCGGCAGCAGACCAGGAAGCAGCCCATAGACAGGAACGCTTCATGAATATCGACCCGCTATTCATATGTTTCGTAGTTTATTTTTTTGAAACATTTCTGGTTTGTTCCAGATCAATCAGTCTTTGCCACGGTCAGTTCTTGGCTTCCTGCCCGCGGATAAGCATGTCGGAATTGAGAAACTGACCTGCTGTGATAACTTGGCAGCTGCGTGCTTATTCGATTACGACTACCTTGCGGAGTCTTCCTCAGACTTGGAACGAAGTGAAAATAGAGGCTTCCCATCGCCGGAGGACAAACAACACGAATAGTTGCGGCTGCGCCGACAGTTACATCGGTCGGCACCAATGGAGAGCCACCCATACCACTGGTGAGATGGTGTTCAACGATGCTTTGATAAGCGCCGGCAGCGTGGATGTGTATTTCGCGTCCAATAAAACCGTCTTTAGCATATCGACGACGGTAAAGACCGCGACGCTGGGGGGCATCAAGACGGCGAATATCAACGCCACCGATCTGGCGTTGGTCGCCTGAGCGAAGCTGCCAGCAGGGCACGGTAGTCGGCGGTTTGAGCGGGGAAGGTGGGACGGCACCGACAAGCTCATCGCTTGATTCACCTCGCAGCGCGAATCATGCCTCAGGGACTTTGGGGTTTAAAAACTACGCAACAGGGAATATCCCTTCCCTGAAATTCCCTATTTCCAGAGCTGAGGTGTGAAAATTATGCGCCGTCCAAAACTAGCCAGGGCAAAGCTTATTTGCTTGGTCTGTCGTTCCTAATCTTGGAAAATCTCCAATTTCCCTGATCCATTCCCTGTTAGCAGGAAAAGAGGGCGGAGAAGACGTCGGCCCTGACTGTGTCCACCGCCAATCAAAATAAAAAACAGACCCACCGCCCATCGGCTGTCCGATCTCCCCGGACGTGTTTGGTCTTGCCAGCCCGCCTCGCCATTCACGCCGAGTTTCCCGGCCGTGCAAGCATCAGGGATCCCGCCTCGGTGCGAGGCTCCGGCATTCTCATGCGGAGCGTCCACAGTTGCCGTCTCGCGCGCGCTTCTTCATCGTCATCGGTCGAGTTCGCAAGCTATCCGCTTTGCGAACTCGCGCCGCAATGTTCGGCTTCAGCGGGCGAATACTTGCGGCAACCCAAATCTCTCGCGTTCTTCGAATCACTCCATTCGTGTGATTGTCTGTACTCAATAACTTTGGTCATCGGCTCTTTAAGTTAAGCCTCCGGTCAGAGCACTCCGCTTAGTGCGGAGGGCAACTTGAAGGGAGGGGATCATGAACGTTTCTTTTGGCAGAAGTTTGGCTGCCACCCTGGTCGTCGGGCTCGTCGCCGGGTGCGGCGGAAGCGGGGGAGGCAGCCAGTATTCCGGAGGGAGCAACACCGGCAGCGGCAGCGGCGTGACGGGCACTTGTCCGACGGGAGTCTCCGACTGCAGCGGCGCCACCGTCTCCAGCAGGCAAGGAGCGATCACGCTGACGGCAACGGGCGTGCAAACCATTACTGCGTCCACGAATGATCTATTGGCCACGCCGCGCCAGCGCGGTACGGACGCACAGAACGCGTATGGCATGCTGCCGCTGCAGCAAGGGCTGGCGGATGTACGGGTCACGCGCGCGACCGACGGGGTAGTGACTGCGGTGAACTTGCTGTTGTCAGGTCTGGGCATCAGTTGGGACGGCACGAACGAACGGCCCCTGATCGTCGAGACTTTTGCACTGCCGAGAAAGCGGGTGCAACTCGGCTCGCAGGGCATGGCGACCTTCATCGACTTGCCTCCGGCGACCGACACCAGCTTCTGGAACAACAACGCTGCGACCTTCGCCGGTACGCAAGCCAACTACGCCAACAACATCTACTACCCCCGGCAGCCGACGACTGCGCAATGCGCGTCGGGCGACACGGTGTGCATCGAGGCGGCCAACAATGGTTTGCAACTGCAGCGCGGCGACTGGAAGACGGGAGGCGTGAGGCCTGACCAAGTGGGTGCGTCCCGCCTGCATGAAGATGGCGAAGTCACAGCGCCGGACAATATTCCGTTCCCCGGATACAAGGGCTACCGTGACTTCTGGAACTGGAACTACCAGTACGCGAACCTGCTCGGCTGGCTCACCAGGGACACGGTCAATATCGTCGAATGGGGCGGCACCGACGAGCACAACAAGGAGCGCCGGGGGCTCGTGGCATTCGGCAAGGTGACATCGGCCAGCACGATACCTGCCACCGGGTCTGCGCGCTATGTCGGTGTCGCGCGGGGCTGGTACAGCCCGGACGGCGCGATTCAAGCCTATCCGATTGCGGCCGACGTCGAGATCACGGTGAACTTCGACAGCGCCACCCGGAATGCCGTGGTCCGCGTTTTCAATGTCCGGGTCGACCAGAACGAGAACCCGAATCCGCAACTCGTAGCCGAGAGCACCAATACCATTCCGCTCGGTACGCAGCAGGATTACTTTGCCGGCGCGATGACGCATGGCAGTGCGACAGGCAACCTTGGGGCACGCTTCTTCGGGCCGGTAAGCAATGGCGCGCCGCCTGAAATCGCGGGGACGTTGTCGGTGCGCGGCAGTGGCGGCACCGCGATCAGCGGTGCCATCGTCGGTGTGGCGGGCTTTATTGCGCATCGAGCCAATCAATAACCGCGAGGAGTGAGGCGGTCGGTGATGCCGGAGCTTGAATTGGCCACCGGCCGCGCTCCTTCCCGCAATCAGGCGGGTGACCAGCCGATCAGCTTCGGAGCAGCGGCAAATTGCCCGTCGGTGCGTAATCGGGGAAGAGGGTCGCCAGCCGGGTGTCGGATACCCTCAGGTGTCGCTCGGCCACGGTCGCCAGCACGTCCCTGAAGTCAGTCGTCACCGCCAGGTCCCGCCCTTCGTACAACGCTCGCGCGTCCAGACCCGGCCAGCGCCCGTAAACGCGTCCCCCGGCAACCGGCCCGCCAAGCAGCCACATCACATTGCCATGGCCGTGGTCGGTTCCCCCATTGCCGTTTTGGCGTGCGGTGCGGCCGAATTCGGACATGACGATGATGACGGTATCGGCCATCGCCGGTCCCAATCCCTGCGCCAGCGCAGCCAGGCCTTCACCCAGCGCTTGCAAGCGGTTGGCCAGTTGCCCGCGACTGCCGCCCTGATTGGCGTGCGTATCCCAGCCGCCCACGCCAAGAAAAGCCAACCGCAGCTGCGGATCGCCGCGCATGAGCCGAGCCAGCCGTCTCGCGTCATCCACAAACACGCCGGGCGAAGCGGCCCCGTTGGCGGCGGCCTGCATTTCCGCGTCCAGGCTCTCCTTCTCCAGGACGGTTCTCATTTGCCGGCTTGATTGCCTTGCCTCGCGATAGGCCTCGCCCAGCTTGTCATTGCCGCCGTAGAGGCGATCGAAGGCTGCCCCTACCATCGGCCTGTCCAGCGGACCGGGCCGCAATGCGGCTTTGCCCGAGCCGAGCATGGCGACCGGCTGCGTGCCGCTCAGGGCGCGCGGCAGCGACTCTCCTACACTGAGCGCCGTGCCGCTGCCGGGGCCGAGGCCCATCAGCCGGTTGAGCCAGCCATCGGGCGTCGTCTTGCGACCGGGCGTGCCGGACTCCATGTAGTCCTGCGCATCGAAGTGGGAACGGGTCGGATCCGGTGAACCGCTCGCGTGCACGAAAGCCATCTGCCGCGACTGCCATAACGGCAGCAGGGACGACAGCGAAGGGTGCAGCGCAAAGTGGCCATCCAGATCGAGTCCGCCACCGTCCTGCCCGGGCGGGGGAATGGCGATCGAACTGCGCAGCCGGTAATACTCCGGATCGGCATAGGGCACGACCACACTGAGCCCGTCGATCGCTCCGCGCAGGAAGACCACCACCAGTCGACCGGGCGCTCGGGATGTCGAGGCGTCAGCCGGCGCTGCCCAAGCCCAATCGCTCGCTCGCAAGAGCAAGCCGCTGCCCAAGGCTGCATGGAACAGGAAGTCGCGGCGTTTCATCCTCGTCTCCTCAGTAGCGCATGAAATCCGGGCTGCCGAGGATCAGTGCGCTGCGCAATGGCGGCTCGGCCTGGTCAATGATCTCGCGCGTCCGCTCGCCCAGCGTCGGACCGAGTGTGGACGACAGTCGGATGTCATTAATCGGAGCGGCGCCCGTCAGCGGCAAGCGGCCGCTGCCGAGCGCCGTCGCAAAGCCCAGCCTGCGGGTGGTGGCTTCCGGATTCAGCCATGCCGCTTCGGTGTCCTTGTAGCCGTCCGGCGTCGGGCAGCCATGCAGCGGCATGCCTTGCTGGCGTAGCGCGCCCAGCAGCAAGCGCACATCGCCGACTGGCTGGCCGCTGGCGCGCAGGCTCGACAGCAGGTAGCGATAAGGATCCTTGAACTTTGCGCCGTAGTTCGCCGGATGGCGGAACTCCGGGCTGGCAAACAGCGTACCGAGGACGGCCCGAATGTCCCCGCCGGTTTCACGGAAGCGCTGCGCCAGCCGGTCGACCAGGGCCGGTGGCGGCGTGTCGCTGACGAAATGCCGCGCCAGCTTGAGAGCGATGTGACGGGCCGTCGCCGGATGGCTGGCGAGGATGTCCAGCGCCCATTCTCCTTCCGGCTGGCCCGCGCCCGCGACACGGTAGCCCAGCCATTGCTTGGCGCCATAGTCATGACGGCGGGGCGCGAACAGGAAGAGCGAGCCGGATCCGGTGCCGCGCGCATTGAAGGTCCAGCCGGTCAACATCCGCGCCAGCTCCGTCACGTCCTGCTGGCTGTATCCGCTCTCAGCGCCAAGCGTATGCAACTCCATCAGCTCGCGCGCGTAGTTCTCGTTCAGGCCCGCTGCCTTGCTGCCTGAGGACGACGACTCTGCGGCTGACAGCCAGTTATCCAGATAAAACAGCATCGCAGGATGGTGCGCCGTGGCCCCGAGCAGATCGCGGAAGCGGCCGAGCGCGAAAGGCCGGATCGCCTCCCGCTCGTAGCTGGCAACGAGGACATGGTCGAGCCCCTTGCCCTGAAAAACATTGAAGTGGTTGAACCAGAAGTCGACCATCACTTCCTGCAACTGGCGCGGACTCATCAGCGCAGGCAGCAGGCGGGCAGTGCCTGCCTCTTCAGCCAGTTGACGATGGAATGCCTGCCGTGCGGCCTTGCCGTCTTCGCCCTCGGTGCTCATCTGGTTCAATTCGCGAAAGCGCGTCACGAGCTCGCCTTGCGCGGCGTTCGCCAACGCCAGTCCGGACAGGCGCTCCGTCATGGCCGGCGGTTCGGGCAAGCGCTCCGGGTGCAACTGCTCGTCGATGTAGGCGTCGATCCCGATCTGCATCACTCGATCGAGCTCGCCCGGAGCGGGGCCGAAACTCAGTCGATTGATCAGGTGCAGGGCAGCGGAGGCATTCGCCGGCGGCGCCGCCCGGACGGCCGCTGCGGTCAGCCCCAGGAAAACCGCCAGCAGGCAAGCGAAAAATAGAACCGGGCGTGAAGGGCGCAGTGTCATTGCAGGGTCTCTTGGTGCAATCAACAAACTGGTCGGGGAAGCCGCGCTGCATGAGTCATACGGACCGGCGCGGAACCGATGCGGCTCGTCATCAATGTACAGGCTTCATCGCGGCCTGTGCGTTGGAAAGTGCAACGACTTGTTTTCCGGAAGCCTCGCCGGCAAGCAGCGCGGCTTTGGCTGCGGGACAGGCAAATTGAAGACGGTGATGAAGCGCAAGCCAGCGGCTGCAGAAGGGCTGCGTTCCAATCGGGCACCCTGCAGGGCGAGCGACCCGATTGCCTGCGTCACTTCACGCGCTGCTTCTGCAGTTTGCGCGCCAGCGTCCGACGGTGCATGCCGAGCCGCCGGGCGGCCTCGCTGATGTTGAAGTTGGTTTCGGCCAGCGTCTCGTGGATCAGCTCCCACTCCAGTGTCTTCACGGAAGTGGAGCGATTGGTCATGTCGACGTCGGTCTCGCCCTCGACGCGCGCGAAGGCGGCCTCGATGTCGTCCGTGTTGGCGGGCTTGGCCAGGTAGTGGCGCGCGCCCAGCTTGATGGCCTCGACGGCGGTGGCGATGCTCGCATAGCCGGTCAGCACGACGATGGCCATCTGCTCGCTGCTGCGACGCAAAGACTGGACGACCGCCAGCCCCGAATCGCCCGAGGCCAGCTTCAGGTCTACCAGCGCATGCGTGGGTTTGGTCGTCGCCAGCAAGGCTTCCGCACTGGCCAGGTCGCGTGCGCGGCAGACTTCCCAGCCGCGGCGCTGGAACGAGCGCAGCAGCGAGGCAGCGAGCGCATCATCGTCTTCGACGATCAGCAGGCTGCGCAGCTCGGGTTCAGGAAGAGGCAGGCTTGGCATGATCGACAGGGACATGGACCATCAGTGAGGACAGGGGCAGCTCGATCAGGACTTCACCGCCGCCGTCTTCGTGGTTGCGGGCCTGCACCTGCCCGCCGAGCTTGCGCACGACATTGATCGTCAAAAATATACCGAGGCCGCTGCCGGGCCGGTTCTTGCTGGAATGGTAGGGGCGACCGAAATGCTCGAGGCTCGCGGCCGAGAAGCCGGGCCCCTTGTCGTGCACGATCAGGCGCAGGCGCTCGTCGTCGGCGCTGGCGTAAAAGTCGGGCGCTTGTCCCTTCGCTGCTTCGAGCGCGTTGTCGAGCACGTTGGTGATGGCCTGGCGCAATCCGGTATCCGCCACGATCGCATGGCCGGGCAGGGAGTCGAAGGCCGGCACCAGCGTAGCGACGCCGCGGTCAACCGACCATTGCGCGGCAAGATCCTGCAGGAAGCCTTGCAGCGTGGTGGTACCGGTAATGTCGGCGCGCGCATTGCCGGTGGCCAGCAGGATGTCGCTGATGATGCCCTTGCAGCGCTGGATCTGGGCCTGCATCTGGTTCAGCTCTTCGCGCAGTTCGGCATCGGCAGTGAACACTTTCATGTGTGCCCAATCGCCGAGGATCACGCTGACTGTCGCCAGTGGTGTCGACAGTTCATGCGCGGCACCGCTGGCCAGCAGGCCGATGCGCACGATCTGGTCTTCTTCAATGGCACGCTGGCGCATCACGGCCAGCCGTTCGTCGCGCCGGCTCAGCAAATGGACGAAGCGGAAAATGACGACCACCACCAGCGCGGCGCAGATGAGGAAACAGACCAGCAGTCCGATCACGTACTGCTGCGACAGCTCCGGCTCCGGCGCGTCGCGCCATTGCAGCGGCACATGCCAGGTGGCCAGCACCACGATGGCCAGCGCGGCCGCGACCGTGATGGCCCAGACCAGCCGGCGCTCCAGCATCAGCGCGGCCACCGCGACTTGCGGCAGGTAAAGGAAGACGAAGGGGTTGTTGACGCCGCCCGACAGGCCCAGCAGCGCGGTGAGCATGAGCAAGTCGACTGTCAGGCCGCCGAGCAATTCCAGCGGACTGACCTGGCGGGTCATTCGCACCCGCTGCTGGCAGGCGGCGTTGAAGAGCGCCAGTATCGCCAGCAGGCCCAGCATGATGCCGATCGGCAGGCGCAAGCCCTGACCGTAATGCACGCCGAGTACGGTGACCAGCTGTCCGGCAAAGGCGATCCAGCGCAAGCGGACCAGTTGCCTCAGCGCCTCGCGGTTGGCTTCCTCATGCGGGCGCAGGCTGGTGTCGTCGGGCTGGCCCGGCAGTTTGGAGCGGATGAAAAGCGAATTGGACAGCATTGAGGTCACTCCCGTCAGCCGCCGAGTGTACCAGCGGGGCCGGCAGGCCGCGGGCGCGGGTCATTCGTCGGCGTAACGCCACCAGAAGCGGGCGCCGAACAGCGCGCCCAGCGCCAGCAGCGCCCACGTCACCGCGTAGCCGAAGTGATTGTTCGGAAACGTCAGCCGCGTCAATCCGGCGCGCGGCCAGTCGGTCGCAGCGGGCGCTGCAGTCAGGTCGAGAAAAAAAGGAGCGGTGATCTCTGTCCGCAGGCCGGCCTTCGCCGACAGCTGCCGCGGATCGCGCAGGATGCGCTCGAGACCCGGCAGCGGGGCATGCTCGGGAAAGCGCAGCAGGGCCGTGCGCGGGGTGACAACCAGGTCGGGGAGGGACGCCTCGAGTGCCGCTGCACGATGGGCGGCATCGACAAAGCCGCGGTTCACCCAGGCCACGGTGCCGTCGCCCAGCGCGAGCGCCGTCATCACCCAGTGGCCCTGGCCCAGGTCGGTACTGGCCACCACCAGCTGGCTCGAGTCGGGCAGCCAGCGCCCCTGCACGCGAAACACGCGGTATTCGTCGCGAGCCCGATCAAGGCCGGGCCAGTCGGCAGCGGCCGGCAACGTGGCCGGGCGCTCGTCCGGCAGGGCGGCAATGCGCGCCAGCAGCGCCTCTTTCCATTGCAGGCGCTGCACCTGCCAGACGGACAGTGCAGCGCAGGTCACGGCCACGGCCAGCGCCACCGCAGTACCCCAGAGGCGCCATGCCCGGGTCCTGCGCTGGTCGTGGTCCGGGCCGGACCCGGTATTCACTGCATGTCCCGCATTTCGTGCGCCGGCATCATGTTGGCGTTCATGTGCGCCATCACCCAGGTGGAGCCGGCCAGCAGGATCACGACGAGGATGGCGGTGAACACCAGCGCCAGCATCGTCCAGCCCTGTTCGACCTTCGCGTTCAGGTGCAGGAAATAGACCATGTGCACGATGACTTGCACGGCGGCGAAGCCGAGGATGACGGCGGCCGTCATGGCCGGCGTCGGCAGCGCCTTGGTCATCACCAGCCAGAACGGAATGGCCGTGAGGATTACCGACAGCAGGAAGCCCTTGGCATAGCCGCCGAAGCTGGCGTGGTAATCGTGGCCGCCGTCGTCGTCGGCGTGATGGTCGGGGCCCGAATCGTGGGCTGCGGAAAGGTCATGGACCATGATGAGTTCCTTGATCGATATGAGGCTTTAGAGCGGGGGCATCGAGCCCAGCAGGTATACGCAGGTGAATACGCCGATCCAGATCACGTCGAGGAAGTGCCAGAACATCGACAGGCACAGCAGACGGCGGCGGTTGGCGACTGTCAGGCCCTTGGCGCCGACCTGAACGCACAGCGTCGTCAGCCAGACCAGGCCGAAGAACACGTGCAGGCCGTGCGTGCCGACCAGCGTGAAGAAGCTGGACAGGAAGGCGCTGCGCTGCGGGCCGGCGCCTTCGTGGATCAGGTGGCCGAACTCGTAGAGTTCGAGGCTGATGAAGCCGGCGCCGAGCAGGCCGGTGACGGCCAGCCATCCGAGCACCTGCTGCTTGCTGCGCTTCTGCATGCCGATCATGGCGAAGCCGTAGGTGATCGACGACAGCAGCAGCAGGCCGGTGTTGACGGCCACCAGCGGCAGGTCGAACAGCGAGGCGCCGGTCGGGCCGCCCGCATAGCTGCGGCCCATGATCGCGTAGACCGCGAACAGCACGGCGAAGATCAGGCAGTCGCTCATCAGGTAGAGCCAGAAGCCCAGCAGCGTCGACGGCTGCGGATGATGGCTGCCGTCGTCATAGAACGGCTGCGGCGCAGCGGTGCGGCGGGGCGCCGCGGCGCCGGCCGGCGCCAGCGTGAAGTTTTCCGGAGTGATTGCAGTGGTCATGGATTTATCCAGTTAGCGTTCGTCACAGTCAGGCCAGCGCCGGCGGCAGGCCGGCAGCCATCATCGTGCGGCTGCGCTGGTCTTCGGTCGCGGCCACGTCGGCGGCATCGATGTGGAAGTCGCGGTGATAGTTGAAGGTGTGCCAGATCGCACCCAGCACCGTGGCGGCGAACGCCAGGCCGGCGACCAGCCACATGTGCCAGATCAGCGCGAAGCCGAACAGCGTCGAGGTGCCGGCCAGCAGCACGCCCGCTGCCGTGTTCGACGGCATGTGGATGGGCTTGAAGCCGTCCAGCGGACGCAGAGCGCCGGCCTGCTTCATGTGGTGCCACGCATCGCGCTCGTACACGATAGGCGTGAAAGCGAAGTTGTAGTCCGGCGGCGGGCTGCTGGTGCTCCATTCGAGCGTGCGGCCGGTGCCCCAGGTGTCGCCGTACTGGTCGCGCAGCTGTTCGCGACGCAGGTAGCTGACGACGAGCTGGACCAGGA
>JACCDQ010652020.1_pt1 | contig 12772 bp, 10 predicted proteins | sample 7446031 | NCBI WGS metagenome assembly JACCDQ01 (sample SAMN15323442, study PRJNA562643) | freshwater metagenome | isolation source: river surface water | place: USA:Blue River Watershed | collected 2017-08-17
AATACAATTCATTATTATGTGCATAATATCTAAATGTAAAAATATACTTGTTATAAGAACTAAAGGATTGTTGATAAAACTATCATAATTTATTGTAAAATTTTTTAGAATAATTTCTTTATCAAAAAGATAGTTATTTAATATAAATATTGTACACAGTACAATAATTATATTAGTTGTAATTTTATATTTAGTGAACATTAAATTCCTTTATTAAAATTTTGGTTTAAAACTATTTGTATCTGTTGTTTTTAAATTATCAATTTTAGAATTATCTAATTTTGAAGCTTTAAAATCATTTAAATTTACTTTATTTATATCAATTGCTTGAGATTTAGCATAATTATTTTTATCTGATAAAACTTTTTGAGCTTTTTCTATTTCTTTATCCATAGATTCAGTATTAAATTCTTTTTCTTTATATGTAGAAGTAACTCTAGATTCTTTATTTTGTTTATAATCTACTTTCCAACAAAAATCTTTTTCTTCTTTTGTTTTAGCTTTATCTTCACATGATTTTATTTTTTCTAAATTTTTTTCTATTTTATTTTTATTATCAGAAACCATAGAAGATAAATCTTTAGAAGCTAATTCTTCTTGAACTTTATTTTTATCAACAGGGCCCAATTGCATATCTTTTTTATTAACAAATACTGGTTGATTTGTTTTAAAAATATTAGCATTATCTTTAGTAGAAAATTCATTAGCTTGTAATGAAAAAGCTAAAAATGAAAAAAGTAGTAATTTTTTATACATTATATATACCTCTAAGTTTAATTTAAGAAATTATATTATACAATGTTTTTATCAAAAAAGAAAACACATATATAGGAGAAATTAAAATGTCAGATACAGCAACAGCAACAGCAACAAAACAAAATACAGTTATTGATCAACCTTTACAACCAGGTCAATTAGTTATCGTAGAAGATAAACCAGTTGAAGTAGAAGTAGTTACTAATGAATTAACAACAAAAGCAGATTCTGTAATTAAAGACGTTGTATTAGCATATAGTGAATATAAAGATCCAACAGCAGTTATTACAACAATTGGTAAAGAAGAATTAAATGAGTTAAAACAATTATCTCAAGTATTAGACGCACCAATTAAAAACATTATGGGAGCAGAAGAATCACCTCAAAATCAAATTGGAAAATCTTTAATTGAAATCAAAGTTCAAGCTGATAAAATCACACCTGATAAATTTAATTTAAATCCAGGATTTTTTGGAAGAATCATGGGATTCATTACAGGAAATACAGCTTTAAATAAATATGCAACTAAATTTACGTCAACAAAAGACGTTATTAATTCTATTTCTAAATCATTAGATTCAGCAATTTTAAGATTAAGAGAAGATAATGCTATTTTCGAACAAGATAAAACAAGATATAGAAAAGCTTCTGCAACATTAAAAGATAAAATTCAGTTATTAATTGCTTTAGATTCAGTGATTGAAACAAAAATTAATGAAGAATCTGATTCTGAGAAAAAACAATTTTTACAAGAAGAGGTATTATTTACAGCTAGAACACATACACAAGATTTACAACAAACTTATATTGCAACACAACAAGGTATTGCTGCATTAAACCTGTTAATTAAAAATAACAATGAATTAATTAGAGGTGTAGAGAGAACACAAAGAGCAGTTATTCCAATTATGTCAATTGGATTTACAATTGCAACAGGTTTAGCAACACAAAAAGAAATTTTAGATTTAACAGATTCAATTAATCAAACAGCAAGTGATACAATGGTTAAAAATTCAGAAATGTTAAAAAATCAAGGTGCAGCAATTCAAAAACAAGCAATTAATTCAAGTTTAGATTTTGAAAAATTAAATCAATCAATGACATATTTAATTGCAGCAATTGACGACGTAGAAAACTTTAAAGTAAATGCTTTACCAGGCATGAAAGATTCTATTGCTAAATTAAATGATTTAACTAATAGAGTTGATACAAAATTAGTAAAATTTGATAAAGGTGAAGAATTTAGAAAAGAGCATGCTCAACAAATTACAAATTAAGAAAAGGCCATTAGGCCTTTCTTAGTTTTGATCAAATAATACTTTTACACCAAATTGATTATCAGGAACAATAGTAGCTGAATAAGCTTTGTTTGTTTTTTTAGATTTTAAACTTACAGTTTCTTTTCCTTTAGTTAAAAGATTAGACACTTCTCTCGCAGTTAACTTAGGCTTTCCAAATCTATCTAAAGCAGTTTTAAAAATAGTATATTTACAACCTTTATTTAAAAAACCAGAATCAGTTTTTTCAAAAATAGCTCCTGAACACATATAAGTTTTTTCTTTTTCAACAACGTCTTTTCCACAAATAGGACAAGCACCAACAGATAATATATCTTTTTTAGCATTATTTAAGGCTATAGAACCTTTTTCTTTGTAAACAGCTTTAATAATATCAATGTTCTTTAATACGTCTTCTCTGTACTCATTAATAACTTCATTAACTGATAATTCACCTCTACTTACAGCTTTTAATTTTTTAGACAAAATAGCTCTTTTTATAGGTGAAACTAATTGAACTGGTAATATTTTAATTAAATCTATAGCTTTTTGAGTTGGAACTATTTTTTTATCAGATTGTTCAATTAAAAATGGTTCTTGACCTTTAAAAGAAGTCATTGATTTTTCTATAATAGAAGCTCTTGTTGCATTAGTTCCAATACCACTACCACCTAAGAATTCTTTAATTTCTTTATTATCAGGGAATAAAGAAGCTACATTTTCCATAGCTTTTAATAAACTATTCATATCAAATAAAGGTTTTGGTTTTGTTGGTGTTTTAGTAAATCCAAGATCTAATAAAGAAACATTTTCACCTACTTTTAAAGAATCAGGAATTAATCTTTTATAATCTTCTATTTTTTTAGAAAGACCTTTTTCATAAATTTCTTTCCAACCAGCAGAAAGTGGGACTTCCTCTTCAAAGAAAAATACATAACCGTTATCTTCTTTTGTTTCACCTTTTATAGAAATATACTTATAATCTTCCATAAAATTAGCTGTATATCTTGTTGCAACTAAATCAAAATAATCTCTTTCTGGTTTAGTTAATTGACCTAACCATTTTTTTAGATCTCCTTTTAAAGTTGGAACTATAGCTCCATGAGCAATAACTTCTTTATCATTAAAAGTAGTTATTCTTTTTGGTATTTTATTTGCTAAAATATTTTCTATAATTTCTTTTTTAATAACACCATAATCTTTTAGCTTAGCTAAAATTTGAGGTACGTCTGCATATTCACTAGATTTAAGATAAGGAATATCAGTTCTAGGATAAGCTGTAATAGAAACTGGGAAATCATATAATTTTTGACCTATATCCATTGTTTCAATTGGTTTTTTATTAGCTTTTTTAATCATATCACCTTGAAGACCAGCTAATTCATAAAGTAAAGGAGGTGTAGAAGCTTTTTCAGTTCTAGTTAATTTACCAATTTGTAAATCACGATCTTTTAAATAAGCTAAAGCTTCTTGAACTTGAGCTTCAGAATCAAATCTTTCTTCTAATACAGATTTTTTAACACCTTTTTCTTCAACTTCAACTCTTTTCTTTAAAGTAACAGGTATTAAAGTTTCTTTATATTTTATAAAACCTTTTACAATCCAATAATAACTTACTGTATGAGATTTATTTGATAAATATCTTTCAACAACGATATAAATAAGTGGTGTTAAAACACCTCCAAAAGGCATTGATACTTGTCCACCACCTAAATAAAATCTTAAAGCTCTAGATAAAGACATACCTTCAGCATAATCAATAAATGCTCTAGCAAATCCAGCATTAGCCATATTTTCATAAGGAATAACTTCATTTCCTTCTATAGCTTTTTTTAATTCTTCTGGGTGAGTTGATCCCATTGGAATCATTCTATCTATTCTATCAACAGCTCCAGCAGCTTTTATAACATTCATTCCTAAACTAGCACCTTCATTATCAAAGTCAGTTGCTAAAATGATTTTTTTTGCTTTTTTAATATGTTCAACAGCTCTATTAAAAATTTGTTCAGCGTTTCCAATTGGATTTGGTTTTAATTCATAATTTTCAGGAAAAACATATATTGTATCTTCTCCATAACCATTATATTTTTCGTCTATTTCACCAGGTTCTTTAGCAATTAAAACATGTCCTTGTAAAGGTAAAGCAACTTTTTTTTCTGCTATATTATAAGCAGGATACCATTTTTTATCATATACAGTTCCTAAAACTTCACATAATGCTTCTACTTGAGAATCTTTTTCTGTTAAATATAATTCTTCAAATTCATATTGTTTTTCGGCCATAATTAACCTCTCTTTTTATTTTTATTTTATCCTAATAAATAAGTTTAATCCACATAATTGGTATCTGTAGATATAACTTGTGTAGAAGTTAATATATCATGAAGAGTTCTTTTATCTTGTCTGAAATAAGAAATTATAATTGAAGCTAATATTAAAATTGGAATAAAATATATCACATAAGACAAGTATCTAAGACATAATCTTTCAAAAGAAAGTTCTTGTTTAGATTCAAAATCTACTATTTTTAATTTTAATAATTTTTTCCCAATAGTAGCACTATTAAAGTAATACCATAAAGAAACAATTATTAAACCATATATTAAAAATATAGAAATATATGTAAAAAAATTAAAACTTTTTAAAAATGTAGCACCTTCAAATAATGGATCTAAAGGTAAAATACTTAGTAAAACAAAATATATAGGAAAAAATATTACACAAAAATCTATTATAGTAGAAAATATCCTTAAAGATAGATTGGGAATATAATATCTATTAACTTGGTCATGATCTTTTTTCTCAAAAAGCTTTTTAAATTTATGTATGAAAGTATCTACCTTTTCCATTTGCCCTATCCAATAATTTATTTATTTCGTCTTCTTTTAAAGTCATTACCATATCTGAAAAATAAGCTTGTGAATAATGATTCCCGTCTACAAGAACCATTATATTTTTTACTTTATCTATATAATATGTAGGACCAAATTCTATTTCTGTTTTTAAAGCTTTTTGATAAGCTTTATTAGAAATAAAATCATTTAATAATAATTCAAAAGACATTTTTTGTTTTTCCATTAATTTAAAAACCATAAATGTATAAATAAAATAAGAAATATAAAGAAATAAAATAAATGTTGTATATATTTTAATATCTTGATTATGATAATTAATTATTAAACAAGTTAAAGCCGAAATTCCTATAATTATAATAAATAAATTTATTGATAAACTATAATCTAATTTTAAACCACTTTTTTTAATTAAAAATTCTTTAATATCTTCTTTTGTAACAAAAAATTCACTATATGATAATTCTTTAAATTTCATAAAAATTAAGGTTTGTAATTTAGACACTATATATATTTTTGAATCAGCAGAAGCTAAACTAAATACGATTAAAGAAGTATAAGCTATAAATAAAGAAACTGAACTTTGTAACTCATTTATAAAAAAACTTATAGTTGTTAGACTTAATGCTGAAAAAAATATGAATAATGAAGCAGGAAATAAAATTCCTCTTTCTGCAAAGAATTTTTTACCATAAATAAAACCAATTACTATAATAACAAAGCATATACCTAGAATGACAAAGTCTATAAATAATAAATTAAGTCCTCCAGACAAGGCTGTTTCAGCATTATTTAAATCTAATTCGTTTGATTCCATTCATAAAATTCCTTATAAAAAAATATTGTATAAATTATAACAAAATTTTAAATATTAATTAAATTTTTTTAATGAAACATTGTATAATCTATTTTTAAAATAACGGAGGAACTCAATGACTAATATAAATAATATAATGATTAAAAATAGAGACGGTGAATTAGAACCTATTAATATCTTAGAAATTCAAGAAAAAACAACAAGTGCAACAAAAGATATCTTAGGTGTTGATAGATATGAATTAGAATCAAGTTTACAAATTCAATTTTACAATGGAATTACAAGTGAAGAAATTCAAAATACAATTGTAAAATGCTCTATTGAAAAAATAGATATTGATCAACCAAATTGGACATTTGTAGCTGCAAGAGCATTTTTATCAGACAAATATCACAAAGTTGGTAAATTATTTAATTCTAAAAAAGGACATTCTTATAGTCATTCTTTAAAAGATTATTTAGAATATGGTGTAAAAGAAGGAAGAATTAATAATTCATTTTTTACAATTTTCGATTTAGAAGAATTAAATGCGTATATTAAACCAGAAAGAGATAAATTATTTAATTACTTAGGTATTAAAGCTACTTATGATAGATATTTATTAAAAAATAAAGCTGGAAAATTATTTGAATTACCACAACATATGTTTATGGCAATTGCAATGTTTTTAGCTCAAGAAGAAACTGATTATATGGCTAAAGCAAAAGAATTTTATGACGTAATTTCTAAATTTGAAGTTATGCTTGCAACACCAACATTATCAAATGCAAGAACAAACAGAAATCAATTAAGTAGTTGTTTCCAAGGTGTAGCACCAGATAATATTGAAGGAATTTTTGATTCTTATAAAGACATGGGATTATTATCTAAATTTGGTGGTGGAATTGGTTGGGACTGGGCTGATATTAGAGCTAGTAATTCAAACATAGACGATCATAAAGGTGTTGCTGGTGGATTAATTCCTTGGATTAAAATTACAAATGACATTGCACTTGGTGTTGATCAATTAGGAACAAGAAAAGGTGCTATAGCTGTTTATATTGAGCCTTGGCATATGGATATATTAGACTTTTTAGATTTAAAGAAAAACTCTGGAGAAGAAAGAAGAAGAGCACATGATTTATTTCCAGCTTTATGGATTCCAAAATTATTTATGGAAAGAGCTGAATTAGATTTAACTTGGACATTATTTGATCCTTATCAAACAGCAATTTTACATGATTTAGATAATGAAGAATTTGAAAAACAATATTTAGCATTTGAAGCTGATCCAAGCATTAATAAAAAAACTATGTCAGCAAAAGAGTTATGGAAAAAAATTCTATTAAGTTATTATGAATCAGGATCTCCTTTCTTAGGTTTTAAAGACGAAGCTAATAGAAGAAATCAAAATAGTCACATGGGTAAAATCAAAGCAAGTAACTTATGTACAGAAATTTTCCAAAATACTAAATCTAACAAATATGCAGTACATGTTGAATTTAAAGACGGAACTGAAGTTTTAATTGAAGAAGAATCTGAAATTGAAAATAGATTATTAAATGGTGATATTTCAGTTAAAAAAGCTAAAAAATTATCTAATGTAGACAGTATCTATTTTGAGGGTGAGTGGAAAAGAATTTCTTTTGTTAATAAAGTTATTTTAGAGCAAGGTGAAACATTAGTTTGTAACTTAGCTAGTGTTAATCTTTCAAAAATTAATACTGCTGAAGATATGAAAAGAATTGTTCCAATTGCAATTAGAATGTTAGATAATGTTATTGATTTAAATTTATATCCAATAAAACAAGCTTTAAAACATAGTTTTGAATATAGAGCTATTGGTTTAGGTGTTATGGGTGAAGCACAAATGGTAGCTGAATCTAAAATTACTTGGGGATCAAAACAACATTTAGAAAAAATTGACGAAGTTATGGAATCATTCTCATTTTATGCAATTGAAGCTTCAGCTAAATTAGCTAAAGAAAAAGGTTCATATAATGGATTTGTTGGTTCAAATTGGTCAAAAGGTATCTTACCTATAGACACAATCAATGAGAATGTTAAAGAACTTACTTCTTGTAATTACAAATTAGATTGGAATTATTTAAGACAATTAGCTTCTGAAGGAATGAGAAATGGTTATTTAATGGCTGTTGCTCCTACAAGTACAATTTCTATTATTGTTGGAACTACTCAAGCAATTGAGCCAGTTTATAAAAGAAAATGGTTTGAAGAAAACTTATCTGGATTAATTCCAGTTGTTGCACCTAATTTATCTCCTGATACATGGGAACATTATGTACCTGCGTATGAATTAGATCAATTAGATATTATTAGAGCTGCTGCAGTTAGACAAAAATGGTTAGACCAAGGTCAATCTACAAATATCTTTATGAGAAGAGATAAAGCAAATGGTAAATATTTGAATGATATTTATATGTTAGCATTTAAATTAGGTTGTAAATCTACTTATTATTTAAGAAGTGAATCTCCTGAAGAAACTGCTGAAAAAAATCTAGCTCAAAAAGCTGTTGATAGAAGTATGGAATGTTCTGGTTGTCAATGATTTTTCTATAAGAAACAGGAGTAAATCTCCTGTTTTTTTAATTGTCTAAATTAAAGATATAAACATTATTTTTTATCTCTTTTACAATTCTTTCCGTTCTAAAATCAGATATCAACTGTCTTGACAATTCTAATTCACCATATTTATTCCAAGTTTTACAAACACTCTCTAATTCGTCTAAAGTAAATTCTTCCATTTTATTTAATTTATCATAAATAAAAGAATATATTTTCTCTGATTTAATTTCATAAATAGATAAAATACTACTTATTCTATTAGCAATACTATCACTATTTCCAAAATCTAAATTAGCTATTAAAATATCATTAATTTTTTCAGAATTATTATCAAAAGGATTTTTGCTTCCTATGTATAGAGGTTCTAACTCTTCTTGATAACTTGTATCGTCTTCAAATTCATAACCTTCCATACCAAATGGATTACCTCCATAATAAGTAAAATCAAAACTTGATTGTCTATGATCCATAGATCTAGATTCCATAGTTTTTCTTTCTTCTAAGAATTTTTTAAATTCTTCTTTTGAATAATTAATAACTTGTTCGAAATAATAAGATCTAAAATCAGATACACATGATTCTTCAAATTTTAATTCATTAACCATTTTATACAATGCTTCAGCATAAGGAACCAAAGTATCAGTTATTGCTTTATTTTTATAACTATGAATAGTATCTTTTGTTGGCAAACAATAAGAGAAACCTTGACAATCAAATCTATTTACAGCGTCAATATCGTCTCCAACTCTTTCACCTGTAAAGAAAATATTATTATCTTTTAAAATTTCTTTTAATTGATTTAATATATAAAAATTAGGTTTGTCATATTCAACAGAACCATTTTTATTCCAACCTTCATTAGTCACGTCCAGGTTAATATAAAATGTATTAGAAGCATTCTTTTTAGCCTTTAAATAGTTTTTTACACCTGTTGAGCCAACTTCTTCACCAATAGATAAGAAAAGTGTTATATCAGAATGATTTTTTAATAATTCTTTTATAACTAAAATACCTACAGCATTAGTAATAGTATTATCTAATCCACCTATGATAAGTTCTTTTTTTGATTTATTATCTGGATCATTACTATCAATTATTTCACAAATTTTATTTTCTGCAAAACCTTTTCTAAATTTTCCAATTAAATCAATATGAGAAATAATCATAATTTTTGGTTTTTTACATTTATTTATAAACAAACCCTTATCTTTTATATATTCACATGGAATATTCATTTTTCCACAAATTTCGATAATTTTATCGAGTTTAGGACCACCTTCAAAATCTTTGAATGGAAGAGCTATTGATTTAAATAGCTCTATAATTTCTTCTTTCTTAAACATTACTTAACCTTTTTGTCAAAAATATAAATACCTAATTCATTAATGTCTGTATATGTACAAGAACCATTATAAACAATTCCTTTTTTAGCAAAATCTTTTTGCTCAACTTTTTTAATACAATAATCACTTAATCCTTTTGGTATTCTTTCACCGTCTGCACCTGTAATAGCATAATCAAAATTATGTTTTTCATAAAGTGTGTTACATAATTCTTTATAACATTTTAAAATATCTGGCATTTCTGCAAGATCATTACCTAACACTTCTATACTATCGAAGCAAACAAATTTTCTACCTTTAGAATCTATTCCAGTCCAAATCCAGCTTTGAGCATAAATTTTTCCTTTTTTTGTAACAGAGAAGAAAGTTTCTTCTGGATTTGATAATCCAGATCTCATACAAGCCACACCTGCCATATTTGGAACTTGACAACAATCAGTTGCAAATCCAATAAATAAAGATTCTTTATCTATTGTTTTATCCATAAGAGAATAACTGTAAGAATTTACTTTACCTTTTATAACTGGTATTGTTTGATTATTTGATCTAACTTTCCATATATTGTAAAGATCTCTTATGTTAGAAACAGTTACAGATTTTTTATAAAATCTTCTAACATATTTTAACCAACGAGGCTTAATATCAGATAAGAAAGATTTCAAATTTTCTTTATCACTACAATTACTTTCTTCTAATTCAATATATAAATTAAAAGTTTCTTTAAATAACTCTTTATTTTCTTCGTTAGATAAATCAGAAATAAATTCTGTACCTAATAATTTAAAATATTTTGTGTAGTTAAAAAATTGTTGTAAAGTAAGTAGTTCTGTGAAAATAGATATTATTTCTGTTATATTTGAAATATTTTCTAAATGATTTTCTTCCATACCAATTAACACATTTAATTTACCTTTTTCTAATAAATTAAGTGGAATATCTTTGATATTTTTTCCAAAAAAATCAATTAAAGAAACAGCATAGTATTGTTCAATCATTGATAATTCAGCTATATTTTTGTTTCCAAAAATAGCTTCTATTACAGATAATGAATCTTTACTAAAGTTTTTAGCTCTAGCTGCTTGTAAAATTTTAGATTTTGGATTTATACCTAATTTTTTCCAACCAAGTGATTGTTCTATAAAAAATTTATCAAATGATTCTTTTTCAAGGATATTGATATTGTCTTCCACAACTTTATATTGTTCTTTCCAATTTGTATCAAATGCATACACAATTAAAAAAGGATACTTAACTATCTCTTCAAAGAAACAATCAGTATATCCATACATTCCATTAGTTTTTTTAACTAATTTTCTAATAACAGAATTTAAAAAACTTTTAAATGAAATATCTTTTTCATAAGAAGATCTAACAAAATCATTCCAAACATTTTCCCAAACTATAAAACCGTCTGAATCTTTATATAAAGACTCAAATACTTTATATCTTTGAATTGAAATATTTAATACAAATAATAAAGTATCTAAATTTTCAAGATCAAAATATTTTGTAAATTTTTTAATTTGTTCTGGTTGAACACCCATAGAATTATCTTCCAAGTCAGTTTCAGGGTGAATAAACAGTCCATACTTCGTCGTAATCTCAATGAATTGCGATTTATCACTAGTAGTCCATTCTTTATTATAAGCTAACGAATTAACCTTGAATGAATTAAAGATTTTTTTTAATTCTTCTTTTGTAAATAAATCTTTCCAAACTTTTTTTGCTTTAATATAAGCCATTTTCTATCCTTTGTCTTTTAAAATTTATCAATAAATTGATTTCTTGTTATATATATTTTTTTTAAACTTATTTTAAATAAATTAAAGATAAAATATACCTTAATTAAACTTAAGGAGTTTTAAAAATGAAGTATTTATCAATTTTATTTTTATCTGTATTTTTTATAGGCTGTTCTTCTAAAGAACAATATGAATTTAATAAGCAAAATGAATGTTTAATTGGTGGTAAATTAGCACCAGATTGGATTTGTCAAAAAAATACAGACAATGTAGGCAATTTTTTAACTGAAAAACAAATTGTTAAAATAGATAACAGAAGTTATAATGAAGCTAGAGAAGAAGCAGCTAGAAATGGTTTACAAAGATTAAAAGAAAAAGCTTTATTATCTATTGATAAAAAAATTAAAGATTTTATTAAAGAAGAAAAATTAGATTTTATTGATAGTGATACAATAAAAAATGGTGCTTTAAGTAATCTTAATTTAAATGTTACGTTAGTTGGAGCGTGGAATACAGATAAAGAAGGATTCTTTCTTTATGGATTAAATGATCGTTCTGTTAATAGAGAAATAAAACATTCATTTATGAGAGAAATAAAAGCAAAAAATAAAGCTTTTTATGAAACTAATAAAATAGAATCTAAATTAGATAAAACTTTTAAAGATATTTAAAAACTATAAGTTTAGGTTAGAATTAAATTCTAATCTAAAAAAGAAAAATCTATTAAATTGTCCTGTAGAAAACTTTCTAGGTTTAAAATAATAACTTCTTTTTTCTTAATCTCTTTTTTTAACTTACTGAAATCAATTAATTCTCTATCTTCTAAGTAATCCATAATTTTTCCTTTATTTAATATTTAAAATAAGTTATATATATTTTTTTAAGTTTTTTTTAAGTTAAATTCATGTATGATTACACAAATTTAAAACAAGAGGAATTACAAATGAAGAGCGACAAGATTTTCGCACTAATTTAATTCACTTACTCATTCGGTGTAAGTGCTTAAAATTAAGTGCCTTATACTGAATGAATTTTCTTTTTATAAAAACAATCTGAAAAAACATTCTACATATATAAATAATCAAACAAAAACTTACTAATGTTAAACTATTTTTTAAGACAAATATTTTATTGTCTAATGATTTATTATGCCTAAAAAAATGTCTCAAAAGCTTTGCGGCGAAGCAATTGACTTTTAATCAATAGATCTAGGTTCGATTCCTAGTTGAGACACCAATACTCTGGAAGCTTTGCGGTGAAGCAATTGACTTTTAATCAGTAGATCTGGGTTCGACTCCCAGTCAGAGTACCAATATAATATGCTCCGAAAGCTTTGCGGCGAAGCAATTGACTTTTAATCAATAGAGCTGGGTTCGATTCCCAGTCGAGATACCAACAAAAAATGCTCCGAAAGCTTTGC
>JACCDQ010990492.1_pt1 | contig 12771 bp, 7 predicted proteins | sample 7446031 | NCBI WGS metagenome assembly JACCDQ01 (sample SAMN15323442, study PRJNA562643) | freshwater metagenome | isolation source: river surface water | place: USA:Blue River Watershed | collected 2017-08-17
AAGAAATTGCTGCAGAAAGTTTTTTCCATTCCAGTTAAGAATTACAACAGCTACAGCGGGTTGAGTTTGCAAGGGAGATAAATATTTTTTCAAAAATAGCTTAACAGAGCCAAACCTTCTCTAAATTAGGGCATGCTTGGTCAATATTTTAACTGGCGTACGTTGTTGGCGCTCGTAGCAATCCTTATTGTTACAGGTACTATTTTCTATTCGAATTATCTGGCAGGTAAAATTGCTATTGATGAGCGTTTAAAAGTAGAGCAATGGGTAGAAGCCGGCCGCTTTCTGATTTATGCGCCTGTTGATGCCGATACAAAACTTCCATCGCTGATCCGCAACGAACAGAAATCGATCCCGATTATTGAAACAGATGAAAAGGATAGTATTGTTAGTTACATTAATATCGACAGTACAAAAATTGCCGTCAACCCTTCATATCTGCAGAAGAAATTAAAAGAATTTAAAACACAGAATCAACCCATCATATTAGAAGTAAGTGAAGAACCGTTGCTGATTAATAAATATTACTACGGCCATTCGGCATTGCTGCAACAGGTAAAATATTACCCCATGGTGCAGCTGTTTATTGTAGCGCTATTTATTATCATCACCATCATCTCATTACAGATCCGTAACAAATCAACCCAAAACCAGGTATGGGCAGGTATGGCAAAAGAAACGGCACATCAGCTGGGTACACCTGTTTCATCGTTACAAGGTTGGGTAGAAATGTTGCGGGAAACAGAAGGCAGCCAACAGATTGCCAACGAAATTGAAAAGGATGTACAGCGCCTCCGTTTGGTAAGCGATCGCTTTGGAAAAATTGGCAGTACGCCACAGTTGGAGCCGCATGATGTTGTGAAGCAGGTAGAAGAAATGGTTGAATACATCCGTAAACGGGCAACCGGCAAAGTACACCTGGAAGTAAAGAAAAATGCTGCGGATATGCCGGCCGCCATATCGCCCCCACTCTTTGATTGGGTAATTGAAAACCTGCTGAAAAATGCATTGGATGCCATGGATGGTAAGGGCAGCATTATTGTTGCTATGCATAACGATGACCATTCGATTATTATTGATGTAACGGATACCGGAAAAGGCATTGCCTCGCAAAATATAAACCGTGTTTTTAAACCGGGTTTTACTACAAAAAAGCGGGGCTGGGGTCTTGGACTTTCGCTGAGCAAACGCATTATTGAACAGTACCACAAGGGCCAGCTGTATGTAAAACATTCGGAGCAAGGCAAGGGTACAACCTTTAGAATTGTGCTGAAAAAGTAAACGTAGCGGCTGTTTTTTATTTTTCGTTTTCCATTTTTTCGGCCTTCAAAAAAAATTTGATGAGGTGAGGCAAGCACTTTACATTTGCAACCCAATTAAGCCCGGGTGTTGAAATTGGTAGACAAGCCACTTTGAGGTGGTGGTGCTCGAAAGGGCGTGCTGGTTCGAATCCAGTCCCGGGCACGATTTATTTTAGAAAATAACATTTCAGAAAACGTTATTCTACGAAACAACCCGTTGAATTTTCAACGGGTTGTTTGTTTTAAATAGGCTTATTAAACGCCTGTAAGAAATCATCCTTTTATTTTAAGGACTATTCAACTCAAGGGATTAACACAAGTTAGATTTACTTGATTTATATTTTTTAGCCAACTGCTGACAAAAAATGTTTACATCCTTTCATATTGTAGCTTAAAAGAGATAGTGCTTCTCCAATTCACTTCAATAAAAAAGCCGGAGCTTATTTGAAGAAGCTCCGGCAAACTAATGAGGTTTTCAGGTTTATTGAATAATTAAACGTTCGGTTTTTCCAAGTGCGTTTATAAAGTAAATGCCTTTAGCGTATTCATTTAATGTTAATGTATGGCTGCCTTGTGTTAATCTGAACTGTTGTAACAACTGTCCGTTGTTTGTAAATAACCGCAGGGTTGTTGGTATTGCAACATTTACACGAAGTTGTTTGTTGCTGATGGTATTACTTGCTAATGTAAATGCTGCATTGCTATTTGCAAATTGTACAATTTCAACTGTACTATAACTTACGCTGCCATTTTTATCACGTTGCAGTAATCGATAGTAATTATCACCTACAGTTGGTTTCTTGTGTACAAATTGATATTTGTTAAGTATAATGCTGTTACCTGCTGCAGCTACAACGCCAATCTGCCTCCAGTTTTGAGCATTGGTACTATGTTGTACAACAAAATCCTGTGCATCCTGCTCAGCTGTTGTAGCCCAGTTAAGCAATACCAGATTACTTGTTTGCTTTTTTGCGGTAAAACTTTGCCATTGTACAGGAAGCGCACTTAATGATGAATTCACAACTAATGCCTCCATTGTACTTGGAGCATAATTATAGCCAGTTGTTGCTGTTCCACAGACTTTTACATTCAAAAAAATAAAATAGGCTGTATCATAATTACTTATTTGCGGTACATTAAATTTGAACGAAGTATCGCTTAATACTGTAACGGCAGAAACTTTATAATTTCCTACTCCAGGACCACGGCTGTGTACATAATAAAAGTAATAGGCGGGGTTTGTAAATGGAACGGTAGTTACCAATCCCATTCCAGATCCCGAAACAGTAATTGTAGCTGAATCGCCTAAGCTTATTCTGGATAATGAATTAATGTACGGTGCTGTATAACCAGGGCGTGGTGTAGTTGCATATTCTATTGCTCCAGTAGCTGGAGGGGATAATGTTTGATTTCCACGTGCTGCGCCATAGTAATCAGTGCCAACACTGTAATTCGTTAACGATGTTCTTATGTAAGGATAGCCTGAAATACCCGTATTTGTTGGCAAATAACTACTCACGGAACTTGTAACCGAGGGATCGGTAAACCCGGGATCTTCATTGTAACTATGACAATCTTGCAAAGTAAAGGCCTGCCAATCAGCCAACGTGGGTTTATCAGCACTAGAAAAAGGATTCGAACTACTACTTGCATAAAAACCGACCATGCCATTTGTAGATGGCGCATAGTATACGTTATAATCGCTGATGAGCGAAGCCGTGGGAGTTCTCAATCCAATAGCAAAATGCTTTCCCGTTACACTGGCAGCATTAACACGGGTATTGACAAATATATTATTTCGAATATCAGCACCTCCACTAGTACTATAAAATGCCGTAGTAAGTGCTCCATTGCCCAAGCCCCCAAAAAAACCTAACTGCGTTCCTCTTATATACACGGTATTATGCAACACATAAGAAGCATATGAATAAATACCAATGTTCGCTGCTTGATTATCCTGATCCAGTATGACTACATTATTTCTAAGGCGTGCAAACGACTTGATACCAGTGATACCTATAACCCCAGTAGTGCCGGCATTCACTTTTAAATTGTAAATGTAATTGTTGTAAACAAGTCCCGTATCGCTGTTATTTTGTCCATAACTCTCAATGCCGGTAACGTTACCTCCCGAACTTTGATTGGTTAAATTAAAAATGGTATTTCCAGAAACACCGCCATTTGCATTCAAACGAATACCCGCCAAATCTCTGCTGGTACCACCGTTTGCATAAGACACTAAATTTTTAATAACATTATTTCGAATCCAGGCGGTTCCATTTACTACATAAATACCCATATCACCGCTAGAGCCGCCTGTGGGAGCGTTAGAAAAGAACCCCTGGATGGTATTGTTGCGAATATGTGCAATCACCCCCGAAGCATCCATATAAACACCCCGCATGAAGGAGGCTGAATTATCGGCTGTTAATTCAAAACTACTATCCATAGCAGCACCAATTGTATTGTTATATACCGTTACTGTTGGACCCGTATTAGCGAAAAGATTATCTATAACGATTCCAGACACGGAGCCAGAAACAGTTTGGGTGCTTTTATACGTGCCTAAACCGGCAATGGTATTATTTTGCACATTAACAGTTCCTGCAGTAGAAGATGTAATATAAATGCCTCTCAAAGCACCGGCATTAACGGTGAAATCTATCATGCAGCTGCCATGCAACAGTTGCACAGCACCTTTTTGGGTACTAGAACCAATGATATTACCCGCTACAGTACCAACATCAACGCTTCCACCTGCAACATTTATAAAATTGAAACTGCCGCCAAAACAATTTCTCATCGTAATATTCTTACAGGTATTTCCCTGTACTGAACTTGTTAAATTAACGGTTGTGCTGTTTTTGATATAAATCGCATCAAAATCTACATTGTTCGATGAGAAGCCGCCAGCCGATTTCACCAACATACCCGTTCCATCTGCAGCCCTTCCTCCAAAGAAGTTATTCGAAACAGTAAAGGATCCTCCAGTTGCGCCAACGTTGATATTTACAAAAGAGGGTCGATAAGATGCCCCATCAAAACTCGAAGCAGTAGGCACATCCGCCGTTTCATAAAAACGGTTATTGGTGATGGTCCACATACTTGAATTATTCCCGATTCGGATCGAAGCAAATCCAACAGCAATAGTATTATCAGGCAAGCGCAACATATCGTAAAAAAGGTTGTTGTCGACCGTGTTACTTACATTGTCGTTAGGTGCCGCCGTTCCCAAGCTTCCAATACCCGTCATACAGCGGGTGGTAGAACCTGTAAAGGAATTATAAGAAACCGTATTATAGCTATTGCCACCACTTACGGTAGAAGAGCCAAAGTAAACAGATGCATTCGTACTTGTTGTACCAGCCGATTTCAATATTGAGTATTTGATCGTATTGGAGGTAGCCCCTTCAATAAGATTGATAGCCGAACCGGTTGTGTTGGTATTATTAATCGTAAGATCTACCGAAGTACCGGTCCGGTTCAACCGTCCATCGAGGGTTACATTGTCCGCTCCATTTAATTGGATGATTTCGGAAGCCAGGTTTCCGGACAGGGTTTTGCCCGTTACTGTTGGATAAATGCTTATTGCCGTATAAGATGCGGAGCCCGATCCGGAAGCATTCAATACAGCAATGGCTGCTTCCGTGGTATTGTCGATAATCTGTAGTTCAATATTCCCGGTAATGGTACCAGCGTTAATGGCATCAAAAGCCAATTTTAAGGTCGTGTAATCTGCACCCGATATACCGACTGTTTTAACTGTTTGAGATTTTGTTGCAGCGATACATAATAAAAGTACTGCAAATAAAAAAAGACTTCGTTTTGTCATTTTCGCAATGTTTTAGTTTGAAGAAACAAGGCTGTTGAATCTCTCGGCTCATTCAACAACGGCCGTTTGTTTTAAAATAGCCAAATACTGTTTGCCTTACTACCTTTAAAAGGAATTTGCAAAGCAACAGCTTAAACAATCGATTAAAAAGTTCTTACGTATCCATTATTTGCTGCTTTAAAGACATTATTTAGCATGCCGATAAAGAATGTCTTTGGATATATAAATTTTGTATAGAGACTTTATTTTATCTAACAGTATTTTCTTTGAATCTTTATTCTTTTTTATGTACCCAAAAAATATCATCATGTATTGGATAAAATTTATTCCACTCTCAATACTTATACTTAGTTCTTATTCGCTGTTTGCACAGGAACGTGATACAATCCTTAATACGATGATTTCGAAACCATTTTTTTACAATGTGTTGAAAGATGGAGATGGAAAAATATTTGCTGGTACATCAGAAGGTATTTTTGAGATTGAAGGCACAGAGTTGCTCTTATATAAAAAAGAGAAAGGTTATGTTACTTTAAACAAAAAAGGAACGCCTGTAATTAATACTGAAGGAATTAAGAACTATTACGAACGTAAGTATAATTACCTATTACCCTATCCTGATCAAGGCCGTGATGAGTATCATGCAGGAAATGAAAAAATGTTCTATGTATGTTCGGGTGGCAGAATGCACATGTTTGATATTGTTCCGTATGCTTACAGCTATGCGAATAAAAGTATACGAACTATATCTGAAAATTTTGTTGGTACATACTCCGGTATTTTTTATAAAGACCAACAGCTAAAAAAGCCCTTCCCATCCTACACCGAAGGATATATACGGGAGTTTAATGGCAGAATATTTCTTTGTTTTGGCGGATTATTAATGATAGAACCGCAGACAGTATTAACGGCTTCTAATGAGCCATCACCAAACGTATCTAAACTTATTAACGACGGGGCCAGTATTTATACTTACGACATTCACAAATCATCAATCAATAACCATTATTACACATCTTCACAAAATGCATTTTTTCAATTAGATACAACCCTTCTGCAAATAACACAAATTCACAAAAGCCGTATTGGTAAAAATGATCTGTGCATTATAGGCGATTATTACAATCGGTTTATCTATTTCTCCGACGAACAACACCTGATCGGTTATATACCAGGATCAAAAAATACAGATACAATCGCATCGTTACCGGAAGTAATTATTGGCGGTATAACAGACACACGCCACACCTATTTAATAAGCAGATCAGCCTTGTATGTTGTAAACTCAGATAGAACTGTTGAAAAATTAACAGTTATAGACAAAGCTCATACCATACTTAAAATAAGTACGACAGAACTTGTTATCTCTTCCGATTTTGGACTTTATCTATTTAATACTGTAAGCAAACAGCTCTCAGTTTTAATTTATGGCGTTGAATTTAACAGGCGGGCATTATTCCTTAAAAATGAAAAGCTCTTTGCCGGATCGATTAACGGACTTTACAAAATTGACATTCATGATTTTGATGAACTCATCAACAGAAATAAAGTAATAATTAAACATAACAAGCTGCCACTCTATTTTAAAATTTCAGGCATTCTGATTTGCATCATATCTCTTGTTATTCTATTTGTTTTGATTCGTACGAAGCGAAAATTAAAAACACTAACACAAAAAGTTGAAGAGTTTACGATCGATACATTAGATCGTTCAAAAATTGAAGCATTTATTGATGAGAATCTTGCAACAGCAAGTCTTAAATCGATCAATGAACATTTTAATACTAACACGACACTCATCTATTCGATACTAAGTCCTGATAAACCAGGCTCTATTATACAAGCAAAAAGGCTTGAGCTTGTGAAAGAAATGAAGAAAGCAGGTAAATCCTTACAGGAAATTTCAACTATCACTGGCCTAAGTATTTCTTACTTAAGAAAAATAAAAGCCGACTAGCTGGTGATGAGAAAATCTACATTCCAATTTTCAAATTTGTAATTTCCTAATGAAAATAAAATGTTGGAAGGTTATCAATGATTGGATATATAAGATTGCTAATGTTCTGCCTTTAGAGCTGAATATTAACAAATATGATTCTCATAAAACAACTTGTTGAATTTTCAGCTTGATAAGGGTAATACAAATCAAGAAAAGTATATTAATTATTAGATTGAAGTTCAGATGATAGCTTACGCTTAAACTAAACCATTGCCGAATAAATCATTCATCATTCCAGTACACTTAATACTTATCTGAAAAGCATATCAACAGAGCGGGTAATTGTATACACTTATTACTTTAAGTATTTAAACTCAACTATAGATTATTATTTTAAAAAAAACAGATCAATAAAATATTTATGCCTTTCTAAATGTATTTTTAAGTGCTTTCATAAAAATATAATTTCAATATCCATTTGATTCGATTATGACTTTATTAAAGGAAGATGGTGGCAGAAGAATAGATAAACTTGCCGCTATTTGTGTTGATGACGATCCGTATGTTCTACAAATGCTGGAAATACAACTGAAGGATTTATTTAAAAGTAGCAATCTGTTGGTAGAGTTAATTGTTAATCCTACAGAAACTATTAAGCAGATTGAGCATCTTCAAAAGGAAGGATACGATATTGCATTTATGATAACAGATTACCGAATGCCCCAAATGAGTGGCTATGAATTGATTTATGCGGTTAAAACAAAATACCCATTTATCAAGTGTATTTTACTATCTGGGCAGGCCGATAAGTTTGAAGTGCGTGATTTAATAGCAGCTTCCGCTATTTCAACGTTTATATCAAAGCCATGGAAAATGCAAGACCTTCAAAACGCAATCGGTCGAATTTTCAGCACTTAATAAAAGTACCCTATACAATATGCGATCCACATTATTTCTGTTAATATCCATTGCTATTTGTAACAGCCTGACTGCACAAAAACCCAGAACACAGTTTAATGGTTTTGGACATTTTGATTACAGTGCAGATCTTTCAAAAGCTCACGACAAAGAATCGAGTTTCGCTATTGGTGAACATGATTTTTTTATAACATCAACTATTACAGATAAAATATCATTTTTAGGCGAGTACGTTATACGTTATAATGGTAGCTCTGCAACAACTTTTCTACCCAGTATAGAACGAAGCTTTATCAAATTCAACTACAAAAACAACCAAAACATCATTATTGGTAAAGTCCATACACCCGTTAATTACTGGAATGATGTCTATCACCATGGGCGGGTGTTTTTTCCAGTTATTGATCGCCCGATAGCTTTTAGTCATATTATTCCACTACATACAACGGGCATTCAATTTCAGGGTCAAAACATGGGGGATAAAAACTTTGGATACGATATTGTTTATGGCAATGGTATTTCCTCAAGAGACGGTGCAAAAGATCCATTGGCTCCATCTATTACAGCAGCATTCCATTTTAAGCCAAAGAATGGCATGCGCATCGGAGCATCCTATTATTTCTCCAATGTATTTAATAATTTACGAGGGGCACATGTAGGGCATACTGCTCCTGCATTAGCCGATTATACCGGCCCACTTTATAAAGGCAATGTTGCTTTTCATTTATTAAACGGATCGTTTGCCTATTTTGGCGATAAACTTGAAGTGTTGAATGAATTAAGCAGTAATCTTACTAAAACCGACACATTAGGTCTTGCATCGAACATTTCCAACTTTTTGTATATGGGCTACAGAATTAATGAAAAAGCTGTACCGTACGTACACCTCGACTATATGAACATCAGTGTAAAGGATTTATATACTTATCCTTACAAGGTATCGCAAATTGCTGCTGGTTTCAGATACGAATTTAATCCATATGTAAACTTAAAGCTAGAAGGCGACTATCAAACATTTAACCGATTTACTTTACCTGGAGATTCAAAACACGGTCATTTTAAATTTAAAATTCAAATGGCTTACGGCTTCTAACATGCAGTTTAAATTCAATCTTCTATTCATTATACTTCTGTTATCCGCACTGCTTTCATCAGCGCAGCAGAAAGGTTCCAATTTATTACTGGCAACTAACAGTACAGGGCTATCCGGCAGCATAACACAAAAAGAAATTGGAAAAATTTTCCAAGGTAAATACAGTCGGTGGCCTAAAACACAAAAACAGGTAATTGTTTTATTACCATCATCAAAACATCCAAATGCAACTATAATTGCCAAATTAATGGGTTTCAGCACTTTTAAAGAACTACAGAAGTTTTGGCTCTCTATGGTTTTTCAAGGTCGTTTTAATGCTCCCTTATTTCTGGATACCGATGAAGAGATAATAGATTATGTGAGCCGTAATACCGGATCTGTAGGAATTGTTTCTGCCGATCTGATTAACATGTTGAAAAAAGAATCTTACTCCCAAATAGTTGAATAATATGATCCGCTTAAAAGGGTCTTTAATTTTTAGACTTTGGTTGCCTTTTATAGTACTGATTATGCTGTTTTCCACGGCAGGAGCATATTATTATACAACCAAGCAAAAGAAAGTAATAAACGAGAAATACAAGGAAGCGATTGAAAAAATTGGCATGACGGTTATGCTGGGTGTAGAATTTTCATTAAATGAAGAAAATTTCAACGGCTTAAGCAGAACCCTCGACTTTGTTAGAAAAGATACACTCTTTGATTATATCCTCATTTTATCTACTGACAGTATTCAAGGCAAACAAGAAATATTATCTGTTTTTCCAGACACACTCAAGATGTCACCAACCTTGAGTAACAAAGACCTTTATATTTTTAAAGACTTTCCATATACAACGGAATCCGTAACTGGTGTGATACGTGTTGGCGTGGATTCACAAAAAATAAATAAAGAACTGGAGCAGCTAAACAAACCTGTTTACCGTGCTTCACTACTGATTTTTTTGTTAATGATTTCAATTATATTTTATATAGTTAAAATCATAACAAGGCCAATTCTCAAACTCGCAGCTACTATCAGCAATCCAAATGTTTCGGAGCAAGAGATTTTGAATCTTCGTGAATATACCTACGGAGAATTAAGAGTGTTAACAGACAGCTTTCAAATACTAAAAGTTAACCTTCTTAAAGAAGAAGCAGAAAACAACAGGATTTTAAATAATCTGGATGATTTAGTAAAAGCTCGTACAAATGATCTGGAAAAAACCCAGGAGCGTTTAACAAAAGCACAGAAAGCAGCTTTAATTACCAGTTTTGAGTACAGCAGCCTACATAATGAATTCATTTTTTCTGATTCGTTTCCAGACCTATTCACCTCTGTAGATATTACCAACTTGGATGACTTACTAGAACTAATTGAAGATGATAAAAACGAAACAATCCGCTCGTTCTTCAACGACACAACACCCAATAAAAAAATTGATGAAGTTGTAAGATTAAAAAAGAGACAAACAAAACAGGATATGTGGATCCGCATACTTTGTACTAAAACAAATGAAGGCAAAGTAGATTTCATCATCAACGGAACAATACAAAATATAACAAAACAAAAGATGTCGGAGGAACAAATCCTTCGTCTTTCACTCGTGGCAGAATTAACCTCGAACAGTGTTGTTATAACCGATGCAGATAAAAAAATTACATGGGCAAACAGCAGTTTTTTGAAACTTACAGGTTATACAATGGACGAAATTGCGGGTAAAAGCCCAGGCATGTTTCAATATGAAAAAACCAGTACTGCAGCAATAAAACTGATAAATGAAAAATTAAGCAGACAGGAAGTTATCCGCAACATTGAAGTACAGAACAAAGGTAAAGATGGACATGAATACTGGCTGGAACTAAATATTGTACCTATTGTTAGTAATGGAATTACTACTGGGTACATTGGCGTGGAAGTTGATATTACAGAACGAAAAGAGCTGGAAAATGAATTACTCGCACTTAACAGTGAGTTGGAGAAAAAAGTAATTGAAAATACCGAAAAATATGTTGAACTGACACAAGCTTATAATGAACAGGAAAAACTTGCTGCTATTGGTGAAGTTACTGCCGGAATTGCCCATGATTTAAATACACCAATCAGTACAATTTTACTAGGGGCAGAATCGCTTGAACAACAGATTAAGGAAATACTTGGTCAACTTACAATTGATTTAACAGCAGAAGAATTAACATTGGCATACAAACTTGCAACCAGTGCTCCGCTTGAAATTTTCATTTCGGGCTCTCGTTTCGAAAAAGAAAGAAAAGACATGTTGGGTCTACTGGAAACAATGCATCCTGTTGAAGGTATTGACCAGAATGAAATTGCAGAACTGTTGGTGAAATGTAGAATTTTTACTCACGAAAAAATAGGTGAGTTACTTCATATGCCAAACTTAAAGCGTCTCTTGCAGTTAACTGAAAAAATTGAGACGGTATTGCGTCTTTCAAGTACAATCAGAAACTCCTCAACTAAATCTGCAACTGTTATTCAAAATATTCGAGAACATATACGGAAAACAGAAAATCAAGGAAAACAAGCCGTCAATTTATACCAGAGCATTGTTTCTGCCTTGAATATATTCAGTTATTCACTGGATAAAAAAGTAAATATTAAAACAGGAATCAGCGAAACAATCTTTATTGAAGGGAATGAAATCAAATTGTTTCAATTATGGTCAAATTTGATCAAAAATGCAATTGAAGCAATGAGTAGCACACTACGGCCCGAACTCAAGATCAATGCAAGAATTGAGCATGAGCAAGTGAAGATCTGTTTCGAAAATAACGGACCTGTTATACCTGAAGCATCACTTGGTAATATATTTTCAAGATTCTTTTCTACAAAATCAAATTTGAATGGTACTGGGCTGGGGCTTACAATTGTGCAGAATGTTATTAAAGAACATAATGGAATCATACATATTTCATCTACTGAGAAGTCCACTGTTTTTACTGTAACACTAAAAGAATTCAAAGGATCTGTTTAGCTTACATTATAAAAATAACCTGAGCATTTACTCATTTTGGAAGCATAGTAAAATAATTGTAAATTCTAAAGAATGAATTTCCCTAAAAAACAAACAAATCAGTACTAGAAAATAAATTAAGATTTCCTTGCGATACCAATATAAAAATTAGTGTTTACTGATTTATCTTGATGCAAATTAAATTAGATTGATGAGTATAAATTATACCTATGTAATCAGAAAACATCTACATAATCATAATAGAAGTGAGCACATTTTATTTTATAGAACAATATTTTCGGAACCATTTTCTATTTGATACTTAATGATACTTCTCAAATCCTCACAAAATATCTTCGTACTCAGGTTAGTCCCGTGCACTAGTTATTTTAGAAAATAACATTTTAAAAAACGTTATTTCACAAAACAACCCGTTGAAAAATCAACGGGTTGTTTTGCTTTATTTTAATAATGAGTCAGAAAATGTTATTTAAATAAGTTTTATTAAGATTAGTTTGGAGAATAGTATTTTATCTTTCTATTTTATTCCTTCGTTTGTTAACATAGGCTCGTCTTGTGCCATACGTAATGCCAGCTGCCAGCAACAATGATAATCCTCTATCGATTGGAACTTCCTCTACAGGTGTTGCATCCGGATCGCCTGTTGGATCGCCTGTTGGCTGAGCATGCACTTCAACAATCAACATCAGTGCAACTGTAAGCAGTAAATAAAATCC
>JACCDQ011537856.1_pt1 | contig 12771 bp, 10 predicted proteins | sample 7446031 | NCBI WGS metagenome assembly JACCDQ01 (sample SAMN15323442, study PRJNA562643) | freshwater metagenome | isolation source: river surface water | place: USA:Blue River Watershed | collected 2017-08-17
GAAGGACCTAGTGATGACGTCACCACATTGGTAACAACCAATAAGGCAACTACGGATGCTGAAATAATAAATACTCTAGATTTAAAAAAACTCGTCATCATGACAACCTTTTTTAAGAATTAATTCTTAAAATTCAACTTCTGTTTCAAACGAAAATCCGTATTGGAGTTCCATTTCACTTTTTATTATTTCAATAAAACGCAAAACATCTTCATACTGACTCTCGCCTTTATTCTCCATGAAGTTGGCGTGTTTAGGGCTTATTTGAAGATTTTTATACTCCAAACCCTTCAGGCCCATTATATCTATAAAAAGACCAGCTCGACAAGTTACGCTGCTAACAATATCGAGATGATTTTTAAAGACACAGCCGCAAGTTGCTTCCTTTAGAGGTTGACTTCGATTCCTCATCTCTAAGTAATCTTTGATTTTTTTTGATATTTCACTATCCTGACCAAAATGTTTTAGTCGGACAAAGGCAACAACATCTCCTTCATTAATAAAATTATTTTTTCTATAAGAAAATGAATTGCCGTCTATTTTAATCAACTTTTCTTCGCCATTTTTTGTGATCAACAACACCTCTGTTGCCAAATTTCCGATTTCTCCTAGGTTGGTTCCAGCATTCATAAAAATGGCACCACCGAGTGTTGCCGGAATCCCTGTGAAAACTTCCCACCCTTTGATGCCAAACTTGTTGGCATGAGCAGTGAGTGTTGCCAAACTAACAGAAGCGGGTAGGTAATAGTCCGTTTGAAGTGAATCAAAAACACTACGATCAAATTCGAATTCTAATTGTATATAGGGAATAGGGGAGTCTTTTGGTAGGAGAATATTTGCTCCCCAACCAAGAATTCTATACGAATCATTATTTTTATTAAAAATTCTTACAACTGATTTTAGTGCCTCTAAATTCTTAATTAAAATGAAATCTCCATGAGCTTTTAACTTCATGGTAGAAAATTTTGTGAGATCTTTATTTAACTCAATCTCAACATTAGAAATTTTTTTAAGCTCGCTTAAAGTTTCTGCTTTCATTTTAATCTAATTTTGCCCAAGTTCTGGCCGCTTTACTGATGGCACCTGCACCTAAAGTCACGACTATGGTTTTTTGTCCCTTAATAGAATCAATCAATGTTCCAACATCATCAATAGAATTTAATTTTTTGGCAAAATTTGGATGCAAGCGATTGATGTCTTCAATTAATCGGTCTGTAGTAATTCCATCAATTGGTTGTTCACTCGCTGGATAAATCGGAAGTAAAAACAATTCATCTGCATCATTAAAGCAATGTAAAAACTGATTCCAACAATCTCTTGTTCTAGTAAAGCGATGTGGTTCAAAGATAACAACTTTTTTAAATTCACTTCTCGTATCTTTGACTGTTTTTAGCGTTGTGGAAATTTCTGTTGGATGATGTCCATAATCATCGACCACTTCAAAATCATTTTCTTTAAATAATAATTGAAATCTTCTGCCAACACCTTCAAGTTTAGCTGCGGCAAAAGCAATTTTTTCAAATGATAAACCCATGTGATAGGCGAGGGCTGTAGCTCCCAAACAATTTAAAACATTGTGTCTTCCGGGAAGATTGATTGTAAATTGTGTTTCTTTTTTTCCTTTATAATAAAGATCAAACTTTGTTTCAAAGTGTCCGTATTGAATATTTTTAGCATCAAAATCTGCTCCAGATTCAATTCCAAATGTGGCCGAAGGTCTTTTCATTTGATGCTTTAATTGCATTAGTTTTTCATCGTGAATATTTAAGGCAACAACTCCATAAAATGGAACCTTATTGGCAAATTCTCCAAAAGCTTTAAATAAATTCTCTTCGGTTCCATAGTGATCCATGTGATCGTTATCAATATTGGTGATAACCGACATTACCGGAGATAAAAGCAAGAATGAACCATCTGACTCATCTGCTTCCGCAACTAAAAATTCACCTTTACCAACCTTAGCATGGCCTTTTAAATTTTTAACAATTCCACCAATGATGTAAGTTGGATCTAAGTCGTTTTCTTGAAGAATTGTTGCCAAAAAAGAAGTTGTTGTTGTCTTTCCATGAGTTCCTGCAATGGCAAGACCCATCTTTAATCTCATAAGCTCTGCGAGCATTTCAGCTCTTCTTATAACTGGTATTTCTTCTCTTTTTGCTCGAGCAACTTCTGGATTAGAATCATTTACCGCAGAAGAATAAACCACGACTCCAACATCGTTTAAATTTTCTGCTTTATGACCAATATAGATTTCGGCGCCTAAACTTTTTAATTTTTTAACATTGGCCGAATCATTTGAATCAGATCCTGAAACTTTATATCCTAACGATAATAAAATTTCGGCAATACCGCTCATTCCGATACCACCAATACCAACAAAATGAATTTTAATTTTTTTAAAAGCCTGAATCATCTGATACTCCTAAAGAGCTTAGGAGTAAACTTCTTGACTCGCGTTTTTAGCTGAGTCTTCTGTGTAATCATCCCCGAACTCTTTTACTAATTCATCACGATACCCTTTTACAACAGAAAGTAAAAGTCCGATACCAAAAAAATTACAAAGTAGGGAAGAACCGCCATAGCTAATAAAGGGTAGATTTAAACCCTTGGTTGGAAGTAAACCTAAGACCACACCCATATTTAAAAGAGCCTGGATTCCAAGAACAAAAATAATTGAAGAGCCAAGAATAATTCCAATGCGGTTATTAACTTTTAGCACCACTTTAAATCCATAATAAATGAAAGCTATAAAGAGGGCGATGATGGCAAAAACGCCAATGAATCCCATTTCTTCTCCAATCACTGAAAAAATAAAATCATTGTGTGCCTCTGGAAGATAAAACAATTTTTCGTTTGAGTTTCCTAGTCCCTGACCCAAAAAAGCACCATTGGCAAAAGCTAAATACGACTGAATAATTTGAAAACCAGAACCATGTGGATTTTTCCAAGGATCTAAATAGGTAAGGAGACGCTTCACCCTGTAGGCTTGAGAAAAAAGAACAATCACTCCGCCGATGGCACCCAATACGACAGTTGAATAGAAGTATTTTCTCGGAAACGAGCTCATAAATCCCACAAAGGAAATTGCGATAAAACAAATTGAAAATGAACCAAAGTCCGGCTGTTTAATCAAAAGAACTAAGGGAAGTAAAATTGAAGCTCCATGCTTAAATCTCTCTTTTGAATCCATGCGATTCCAATTTTCAAAAAAAGAAAGTGAAGAAAGAATTACTGTGTATTTTACAATTTCACCGGGCTGAATGCTAAATGGTCCAATTACAAGCCATCGACTTGCTCCTTTAGCTGATGCACCGATCCCTTTAATCACAGTTAAAAGAACGATCATGGTAGCAACAAGATTTAAAATGAATCCGTATTTAATCCAAAATTGATATTTGGTTTTAGATACGATAGCTGCGACGACAATTCCCGCTAACAAATAAATCAGCTGGCGAATAATATAGTGAGAAGAACTTCCAAACATTTCGGAAGCAAGCATGTAACTTGAAGACCACACCATCACAAGACCGATGGTTAAAATGATTCCAAGAACCGAAAGAAAAATTTTGACGAGTCTATCTAACTCGTGTGTATGTTCATTCATTACTAATAGATTATCAAACTTTAGGATTTCTTAAAGAAAAAATTGACGCTTAAAAAATAAACTATTTTTATCAATTAAAAGGCCCTCGATCGAGAGCCTTCATTTTATAGTTGGTAAACTAATTTTTTGAAATAATTCCCTCTTTCCTCGAAATCTCGGAAAAAGTCGGTGGCCGAGTTACCCGGAGAAAGTAAAATCACATCTCCAGTTCTAGATTTTTGGTAAGCAAGAAGAACTGACTCTTCAAACGATCCCACAATATAGGTTTGGTTATGATCACCAAGTGCTCTGTTTAATCTTTCTTTACACTCGCCGACTAAAACTAAAACTCTAGAGTTAGTAATCATATCTTTGGCAAATGGTTCAAAATTTAAATCTTCATTATCTTTACCACCAGCAATTAAAATAGCCGGTTCTTTAAACGATTTTAAAGATTCGATCATCTCTGGCATAGATTCTGCTTTTGAGTCGTTATAAAAAGAAACTCCGTTCTTTTCCATAACAAATTCTAAGCGGTGAGGAATGCCTGGAAATTTTTCAATACAAGTTTGAATCGCTTCATCTGAAACATCCAATGACTTACAAGCAGTTACTGCTGCCAATAAATTTTCTCGGTTGTTTTGACCAACGATTCTCATTTTTGAAACTTTAAATTCAGAGTGATAATTAATGTTTGAATGAATTCTTCTGTCGTGGAAATGAGTTCCTTGAATTTCATTCATCACACCTAATTGAACGTAAGATCTTCTTGAATACCAATAAACTTGGCAGTTCGCATTTTTAATAAATGCATTATTAGCAAGTGTATCGTAGTTAGCTACTAATACATCTTCTGGTGAAAGTTTTTTGATAATAGAAAGTTTCGTTTCAATATATTCAGAAACTGAGTTGAAATTTGACTTAGCAAAATTTTCACCGATGTTTGGAAACACGATAAGCTTTGGATGAAAATCTTGAAGTGATTTCATTTGAAGTGCTGAAACTTCTACAACACAGTAATCAATGTCATTCATATTTGGAAGCATGCAGAATTCAATAAATGGCATTTCACTTGTTCCACCTACGAATACATTCTTTCCATCAACTTTTAAAGTAAAGCCGATCATTGAAGCAACGGTTGTTCTTCCAAATGAACCGCAAACTGCGATTACTGGTTTTTTACAAAGTTTATAAGCTAGTGCGAAATCAGAATAAACTTCTTTTCCATTGTTTCTTGCAAGTTCAATTTGAGGTAATTGAGGATTAATCGCAGCTGAATAAACGATCACATCTGCTTCTAAAAAATCTTCATCTTTATGTTCACCAAAAGTCATTTCAATTGGTGGTTCAATTTTTTTAAGTTTCTTTACAGATTTATTTAAATCGAAAATAGGTTTGATATCTGTAACTCTAATTTCGCATTCAAGCTTGTTGAAAAAATTGATTAATGAAAAACCAGTTTTTCCGATTCCAACGATAAGAATCTTTTTACCTTTAAATCTGTCCATTTCCATTTCTTACCTCGTTTTAAGTGTTGCAAGCGCTAAAATAGCGAAACAAACACTGATGATCCAGAAACGTACTGTTACTTTTGTTTCTGGCCAACCAAGCTTTTCAAAATGATGATGAATAGGTGCCATTTTAAAAACACGCACACCGCGAGTTTTAAATGAGACCACTTGAATAATAACCGATAGTGCTTCAATTACAAAAATTCCACCAATCAAAACAAATAAGAATTCTGATTTAGTTAGAACTGCAATTGTTCCTAAAGTTCCTCCAAGTGATAACGAACCCACATCACCCATGAAAATCTGAGCTGGATATGAGTTGTACCACAAAAAGCCAATTCCTGCACCTATAATAGCCGAAGTAAGGACAGTTAATTCTGACACGTTTTCAATGTAGGGAATGAATAAATACTCGGAAAAATCTTTGTGTCCCGTGACATAAGCAAACAACCCGATTGTCGCTGCGCTTATCATGATTGGACCAATGGCGAGACCATCTAAACCATCTGTTAAATTGACTGCATTACTGAAACCCACAATAACGATGGCGCCAAATGGTATGTACCACATTCCTAAATCAACAACTGGAATTTTAAAGACCGGAAAATATAATTCGGTGTTAATAACATTCATAGAAATCATGGCATACATGGCAACAAACGCTGTTCCAAACTGCCATAAAAGTTTTCCTTTAGCAGAAACACCTTTGGTATTTTTCTTTAAAACTTTTAGATAATCATCCAAAAATCCCAGTAAAAAATAAGACAAAGTCACCAGTAGGGTTATGACTAGAGGCGCCGAAAAAAAGTTTCCGCACAAGCCAATTGTCACAAAAATACTTCCAAGCATGAAAACACCACCCATCGTTGGTGTCCCGCGTTTTTTAAAATGCGATTCTGGTCCATCTTCTCTGATTATTTGTCCGAATTGTTTTTTCTTCATGAAATCAATAAACCAAGATCCCCAAATGATCGAAACACAAACGGCAATTAAAAAAGCTAAAAAAGATCTAAAGGTTATGTATTTAAATAAATTAAAAACTTTTATATGTGAATAAAGTGGGTACAAAAGATGATAAAGCATTCTTAAACCTCGGACTTCAAATTAATTATTCTTAAACTATACTGATGAGTGATTCTAGTTGTAAAGAACGACTTGCTTTAATGAAAATATACTTATGACTCTTTCTGATTTGTTTCCACTCTTCATAGAAGTCTTCTTTCTTCAAATAACTTTTTGCTGAACCTTTAAATTTTGCTAAATAAAAATCTTTATATCTACCTATGAAGGCAACATTGTTGATTTGTAATTCATTTAGGTATTGAGCAATTTCACCATGCAAACTTTCAGCAAATTCCCCCAATTCATTCATGTCACCAACAACAAAAAAACAGTCTGACAATGATACCTTTTTATTATTTATCACTTCAACAAAAGATTTGAGTGAAATCTTCATTGAACTTGGATTGGCATTGTAAGCATCTAAAAAAATATTTTCTTTCCATTCTGAGCGATTCATTTGCGGTTGAGTGTATTCCGCCGCTGCTCTTGCAATTTCTTGAACTTTTTTCGGAAACATTTTCATTACAAAAATAGCTGTCCCTGCTAAGTTTTTTAAATTGTGATGCTCTAAAATGTTTTTGGCCTCAAAGGAAACCTGTTCTCCGTGAATTTTAAATTCCACTTTTTGGCCTTGGATTTTAATTTTCACTTCGCCGTTTTCTTCGCCATAAGTTGTCAATCCAGCGCTTTTATCAAGTTTGGAAAGAAAAGAATCATCTGCATTAACAACAAAAATCCCTTCCCCATTGCTGTTTTTTAAAACGGCCTTATAAAGACTACTTTTTTCAAGAAAAATATTCTCGATTGTTTTCATAAATTCGATATGGGCGGGTCCAACATTGGTGATCATTCCATGTTCTGGATGGGCAATAGAGGTTAATTCAGAAATTTCCCCAGGATGATTCATCCCCATTTCTATTATCGCTATATCAATAGATTCATCTAAACAAAAAATCGTCAGCGGTACACCAATATGATTATTTAAATTTCCTTTCGTCGCTAAAACTTTGTTCGGAAAAAGTTTATTAAATAAATAAGAAAGCATTTCTTTATGGGTTGTTTTCCCATTTGATCCCGTCACCCCAATTATTTTTCGCTCACTAGAACCCGCTCTCCATCGACGTATTTTAAAATCAGCTAACTCTTGAATAAAGCGAAGTGTATCATGAACTAAAATAACTGATTTGGATTGAAATCTTTGTAAAAGTATCTCGGCATTTTCACGATTTGCTTCTGTATCTTTAGCAACAACTGCAACCGCCCCTTTTTTTAAGGTTTCTTCTAGATAAGCATGACCGTCAAAATTATCACCAATCAATGCCACAAAAGTTTCGCCTGGTTTTATAGTGCGAGAATCGGTGTTGATGATAATTTCAAAATCTCTTTCACCCAATATTTCTGCAACACAGTTTACTTCATCTAAATCTTTAGCATTAATCATTCTTCACCTGATTCTAAATAATTTTTTACCACTTCAAAGTCACTGAAAGGGTGCTTTACACCTTTTATTTCTTGATATTCTTCATGTCCTTTTCCGGCGATCAATATCACCTCATTGTCAAAGGCATCATCAAGACAAGTTTCTATTGCCATTTTTCTATCAACCATCGCTTCATAAATCTCACCTAATCCCGGAATAATATCCATAATTATATCTTCTGGATTTTCATCGCGAGGATTATCGGAGGTCACCATAATTTTATCAGCAAAGCTTTTTACCGCCTTACCCATTAATGGTCTTTTGGTTTTATCTCGATTTCCACCGCAGCCAAATATGACGGTTATTTTGTGATTCGGAAAGGCTTTTTTTATTGCTTCACCAATGTTTATTAGTGCATCTGGTGTGTGCGCATAATCAATAATTGCTATTGAGTTGTCCCAAAGTTCAACAATAGAAAAACGTCCCTTGGGTGTTTCAATATCTTCTAAGTTTAGTTTTCCAACTTCTTTCCAAAGATATTCATTAAGTTCGAGTGCTAACTCCATATTGGATTGATTATATTCTGAATAATAAAAAAGAGGATAGGATGTTATGTTTCGCTCTTTAAAGGTTTTAGCGATTTTATATTTTTCTCTATCACTAAGCTTTGCAATCATTTTTTGTAATTCAATTTCATTTGCCGGTATAAAAACCACCGATCCCGCTGTAACTTTTTTAGTAGCCATCAGGGCCTTGGCCTTAAAATATTCTTCCATGGTTTGATGATAATCTAAATGATCCTGTGAAAAACTGGTCCAAGCTCCCACATCAATCATGACATCAAAAAACCGATCTTGAGAAAGCGCGTGCGAACTGACTTCAATAAACATCACTTGATATTTATCTTGAAGTCCGTGGATCAACTTTCGCAGTTCTAAATAAGATGGTGTGGTCGATTCTAAATCAGTCCAAATACATTTTTTCGAATCAAAAACACCAATTGTTCCCACAGAAAAAGCAGGATGACCCAAGCTTTCTGAAATTCTCATGGCTAAGTTTACTGTCGTGGTTTTACCATTAGTTCCAGTGACACCCACAATTTTTAATTTCTTTTTATTAGGATAAACTATATCCGATAAAATTTTTTGAACTGCTAAGAAGCTCTCTTCTTTTATGGTAACAAATTCTAATTGCTCGCTAGATAGAATATTTATCAAATCAAGATTTGATTCATTTAATACTACAAACATTGCTTCGCTGTTTTTTAATCTTTGCTTAAAATCATCGATTGATTTTTGATTATCTCTAACCTTGTAAAAAACCAATTCATCTTTTTTACTCTTTTGTAAGTTAGAGCCCAAATTTAATATTTGAAAAGAAGAACTCTCTTTAATTTTTTGATTTACAATAAATGGTTTTAAATGCTCTAGGAGCTCTTGTTTATTCATACTTTGGTGGAGAATATTCTAAACTAACAGACATTCCTTCTGTGATCGGTGTACCTGGACTCGGATTTTGTCCACTAACTACTCCCATCCCTTTGTGGGTAATCGGGAGGTTAATTTTTAAAGAAATATTATTCGCCGTTGCCTTATCAAGTCCTAAAAAATTAGGAACAATACTTGGGTTAATACTTCTAGAAGCCGAATCTTTAACTTGAACAAGATCAATATTATTTTTAACTGTTTTTAAATTGATCTCATCGGTTTTATCACTTTGAGCAATAGTCGCAATATCTTTGTTTTTATATAAAATATATTGTGCGATATTTTTAAAAACTGGTGCTGCTACAGCATTTCCGTAGTAACCACCCACTTTCGGATTATCGATATAAACAAAGATAACAAATTTCTTATCGACGTTCACCGGATAACCAATAAAGCCTGCAACATATCCTTGATAACCGCCAAACTTTGAAACTCTTTGTGCGGTAGCCGTCTTTCCCGCAATTTTATAGTGAGGAATGATAGCGTTTGTTCCAGTACCTTCTTCAACTGCTCCAATCATTGCTTCGGTTAAATCATGCGATGTCTTTTCACTTAAAACTCTTTTTCGTGGCTTCAGTTGATTTTCATTTTCTGGATCTGGTTCAGTAACTTGAGTTAGATCTTTTTTAATAATTGTTGGTCGCACATATTCACCGCCATTAGCTATCGCCGAATAAGCCGCTAACATTTGCACACCTGTAACCGCAACACCTTGACCAAAACTTATATTACTTAAACTTAAAGGTGTCACATTGTCTGCTTCGGTCAAAATACCACGCGATTCACCTGGAACTTCAATTCCTGTTTTTTCTCCAAAGTTTAAACTTTTTAAAGTTGCTTTAAAGCGTGGGAATTTTAAATCAAAGGCAATTTTTGTTGTTCCAATATTAGATGAGAATTTTACAATATCTCTTACAGAAATCCATTCGTACTTTTCATGTGACTCCGCTTCTGAAACGATGTGGCCATCGATTTTCATTTGCCCGTGCTCACCAAAATAAGTGCTATCAAGTTTTGCCACTTTATTTTCTAAAGCAGAAGCCACCGTAAAAAGTTTAAAGGCCGAACCCGGTTCAAACGGGTCGATCGCAAAAGATAGCTTTCTATGTTCTGGACTTGAACCCTTCACATCATTCGGATCAAAACTTGGATAATTCGCAATCGCTAAAATTTCTCCAGTCTGTGCGTCCATTACACCGACTCCACCTTTATCTGCTAAGTGTTTTTGAACCGCTTCTTTTAAATATTTTTCTGCCATTCCTTGAATATCTTTATCAATAGTCAAATAAAAATCTTTCGCTTGAGTGGTAACTGAATAGTGACTTTCGTATTTAATCGGGCGACCTTTATTGTCGATTACATACTTTAGGGTAACCGGATTTCCCTTTAATTCTTTATCAAACATATACTCAAGGCCTGAAAGTCCTGAGTTATCTAAACCAACAAAGCCAATCACTTGCGATAACAGTTCATGGTTTGGATAAACTCTCTCCGGAACACCTTCAATAAAAATTCCTTTTAAATCTTTAATTTTTGAAACTTGTGATTCGGACAAGCGAAGTTTTCTTCCAAGCCAAGTAAACTTACTTCGCTTGTGCATGGTTTTTAAAATTTCATCATATTCAAGTTCCGGAACTATTTTTGATAATTTTCTAAATGTCGCTTTATTAACCGCTTCAACTTTGGGAATAGTAAAAATGCTATAGGTTTGAACATTTAAAGCTAGGGGGTGACCGTTTCGATCAAAAATATTACCACGCTTAGGATAAACCGTAACTTGTCTTAAAAACTGAGAGTTGGCTCTTGCCATTAATTCATCAGCATCAAGTATTTGTACCTTTAATGCTTTTCCTAAAACTAAAAGAAAGAAGAAGCAAAAACAAGTAAAGACAAATATGATTCTATTTTTTTCAATCCTATTCATTCTCTTACCCATCAAGGTATTACAATAATTTGATCTTGTTTTGGTTGATCTAAATTATGTATGCTAGCTAATTTTCTTAATTTTTCTGAAGATAAAAGTCTCGCCTTTTTAGCTTTCAATTCTTTGTTGTCTAATAAAACTTTTTCGATGTCTTTATTAGCTTTGGTTATTTTGTAATCAATTTCAACATTCTTCATGCGAAATAAAACAAATAAAATTGCGAGGGTTGTGAAGGATAAAAAAATAGGGAATCCCTTTGAACTAAAAACAATTCCTTTTATTTTTTCTAAAATTCCTGAACTTGCACCACTTCTTCGGCTGGCCATAATAATCACTCCTTGATTATTCTTGCTTATATTTATTTTTACTTTTCTTTTTTGTAATTCTTTCTATAACTCTAAGTTTAGCACTTCTTGAGCGAGAATTCTCTAAAATTTCTTTCTCAGAAGGTAAAATTGGCTTTTTTGTTAAAATTTCTACGGGAAATTCCAAACTATCAGAAAATTGTTTAAATTTATTTTTTACTATTCGATCTTCAAGCGAGTGAAAAGTAATAATTGCTAGCCTTCCACCTATCTTTAACAAGGGAATTAGTTGATCAATAGAATCAGATAAGACCTCTAACTCCTTGTTTACTTCAATTCTCAAAGCTTGAAATACTTTAGTAGAAGGGTTGGTTTTTCCATATCTCCATTCTTTTGGATAAGTATGAAAAACTAAATTTTCTAATTCTTTGGTTGTCGTGATTGGTTTTGATTCTCTTTCTTCACAAATTTTTCTAGCAATTTTTTTGGCAAGTTTCTCTTCACCGTACTCTTCAAAAATTTTTGCTAATTCATATTCCGAATATTGATTAATCACATCTTTTGCCGACATGAGACCATCGCGATTATTCATCCGCATATCTAGTGGACCGTCAAATCTAAATGAAAACCCTCGCTCGCCTTCATCAAAGTGGTGTGTTGAAACTCCAATATCCATTAAGATTCCATCAAATCCACCTGCACTTATCACGTCTTTTAAGTTTTCTTTGGCGTAATTCGCAAAATGAACAAAATTTGAATCAATTAAATTAATTCTTTCTTGCATGTTTTCGCTTTGAATTCTATTAAAGCCATTTTTTAAGGCATCAGGATCTTGGTCTGTAGAAAATAATTTTAAATGAGGATTGCGATAGAGCATTTCAAATGAATGCCCACCTCCACCAAAAGTTAAATCAGCAAAATATTTATTGCTGTTTTCAACGCTTGAATCAACATTTAAATATTCCATGCATTCGTTTTTGAGCACAGAATAATGATTAAAATAACTCATTAGCGCATTAATACTTCAAGTGCTCGTTTTTGATCAGCACTCAAAACTTCTGGTTTAGACAAAATGGCATAAGTATTTTCTTTTTTGTATTCGAATAAATTATTTTGCAATGTCGGTAATAAAACATTTAAAACTTTATGCACTTGTTGATTATTTGTTGCCATGACTTTCATAATTTCTGCAAGCTCGCAATGCTCTTCTTTCCAGCAATCATAATCTGTCACCATGGCAATCGTTGCATAAGCCATTCCGGCTTCTTTGGCCAAATAACTTTCTGGAACATTGGTCATACCAATTACACTTGCTCCGAAAGATCGATAAATATTTGATTCCGCTTTAGAAGAAAATTGCGGTCCTTCAATACAAATATATGAACCTCCATCTCCATATTTAACACCGGCTTCTTTACATGCATCTACCATCATTTTTTGTAATTTTCTCTCTACGGGCTCTGCTACTGACACATGCCC
>JACCDQ011191164.1_pt1 | contig 12768 bp, 11 predicted proteins | sample 7446031 | NCBI WGS metagenome assembly JACCDQ01 (sample SAMN15323442, study PRJNA562643) | freshwater metagenome | isolation source: river surface water | place: USA:Blue River Watershed | collected 2017-08-17
CGCGAGGTGATCAAACTCAAGGCCATTTACGAATTGCTGGAAACGATCACGGACAAGTGCGAAGACGTGGCCAATGAAATCGAGGGCATCGTCCTCGAAAATTCCTGATCCAAGGGGCTGTTGATGGTAACAATACAGGTGGCTCTTTGGGTCGTTGTGGTGCTGGTGGTGCTGGCGCTGGTGTTCGACTTCATGAACGGCTTTCACGACGCCGCCAACTCCATCGCCACCGTGGTGTCCACCGGGGTGCTCAAACCCGCCCAAGCGGTGGCTTTTGCGGCATTTTTCAACTTCATCGCCATTTTCGTTTTCCACCTCAGTGTGGCAGCCACCGTGGGCAAAGGCATTGCCGACCAGGGCGTGGTGGACGTTTACGTGGTATTCGGCGCATTGTGTGGCGCCATCACCTGGAACGTGATCACCTGGTACTACGGCATTCCCAGCAGTTCGTCTCATGCCCTGATCGGGGGTATCGTGGGCGCTGTGATCGCCAAAGCGGGCAGCGGCGCCCTCATGGCCACAGGCATCATTCGCACCGTGACCTTCATCTTTGTGTCACCCTTGCTGGGCTTTATCTTCGGCTCGTTGATGATGGTCCTGGTGGCGCGCATTTGTCGGCGTACCAGACCCTCAAAGGTCGACCGGTGGTTCCGACGCCTGCAACTGGTCTCTGCCGGGGCCTACAGCCTGGGCCACGGCGGCAACGATGCCCAAAAAACGATCGGCATCATCTGGATGCTGCTGATCGCCACCGGCTACGCCAGCACGGCTGACAAATCACCGCCCACTTGGACCATCATCGCCTGCTACGCGGCGATTGGCATTGGAACCATGTTCGGCGGCTGGCGCATTGTCAAAACCATGGGCCAAAAGATCACCAAACTCAAACCCGTGGGTGGTTTTTGCGCGGAAACGGGCGGTGCCATCACCTTGTTCCTGGCCACCTCTATGGGCATTCCGGTCTCCACCACCCACACCATCACCGGTGCCATCGTGGGCGTGGGCTCGGTGCAACGCATGAGTGCCGTGCGCTGGGGTGTGGCCGGCAACATCGTTTGGGCCTGGGTACTCACCATTCCGGCATCGGCCTTTGTGGCGGCCGTGGCCTACTGGCTGAGCCTCTCGATTTTTTGAACGTCAGCGCAGCAGGTGCGTCCGGTAGTGTTCGAGTTCATCGATGGACTCGTGCACATCGGCCAATGCGGTGTGTTTCTGGTGCTTTTTGAAGGCGCTGTAGACCTCCGGACGCCAGCGTTTGGCCAGCTCCTTCAAGGTGCTCACGTCCAGGTTGCGGTAGTGAAAGTAAGCCTCCAGCTTGGGCATGTACTTGGCCAAAAAGCGGCGGTCTTGCCCGATGGAGTTGCCGCACATGGGTGAACCGGATTTGGGCACATAACGCTGAATGAACTCGATCATCGTGGCTTCCGCCTCGGCCTCGGTCACACGGCTGGCCTTCACTTTGTCAATCAGGCCACTTTTGCCGTGGGTGCCTTTGTTCCAGGCATCCATGCCATTGAGCAACGCATCGCTTTGGTGAATCACGATCACCGGGCCCTCCACCCGAGGCGTCAGGTTCGGGCCAGTGATCACCACCGCAATTTCCAGCAAGCGATCGGTTTCGGGCTCCAGACCGCTCATTTCGCAATCCAACCACACCAGGTTCTGATCGCTTTTGGCCAATGTGGGCGTTGCCGTTGCGGCATCGGGAGTGGGGCTGACGTTCAATGACATAAGGCAGCATTTTCACCGATCTGACGGCGGGACTTGCATCTTTTCGCTAGACTCCCGGCAATGAGCTTTGATTTCGCCCCCCCGGAAGCCGCATGGACGGCTGTTTTTTGTTTGTTGCTGGTCGGACACACGGCGGTCAAGGTGTGGCTGGCCAGTCGTCAAATACGCCATGTGGCGGCCCACCAGCAAACCGTGCCTGAAGCGTTCCGCCACACCATTGAATTGCCCGCCCACCAAAAGGCCGCGCACTACACAATTGCCAAAACCCGGCTCAGCCTGCTGAACACCGTGTTTGGCGCCACCGTTTTGCTGGCATGGACGCTGTTGGGCGGCCTGGAAGCCCTCAACCAGACCTTGGTCCAATGGTTCGGTCACGGCATGCTGCAGCAGTTGTCTCTGTTGGGCGGCTTTGTGCTGGTGGGCGCGATTGCAGAATTGCCCCTGTCCTGGTACGCCACTTTCCGGGTAGAGGAGCGTTTTGGGTTCAACAAAATGACATTGGGCCTTTGGGTCGCCGATGGCATCAAGGGGGCTTTGGTAGGCGCCGTGCTGGGTTTGCCAATCGCAGCGGTGGTGCTGTGGCTGATGGAAGTTGCGGGCCCGACTTGGTGGCTCTGGGCCTGGGTGGTTTGGACCGCCTTCAATCTGCTGCTGTTGCTGGTATACCCCACCTGGATCGCACCCCTGTTCAACCAGTTCAAACCGCTGGAAGACGAAACCCTCAAGGCGCGTGTGCAATCCTTGATGCAGCGCTGCGGGTTCAAGGCCCGTGGCCTGTTTGTCATGGATGGCAGCAAACGCAGTGCCCATGCCAATGCCTACTTCACGGGCGTGGGACCGGCCAAACGCGTGGTGTTTTTTGACACCCTGCTCGCTCAACTCACCCCCGATGAACTGGATGCCGTTCTGGCCCACGAATTGGGGCATTTCAAGCACAAGCACGTGCTCAAGCGCATGTTGGCGATTTTTGGGATGAGCCTGCTGGGCCTGGCGGTGCTGGGTCTGCTGGCAGGTCAAACCTGGTTCTACACCGGGCTGGGGGTTCAGCCCAACATGGAAGGACCCAACAGCGCCTTGGCGCTGATCTTGTTTTTGAGTGTGGCACCGCTGGTCACGTTTTTTGTCACCCCCTTGATGAGCCACAGTTCGCGTCGACACGAATTCCAGGCCGATGCCTATGCTGTCAGTCAAACCAATGGCAAAGACCTGGCCCGGGCCCTGCTCAAGCTGTACCAGGACAACGCCAACACGCTCACACCCGACCCGCTTTTCGTGAAGTTCTACTACTCGCACCCACCGGCCAGCGAACGCCTGGCAAGGCTGCAGGAACCCACCCACGCATGAGCCACGCCCAACAAACTGGCTTGGTGGTGGCGTCGTTTGGTCGCCATGCCATGGTGGAAACCGCCGCAGGCGAGCGCGTTTTGTGCCATCCCCGGGGCAAAAAAAACCAAGTGGTGGTCGGCGATCGTGTGCAGTGGCAACCCACCGGGGACGAAGGAACCATCGAAAAGCTGCTTCCCCGACGCAACCTGCTGTACCGACAAGACGAAATTCGGACCAAATCGTTTGCCGCCAACCTGGACCTGGTGCTGGTGCTGCTGGCGGCCGAACCTGAATTCTCGGAAAGTCAGCTCACGCGCGCTTTAATCGCCTGCCACGCAGAACATGTTCCGGCTCTGGTTGTACTGAACAAACAAGACTTGATCGGGCCCTTCGATCGAGCATGGGCCCGTCTGCAGCCGTACCGCGACATGGGAGAACAGGTTCTGCCCCTGAGCCTCAAGGGGCCTTTGGGCGATGCCGCCTTGCTTGATTTGAAACAACGCCTGCATGGGCGCACAACTTTGGTGCTTGGCCCGTCCGGCTCCGGCAAAAGCACTTTGATCAACCGGCTGGTGCCCCAAGCCCAAGCCCAGACGGGCGAAATCTCAAAGGCGCTGAACTCGGGTCGCCACACCACCACCAGCACGACCTGGTATTGGCTGGATACGGCCCACTCCAGCGCCTTGATTGATTCCCCTGGCTTCCAGGAATTTGGCCTGCACCACCTCGAACCCATGCAGCTTGCCCACTGCATGCCCGATCTGGCACGCCACCTGGGCCAGTGCAAGTTCTACAACTGCACCCACTTGCACGAGCCCGGCTGCGCCGTGCGCCGTGCAGTGGGCCAAGCATCGGGGGAGCACACCATCAGCGAGAACCGCTACCGCCTTTACGGCGACCTGTTTGCAGAGCTGACCAGCGGCCAAAACCGATACTAAAAAATCATTTAAAACAAATCAATCACAAAATATCGGGACATTTCACGAGAGTCGGTCAAAAACCACACAAGAGCGCTGTTTTTGCGCATAGCATGTGTAATCTTTGACGAGGTATCGACTTCCATGCGCCTATTGCCCACCCTTTTGCTTGCCTTTGCGTTGCCTGTTGGAGCACAACCCAGCCAGCTGGATCGAATTCTGTCCAGCAAAACGGTCAAAGTATGCATTTGGCCCGACTATTACGGCATCAGTTTGCGCAACCCAAAAACACAAAAACTGTCGGGCATAGACGCGGACCTGGCCCTCGAATTGGGCAAAGACCTGGGAGTGGCTGTCGAGTTCGTGGACAGTTCCTTCTCCAAACTTCTGACCGACGTGCCCAGTGGCGTTTGCAACGTGGCCATGTTCGGGGTGGGCATCACGTCGGCGCGCGCCGAAAAACTGCGCTTTACACGCCCCACCCTGGCCAGCGACATTTACGCGATCACCACCTCAGGCAATCGACGCATCAAATCCTGGAGCGACATCGACAAGGCGGGCAACGTGGTGTCGGTGGTCAAGGGCACACTGCACGAAACGTTGCTGCGTGAACGCTTCCGCAATGCCACCTTGTCGGTGGTGGATACCCCCATGGCGAGGGAACAGGAGGTGCAAGCAGGTCGGGCCGACGCCTTCATGACCGATTATCCGTACAGCCGCCGCATGCTGGAAACCACCGACTGGGCCCGGCTGATTTCCCCACCCGAGACCTTTCATGTGACGCAATACGCTTACGCCGTCGCGCAAGGGGACGACAAATGGCACCAGCGCATGGAGCAGTTCGTGGCCGATATCAAACGCGATGGGCGCCTGTTGACCTACGCCCAACGGTACAAACTGGATGAAATTGTGGTCCGCAACTGATCCAGGATCTGCCGTGGAGCAAGCCCCCATCCGCAGGGAAGCCGCCAGGCAATCACGCACCCTGACTCGGCTGGCCTATATATTCATGGGCTTGTTTGCCGTTGCGGTTTGTTTGGGCGCGGCCTATTCCTCGTGGCGGGAACGTGCAACCTTGTTGGACACCCAGCTTCAAGGAGCACAGGCCTCCGCCTTGGTGATGGAAGAAGAAATCACCCTCACCCTCAAGCTGCTGGAGAACACCTTGCGGGCCCTGGCCGAGGGCACCGAGTTGTCGCCGACCGCCATGTCACCGGGCACCATGGACGGCTTGCTCAGCAGGCTGGTGCGCAACCAACCCATGCTGCGCTCGTTGTCGGTGCTGAACGATCGCCACGAGGTGTACGCCAGCAGCAACCCGGCCAACCGCGGTGCCCGACTGGCCTTGGGCGATTTTTTACCCACAGAAGACCCCAAGTTCAGCGCAGGCACCCTGCGGGTGGGCACGGCTTGGGCAGGGCGTGACCTATTGGATGGACGAGCACTGAGCGGCAACGAAACCTTGCCGACCGATCGGCCGTTTTTTGTTCCTGCCGTCCTCCACCTGGGAGCCGAGGCCCAAGGTCTGTCATTTGTTGCCGCCATCAATCCCGATCACTTCCTCAACCGGTTCAACCGACAAACGGTTCACCCGTTTCAAGAACGTTTTCAGTGGGTCAGGCTCGATGGAAAAACACTGGCGCATTCGGGTGACCTGCCGCAGGGTGCATCATTCGGCTCACAGGCGCTTCTGGATCGAATTCTCAAGGAAGAAATCGGCCATACCAATGCAGAAACACTGTCCGCCTTTCGCACCTCCGGGCTGTACCCCTTTTTCGTAACGGTGGAGATACCACGGGACCTGGCCTTGGCGACTTGGCAAGAAAACACGGTCAGCATGGCAGCGGTCGTTTTGCTGGCATTGGGCGTGGTCATGTGGGTCACACTCATGCTCCTGAACAAAATCGGGCAGGAAGAAGCGCAACTGAACGCGGAACGGGTCAGGCTGCAGGCGGTCTACGACGTGCTGCCCGTGGGCATTTCCATCACCGACCCCGGGGGTCATATCATCGACTGCAACCCTGCGTCCGAGCGTTTGCTGGGCATTTCCAAAGCCGAACATCTGGTCAGCAACCTGGTGACCAAGGATTGGGCCATCTACCGCGAAGATGGCAGCCCCATGCCGTCAGAGGAATTTGCCAGCGTGCGCGCCCTTCAGGAACAGCGAGCCATCCACGACTGCGTGATGCGGGTCAGCAAGCCCGGTGGCGACGTGTGGTTGTCGGTCAGCGCCCTGCCCGTGGCACACGAACAGTACGGCGTGGTCATTGCCTACTCCGACATCACCGAGCAAAAATCCCAAGCCCAAGCCCTGCTGGCTGCCAAACAACAAGCCGAAGCCGCCAGCCGCTACAAGAGCCAGTTTCTGGCCAACATGAGCCACGAAATTCGCACCCCCATGAACGCGATTCTGGGGATGCTCAAGTTGCTGCACCACACACCGCTGCAAAGCCGACAACTTGACTACGTAGAGAAAACTGAGAGCGCAGCGCGGTCACTGCTCAGTCTTATCAACGACATTCTGGATTTTTCCAAGGTCGAAGCGGGCAAATTGACCCTTGATCCGCAGCCCTTCGAATTGGACCAGATGCTGAGCGACCTGGCCATCATTTACTCGGCCAACCTCCAAAACAAACCCTTGGAGATTTTGCTTGATATCGATCCTGCGGTGCCTTCACGTTTGATCGGGGACACCATGCGGTTGCAGCAAATCCTGATCAACCTGGTGGGCAACGCCATCAAATTCACACCGTCGGGCGAAGTCGTTCTGAGCATCAACGTGCTGGAACAACGCCCCAACCACATCCGGCTGGGCTTTGAAGTCCGCGACACCGGTATTGGCATTGCCCCCGAGAACCAACAAAAGATCTTCACTGGATTCACGCAGGCCGAGGCGTCCACCACCCGCCGATTTGGTGGAACCGGACTCGGCCTGGCCATTTGCCGCCGCTTGGTTGAACTCATGGGAGGCGACCTCCAACTGCACAGTGCCTTGGGGCAAGGCACACGGTTTGCGTTTTCGCTGCCCTTCTACACCCCACCCAACACGCGTCCCCACGCTGACACCACGCTCTGCAAAGTGCTGCTGCTGGAAAACCACCCAGAGGCACGGGCTTTGACCGAACGGTTGCTGAAACAATCGGGACACACGGTCTACAGCACCGACTCCGAAAAACAAGTCCAGGAATGGGTGGTGCAACACCACGACCGGGGTCAACCCTTTGAGGTGGTGATTCTGGGCGGCCTGCCGGGCCGGGCTGCCCCTTGGGGGGTGGTCACAGAACTGCGTCGCATACAGGCACAACGCACTGCGCCGGAATCCAAGCATGAACGCATCGCACTGTGCGTAACCGCTGCCGGCCGGGAAGGTGCACTGCAACAACCCGACAACCTGCAGGCCATGGTAGACGGTTACCTGCTCAAACCGGTGACCCAGCAACCCCTGGCCGACCTGATTCAGCAAATCTTGGCCCACACAGAAGATGCTGCGACGTTGGCGACCCAGAACGCCACCCAGAACCTGGCCGGACTGAGGGTATTGGTGGTTGAAGACAATGCCATCAATCAACAGGTGGCCGAGGAACTGCTGATGGCCCAAGGAGCCACGGTGGATCTGGCGGACAACGGAGAACGTGGGGTTGCCGCCGTGGTCGCAGCCGCAAGGGACCACCGCCCTTATGACGCAGTGTTGATGGACATGCAAATGCCGGTGATGGACGGTTTGACCGCCACCGCTGCCATCCGGCGGGGTTTGGGTCTGACGCAACTTCCCATCATCGCAATGACGGCCAATGCCCTCGCATCAGACCGGCAGAGCTGCCTGGATGCCGGCATGAACGACCACATCGGCAAGCCGTTCGAGCTGGAGAACCTGGTCGACAAACTGTTGCAATGGACCCGCCCAGAACAGCCACGCGGCACGCGAAAAATCCTTGCACGCCCAGCCATTCCGGTCAGCGCCCCACCTCCGGCCAGCAGGCACACGGCCCCCGTGTGGTTCAACAGCGCAGCAGCCCTGCAAAGGCTCGGCGGCAACCAGGCACTGCTGCAACGCCTGGTCCAGCGCTTCTGCGAAGACCTGCCCACACTGCTGGAGCAATGTACCCCCGCACACCGTTTGGGCGATCCAGCAACCCTGGGCAAACTGCTGCACACCATCAAGGGCACCGCGTCCACACTGGGTGCTGATGCCCTTGCCAGTGCCAGTGGCCAAGCAGAAAGTGCCATTCGCGTGGGCGGGTTACCTGATCTGACCGAACTTCGCACGTCCGCCCAGGCAACGCTCGCAGCGATGAAGGAACACGTCACCGGGACCGGCCCCCTCGACGTGCCCGATCAGGCCACCATTGCATTCGCGGAAACAGCCACCCACTTGAGCGCAGAGCATCGGAACGATTTGACGGAATTGCTGACCCTGTTGAACGGAAACGACATGGAAGTGTTCAAGGTAATTGAACGCTTGCAAAGTTTGCCTCAGGGCTTGCGCAACAGCCGACGCTGGCAAACCCTGGTTCAAGCCATCGATGCGCTGGACTTTGAAAGCGCAGCGCACAATTGCGAATCACTTTTGGCCGGACTGGCGGAGGACACCTAACCGACCAGACGGGCCAGCAACATCAACGCCAGCACCAGCAACCACAGCACCACCGCGCGCCACACCAGCCCCACCACGCTGGCCAAGTGGCCCAGCTGAGGCTCTCTGGCCATGGAGTCCAGGTCTTCTCCTTGGGGTTCGGTCGGTGCGTTGGCACCCGAAACCAGACGAACATCAATGGCACCCGATGTCGCGGCCAAAACGATACCGTCATTGGGGTTAGGAAAACGAGAAGCATCTTGCCGCCAGGCGGCCACCGCCTCCTCAAAATTGCCGACCACCGCAAAAGCCAGCCCGGTAACACGCACGGGTAAAAAATCCACCCCATGCCAAGCACGGGCTGACACGGCCTTCAATTCCTGGCTCGGCGCGAAAGCACCTGACTGCCCACCCAGCCATTGGCGCGACAGCAGTTCACTCATGCGGTACAAAACCGCCCCTGCGGGCCCCAATCCAAACACAGCCAGCAACACAAAGCAAAACAAAACCCCCAGCACATGCCGGTGGGCAGCGATCACCGCGTATTCAATTACCTGTCGAAGCAATTCGGCTCGGGGCAGCAAAGTGGCATCCACCTGCTTCCAGCGTGCCAATTCGGCGCGAGCCTCGGCATCGTCGCCGCCGCCCAACGCATCCCGTATGACGGAAAAGTGGTGGCTGAACTGCCGAAAACCCAAGGTCAGGTACAGCACGCACACCATCCAGAGCAATGCCAACAACACACTGACCTGGCCCAGCAGGTGGTAAACCAGTGCCGACAACACTGCAGGTACGGCCGCCGCCAACGACCAAGCCAACCACGCCTGCGGGGTTTGCCCGGCATCTAACGTTTTTTGCGCCCAAGCCGCCCATGCCCGGGCCACACGGTGCGGGGCGTTGCCTGGCCCCAACGGACGGGCCTGCTCCAACAGCAAGGCAATAAAAATGGCCAGGAAATTCATGCGCACATCATAGCGGGCAAGCACACCGGCCAGATCACCTCAGGCACTCATGAATCGGTAGAAATTTCGCAACATGCCGGCCGTGGCCCCCCAGATGTAGTGCTCCTGCTGGCCGTCTCGGTAAGGCATGGAATACCATTCACGTCGCTCCCCCTCGAACTCCAAAACATGGCGTCGGTGGTTTGCTGGATTCAGCAAGAAATCCAGCGGCACCTCAAACACCTGGGCCACTTCGTGGGGGTTGGCCCGCCAGTGGTAACCCGGTGCCACGCAGGCCACCACAGGGGTGATGGCAAACGCTGAGCCTGTCAGGTAGTCTGGCATGTGACCCAGCACCTCAATTTGTTCCCGGTGCAACCCGACCTCTTCGTGGGCTTCTCGCAAGGCGGCAGCCACAGCGTCTTGGTCCTCAGCATCGACCTTGCCACCGGGAAAAGCCACCTGTCCCGAATGGGTCGACAAATGAGCGGTGCGCTCGGTCAGCAGCAAGGTGGGGCGAGGGTGCATCACCAAGGTCACCAGCACGGCGGCGGCTTTCATTGGTGTATCAGTGAAACGGGGCTCGGCTTTCACCTCAGGCGTCCAAACCGGTGGCACATGAAAGCGCTGCCTCAACGCGGCCAGGCTCAAACGGTCAGCGGCAACAGCAGGCAAATCACTGTCAACCCCCACCACAGGGATGTTGCGCGGATCAAAATCGTGTGGCAAACGTCTGGTCATGCGGCCATTGTGCCCGCAACAGGTCGGGAACAAGAAAGCGATGGCTCAAGCCACCTGCCAGCTCAGCGACCAACGTCCTGCCGCCAGGTTTTGCCACCAAAGCAAACCGGTCAGCGTTTTGGCATCGGTGAGCTGGCCACCTTGCACCGCTTCCAACAAGTCATGGGGTTCGACCGCCAGCACATCCAGGAATTCGCCTGCATCCAGGTGGCGCTCCTTTTGTGTCAACCCACGCGCAAACCAGATGTCGATGAATTCGGTGGCATAGGAAATCACCGGATGTAAAACACCGGCCCGCGCCCACTCCCGGGCCACGTAGCCGGTTTCTTCCCACAATTCACGCTGCGCACACGCCAGTGACGTTTCTCCGGGATCCAGTTTGCCCGCCGGGAATTCAATCATGGCCCGATCCACAGGGTAGCGGTACTGCCGTTCCACCACCAAACGGCCATCGTCCAGCAACGGCACCACCATTACCGCACCGGGGTGGACAATGTATTCCCGGCTTGCTTGCGAGCCATCGGGCAAAGTCACCACATCCCGCTTGGCATGCAGAAAATCACCCTGATAGACCGTGATGCTGGAGACGGTCTCTTCACGCAAATGTGCGGGTTTCAAATCGGGCAGCAAGTCCATGTGCAGGTCAGCGGTGCCGCATCAGGTAGCGGTAGACAAAACCGGGGAATGCCAAAGTCAAGAAAAGCGTTCCCGTGATCGCGTAAAACTCCCAACCCTGGGGCGCCACCTGCCCTTCGCGCCACTCCAGGCCCACACCCATCAACCCCACCACCAGGTAGAACAGGACCAGCTCCACCAAGCGGCCCAACCAGGGTTTGGGGAGCCCCGCACGTCGTGGCCACAAGGCCAACCACCGTTCGTTCACAAAAGGCAAATTGGCGGCCACCAAGGCCGCCAACACCACTGCCCAAGCCGCTGTCGTTGAATTCATGTGGCCAAACGTCGCCTCATCAACCCATCATCGAGCGAATCGCGTTCGAGCAAATGTCCATCAACCCACCGGGCATCAAACCCAGCACCAGAACCAAAGCCCCGTTGACCGACAACACCACGCGGACCTCAGCCGAGGCTTCAATCGCCGCGGTTTGTGTGGCAGCGTCAAAGTACATCACCTTGATGATCCGCAGGTAGTAGAAGGCACCGATCAGGGACATCATCACTGCGAACACCGACAAACCCACGTACACACCACCGCCGGCCTGCAACAGCGCCTGCAGCACCGACAGCTTGGCATAAAACCCCACCAACGGCGGCACCCCTGCCAGAGAGAACATACAGGCGGCCATGACCCCCGCATAAAGGGGGCTGCGGCTGTTCAAACCGGCCAGGTCGCTGATGTCTTCGGACTCGAAACCATTGCGGCTCAGCAACAGGATCACGCCAAAGGTGGCCAAGGTGGTCAGCACATATGTGACCACGTAGAACATGGCGGCGCCGTAGGCATTGCTCAGGTTCGAGCCATCTTGCCCCACCACACCAGCCACAAAAGCCAGCAACATGAAACCCATTTGTGCGATGGTGGAAAAGGCCAGCATGCGCTTCAGATTGGTTTGACGGATGGCGGACAGGTTGCCCACCACCAAAGACACCACCGACAGCACAGCCAGCATCTGCTGCCAGTCCCACACCAGCGGCAGCAAACCTTCGACCAACAAGCGCATCACGATGGCAAATGCCGCCAGTTTGGGTGCACCACCGATCATCAGGGTGATCGAAGTGGGTGCTCCGTGGTAGACATCGGGCACCCACATGTGAAACGGTACCACCCCCAGTTTGAATGCCAAACCGGCTACCACGAACACCAAACCCAGTACCAACACCTGCGTGCGTTGAGCACCCGCCACAATGGCCTGAGAAACTTGGGTCACATCCAGCGAACCGGTGGCACCGTACACCAAAGACAGACCATACAACAGGAAGCCGCTGGCCAACGCGCCCAGCACAAAATACTTCATGGCCGCCTCCGTGGCTTGCGCATCATCACGGCGCAACGCCACCAAGGCATAACTCGACAGGGTGAGCAACTCCAACCCCAGATAAATCACCAGGAAGTTGTGCCCGGAGATCATCACGAACATGCCCAGCAATGCAAACAGTGACAAGGTGAACATCTCGCCACCGCGCAGCATGTCGCGCTCGCCCGCATAGGGCCGACCATACACCAGTGTGACCATCAAGGCCACGGCTGCAAAACACTTCAGCCATGCGCCCATGGGATCGCTGACCACCATGCCGCCAAAACCCCTGGCCACTTGCCCGGATGAGGCCAACACCGCCTCCAACACGGCCACCATACCCAGCGTCAGCAAGGTCAGCCGGAAGGTGGCACCCCGCAAAGGCGTTCTAACGGCCAGGTCGAACAAGGCAATCACACAGGCCATACCCAGCAAAAGTAGCTCGGGATACACCACGGCCCAGCTGATACTGTCAATCATCGTTGTGCTCTTTCAATTCGTGTGCGGGTTTCAAGGCAGCTTGGAAACCGCCACATGCTGCAGCAATTGGGTCACAGAGGCGTTCA
>JACCDQ010493793.1_pt1 | contig 12763 bp, 13 predicted proteins | sample 7446031 | NCBI WGS metagenome assembly JACCDQ01 (sample SAMN15323442, study PRJNA562643) | freshwater metagenome | isolation source: river surface water | place: USA:Blue River Watershed | collected 2017-08-17
AGAAGTTTATATGATCTAGGTCATATTGCGATCGCTTTTAGTCAAAGAGAAATTATCTTAACAGGCTTAGTTCAACGAGGAATTTTAACTCCTATCATTCCAGAGGCGGGCAGTCATATTTCTTATCGTTTTAGCTCCTCGCTGATGGAATGGTGGATTCTTCAGGAACTACTTAGAACGATTCATGAGCCTAACTTAGCAACTCGCTTAATGTCTTTTGTTCCTATTATTGGGACTGAGCAAACGGAAAGAGTAAGGTTAGCTTTCACTTGGATTGCTAGTCATCCCGACCACATCCCTCGTTTCAGAGATTTTCTAGAATCCTAACCAAAATCATCTCCTGTTTAAACAAGCTAATAGTTTTGTTAAACTAGAAACTAATGCTATATTCTGTTATTGCTTTTTATTTTAACCTTTTAACATGACTGAGCCTACCTTTCCCCCTAATCCCTACATTGTTAATCGCCCAATTCGTAAAACAGAAAATTTTTTTGGCAGGCAAGCTCTTTTTGACTTTATCAAATTTAGCTTAGAGGATCAACAACAGATTATTTTACTGGAGGGACAGAGACGAATCGGTAAATCTTCAATTCTTCTGCAAATTCCGCAACGTATTACCCTAAATAATTTTGTCTATGTTTTGTTTGATCTTCATGATAAGATTTCTCAGCCTCTGCCAATCATTCTAGAAGAATTGGCTAAAACGATTATATCTAGTCTGGGTTTGGCATTGGTTGGCCCCAGTGCAGGAGAGATACATCGAGATGGTTACGGTACTTTTGAAAATTTCTTGGCTGAAGTTAACCACCATTTAGACGGTAAAAATTTAGTCTTATTGTTGGATGAATTTGATGTTCTTCATGATTCTAAGCAAAATTCCAGCGATGAAACTTTTTTTGATTATTTAAATGTTATTGTTAAAAAAAATTTAGGTTTATTTATTATTGCCGTTATTGGTAGAAACTTGGATGATTTGCCTAAATTTCTCGCTTTATTCAAAAGCTCAACTCATAAAACAATTGAGTTACTGGATCGAGAAAGTGCAGAAACTTTAATTAGGCGACCTGCCCAAGGGACTCTTCTCTATGAACAAAAAGCTGTCCAAACGATCCTAGATTATTCGGCGGGACATTCCTTATTTACTCAGGCAATCTGTCATACGATTTTTTCCCAGGCACGATCGCAAAATAATCGCACTATTACGTCTAAACAGGTAATAGAAGCAATCCCCGAAACCTTAGAAAACCAACAGGGAGCCTTAACCTGGTTTTGGGATGGCTTACCGATTATGGAACGGATTGCCTTAGCGGCAGTCGCAGAAGTTCAAGAAAGCAATAACAATCATTTTTTACAGCCTGAAGTTGTTATTCATTTTCTCGAAAGCTTTGGTATTCAAGAAGCAGGAAAATTCGCACCGATTTTAGAAGAACTCAAAAAGCATCTATTCTTAAATAATCAGGGTAAAGTAGTAGTTGAGTTTATTCGTCAGTGGTTACTAAAAGAGCATCCCATTAAAAGAAGCCAATCTCTAGATCAATCTCTCAAAGAACTGGAAAATGTTAATGCCGAAGCGAGTAATCTTTTTGCGATCGCAACTACATTAGAGCATCAAGGCAAAAAGGAAAATGCCCACATTCTTTATGAGCAGGTTTTAGGAATAAATCCTAACCATTTTCAGGCGTTATTTCGATTGGCTGAACAATCTCTTGAAAAAGAAGACTTCAAACAAGCGGTAGTATATTATGCTAGGGCATATCAATTTGATTCACTTCAGCATAAAGAAGGTTATGTTAAATCTCTGTTGGGGTATGGCAACCAATTATGGAGTCAAAAAAATAAAAGCCAAAATTTGGAGCTTGCGAAAGAGCAATTTGAAAAAAGTCTAAAAATTGATCCCGATAATTTGGTTGCAAGAGATCAGTTACGCTCAATTGAAAATTTTATCAATCAACAATATCGTGATAGTGAAAACCACCATAGAAAAATTAATCGCCTTAAAATCTTAGTGGGCGCAATTATTGCTGTTCCTACATTGATTATTATTGGGGTTGGTATTGGAATGAATGTAGCAAAACAATGTCCGCCTGATTCAAAAAAACAGTTTAATTTGTGGGAGCCTTGTCAATCAAAAAAAGTTGGGATCAACGAACAGTTTAGAAACCCTAAAAATAAATTTAAAATGAAGGAAGGAATGGATTATATTGCAAGGAAAGATTATGAGAAAGCAGAGGTTAGTTTTAATGAAGCGATTAAATTGGATATGAAGGATCCTGAGCCGCGAATTTACTTGAATAATGTTAAAGCGGTTAAGGCTGGTAATCCTTTTGTTGTGGCTGTTATTGCTCCTGCCAATTTTTCAGAGATGTCAAAAATGATTTTAATGGGAGTTTCAGATTCTCAGACCCAATTTAATAATAAAAATGGATTAAATGGACGATTATTAGAGATTGTCATTGTCAACGATGATGAAAATCCTGATGTTGCCGTCCAAGTTGCAAAAAAAATCAAGAATGAAGAGCCTGAAGTATTGGCTGTTATCGGACACTATAGCAGTGATGCAAGCATAAAAGCACTGCATGAGTATAAAAAATCTGACTCTAATAATCCACCTTTAGCAATGATTTCTCCAACCAGCACTTCTAGTAAGTTGTCATCCAGTTCTTTCTTTTTTAGAACACCTCAATCAAATACTCAATTGGCTGATAAATTAGCGACTAAATATACTAAAACTTATCAAAAATTTACGATTATTTACAATCTTAATAGTGATTATAGTCAAGATATGAAAGATCAATTTAAGCACAGCTTGGAATCTAGGCAAAAGATTATACAAATAATGCCAATTTCTCCGTTACGTTTCCAAGAACTAGATGATCTTAAAAATCTTTCACCGAGTTCTGCCTTAGCATTATTTCTTCATGAAGATAAGGATGATTCATTTGTCAATAGCGAGTTTTTAAATAAAATAACCAACAAAACCAGCGTCTCTAATATTCAATTATTAGGAGGTGATGCTCTCTATAGTTGTAAATTTTTACAAGCTGGAGGCAAAGAATTAGAAGGGTTGGTGTTGGCAGTTCCTTGGTTTCCTTCAGCAGAATATCCATATGTACAAAACACTCAAGCTAAATTTAATCCTAACACTGGTATCGGCTGGGGAGGCCCTGTAACTTGGCGAACAGCAATGAGTTATGATGCCACTCAAGCTTTCATTGAAGCATTAAGATTAGCGAACTCAAAGGGGGAGGTGAATCGTCAGAGCATTCTTGAGAATTTAAGTTTTGTCAATTTACCTGCCAATCAAACATCAGGAGAACCATTAAAATTTATTAATGGAGAACGTCAAAGTCCACCTCAATTAATCCAAGTTACTAAAGGAAAAAATCCAGGTTGTTCAGATCATGTTAAATTTGAATTAATTAATTAAAAAATAAGCATTAATTTTTGCCATTCTTCCTTTATAATGAGCCTAGATGAAGAATTTTGTTAACCAATTGTCAATTATCCATTATCAATTACCAATTATTTCCTATGTCCCGACAACCCAAACTCATTATTCACGGTGGAGCCAGTTCGCTTGATGATAAAGGCGGTCTGGATACGGTACGGCGATCGCTGCATCAAATTGTGGCGGAAGTTTATGACTTACTCCTGAAAGGTGGGACAGCGATGGAAGCGGTGATTTTCGGGTGTCAACGATTGGAAGATGAACCCCGTTTTAATGCGGGAACCGGTTCTGTTGTCCAGTCCGATGGTCAGGTGCGGATGAGTGCATCGTTAATGGATGGCGAAAAACAAACCTTTAGTGGAGTCATTAATGTGGCTCGCGTTAAAAATCCCATTCATTTAGCCCAGTTTTTACAACAGGAAACCGATCGCATTTTATCAGATTATGGAGCCGCCGAATTAGCCAGGGAATTACAAATTCTGCCCTATGATCCCGCGACGGATTTTCGTTTACAGGAATGGTTAGAAGAACGACGGGAAAATTTTCAAAATAAACAACGCATGGCCCGCTTAATTTCGGGGGAAACAGAGGCGAGAAAAGGCACAATTGGGGTGGTGGTGTTAGATTCCCAGGGAAAAATTGCGGCGGGAACTTCAACCGGTGGCAAAGGCTTGGAACGCATTGGTCGGGTCAGTGATTCGGCTATGCCAGCCGGGAATTATGCGACCAGTCACGCCGGTGTAAGTTGCACAGGAGTTGGTGAAGATATTATTAATGAATGTTTAGCGGCCAAAATTGTGATTCGGGTGGGTGATGGTTTATCCTTATCCCAAGCCATGACGAAATCTATTACCGAGGCCCAAGCCCATCAAACAGATTTAGCGGCGATCGCCTTGGATCAAACGGGGAGTATTGCCTGGGGAAAAACCTGCCCCGTGTTACTAGCGGCTTACCATGATGGAACCCAGATTGGCGATACTTTAGAATTAGGAGAAACGGAGGCGATCGGTTTTTTAGCAAGTTAAACTGTCAATCCAATCTTCGCATAAGCCAGGGCTTAAGTCCCTGGTGATGAAGAGCCAATGCTTGATAATTACTTAGGTAATAGCGAGTTTTTTTAATGGGAGATTATTTATCCCCTAAAAACTCATTAACCGTCATCATTTTAATTGCTTGAAAAGGACGTAAAACTAATAAATCATTATCTCCTGTAATTAAATAATCTGCTTGACCGTTAATCGCCACTTCCAGAAATTTATTATCTTTTTCGTCTCGACAAAAATCAACCCTTTCAATAATTTCAACGAATTCTGACTCTAACCTCAGCCGAAAAATGAATTCAGAGCGAATTTTCCAAGAGACATATTTATCAAATTTAGAACGATTTAAAACGGTCTGTAATTCCAGAAAAGTTGCCTCAGAAAATAAAAGACTTCCTAAACTTCTTGCTTTTTTTAAGGCAATATCAGAACTGATTGCTTAATGAGGATACTGCTTATCAAAACATTTGTGTCAATTACAAATTTTGATTTATTCATCTTTAAGAATTTCCACCAAAATGTCTTCCGTTAAACCATTAGACATCGCTTGTCCCTGCATCTCATCAATAATTTCTTCCAAAGAACGTTGCTGTAGCAATTGACTTAATAAATGATTAATTAAACCTTCAATTTGTTGACGTTGATCAACCGCAAAATTCCGATAAGCTTCCGCAACATTGCTAGAAACTTCAATAGTAATGGTTTCCATTATGGATAAATATCCCTATAATTGGAGCAATAACGTTTATGATTATAGCAAAGTCATTCTTAATCTCGTAACGCTGTATCAGGATGTTCCGGTGCCGCGCACTTTTGTTTGATTCATCTTTGTTGCTAACAACGCCAGATGTTAGAGGTTAAAACTTTAAAACCCTTCGATGCCAACACCATGCAATTTAGTCAGATTGTTGAACAGTTCGGTTCCGCCGTAAAAGCCTCTAGTCTCATCACCCATCCTGATCGCAATCCTAACCTGGAGGGAGTCGCGGCCCTAGAAGAAGCTCAACCGCAACAGTTAAGTTATGTGGAAGGGGTGAAATATGCCCAACAGTTAACCCGAACCCAAGCCAAAGCAGTAATTTTGCCCGCCGATGAAACGTTACAGACCCAAGCAACGGAGCAGGGGATCGCTTGGTTTTCGTTGACCGATGCGCGTTTAGGGTTTGCCCAGGCCATTGCCCTCTTTTATCAGCCCTTTAAACCTGCCCCCGGCATTCATCCCACCGCCGTCATTGATCCCTCGGTGAAATTCGGTCAGGATGTGGCCATTGGCCCCCATGTGGTCATTTATCCCAATGTTACGATTGGCGATCGCGTTTGCATCATGGCTAATGTGGTGATTTATCCGGGGGTCAGCCTAGGGGAAGGAAGCTTATTACATAGCAACTGTGTGATCCACGAACGGACTCAGATCGGTAGCAACTGTGTGATCCATAGCGGAGCGGCGATCGGCGCTGAAGGCTTTGGTTTTGTCCCTACGGCCCAAGGCTGGTACAAGATGGAGCAGTCGGGCATTGTGGTGCTGGAGGATCAGGTAGAAATTGGCTGTAATAGCACCATTGATCGGCCGGCCGTTGGGGAAACGCGCATTGGTGCCGGCACTAAATTCGATAATCTTGTCCATGTGGCCCATGGTTGCCAAGTGGGTCAGGGTTGTGCCTTTGCCGCCCAGGTGGGGTTAGCTGGGGGCGTTACCGTGGGTAATCGGGTCATCCTAGCCGGTCAAGTCGGGGTCGCTAATCAGGCTAAAATTGGCGATGGGGCGATCGCCTCGGCCCAGACTGGCGTTCATGGCAACGTAGGGGCAGGGGAAATTGTCTCAGGTAGTCCCGCCATGCCCAATGCCATTTATCTCAAAGCCTCGGCCATTCACAAGCGTTTACCCGAAATTTATCAAGCCTTCAAACAACTCACCAAACAACGGGAGAAGTCCTAATGAATGCCTTGTCAATTCCTACCTGGATGATTCATGTTTCCAGTGTGATCGAATGGATCGCGGCGATCGCCCTGGTCTGGCAATACGGCGAAGTCACCCGTGATCAAAGTTGGCGCGTTCTCGCCTGGGGAATGTTACCCGCTTTGGTCAGTGCCATGGCCGCTTGTACCTGGCATTTTTTCGACAATCCAATGGACTTGAATTGGTTAGTGACCCTCCAGGCCGCGATGACTGTTTTGGGGAATTGTACCCTCTGCTTAGGCGGTTATTGGTTATGGAAAACCCGTCAATTTCCCTTGACTTGAGGAGATAATAATGCTTTCTAAAGATACGTTATTTGCTCTTTCTTTATTTCCGTATTTAGGTTTTCTCTGGTTTTTAACCCGTTCCGGTAAAGCTCCCCGGTTAGTGTTAATCGGTTTTTATTTCTTGTTAGTGTTTGTCGGGGTGACGATTCCGGCAGGGATTTATGCCAAGGTTCACTATGGGGAAATGTTGGCTAATGTAGATTGGCTCCATGGCAGTGCAGAATCCTTGTTGACGATCGCCAATTTATTAGTAGTCATCGGTTTGACAACGGCGATTCAAGCTAAAAAATCCCAGGAAAAACCAGAATCCTAGGCGGATTTAATGCTTCCTTTTTTGAGTAAACCAGGTCTGTAACAGTTGGCGACAATCCGGTTCTAAAATTCCACCGATGACTTGTAAACGATGGTTAGAGGCACGACTATCCGGGAAGTTAAAAACACTACGAATTGCCCCGGTTTTGGGATCATCTGCACCATACACCAAGAGACCCAGACGGGCCTGAGCGATCGCCCCGGCACACATGGGACAGGGTTCGAGGGTGACATACAGATGACAGTGTTCTAAATGCCAGGTGTTTAACCGTTGACTGGCCTGACGGATCGCTAAAATTTCCGCGTGGGCCGTGGGATCTTTGGTCTCCTCTTTGCGGTTATGGGCGATCGCCACCCTCTCTTGACTAACGGCATTAACCAGGATAGCCCCGACCGGGATTTCCCCTTGTTCGCCGGCTAACTTAGCTTGTTCTAGGGCCAAAGCCATCCAGGCACAATGACAGGCATAGCGGTCAGGAGCAAACTCCTCATAGCCCGTTAACATGGACGACGACTTCTCGATATTGTTTATTTTGACGGTGTTCCCACAGATAAATCCCTTGCCAGGTTCCCAATACCAGACGGCCCTGGGCGATCGGTACTTGCTCCGAGGTTTTGGTTAACACCGAACGAATATGGGAAGGCATATCGTCTAATCCTTCCATACTATGGCGATAACGATGGGGATCTTCCGGCACCAACTGAGCAAAAAAGGTGGCTAAATCCGCCAACACATCCGGGTCAGCATTTTCTTGGATGATTAAAGAGGCCGAGGTATGACGAACAAAAACAGTACAAAGTCCCGTTTGAATGCCGGATACCCCGACCACTTCCTTGACTTGATGGGTGAGGGGGTGAAAGGATTTCCCCTGGGTGGGAATTTTAAGGGTTTGTTGATGGTGAGCTAACATAGACCGCCTTACTGAGCCGGAAATAAACGCTGTAGTTTTAAGGTAAATTGTCCCCCGCCGGATACGCCAAAGGTTCTGACCCGTACCCAATATTTTCCTGTCTCCGGGATACGCGCAAAGAGTAAGGAATTGGTACCGCCCCCCGGCGCATCATCATTACTGCCCACCGTTGAACCGTCATCGGCGATCAGCACCACTAGGGGGTCAAATTCATTAGATTTCAGATCAATCACCACTTGATCCCCCGCCGTTAAATCTACCTGGTAATCCCTGGCAAATCCACCTTCCCCCGTTGGAATATCGGCAGAGGTGAGATTATCGGTCATTTCCTGATTCAGCGTTAACGGCAAGGGATTATACAGGGACATTTCGGCTCCATTGGCCGCTAGACCGGCGACCCATAGCCATCCCCCTAGACTCCCCGCGATCGCCTGTTTGATCATCCTAGGGTTTAGGAGGAGTAGGAGCCGCACTGGGAACTGCACCGGGCGTTGGGGTACTAAAGGGCAGATTGACAAACCCCAATTCCAATAATTGTTGATAGGATTTACGCCCCAGATCGGTGGTGGGATTTTGGGAACGAATCACCTGGATCAGCAGTGGCACAGCCAATTCCGGTTGATTTTTGGCCCGATGCACCAGGGCTAACCGGTAGGTGGCTTCATCGCGCATTTGACCCGTACTCAGGGCTTGAGTCCGTTGGTCTTCAAAGATTTTGGGATCAATGCCGGAAAAACTATTGGCTAGTTGCAGATGAAAATTCGAGAGTTGGTTAAAAATCTTGCGTGCCTGTTGTAACTTATCCAGAGCCACATCATAGCGTTCACTATTCACTGCTTGAATGGCTTCGGTCATCAACTTTTGTCCCCCACTCGGACTTAACAAACTATCTTCCTGGGTGAGGGGGCGAAAATTATTAGGGTCGCTGGGGTCATCGCCGCCAACCTCGTTCGGGAGAGTAGGAGCCGCCGGTTTTTGTGCTAACAGCCCCTCTACGTTACGACTCTCCGCCAAAACCGACGGACAAAGTAGTAATCCTGGGGTCAAGCAAAGAAGACTGCCCCAGGCAAACAAATGAGCAGAGAAAGAAAACATCGTAGAATCAGACATTGTTGGCTCTAGGCTTGGGAAAACAGGCTTAAGGTATCTTAACACTGAGCGGAACTTCCACTATTCTTGGCCCACTGTCCATTATTCCCTGTCCCGATCAATCCCCTTTTTCGCTATGTTTAACGCCATGTCTAACAATCTTAACGATGGGTTGCCTTACGGGTTAACGCTGACAACGCTTCAACACCTTACCCTCCTTAGCGCGATCGCCCTGGGTTCCATTCTGTGGGTCGAGATTGTCCGAGATTTGTATCATGTTTTAGCCCATCTTTGGTCGCCCTTGGGTCGTCTGCACAATTGGCATCATCGGGTCTTTCGCCCAGATCTTTCGGTGATGAGTGAGGAAATTTATCGCAAAGCCCATTGGTATAACGACGTACCGGAAGCGTTGGTGATGTTGACTTGTAGCTTTTTACCGGGGTTAGCCTGTTGGATGGGCGGTTATCCCCTAGCGGCGGCGGCGGCTTCGGTGGGTTCCCTTTATACCCTAACCTTTTTAGGCGGGGCGATCGCCAGGGGAGCCGGGGTTCCCCAGATGGATGAATTAACGGACTTGACCCATCGGCCAGGCCCCTTTACCACCTATCCCAGTCATTGGCGGGTGAATCGCACCTACCATTGGCGACACCATTTTGACGACCAAAAAGCGTATTATTGTGGAACCTTTACGTTAGTGGATCGACTCTTGGGAACCGCGTTATCACTCAAAGGCAAAACCATTGCTGTCACCGGTGCATCGGGCAGTCTGGGTCAAGCGTTATTAAAAGAATTACAGGGTCAGGGAGCCAAAGTGATTGCTTTAACTTCCCAGGATCACCCGTTAACCATCACACGCCAGGGAGAAACGCTCCCCGTTAAAACCGTGACTTGGAAAATTGGGGAAGAGGAAGCCCTGCAATCCCTCCTAGAAAAAGTTGATATTTTAATCTTGAACCATGGGGTCAATGTTCACCAACAGCGATCGCCCCAGGCCATTGCCACCGCCTACGAAGTCAATACCTTTTCAGTATTACGGTTAATGGAATTATTTTTGACAACGGTCAAAACCAACGCCCAAATTGCCACCAAAGAGGTCTGGATTAATACCTCCGAAGCGGAAGTCAATCCGGCCTTTAGTCCCCTCTATGAACTCAGTAAACGGGCGATCGGAGAACTGATTACCCTACGAAGATTAGATGCTCCCTGTGTGGTGCGAAAACTCATTTTAGGCCCCTTTAAAAGTAACTTAAATCCGGTGGGAATCCTATCAGCAGACTGGGTAGCTCAACAAGTGGTCAAGGCCGCCCAACGGGATAGCCGCAACATTATTGTGACCATTAATCCCCTGACGTTTTTGGCTTTTCCGGTTAAGGAATTTTTAACCTCCTGGTATTTTCGTCTTTTTACCCGGCGCACCTAGGTTGAGGAACCGGAACGGGACTATCCCCAATCTTCCCGGACAAAACACTTCACTCCGGATTTTTTGTGGGATGGACATCTTGCCCGTCCAGATTAAAACGTGAGAGATTCCCGAATGGTTCATGCTCCTAATGATGGGGTTTTGGGCGGTCAGTCTCTAATCCATTGATACCCCCAAAGCCTCCATAATTTAAGGGACTTTTCGGATATTTTTGAATATCTTCCTTGATTTGATCCAGATCAATATAGCGATCGGCCACGTTGATTAAACTATCACTCGTCATCGAACGCAGACTTACCACCTCAATCCGCGCTCCCCGATAACTTACCGCATCGGCCGCATAGGCTAAATCCCCATCACCACTGACAATCACCGCCGTATCAAAGGAACCCACCAACGCCATTAAATCTACCGCAATCTCCACATCTAAATTGGCCTTTTTTGAGCCATCCGGTAACTGCACTAAATCCTTAGCAATCACGCGATAGCCATTGCGACGCATCCAGAGTAAAAAACCCTGCTGTTTTTCATTGGTACGATCCACCCCGGTATAGAAAAAGGCTCGCAATAACCGAGAACCTGCCGTCAAACGATGCAATAATTTTGTATAATCAATTTCAATGCCCAATTGTAGAGCGGCATAAAACAAATTGGAACCATCAATAAAAATTGCTACCCTACCTCGATTTTCTAATAACTGATCGGGAGTAAATAAGGGATCATTTTCAAATTCTTCAAACATTATTGAGACCTCGTTTATTAAAATTAGTATTGAAAAAGAAGTTTTTAAAATTTTGAAATAAAAAAGAAAAAAAGGAAGACATAAAAAGTGAAACTCAAGTATCCTAAAAGAAGTTTTACTTCTCGTCAAGAATCGTTAGAGGAAAAGTAAGAGGATGTTAAGAAATAGAGGCGGTGGGGAGTTCTAAACGCGCAAAAATGGGCTGGGCGGTCGGAAAATGGACGGGTAATGCCACCAGACCCCATTGCTGATGGGTCGCAAAATCTGCTTGTTGCGCTGAAATTTGGTCTTGATTGAAATCCACTTTAAACCCTAATTGAGCATAGATCGCGGTGGCCAGGTCAGGGATAATCGGGGACAAAAGATAACCAGCCAGTCTCACCGATTCCAAAACACTGTAAAGCACCATCTCGACTTCCCTCTGTGCTCCTTGTTTAAAGAGACTCCAGGGAGCCGTTTCATCAATATACTTATTGCAAGTCCGTACCAAGTTTAAAATTTCTTCGCAGGCCTGGTGGAAAGCATACTGATTGTAATAGGCGATCGCCCGGTCACCCAGGGCTTCCCCAAGAACTTTCAAGGGATTATCGGGAGCCAGATCCTGAACGGTTAATTGGGGCGATTGGTTTTGACAATATTTTTTGACCATCCCCAGGGTACGATTGAGCAAATTGCCCAGATCGTTAGCCAGATCCGCATTGAGAATATTTACGAAGCGGGTTTCATTAAAATCCCCATCTCGACCAAACTCAATTTCTTTCAAGAAATAATAACGCACCGCATCGGCACCGTAACGAGTCGCTAAATCCAGAGGGTCAATTGTATTGCCCAGACTTTTGCTCATCTTATGGCCATCTTTGGTTAAAAAGCCATGGCCAAACACCTGGGGAGGCAAAGGTAAACCCGCCGACATCAACATAGCTGGCCAATAAACCGCATGAAAACGCAAAATATCTTTGCCAATCAGATGTAAATTAATCGGCCACCATTTCGCCAGGGCATTTTCTAGGGTTGCCTCGTCGTCCGGCTCCAAAAGCGCAGTGACATACCCCAAGAGCGCGTCAAACCAGACATAGATCGTATGACTGGGATCATTGGGCAGGGGAAACCCCCAGGAAACATTGACCCGTGAGATCGAAAAATCCTGAAGTCCTTGTTCTACAAAGTTGAGAACTTCATTGCGACGACTTTCCGGCTGAATAAAATCCGGATGTTGGGCATAGAGTTGTTCGAGTTGGGACTGATAACGGGAAAGCCGGAAAAAATAATTTTCTTCATCACGCCATTCCGCTTTCAAGTTGGGATGTAAGGGACAACAGCCATCACTTAATAAGTCCCGTTCTTCCTTAAACTCTTCACAGGCCACACAGTACCACCCCTGCTGTTGGGCGGTATAAATATCTCCCTGCCGCCAAACCCGTTGATAAAAATCCTTGACGATCGCCCCATGACGCGCCGTACTGGTACGACTAAACCGGTCATATTGAATATTCAGTTTTTGCCACAGGTGTTGAAACTGCTCCACAACGCCATCACAGTGGGCTTGGGGGTCTAATC
>JACCDQ010675731.1_pt1 | contig 12763 bp, 10 predicted proteins | sample 7446031 | NCBI WGS metagenome assembly JACCDQ01 (sample SAMN15323442, study PRJNA562643) | freshwater metagenome | isolation source: river surface water | place: USA:Blue River Watershed | collected 2017-08-17
GCCGTCGGTATCGGTGGTGACCCGATCAACGGCCTCAAGCACATCGACGTGATGAAGGCGTTCAACGACGATCCGGACACCGACGCGGTGATCATGATCGGCGAAATCGGTGGCCCCGACGAGGCGGAAGCCGCGCAGTGGTGCAAGGCCAACATGAAGAAGCCGATCGTGGGCTTCATCGCCGGCGTGACCGCCCCTCCGGGCAAGCGCATGGGCCACGCCGGTGCGCTGATCAGCGGCGGCGCCGACACGGCCGACGCCAAGCTGGCGATCATGGAAGAGTGCGGCTTCACCATCACCCGCAACCCGTCGGAAATGGGCAAACTGCTCAAGGGTCTGCTGTGATGAGCTGGGCGGACAGCTCGCACTGACTCCGCCCATCCCACCGCTCTGAAAAACCGGCCGTCCCCGCTCTGGGGTGGCCGGTTTTTTTATCGGTGCTCCCCATCGGCACCGGCTACACTGGGGACACACTTTCAGCCCCTCGCCACCGACGATGCAATCCGACTTTTTCAGCCTCACGGACCGGGGGCTGGTGCGCGCCAACAACGAAGACGCCCTGGTGGTTGCCCCCGACATGGGATTGGTGGTGTTGGCCGATGGCATGGGCGGCTACAACGCGGGCGAGGTGGCCAGCGCCATGGCCTGCCAAGAGGTGCATCGACACCTGCAGCCCCACCTGCAAGCCGGGCTGGTGGGTGCGCGCGAGTTGCGCCGGGTGCTGCAAGACAGCGTCAGCGCAGCCAATGTGGCGGTGTACGAGGCCTCGCTGCAACGCCCCGAATGCAAAGGCATGGCGACCACCCTGGTGGTGGCGGTGTTCATGGGCGCTCGCCTGACCGTGGGCCACGTGGGCGATTCGCGGCTGTACCGTTTCCGCCAGGGCCAACTGGTCCAACTGACGCACGACCACTCCTTGCTGCAGGAGCAGATCGACGCGGGCTTGGTGCCTCCCGAGATGGCACGCGCGGTGCAGTACCGCAACCTGGTGACGCGCGCGGTGGGCGTCGGCCCCTTGGTGGACTTGGATGTGGCCGAACACGTGGTACAGCCCGGCGACACCTACCTGGTCTGCTCCGATGGCCTGAACGACATGTTGCCCGACAGCCACATCGGCCAGATACTGCGTCGGGAACGGTCACTGGCCACGGCCGGCCAGGTGTTGTTGCAAGAAGCCAACCGCGCAGGCGGGCGGGACAACATTTCGCTCGTGCTGGTGCAATGCTCGCCCGATCCGACCCGCACCGGCCTGTTGGCGCGCCTGATGCCTCTATGATTCAGACTTGACCCAGCCCTGGAGTTTGCGATGCCCGCCATCACCATCACCCTGGACGGGGTGGCCCTGAGGGACATCCCGCTGACCAAAGCCCGCACGACGTTGGGCCGCCGGCCATACAACGACATCGTCATGGATCACCTCGCCGTCAGCGGCGAGCATGCGGTGTTTGTGCTTCACCCCGATGGCGTGGAGCTGCTGGATCTGCACAGCACCAACGGCACCTATGTCAACGGCAAGGCGGTGGTGTCGGCCCGCGTCAGCGCCGACGACTTGATCGAGATCGGGCGTTACCAGATCCGGCTGCATGCGTCCGCGCCCGAGGGGGCCGTGGCAGCACCACCCTCGCCCCCGTCAGTCACTCCGGTCACGCCGGTCACTGTGGCTGCGCCGCCGCCCCCGCCAGCCGCGCTGGGCAGCGCACGCATCCGGGTGCTCAATGGACCGGCAGCGGGCAAAGAAATGCCGCTGACCAAGGTGGTGACGACCCTGGGCAAACCGGGGATTGCGGTGGCGGCCATCACGCACCGAGGTACCGGTTACACCTTCGCCTTGGTGGAGGGCGAGCAAGCACCCACGATCAATGGCTCGCCGATGGGACGCGACCCTGTGCCCCTGCAAGACCAAGACGTCTTGGAATTGGCCGGTACGCAGATGCGCTTTTTGACCCAGTGAGCGTCATCTGCATCCGACGTTAAACGGGGCGCGCCCGCTGCAACGCGTCGCGGGTGCGCACAGCCTCGCGGCGCGCCGCCTCGGCAAAATCTTCACCGGCACTGGCGTACAGAATGGCGCGCGACGAATTGACGGCAATCGGCCCGGTCGTCTGCTCATTCGCGCCACGCCAACCGGCTCGCACCGTGGCCTGGGCATCGCCCCCTTGCGCGCCGACCCCCGGGATCAGCAAGGGCACGGTGGGCGCCAGTTCGCGCACCCGCTCAATCTCAGCCGGGTAGGTAGCACCGACCACCAAACCCACCTGCCCGTTGAGGTTCCAGGGCCCTTGGGCCAGCCGCGCAATGTGCTCGTACAACAGCGGCTGCCCGTCCACACTGGCCAGTCGCTGGCTCTGGAAATCGTCACCCCCAGGGTTGCTGGTCCGGCACAGCAGGTACACCCCTTTGCCCGGGTATTGCAGGTAGGGCTGTATGGAATCAAAACCCATGAAGGGCGACAGGGTGACCGCATCGGCGCCGTACCGCACAAACGCTTCGCGGGCGTACTGCTCGGCGGTACTGCCGATGTCGCCGCGCTTGGCGTCCAGGATGATGGGTACCTGCGGCGCAGCCACCCGCATGTGGACCATCAGCCGTTCGAGCTGGTCTTCCGCGCGGTGGGCGGCAAAGTAGGCGATCTGGGGCTTGAAGGCCATCGCGACATCGGCGGTGGCGTCCACGATGGCGGCGCAAAAGTCGTAGATATGGCGCGGATCGTCGCGCCACTGCAGCGGAAAGCGGCTGGGCTCCGGGTCCAGGCCCACGCACAGCATCGATTGGTTCTGGCGTTCGGCGGCGCCCAGCATGTCGGTGAAGTTCATGGTGGGATTGTAGGCAAGCCGCCCCGCGCTGCGTGGACAATAAGCACACCAGCCACTCCGCCGTTTTGCCATGTGCCAACTGCTTGGCCTCAATTGCGCCACCCCGACCGACGCCCAGTTCAGCTTCACCGGTTTCAGCCGGCGCGGCGGCGGCACCGACCACCATGCCGACGGTTGGGGCATCGCCTTTTTTGAGGGCAAAGGCCTGCGCCTGTTCGTGGACCACGAAAGCGCGGCCCAATCGCGCATGGCCGCCTTCTTGCGCAGCTACCCGCTCAAGAGCACGCACATCGTGGCCCACGTGCGCAAGGCCACGGTGGGCCCGGTGCGGCTGGAAAACGCCCACCCCTTCACCCGCGAGCTGTGGGGGCGCCACTGGGTGTTTGCCCACAACGGCGACTTGAAAGACTACCACCCCCACTTACACAGCCACTTCCACCCGGTTGGCGACACGGACAGCGAACGCGCCTTCTGCTGGCTGATGCAGGAACTCGCCAAATCCCACGCCGGAGTGCCCAGCGTGCCGGAGTTGACCCTGACGCTGCAGGAACTGGTGCCGCAGGTGCGGCGCTTCGGCACCTTCAATTTCCTGCTGTCCAACGGGGAAGCGCTCTGGGCCCACTGCAGCACCCAGCTTCACTACTTGGTGCGCCAGTACCCTTTCTCAGCAGCGACGCTGATGGACGAGGACTGGACGGTGAATTTCGCCGAAGTCAACCACCCCAACGACAGAGCTGCCGTGATCGTGACCACCCCGCTGACGCGCGACGAAACCTGGACCGCCTTCCAGCCCGGGGAACTCAAGGTGTTTGTGGACGGCCTGCCCCAACAGCCGCCAGCGCCTGCGGGCTGTTGAGCCAGCACGCACCCTCCATCACACAGGGTCAGCGTCTTGAAGAGCGCCCCGTGGGCGCCCAGCGCAGCGCTGCGAAGCTGAACAGCACACCGGCACACACACCGGTCGCATCGGCCACCCAGTCCCACAAATCGCCGTGGCGCCAGCCGGTGGCGGACTGCGCGACTTCGATCAACAAGCCATAGAGCAGCAACCCAAAGACGACGCGGGACACCGAGCCTGGCCAGGCCCAGCAAGCCAAAACGGTCAACGCCGCGAAACCACCCGCGTGCTGCGCCTTGTCCCAAAGATCGAACACCTGCGACGGCAAGTGCGCCACGGGCGTGAGCGACAGCACCAGCACCGTTGCGGCCGCGGCCGCAAACAGCGCCCGGCGCCCCAACAACGGCACCGCGATGAACCGGCGGGCGGTGGCATTCATGCCAGGGCCGCCTCAAGTGCATCCACGAACATGGCGGGCACGTCAAAGCCCGTCTGCTGCTGGATTTCCTGGAAACACGTCGGGCTGGTTACGTTGACTTCGGTCACCTTGTCGCCGATCACATCCAGGCCCACCAGCAGCAAACCCCGTTCGGCCAACCGGGGGGCAATCGCGTTGGCGATGCGCCAGTCGCTGTCGGTCAACGGGCGGGCCACGCCCTTGCCGCCTGCAGCCAGGTTGCCACGCACCTCATTGCCCTGCGGTATGCGCGCCAGGCAGAAAGGCGCGGGCTTGCCGCCAATGAGCAGCAGGCGCTTGTCGCCATCGACGATCTCCGGCAGGTAGCGCTGGACCATCACCGTGGTGCTTCCACCCTGGTTCAGGGTTTCAACGATGGAGCCCAGGTTCATGCCATCCGGGCCGACGCGGAAAATGCCCATGCCACCCATGCCGTCGAGCGGCTTGAGGATGATGTCGCCATGCTGAGCGTGGAAATGCCGGATGGCCTCGGGGGAACGCGTCACCAGGGTAGGCGGTGCAAACTCCGCAAACTCCATCAGCGCGAGTTTTTCAGGGTGATCACGCAACGCGCGGGGCTTGTTGAACACCCGGGCACCTTCGCGTTCCGCCTGTTCCAGCAGGTGTGTGGCGTAAAAATACTCGCTGTCAAAAGGCGGGTCCTTGCGCATCAGAACAGCGTCAAAATCCCGCACCGCCTCGCGGCCCTGCCCTGTCACGCGGTACCAGTTTTCTTCGTCACCCGTCAGCTCTATGTGCCTAACCAGCGCCGTCACGGGCTGACCACCCTCCCACTGCAGATGGGCGGGTTCGCAGGCGGCAACAGCATGGCCGCGCCGCTGCAACTCTCGCATCATGGCAAACGTGGTGTCCTTGTAGATCTTGAACGAATACAGCGGATCGGCCACGACCAGCACTTGCATGCACTACCCCTCAGATTTCAATCTTGCTGCCCAACTCGACCACGGCACTGTTGGGCAGGTTCAGGAACTCGGCCGCGGCACTGGCATTGTGGTGCATTTGCGCAAACAGCTTCTCGCGCCAGGGCGCCATGCCCCCACGAATTGACGGAATCACGATGTCGCGCGACAGGAAGTAGCTGGTCGTCATCGGGTCCAGGTCCACCCCGCGGCCGCGCAACTGGTCCAACGCCTTGGGCAAGTCTGGATCGTTCTTGAAGCCGTAGTTGACGGTGACTTGCCAAGCATCGTGCCCCAGTGGCTCGATTTCCACCCGCTCGTCCAACCCCACCCAGGGCACCTCCAAGCTGCGCACCGTGACGAACAGGTTGTGCTGGTGCAACACCTTGTTGTGCTTGAGGTTGTGCAGCAAGGCGTTGGGCACGGTGCCCGGCTGCGCGGTCAGGAACACCGCCGTGCCCTCCACCCGGGCGGGCGGAAACTGGAACACCGAGTCCAGAAAATCCTGCAACCCAATCGCCTGCTCACGCAATGAATCGTTCAGCAAGCTGCGGCCGTCCTTCCACGTCGTCATCAGCACGAACACCGCGGCCCCGATCACCAGCGGGAACCAGCCGCCGTCGGCCAGTTTGAGCAGGTTGGAGCTGAAAAACGCCAGGTCCACCACAAAGAAGAAACCGGTCGCGCCCAGACACAGCGCCAACGGGTAACCCCAGCCGTAGCGAATGACGAAGAACGTGAGCACCGTGGTGATCAGCATGTCCAGCGTCACCGCAATGCCGTAGGCCGACGCCAGGTTGCTGGACGACTTGAACAGCATCACCGCCAGCACGATGGCGACGAACAGCCCCCAGTTCACGAACGGCATGTAGATCTGCCCCGTGTCCTTGATGCTGGTGTGCTGCACCTGCAAACGCGGCAGGTAGCCGAGCTGGATGACCTGCTTGGTGACGCTGAAAGCGCCCGAAATCAAGGCCTGCGAGGCGATGACGGTGGCCGCCGTCGCCATGCCCACCATCGGCAGCAAGGCCCAATCGGGCGCCATCATGAAGAACGGATTTTTGACCGCCTCCGGGTCGGCCAGCAACAACGCGCCCTGGCCAAAATAGTTGAGGATCAACGCCGGCATGACCACCGTGAACCACGCCAGCCGGATCGGCTGCTTGCCAAAATGCCCCATGTCGGCATAGAGCGCCTCGCCACCGGTCACGCACAGCACCACCGCCCCCAGGATGATGAAGGTGGTGCCCGGGTTCTCGAACATGAAACGCAGCGCGTGGTGCGGGCTCAAGGCCCACAGGATTTCCGGGTGCGTGACGATGTGCGACACCCCCAGCACCGCAATCGCCAGGAACCAGACCAGCGTGATCGGACCGAAAAACCTGCCGATGCCCGCCGTACCGTGCTTTTGCACCGCGAACAGCGCAAACAGGATCACCAGCGTCAAGGGAATCACCGCCTTGCGGAACGCGGGCGACACGACCTCCAGGCCCTCGACCGCCGACAGCACCGAGATGGCCGGCGTGATCACCCCATCGCCGTAAAACAGGCAGGTGCCGAAAATGCCGACCAGCAGCAAGCGGCGCCGCAGCACCGGCCGGTCCTTCACCGACTCAGCGGCCAGCGCCAGCATGGCCACCAACCCGCCCTCGCCTCTGTTGTCGGCCCGCAACACCAGCGTCACGTATTTGAGCGAGACGATGACCGTCAGCGTCCACACGAAGATCGACAACACGCCGTAAATGTTGTCGTGCGTGAAATCGACGTGCCCGGAATTGAAGACCTCTTTGACCGCGTACAGCACGCTGGTGCCGATGTCGCCATAGACGACACCGATGGCGCCCAAGGTCAGGGCGCCAAGTGAAGATTTGCTGGAAGCCAAGATTGGCGGAGGGCGGCCATCACAGCCACCCCGGCAGTTGTGAGGCCGCTATTTTGCGCTCAAACCAGGCTCACTCGTACACCTCGGCTTCGGGATCTGTGGCTTCCAGCTCATAACTGGCGGCCAACATGGCCAAGCGGCCGATGACGCCGTACATGTAGAAGCGGTTGGGCACGCTGGCACCCGGCTTCTGACCCGGCTGGGGCTGCTGGGCGCTCTTCTCGAACGCCAGCGGCACGAAGCTGGCTCCTGGGGCGTTGAGGTTCTCGTCCACACCCCGGTCGGCGTGCACCCGGTAGAAACCGCCCACCACGTAGCGGTCCATCATGTACACCACCGGCTCGGCCACCGCGTCGTTGACGCGTTCGTTGGTCAGCACGCCTTCCTGGATGATCACGTCCGACACCTGCTGACCGTCCTTGATCACCGCCATCTTGTTTTTGGTCTTGCGGTTCAGGCTGTCCAGCTCCTTGGCGTCGCGCACCGTCATGATGCCCATGCCGTAGGTGCCGTTGTCGGCCTTCACCACCACAAACGGCTTCTCGTGGATGCCGTACTCCTTGTACTTTTTCTTGACGCGGGTCAGCAGGGCATCCACATTGGTCTGCAGACACTCCATGCCGGTGCCTTCGGCGAAGTTGACCTCGCCGCAGTGGTTGAACATCGGGTTGATGAGCCAGGGGTCCATGCCCAGCAACTTGCCGAAGCGCTTGGCCACTTCCTCGTAGGCGCGAAAGTGGTGGCTCTTTTTGCGCACGTGCCAGCCCGCGTGCAGCGGCGGCAACAGGTACTGTTCGTGCAGGTCTTCCAGAATGCCGGGCACGCCCGCGCTCAGGTCGTTGTTGACCAGGATGGTGCAGGGGTCGAAATGCTTCAGGCCCAGGCGGCGCTTGTCGCGGATCAGCGGCTCCAGCGTCACCTGCTCGCCGTTGGGCAGGTCGAAAGTGGTGGGTTCTTTGATGTCGGGGTTCATCGAACCCAGGCGCACGTTCAAGCCAGCCTGGTAGAAGATTTTCTGCAACTGCGCCACGTTCATCAGGTAGAACATGTTGCGGGTGTGGTTCTCGGGCACCAGCAGCAGGTTTTTGGCCTCGGGGCAGATTTTCTCGATCGCGGCCATGGCGGCCTGCACCGCCAGCGGCAGCATCTCGGGCGTCAGGTTGTTCCAGCCGCCGGGGTAGAGGTTGGTGTCCACCGGCGCGAGCTTGAAGCCCGCGTTGCGGATGTCCACCGAGCTGTAGAACGGCGGGGTGTGCTCCATCCACTCCAGGCGGAACCAGCGCTCGATGACGGGCGTGGACTCCAGAATGCGTTGTTCGAGTTCGTTGATGGGGCCGGTCAGGGCCGTGACGAGATGGGGAACCATGGGGGCCCTTCGTGAGCGAGGCTGAAAAGGAATATGGGAAAAGATTTTAGAGAGTGGGGATGACTTTGGCGATTGCAAGGTCTTGGATACCCAGTGGCGTATGCATTCGGCCCTTGCAAATCCGTTATAAACGGGTACTCATGAACAAAAACCTCTGGCTGCTGGCCGCCGCGCAAGGCCTGTTCCTCACCAACAATGTGGTGTTCATCGCCATCAACGGTCTGGTGGGCCTGAGCCTGGCGCCGCTGGGCTGGATGGCCACCCTGCCGGTGATGGGCTACGTGGTTGGCGGCGCCCTGTCCACCGGACTGGTGGCGCGCAGCCAAGCGCGCTGGGGGCGCAAGGTGTCGTTCCAACTGGGGTTGCTGGTGGCGCTGCTCTCAGCTTTGCTGTGCGCGGCAGCCTTGCAGGTGGGCAGTTTTTGGCTGCTGGTGCTGGCCACGGTGGTGGCGGGCTACTACAGCGCCAACGGCCAGCTCTACCGTTTCGCGGCCGGCGAACTGGCCGCCCCCGCATTCCGCGAAAAAGCGGTGTCACTGGTGCTGGCGGGGGGCTTGATCGGCGCGATTGTGGGCCCCAACCTCGCCAACCACACCCGCGATGCCTTGGGGGCACCGTTCCTGGGCGCCTACCTGGCGCTGGCGGTGGTGGCGCTGCTGTCCGTGGCCATCATGGGGGGCATCCAGTTCCCGCCGGAGCCGCCGAAGAAGGCGGGCGCCAGCACCGGCCGCCCTTTGGGCGAGATCATGCGCCAACCGGTGTTCATCGTCGCCACCGTGGGCGCGGCGCTGGGTTACGGCGTCATGAACCTGTTGATGGCGGCCACCCCGCTGGCCATGCAGGTGTGCGGGATGCCGTTTTCGGACGCGGCACTGGTGCTGGAATGGCACGTCATTGGCATGTTCGCGCCCGGCTTTTTCACCGGACACCTGATCAAGCGGTTGGGGGTGTTGCCAGTGATGGGCGTGGGCGTGGCGCTGAACGGGGTTTGCATCGCCATCGCCTTGTCGGGACAGGACTTGCACCAGTTTCTGGTGGCGCTGTTTCTGCTGGGCGTGGGGTGGAACTTCCTGTTCACCGGCAGCACCACCCTGGCCATGCAAGCCTACCGGCCGGAAGAAAAAGACAAAGCCCAGGCCGCCATCAACTTCTGGGTGTTTGCCACCATGGCGGTCACGTCTTTTGCCTCGGGCGCCCTGGTCACCACCCAGGGCTGGACGCTGCTGAACATCGGCTCCATCGTGCCGGTGGCGTTGACCGGGCTGGCGCTGCTGTGGCTAGCAGCACAGCGGCGGGCACAGGCGCTCGAAACGCCGAACCGCGACACGACGCACTGACCAGCAGCCCGCTCACAGCTGCTGGGGCATGCCGAAGTGGTAGCCTTGGAACAAACGACAACCCATGGCGCGCAACACCTCAAACTGCTGAGCGGTTTCCACCCCTTCGGCCACTACGCCCAAGTCCAGGCTTTGCGCCAACTGCAAGATGGCGCGGGCGATCGCCGCATCGTTCGGGTCGTCCAGCACGTCCCGCACAAAGGTCCGGTCGATCTTGAGTTGAGCCAGCGGCAGGCGCTTCAGGTAGGCCAGCGACGAATAGCCGGTGCCAAAGTCGTCCAGGGCGAATTGAACGCCCAGCGAAGCCAGCGCCTCCATCTTGGCGATCGTGTCCTCCACATCGTGCAGCAACTGGCTCTCGGTCAGCTCGAGTTTCAGGCGCGCCGGGTCGGCGCCGCTGCAGCGCAAGGCGTCCTTGACACTGGCCACCAGGTCGGGTTGTCGCAATTGCCGCGCACTCAGATTCACCGCCAACGTCCAGCCTCGGCGCACCGGGTCATCACGCCATGAGGCCAAGTGTGCACACGCCTGCTCCAGCACCCACTGCCCCAGGACCAGGATGTAGCCCGACTCCTCCGCCAGCGGGATGAACTGTCCCGGCGACACCATGCCACGCGTCGGGTGGCGCCAGCGCAACAAAGCTTCCAGCCCATGGGTGCGACCGCGGGCGTCCACGATCGGCTGCCCAAAAAGCTCAAATTCCCCTTCTCGCAAGCCATGCCGCATGTCGCGCTGCAACGCCGCGCGCAGGGTGGCACGCTCCTGCAACGACGGATCAAAAAATCGCACCGCGTTGCGACCTGCAGCCTTGGATTCGTACATCGCCATGTCGGCTCGACGCAGAATCTCATCGGTGCGGTCCTCGTCCCCCTGGAACAGGGCGATACCGATGCTGGGCGTGACCACCACCTCCACGCCGTCGACGGTCATGGGCAGCTCCAGCGCAGCGCGGATTTTTTCACCCACCGTCTGGGCCGCCCACGCGGCCTGCTCCCGACCGGCCGCCAAGTCCTCCAGCAGCACGACGAACTCGTCGCCCCCGATCCGACCAATCGTGTCTTCCACCCGCACAGCCGCTTGCAACCGCTGTGCAGCTTCGCACAACACCGCATCGCCCAGCACGTGGCCGTAGGCGTCGTTGACGACTTTGAAGTTGTCCAGGTCGATGAAACACAGCGCGGCCCACATGGCACTGCGGGCGTTGGCCGCCTGCACCTGCTGCAAGCGGTCGTGGAACGAGCGGCGATTGTGCAAGGCGGTGAGGCTGTCGTAGAACGCCAATCGGTGCACCACCGCCTCGGCTTCTTTGCGCGGGGTAATGTCACGTCCTATACCCCGGTAGCCGCGCCAGCACCCACTTGCATCAAAGATGGGCATGCCACTCAGCGCGAACCAAACCTGCCGACCGTCTGGCAAGGTACGGCGCACTTCCCAACGGCGAAACACCTGGCGTGTCGCCAGCATCTGCTGCAAAGGCGCCCAATCTTCCAGCCTGGGCAGGTTCAGCGCCGCCACATCCCATGGGCGACGCCCCAGGTAATGCGGCGCCAAACCGTATTCCTGCACCAAATGCCCCTCCATGCGCACGCATCGGCATTGTTCGTCCCATTCCCAATACCAGTCGGCCGAAAGTTCGGTGAGGCTGCGAAAACGCTCCTCGCTCTCGCGCAGCGCCGCCAGCGCCTGGGCATGCTTGCTGATGTCGGTGTAAGTGCGCACCCAGCCGCCATTCGGCAATGCCATGGTGGCACCTTGAAGGGTGCGGCCACCGGCGCTGGTGTAGGTGTACAGGTGGGGCTCACCGGTGCGCTTTGCGGCACGCAGGTGGTGCCAGACCCGTTGCTGCAAATGCACCGCGTCACCACGCAAATCACCGCGTGTGTGCTGCCAGCGCACCACCTCGTCAATCAGCGGCCGCAAGGCCAACAAACGTGCGGGCAGTTCCAGCATCTCCAGGGCGGTGCTGTTGTAGCCCTCCACGCGCCCTTCAGAGTCGAGGACGACGAGACCGTGGCGCAATTGGTCCAGCAGCTCGGCCACCGACAAGCGCCCACTGCGCAGCACTTCGTCGGCCACCTGAGCGGCCAAGGGCGAGACCGGCAAAGCGGTCGTGAGCGAAGCAGACATGGACAAGGGAAGGAGTGGCCGGAAGAAAAAAAACCTGGTCCGCCGCTGCGAACCAGGAGTCCAATTCTTGCATGCTCCCGAGGTCCACTTGCCCCCGATCTGTTAGTGGTTTACCCTGCTTCAAGGCATCCGCGCGATCACCTCGGCCACCGAAGCCGTGAGACGCTGGGCAAACGGGACGTGCAAAAACTCGTTCGGCCCGTGGGCGTTGCTCTTGGGGCCCAACACGCCGCACACCATCATCTGCGCCTTGGGAAAGCCCTGGCTCAACATGTTCATGAGGGGAATGGTGCCCCCTTGCCCGATGAAACCACAGGCCGCACCGAACTGCGCCCGGCTGGCCGTGTGCAGGGCCTCCTCAAACCACGGCGCGGTGACCGGCGCGTTCCAGCCGGTGGCCGCGCCCTCGGGCTCGAATGTGACCTTCGCCTGGTAGGGGGCGTTGTCTTCCAGCAGGGTTTTCAGGTCTTGGACAGCCTGGGCGGCATCCACCAAGGGCGGCAAGCGCAAACTGAGCTTGAACGCAGTGTAAGGTCGCAACACGTTACCTGCGTTCTGCAGGGTCGGGAAACCGTCCGCCCCCGTCACGCTCAAGGTGGGCCGCCAAGTGCGGTTGATCAGCGCCTCCACCGGATCGGTGGTGGTGGGCAAGGCAAACAGGGTGGCGCCGCCGCAGTCGTGGTGCGCCCAGGGAAAACGTTTGTACACCTCGTCGCCCAGAATGGCGGCCGTGGCCTGGGCCTGGGCCAGGCGCTCCGCAGGCACCTCGCAATGGAAACGCTCGGGCAGCAGGCGCCCGGTGCTGCTGTCCTCCAAGCGGTCCAACACTTGGCGCATGATGCGAAAGCTGGATGGTACCAGTCCCGAAGCGTCGCCCGAATGGATGCCCTCGGTCAGCACCTCCACCTTGAGCACGCCGCTGGCCATGCCACGCAAGCTGGTGGTCAGCCAAAGCTGGTCGTAGTTGCCGGCCCCACTGTCCAGGCAGACCACCAAACCGACATCGCCCAGGCGGTCACGCAA
>JACCDQ011997266.1_pt1 | contig 12763 bp, 3 predicted proteins | sample 7446031 | NCBI WGS metagenome assembly JACCDQ01 (sample SAMN15323442, study PRJNA562643) | freshwater metagenome | isolation source: river surface water | place: USA:Blue River Watershed | collected 2017-08-17
AAAAAACCTCATAGCAATATGAGGTTTTTTTAGTAGACTATTCAGACCAAAAAATCGAATCTTTAGTTGACGAAATGGAAGATTTTATAGACTTATTTGAGTCCATAAAAAAACCTCAAGATTTCTCTTGAGGTCATTGGTACGACTAGTAGACTATTCAGACCAAAAAATCGAATATTTAGTTGATGAAATGGAAAAATTTTCAGCTTTATTTGAGTTTATAAAATAACTTCAAGATTTCTCTTAAGAGTATGTCTTCAAACCAAATTGGACTTTTGCCAAGAGAGTATATAGTTGAGAATTTTGAGAACACTCCCTTAGTTATGAACTAAATCAGTCCACTTTTTGCTGACGATTTACACTTTAGCATCTATCAGCACCTTCAATCCTAACATTGGAGTAGGCGCAGTTTACAAAGAAGGACCCATGTACATTTCCTTATCTATCCCAAGATTATTGAACACTAAGAGAGCCAAAAACGATGCAGGATATGCTAGCGTAGCTACCGATAGTCCACACATTTGTTTAAGTGGAGGTTATGATGTTCCATTGCAAGGGGAATTCTCAAGTCTTATCTTAAAACCATCAGCGATGTTGCGTTATGTAAGTGGTGCACCGGTATCGATAGATTTCACTACAATGCTACAAATAGACAAAGTACTAGAAATAGGAGGAATGTATAGAACAGATAAAGCCTATGCCGCAATGGCCAGTGTGTTAATCAGCAACCGATTATTGTTTGGTTTTGCGTATGAGATGAGTACAAGCCCAGCGTTAGCTAGTGCTAGAAACACTAATGAAATCCTATTACAGTTTAAGTTTTAGATTCTTTTTTATTCCAAAAGTTGATAAAAATCAACTACTTTTTGACTATTAAGTTAGCTTTTTTTTCTAAAAAGAGTACAAAAACCTCTTCGAAAGAGGGGGCTTTTTTTATAACTTTATTTGAGTAATAAAATTTTTTAATTTTCTTGTCGAAATAGGAAGTTGAGTTCCGTTTTTTAGTGACACTGTAGTGTTTTTACCTTTTATTATAGTTTCTATTTTGGATTGATTTACAATAGTAGAGTGATGAATTCTAAAAAAATATTTTGAAGGTAATTCTTTTTCATAAAAGCCAATATTCTTTGAAGTGTAAATTGTTTTTCCTCCTTCCAAATGGAAAATAGTATAGGCTCCTTCTGATTGTAAATATAAAATAGATTTAAAAAGCACAATTTCTTTGTTACTTCCTATTATAATAGACTTAGAAGTTTCTTTTGGACTGATAATACATTTGTTAACCGCTGCGATAAATTCGTTATCGCTGTAGGGTTTTAATAAGTAATAAGACGCATTATTATTTAGCGCTTCGATGGCATATCCCGAGAAAGCAGTGCTAAAAACAACTTTGAAACTTCGATCTTTAAAATGATTAATTACATCCATTCCTCGTCCTTGTTTGATGTGATTGTCCACAAAAACCAAATCTATTTTGTGTTCAGATAGATAGGAGATTGCATTGGGAGCATTGTCAATAACTGCTTGAATACTGATTTCAGGAAAGTGAAGTTTTAATTTATATATTAATGCATCCTGACTAGCTTTTTCGTCTTCAATGATGAGGCACTGTATCATAATGTATCTATTATTAAATGGACTATAGTTCCCGTTTTTTTCTTGGTATCAATATCAATAATAGAATAAGAGACTGCTATTTTATATTTGGTTCTCAATAAATCTATTTTTTTCTGAATGAGTGAATAACCTGCAGAGCGATACGACTTGGTAGAATTTAGAATTGCAGATGCTTTTCTTCCGATACCGTTATCTTGAATTGAAATGTGTATTTGACTATTTTTTTTGGTAACTGAAATGGAAATTTTTCCAATGCCTTCTACTTTATGTGCTATTCCGTGTAATAATGCATTTTCTACAATAGGTTGGATTATCATTGAAGGAATTTGGGTATTATTTAGTTCTGGGGAACAGGTGATGGTATAGTCCAACTGTTCATTAAAACGAGATTTTTGAATATCTAAATACAATTGAATAAAATGTAATTCTTCTGAAATGGGAAGGAATAATTGGTTACTTTTTTCTAATACATTTCGAAGTAATTTGGAGAAATTTAGCAGCAATTCTTCTGCTTTAGTATATTTTTTAGACCTAATAAGATGGTTGATGAGATGTAGTGAATTGAATATAAAATGAGGATTCATCTGTGCGTGAATTGCTTTAATTTCCGTTTCTTGGATTAGCATATTCATTTCAGTTATACGATTTAAACGTTTTCTCTTTTTATGAAATAGATACGCTGCAATTCCGATGAATAGACCACTTATGGTACAAATCAATATCACTATAAACCACCAAGTCTCATAAAAATAAGGTTTGATTGTGAAGTTTATTTTTTTAAAATAAGGTTTTGATTCATTTGACGCGTTGATACTGCGTACCATAAAAACATAATTTCCAGGTTCAATATTTTGCAGTCTTACTTCCGTCTCTTTTTGAGGCGAACTCCAAGCTTTTGCTTCATTCTGTTTGCTTATTTTGTATTGGTAGTATACGTTTTGGTACTCAGCAAAATTAGTAGTAAAAAAGGAAAAAGTAATTTGTTTTGTACTTCGTTCAAAGTTTAAATCACGATTACTAACCTTCTTTTCATCTGACCATATTCCTTTTATTTTAATTTTTTCTGTACTATTTGGAATTGGATGAGAGTGATAATAAACTATTCCTTGAAGAGTTGGGAAATAGTAATTTTCTTTGTCAAAACTTGCATAGTTATTTTGAAATCCTCCGTTAAATTCATTATTGTAAATGCCTTTGTTTTCGTCTATGTAAGATGGAACGAGATAATCTATTTTGCCATCTATAAATTCGTGTAATTTTTGTAAAGAAACAATTTTGATTCCTTTGTTTGAGGTGATAACTACTTGTTGAAATTTGTCTAAAGCAAGTGTGAAAATTTCATCTCCTAATAAATAATTAGTTTTATTTTTAAGTGAAATAATTCGATTGTTTTTTAAATAAAAAAGGCCACCACCATTAGAACCAATCCAAATACCTCCTTTTTTATCTTCGAGAAAGGAACGAATTTCACCAATTTTTGGCACTCGTTTTTTGTCAAAAACTGTAATTTTTTTTCGATCTGGAGATAGAATTCTAAATCCATCATCACCCCCTAAAAACAATTCTTTTTTTGAATTTTCAAAAAGGCTCACCACTTGCATTTTGATTTGTTTTTTTGCAAAATCTGAGCATGTAGCAATAGTTTTTCCTTTTTTAACACCATAAGTATAGGCTATCCATAGATCTCCTCGGTGGTCTTTGAATACCCCGTGAAAATTATTCTCCTTTTTTGAAAAATGCCGAATGATTTTTCCATCGAGACTTAATTGAACAATGCCATCTCCCCAACTTCCTACGTATAATGAAGAATCTACTCGGCTTATTGAAGCTATAAAAACAGGTAGCGGTATTATTTTTTTAACCTTAGTTTTATCAAATAAGATTAAATTAGTCCCTGAAGCGGAGTATATGCCGTGGTTACGTACTGCCACAACTGAAGCAAATGATTTTGCCATAAACTCCTTTTTTTCATATCCCGACTGAGCAGTTTTAAGTTGTAATTTAAGTAACCCCTTATTTCCTGTTCCTATAAATAGAGATTCATCTGATGGGTCTGAAGAGATGAAATTTAATATGTTGGTGGGAAGTACATTGTTTTCATCAAAATGCAAAAGTCGTTTTTCTAGTTTGTCGTAAATAAATAGCCCCTGATTAGAGGTAATTACTGTTTTTGAGCCAACTTGGATTAAGTCGTTGTAAAAGACATTTTTTTTAGGGTATTCAAATAGCTTAGAGAAAGATTGTTTTTTGGAATTGTAAATCCATACCTGCTCTTTTGTGAGTACATATACTTCGGTTGAATTTTTAGAAATAATAGATTGTACTTCCTCTTTGAGAACTGTTTTTATGGACTGGTTTTTGGTGTCAAACAATATTAGCTCTTGGTCTTGAGCAATTAAATAGGTGTTGTTAATTAAGTGTAATTGAGAAAAAACTTTTTCATTCTGATGTTTGGTGGTAATCTTGTAACGGACTTTTCCATTAATTGAAATTTGACCAAATTGATTTATAGCGTGTATTTTGCTATTTTGAATAGTTACAGCTTTATAACTTCCAATTTTATAAAATTTAGGGTAGACTGAAAATAAATCATCCCCCCTATACCCATAGACTATTTTAGTCCCCTTGTCTAACCATAATTTTTTAAATGTTTTATTTTCTAGTTGTTCACTAGGAGTAAAAACTTCAAATGCATAGCCATTAAAAGTGAAAAGACCGTTGTAGTTTGAAAACAATAAAGATTTTGAATCTGGAAATCGGGTAAGGGATGTGATTTGTCCCTGAATTAATCCATGTTGTGTGTTGTAATTTGATAGTGTATAGGGGAAATCATTTAAATTTATTTTTTCATCAAAATGTCCTCGAATCTGGCTCCAAGCTCCATGCGAGATTAATCCTAGAAAAAGTAGGATGGCTGATTTTTTTATGGAATATTGGCAAATCACAATATAAAAAAGATGAAATTTTGATTCAAATGTAAACGAATTAATTTCGTTTTAAAGCTACTTGAGTTAAATATTTTTAGTCTTAAGCAGTTGTTAAATTTATCGGTGCACTTATAAAGAATTTGTAGTAAATATTAGCACTTTCAATTAGTTTAGCCCAAAAAAATATTCCCCACATGAAACAAATGCCACTTTTTGCAACCTGCAAAACAATTTTTTTTACTTTTTTATTACTACTAAGTTGTAGTGTCGCTCAAAGTCAAAACCCAACCTTAAATTACACTAATGGTACCATTACAGGAAACGCTACTAGAACATTTACAGTTGCGTCTACTATAGCAAATGAAACCCCTATAGTAACCAATTTTTCTTCGCCAATTTATGTAAAAGCAGTGGTAAGTAACATGGTCAATTTTAGATTGACAGGAGGGGCTTTAAACATAACTCAGCCTGGAATGCTCTTTCCTAATGGGTATCAAAACTATCGTTTTGCCAGTGGAAACGGACGTGTGTACAGTTTAGATTTTGGGGGATTAGCAGATGCGTACCAAACGGCCCCACAAGGAAGTAGGCCTTCTTTCCCTAATATGGGTACTCCATTTAGTGTGGCCACTGTTGCTGCGGGTGATTTGGTTTCAGATCCATCGACCCATAGAATCTATTTAGTTACGAATGCTGCTACTCCTATGGTAGTGGTTGGGAATTCAAATTCCGTGCAGTCAGGAGATCAAGCGGGGAGTGCCAATTCAGCTGTTTTAATGAATAGCCCAATGGCTATTTTACCTATTCCAGGTCAGAGAAACCAAGTGTGGGTGACTGATAAAGGGAATAATAAAATTAAAATTCTTAATGTCGAAACACAGACGACAACGGATCTTCCGATTACAGGAGTAACATTAAATGCGCCTGTGGGGTTAGCTATAGATAATACAGGGAATTTTTTATATGTAACTGATTCGAATCGATTGATAAAGATAAATTTATCTACAAATGCCGCTACAGTTGTGGCGGGAAATGTTGCTGCTGGAGATGTTGATGGTGGTGCTGGAACTTCACGATTAAATAATCCTATGGGAATTGCAATTGATCGAGATAATAATGTGTTTATTGCTGATAAATTAAATCATAAAATTAAAATTTTTGTACCTAGTTTAGGGGATGTAGTTACCATTGCGGGTAATGGTTCGGCGGGAGATGTTTTGGGGCAAGATCAGACAGCGCAATTCAATCAACCAGTTGCTGTGATTTATGATTATGGTGCCAATACTTTACAAGTATCAGATTATGGGAACAATAAAATCAAAACATTAACCTTTACAAAAGCCTATGGAGTTAGTCCTGCGCTACCTGATGGTTTGAGCTTAAATCGTTTTTCGGGAATTATAAGTGGTACACCAACTCGATACACTCCTCTAAGAAATTATACGATTACTTTAGATAATGGAACAGCTGCAACGACTCTAACTTTGCCAATTCAGGTATTAGATATTCCACCAACGGCTTTAAACTATAGTTCTCCTTCAAATATTTTTACAGTAGGAACTCCAATCGTAAACAATATTCCTACTAATACAGGAGGAGTTATAGCTACTTATTCGGTATATCCTAGCTTGCCAGCAGGATTGACGATGAGTACGACCACTGGTATTATTAGTGGAACGCCAACGGAAGGTACTGTGCAAACCGATTATGTAATAACAGGTGTAAACACAGGAGGAACTATTACTACTACAGTTTCTATTTATGTTCAAGGACCTCCCTATAATATGGGATACAGTAGGGCACAAGCAGTTTTAGTACAAAATGAGCCTGCTTATTTAGCTGCATTGCCAATGAGCTATCCAGCGGCTAGCTCGTATGCGATGAATGCAAATTCTCCAGTATTACCAGCGGGATTGAGTTTGAACACTACTACAGGAGAAATTACAGGAACACCTACAACAATAACAGCAAGTACGATTTACACTGTTGATGTGACTAATGCTTTCGGTACAGCTTCAGGAACTGTAGAAATACAAGTGCAAGCTAAACCAACAATTAGTTATGTTCAGCCTAGCGCTCCGTATCTGCAAGGGCAAACTATTACTCCACTAGCTCCTACTTTAGGAGGTGGAAGTATTAATGCCAATTTAGGTGGATGGAGTAATACCGGATTACAGTTTGGAGGTAATTTGGCTTTTATACAATATGGTAATGGACCTACTAGATGGATTCTCGATTCAGGTGCTTCCTTATACAAGTTTCAAGGTGGTGCTGGTAGTCCAGTAGCACTTGCTGGAGGTACACCAAGCTTTTTGGTTATGGATCCTCAATATTTCTTTTATAATATAAGTAATGACGTAGGTAATACAAGAATTACAAAGTCGCCTGCGTCTAATCCTTCTAGAATTATTAAACAATGGGGAGCAGGTACTATTGGATATCAAGATGGAGTTTCACATTTGGCTAAGTTTAATAATATGGGTCAAATTGCAACCGATGCAATTGGGAGTAGATTGTATATCCCAGATCGTGGAAATAAACGAATTCGGTTATTAAATGTGCCTACAAATATTGTATCAACTATTGCAGGTAGTGGTTCTGTTGGTACTTCTAATGGTATTGGTGCTGCAGCATCCTTTACCGATCCAGTAGCAGTAACATTAGGATCAGATGATAATTTATATATATTAGATCAAATTGCAGCAGGTGTTGCAAAAATCAGAAAGCTGAATTTAACTACTAACGAAGTAACAGATTTTGTGAGTTTAAATTTTACGCCGTCTAATTATTTGGTTACAGATAAAGGAGGTGATATGTATTTGACAGGAGGTGATACAAGTGGTTTAAGACGTATTACAAGAGATGGTTTGGTTATTATTTTGCCTAACAACGAGCCACTTAATTCATTGGCTATTTCTCCAGAAAATGGAGATGTAATTATTGGAAGTACTTATCCTGCACCTAGTAATTCTTCTTTTAACAATAAAAACTATTTCTTTACACCAGGAGAATCAATTACAATTACGCCAGCGCTATTTGCAGGATTGAGCTTTGATTTAACTAATGGAACGATCACTGGAACACCAACTGGCGTAGGATTAAACGCTAGTAATAACACACAAACCTATACTGTTCGTGCATCAAATCGTGCTGGTATATTCTCAACTAATGTTACCTTAACGGTGGTTCGTCCACCAAGTGGTTTGTCTTATCAATATGCTCCTTGGAATATTTTAGTGGGTAGTACAACTGCAGCGAATACAATCAATAATGCAACCTTAGCAGTAGGTGGATTACCAGTGGAGACTTATAGTGTATCACCTGCATTACCAGCGGGTTTGAGTTTGAATCCAACTACGGGACAAATTTCAGGTAGTGCATTGAATTTACAAGCTTCAACAGCTTATACTATCACAGCTAGTAATGTACATGGTAGTACAACCGCCACTTTATACATAAGTGTAGAAGATAAACCAAGACCTGCTTATGTGGGTCCGCAAATTTATTTGAAGAATCAACCCATAACGGCATTAACTCCAACGAATACGGGAGGCGCAGTGTTGAGTCCAGCTTCAATTAATTTGAATACGATATTTTCTGAAAACCAAATATTGGACTTTAGTAGAGATGAATCAACTGGGAATATTTATGCTTTAATTCAGGATAGTAACTGGAATAAGAAAATTGTAAAATTAGATGCTAGTGTTCCTGCAAATATCATTAGTACTTCTTCTGCTATTTCATTTTCCAATGGAGACAATCCAACTAAAATTGCCTATTCAGCTGGCGCATTATTTGTCTCTTGTTTTGATAATGGTACTGTAAGTAATATTTATCAAGTGGATGTAAATACCTTGACTCCTGGTACTGTTCCCGTAATTTCTTTACCTACAAGCGGCTGGGGTAGCATTTATCGTTTGTTTGTTCATCAAGGACGTATTTTTGCACCTTCTGAGGATATGGGATTATGGGTGTATTCTGCATCAACATTTCAACCAGAACCTCATCAAATCAATCATTTTCTATTAGGAAATATTCAAGGATTATACCCTTCATCTGATTTAGGGTTGAGTGGTCGAATTGTAGATGTGGCTACAAATTCAACAGGTGAATTTATATTTTATTCCGATATGTCAACGGAATTTGTAACGAGTACATTTGATGCTCAAACTTCCAATTTTACCTCACAAAGTGTAGTAAATTTACCAAGCCATATTAAAGCGGCGTCTTCGAGTAATGGAACACTTTATTATGTAAGTAATTCTTATCCTGGAGGTATTGGATCAATTGCAGGAGGAGTCCTATCTCCTATATTGTTGGCAACTGGAACAGCTTATGATGGTTCTAATCCTCGCGCAACGGGCCAGCAAAATGACATTGCTATTGGAAGTATTGGTTGGTCAGGTAATGCTATTGCTTCGGATAACAATGGGGCCATTTATTTTATAGATAACAGTAATAAGCTTCGTAAATATGAAGAACGTGTAGCTTATCGAATCAGCCCAGGTCTTCCGACAGGATTGTCTATTGATGTCCAAACGGGTGCTATATCAGGAACCGCAACGGTTACTTCTCCTTCAACAAATTATACTATTACAGCTTATAATAGTGTGGGAAGTAGAAGTACGAATTTGAATATTACTGTAGGAGCGCCTATTGATTTTACCTATCAAAAATTTCAAAATACTGGTTTGGTAAATCAACCTTGGTCTGGTATGGTCTCAAATCCATTGTTTAATGGGTCTAATTATTCAACAACTGGTTCCAATGGAATTACACTAGATATAACAGAATCAACAGACGGTTATGGGGTATATGCAGCATCTGGAGTTCTTTTTTCAATTTCACCTGCGCTTCTAACTGGATTAGTTTTAAATACTAGTACAGGTCAAATTTCAGGAACACCAACGCAAGCTAAAAATCTGACAACATATACTGTTACAGCTGTTAATTCTTTTGGAACTTCGACAGCACAATTGCAATTTGCAGTGACAGGCCCATCTAATTTGAGTTATGCAAATCAAACTTATATTCAAGGCATTGTAGGTTCTACAAATCCTTCTATAGGAGGTGTAACAGGTACTGTCAATTATGCGGTATCAAATGGGGCATTGCCTTCGGGTGTAACTTTGAATACTAGTACAGGTGTTTTAACTTATAATGGAGTTGGTACCGCAACAAGTGCAACATCAGTTACTATAACAGCTACTGGTTCTACCGCAGGTACTGCAAGTGCTACATTTACTATTACAATAGTACCTCCAGGTACGGCACCTTCCGGTTTATCTTATAATGGACCTATTACTTTAGCAACAGGTACTGCAATTACTTCAATTACCCCAAGTATCACTCCAGGTACATCAGGTTCAGGAGGCGTAACGTATAGTATTAGTCCAAGTTTAACTTCATTAACAGGGTTAACTTTTAATACCTCAACGGGTGTAATTTCGGGAACACCTACGGCCTTGTTGCCAACAACTTTCACAGTAACGGCTACCACTGCGTATGGTTCAACTTCAACTAGCTTTAGCTTGCAAGTAGGTGCAGTGCCATCCGCATTAAGTTATCCTAATGCATCTTATCAATTGTGGAAAGGAGATACTATGGCCAATATTCCAGCAACTATAACGCATGGTTCAGGAGCAACTACTTTTAGTGCCACAGGATTACCAACAGGAATTACTATAGACCCAGTTAGTGGTACTATTTACGGTCTTCCTAGTACTTCACAAGTAGCTACTAACGCAGTAATTACGGCTACTAATACTTATGGTTCAACTACCTACACGGTTAGTTTTGAAATTATAGCGCCACCTACTATTTCTTATAATGCAACGAACCGTTATACTACCAGTCAAACGAATATTGCTTTGAATCCAATAGTTACTGGTGGTGTTTCAAATACTATCTCTTTGTCTGGTAATATTGGTGCAACTGGTTTGACATTGAATACTACTACGGGTGCTATTACGGGTACAGCAAGTGGTAGTGCATTAGCAACTACTACTTACACAGCTACAATTTCAAGTACTGTGAATACAGTAACAAAAACAGCGACATCTAGTTTTACTATTACTATTGCTGCTCCACCTTCTGCTTTAAGTTATACTAGTCCACAAGTAATTGCGGTCAACAACCGTATTGCTAATTTAGTTCCAACAATTACCGCTGGTTCGGGGGTAGTTTATACTGCTACAGGTTTACCTGTAGGGATTAATATTGACCCTAATACAGGAATTCTTTACGGAACTCCTACAGCTACACAATCGGCTACCAATGCTACTATTACCGCAACTAACGCTTATGGTGCTGCAACAGCAACGGTAAGTTTCATCGTAGGGCAGGCACCAAGTAATTTGACTTATCCACAGACTATCCTTTTATCGCCTCCAGGACAAGCACTACCGTCGAGTGTAGTGGCTAGTTTAGGGGTTGCAGGAACAGGTTCAACGACCTATAGTATTAGTCCAGGTTTGCCTTCGGGCTTGAGTTTTAATACTTCTACGGGAGCCATTACAGGAACGCCAACAACTGTGTTTAATACTAACTTTACAATTACAGCATCTAATAGTTTTGGATCCACCTCAACCTTGCTTCAAATTGGAGTAGGGGATACACCTAATTTCAGCTACGGAAGTTATGTATTAACTGCGGGTGTACCAATTACCAATATAGTTCCAACTATATCGGCAGGTTTAGGAATTAATTTCACCGTAGATCCAAATGCCCCACTTCCAGGAGGTTTAGTAATTGATCCTTTGACGGGGGTAATCTCAGGGACTCCAACAGCAGGAGTGGCGGTACCAAATACAAGATATGGTGTGGATGGAACCAACCAGTATGGAGCTTCAACGGTTCGTGTATGGATTGAAGTTCAAGGACCACCAACTAATTTAAGTTATGCTAATATTACGCAAAATATAAACACTGCACTGCCTCAGCCTGTGGCACCAACTGTGGTATCAAGTCCATCAGTTGTTCAGTATGGTATAAGTCCAGCATTGCCAGCAGGTTTAAGTTTTAATACGGTTACTGGAGAAATTACAGGAACTCCAACAGTCGGATTGCAAACTACTACTTTTACAGCAACAGCTAGTAACTGGATTGCACCAAATGCTACAACGACTTTTACGATAACCATTACAGCGGCACCTACAATTTCGTATGTGACTCCGCAAGATTATACTGTAGGCACAGCTATTAGTACCTTGAGTCCTACAGTCCAAAATAGTGTAAGTAGCTGGAGTATAAGTCCAAGTCTACCAACTGGATTGGTGTTTAATACAAGTACAGGAGACATCACAGGAACAGCTACTGTAGCTACTGCAGCTACTGCTTATACAGTTACTGCTACTAATAGTTTTGGAACAGGTACTGCTACTGTAACTATTTCGACAGGAATAGCCCCATCGACAGCAAGTTATAGTTTAGGCACTACTAATTTTCCTTTGGGTACAGCTATTACTAGTTTAAGTCCAAGTATAACAGCAGGAAGTGGTGTTCTTACTTATACTGTAAGTCCAAGTTTACCAGCAGGTTTGAGTATTAACCCAACTACAGGGGTTGTCTCAGGAACTCCAACAGTGGCGGTTGCAAATACAACCTATACAGTTACCGCCACAAGTATTTATGGAAGTACTACAACTACAGTAAGTTTTGCAACAGGAAGTGCACCGAGTGCTTTGAGTTATACTTCGAATAATACATTCACTGCAGGAACAGCAATCTCGGCATTGAACCCAACGATAACTGCAGGAAGTGGAAGCACGACTTATACCGTAAGTCCAGGCTTACCAGCAGGCTTGAGTATCAACGCATCAACTGGAGTAATCTCAGGAACACCAACAGCAGGATTATCGGTTGCTAATGCTACTTATACTGTAACGGCTACTAATGCCTTTGGAACCACAACAGCTACCTTGGCTATTCAAGTTCAAGGACCACCAACGAGTTTAGCGATGGCGAATCAAGTGTATACTATCAATACTTCGGTTACACCAGCTAGTCCAACAGTTGTAGCCAACCCATCACCAACGTTTAGTGTTAGTCCAAGTTTACCAGCAGGATTAAGTATGAACTCTTCAACAGGAGCCATTACAGGAACTCCAACAGCGGGTCAACCATCAGGAACTTATACTCTTACTGCTAATAATGGTATAGCACCTAATGCTTCAGTAACCTTTACCATTACAGTTCAAGCTGCTCCAATTATTAGTTAT
>JACCDQ012153370.1_pt1 | contig 12761 bp, 13 predicted proteins | sample 7446031 | NCBI WGS metagenome assembly JACCDQ01 (sample SAMN15323442, study PRJNA562643) | freshwater metagenome | isolation source: river surface water | place: USA:Blue River Watershed | collected 2017-08-17
CACAACCCGTAATGGATATTACCATGAAGAAATTACTACGCTTACGGTACATACTGTTGCTGTTTGGGTTGGTACAAAGCCTTGGGGCTTTTGCCGATAAAGGCAGCAAACACCCCACCGAGGACAAACCCGATAAACCCCGCAAAACATTGGGCATTCCGCCCGCAGTTTTGCTGTTTCCGTGGCTGGTGTCCCCACCAGATAAAATACATCGGTAGTTCGCCGTTGTCTGTGTCTTCACAGACAACCAGTTCGGCTGCTAATTGTCTGTGGAGACACAGACAATGGCTAGGCTTAGCATCTAACCCAACATAAATTTGCCCTTTTTTCTTAACTTTACTTCTATAATTCGTGTTTAAATCATATCACGAGTCAATTAACAAAATATGACAAAGCAAACAGACCTCACGGGGCACGAACAGATAGAAGTACTCGGTGCGAGAGAACATAATTTAAAAAATATTGATTTAACGATTCCTCGAAATAAACTGGTGGTCTTTACGGGCATTAGTGGCTCGGGAAAATCATCCTTGGCTTTCGATACCATTTATGCGGAGGGGCAACGTCGCTACATGGAAAGCTTCTCGGCTTATGCTCGTAGTTTTATGGGCAATATGGAGCGTCCGAATGTGGATAAAATCAACGGACTTTCTCCTGTGATTTCGATTGAACAAAAGACTACTTCTAAAAACCCTCGTTCTACTGTCGGGACAGTTACCGAAATTTATGACTTTATGCGTTTGCTCTACGCTCGTGCAGGCGAAGCATTCAGTTATGTCTCGGGCGAAAAAATGATTAAGCAGTCTATCGACCAAATCATTGATGTCATTCTGAACGATTATGAAGGACAAAAACTCATCTTGTTAGCTCCTGTAGTGAAAGGGCGAAAGGGGCATTATCGGGAGTTGTTTGTTCAAGTTGCCAAATTAGGCTACACCAAAGTACGAGTAGATGGTGTGGTGATGGATATTCAGCCTAAGATGCAGTTAGACCGTTTTAAAATTCACGATATTGAAATTGTCATTGACCGCTTGGTAGTGAAGGCCGAAGACCGTTTCCGTTTATCGCAATCGGTTCAAACGTCCTTAAATCAAGGAAAAGGCTTAATGATGACTCGTGATGAAAAGGGGACTGTCCGTAATTTCTCTAAGTACCTAATGGATCCTGTTTCGGGTATTTCGTATGACGAACCTGCTCCGAATATGTTTTCATTTAACTCGCCCTATGGTTGGTGTCCAACTTGTCAAGGTTTGGGCAAGGTCGAAGAAATTACCGAAGAGTCCATCTTGCCTGACAAATCACTCAGTATTAGCAAAGGAGCCATTGCACCCATTGGCGAATTTCGTGATATGTGGATTTTCAAGCAATTGGAAGTCTTGTTAAAACAATTTAAAGTTAGTTTAACCACACCGCTCGAAAAATTTCCACAAGAAGCTATCGACATGATGCTTTATGGTTCGGAAGAACCCGTGCCAGTGCCTTCTAAAAAGTACGAAGGTTCGGAATGGAACACCAAATACGAGGGAATTGTAACGTTTTTGAAACGTCAACAGGAAACAGGCTCTGATAAAATTCAGGAATGGTTAAAGGACTTTATGGTCATTAACACCTGTCCAACCTGCGAAGGAGCAAGACTTCGGAAGGAGGCTTTGCATATTAAAATCGATCAGCATAACATTGCTCAATTAGCCAACATGGATATTAGCGAGTTGGCTCTTTGGTTCGATGACCTCGAAAGTCGCTTGAATGAACGTCAGAATGCGATTGCTCGTGAAGTATTAAAGGAAATCCGTAAGCGTATTGGATTTTTAACAGGTATTGGTTTAGAATACCTGACCTTAAACCGTCAATTACGCACGCTGTCGGGTGGCGAAGCCCAACGGATTCGTCTGGCTACGCAAATTGGTACGCAATTGACCAACGTGTTGTACATCATGGACGAACCTAGTATTGGTTTGCACCAACGAGATAACGTAAAATTGATTCAAGCCTTAAAGGATTTACGTGATTTGGGTAACTCCGTGTTAGTCGTAGAACACGATAAAGACATGATGCTGGAGTCGGACTATATTGTGGACATTGGGCCAGGGGCTGGTCGTCATGGAGGAACGATTGTTGGACAAGGGACTCCTGAGGAGTTTCTGAAAAATAATTCTACAACGGCTAAATTTTTGAGTGGCGAAATCAATATTGAGGTGCCAAAAACACGTCGTAAAGGTTCTGGAAATACCTTTGTTATCAAGGGAGCAAAAGGAAATAACCTCAAAAATGTGACGTTGAAGCTACCTTTGGGAAAAATGATTTCGGTAACGGGCGTAAGCGGTTCGGGGAAATCGTCCTTGATTCACGAAACGCTTTTTCCGATTCTGAATCGCCATTTTTATAATTCCAAGAAAGAGCCAATGCCACACAAATCGGTAGAAGGCTTGGAGTTTTTAGATAAAGTAATTGAGGTGGACCAGTCGCCTATTGGACGTACTCCACGCTCAAATCCTGCCACTTATACAGGAATGTTCTCGGATATTCGCTCATTGTTCTGTGAATTACCTGAATCTAAAATCAGAGGTTATAAAGCTGGACGATTTAGTTTCAACGTGAAAGGTGGACGCTGTGAAGACTGCGAAGGAGCAGGAATGAAGAAAATTGAAATGGAGTTTTTACCCGATGTTTATATCGCCTGTGAAACCTGTAAGGGAAAACGCTTTAACCGAGAAACCCTTGAAGTACGTTTCAAAGGAAAATCCATTGCCGATGTGTTGGATATGACCGTTGAACAAGCGATTGACTTCTTCGAAAATCAGCCCAAAATTGCTCGTAAAGTACAGACCTTAAACGAAGTTGGTTTGGGGTATTTGACCCTCGGACAACAAGCAACAACGCTTTCGGGTGGGGAAGCTCAACGAGTAAAATTGGCAGAAGAATTATCGAAACGAGATACAGGAAAAACGATGTATATTTTGGATGAACCCACAACTGGACTTCATTTCAAAGACATTAAATTACTGATTGGTGTATTAGACAGACTTGTAGAAAAAGGAAATACGGTCTTGATTATCGAACATAACCTAGACGTAATCAAAGTGTCAGACCATGTGATAGACGTTGGGCCAGAAGGTGGTAAAAAAGGCGGAAATATCATCGCTGAAGGTACGCCCGAACAAGTGGCAAAAGTGAAAGAAAGCTACACGGCAATGTTCTTGAAAGAGGAGTTAAAATAAAGATGTTGACGTAAAATGATACAAGCTGTAATCTTTAACCCTGACAGCGGTCGAAAGACCCTATTAGCGGTTGAGGATTGCAGCTTTTTTATGATGCCTAATGCACAGAAGTTTACATTCAAGCTTAAAAAAAGAGGAAATAGCTTAAATTTGGGTAATTAATCGTCTTGCTATCCTTTTGCTATATGCTAAGTATTTTACAACAACCCTATCCGTATGAAAGTACGCCCCAACGAAATATCGCTTTTTCTGTGGGTGCAGGTATTTTTGTAGCTTTTTTTCTCGTCTATTTTAAACCATTCACCAATGCCCATGCGGCTGAAATCATTCCTAATCTCGATTGGTTATTAGCAGCTTATGGTTTAGTAACAACAGGAATTATGTTGTTGGCTTATTTGGGACTACCAGCCTTGTTTACAACTTTTTTTAAAGAAGAAAATTGGACAGTTAGTAAGCACATTTTCTTTATGTTGCTGGTCATAACAGCGGTGGCCATTGGTAATTTTTTATATAGCTATGCCGTAGCTTTTATCCCGTTTACCTTCAACGCATTCTACTACATGATTGGCTGTACCTTGGCGGTCGGGATTTTTCCTTGTGTAACCATTACATTAATTAGTTATATTTTCCATTTACGTAAATATAGTACGCCACCTCAACCTATTCATATCCCAGAGATTGAAGAAAAACAACGAGTGCAAGAAGTTACTTTTGTAGCTGAAAATGAAAAAGATACTGTCCTTGTTCACGAAAGTGAATTACTCTTTATTGAATCGAATGATAACTACGCCACCATCCATTTTACCCGAAATGAATCTATTAATAAAGAGCTGATTCGTAGTAGTTTAAGTCGTTTGGAAGGGCAAATTACGTCGGAAGATATTGTTCGTTGTCACCGTTCGTATATTGTTAATTTGGCCAGGGTCACGTCTGTGTCTGGCAATGCACAAGGCTTTAAACTCCACCTCGATGACGGCACTTCGGTGATTCCCGTAGCCCGTAAAAATTCGAGTATTGTAGAGCAATTTAGAGGAAGATAATTCTTGATGAATGCATAATGGTTAATGTATGACTGACGCAATTTATTTTTTGCTTAACTCAACGTTTTTCAATCTTTCGTAAAGCCTAATTACGCATTAACCATTACGCATTCATCATTATACATTACGCATTATAAATAAAATCTAAGGGGTTCGCAAACTTAAAAGTATAGCCTGTTACTTGGAGTAGTTTATCGCCGCTAATTACTTTAAAGGCTAGTGGACTTGTTGGTTCTTCAAAAATTGGAAGAGGCAGACCCATTTCTTCGCAATTTTTTATGTAAACTGCTGCTCTGCTAGGATGCTCTGGAGTCACTAAGTTTAACGTTAGGGAAGCCCAGTTATTCATGATTACCGACTGAATAATGGCAACAACATCATCTTGGTGAATATAATTGACAGGAATTTGTCCTGTTTGAAGCGTTTTTCCTGCAAAATACTTAGCAGGCATACGCTCATAGCCCATCAAACCAGCACAACGTAAAATCGAATAGCGTTTGCTATTCTTTTCACAGAAATCTTTAATTAACTTTTCTACTTGCACCAAAGGACTTGCCTCAATGACCTCCGATTCTTCATCTAATACGGCATTAATTTCTGGGTAAACAGAGGTAGAAGAGGTGTAAATAAGATGCTGAACTCGACTGTCTTGTAAGTTGTCCAAGACCGACTTTATTTGTGTTACATGATAATCATCCCCAAATTTGCCCGCTCTAGGTGGAATGGCAATAACAAGGACATCGGCATCTAAAAAAGTAGCAACGTCCGTTCCTGTAATTGCTGGAGAAAGCTGTATCAGAAAGGGTGTAATTCCTTCATTGGCTAAAAGAGGCATTTTTTCTTCTCTACTCACCGAACCTTGTACGATATGCCCTTGTTTCACAAGACTTTTTGCCAGCGGAAAACCCAACCAACCACAACCCAGAATACTTATTTTCATGTTTCTATAAATAAAATGCTTTTCTAACAATGTGTTCTTCTACCGCTTCTGGCACCATGTAACGAATCGACTGTCCCTTTTTAAGACACTCTCGAATAAAAGTTGCTGAAATATCCAAAGAAGGAGCATTGACCAGTTTTACATTCGGATGATTGATGAGTTCACTTGGTTCTGAATTAGGTCTTGGATAAACATATAATCCAAAATATTCCAGAATTTTATCGTAGTTTTTCCAATTGTGAAATTGTCCTAAATTATCTCCGCCAATGATTAAGTGGAAAGAATGTTGTGGATATTTCTCCTGTAAACGAATCAAGGTATCAATCGTGTACGAAGGTTTAGGCATCGAAAATTCAATATTAGTCGCTCTGAATTTAGGGTTGTCCAAAATTGCTTTTTCGACCATGTCCATACGGTCAAATTCGTGCAATAACGATTTGTTTTTTTTGAATGGATTTTGGGGAGAAACCACAAACCATACCTGATCTAAATCAGTGGTAGTGGCCATAACATTAGCGACAATCAAGTGGCCAACATGGATGGGATTGAATGACCCAAAGAATAAACCTATTTTCATGAATCTTAAACAAACAGCTTCTCTACAGCCTAATTTTTAACTATCCAATTAACTCCTCAAACCATTCTTGTGCTGTTTGCACAGCTACTTCCAATTTATCGTTAATCAAAACACGATCAAATTGTTCCTGAAATGACATTTCGTACTCCATTTTAGCAATGCGTTTGGTAATCGATTCTTCCGAATCCGTTCCACGCTCACGTAAACGTCTTTCCACTTCTTCTAAACTTGGTACTTTCACGAAAATAGCAAGGGCTTTATCGCCATAGTATTTTTTCAGACTAATTCCTCCTTTTACGTCCACATCAAAAATCACGTGTTTGCCAGCAGCCCAAAGACGTTCGATTTCAGATTTCAATGTTCCCTAATACCTATCCGTATAAACTTCTTCCCATTCAGCGAACGCATCTTCTTCTATTTTTGCTCTAAATTCATCAGGAGTCAAGAAATAGTAATCCTTTCCATGTACTTCTTCTCCTCGTTTGGCACGAGTAGCAGCAGAGATAGAAAAGCCTAAATTGGGATTGTTTTCCAGTAGTTGACGCACAATGGTCGTTTTGCCCGAACCAGAAGGGGCAGAAAAGATGAGTAGCTTTCCGTTTTCCAAAAGATGATAAAGAGTTTAAGTTGAATGGAGTTGTTGAGTAAAACGTTGAAAGTTTATGAGCGGATTAAAGCTAAAAATAGCTATTATTTTAAACCAAATACTTTAAACGCTATACTTTTATACATCTCCACAAGATGACTACAAATATAAAAGGTTATTCAGTTTTAAGACGTTATACAAACGCCTTAAAACTGAATAACCTTAACAAGAACAGTATATTACTACTATAATTCTGCTATTTTCTTCTTAATACAGTCGATGATACTAGAAGATACACACTTTTTCTCCAATCGTAATTGTAGTGCATCTTTGATACATTTTTCTAAAGCATACCCTTTTTCACAAGGTAAGCATTTTTCCATGTTATCTTTAAATTGAGCAATTTGCTCTTCAGACGCCTGACCATCCACAATGAGTTGCACCAATTTCATGCACTCATTTTTATGTTCACACTCTGTCTTTTTTTGAACCTTTTCAGCCTCGGAAACCATGTTTCTATAGGATTAAACAATTAAATTGGTACTCAATGGGTGGTTAAATTGATGCTATTTCACACAAACACAGTGTTTTAGTCCATCACACATACAGGGCTAACAGTGTGTGTAAAAAAAAAATTCCCATCTTTTGAAAATAAAATGAGAATCTGATGATAATCAGGAATTATTCTGTCAAAGTGTCAGAATTTACGTCATATCCCAACGATTTGGCATAGTATTTCAATTTTTCTTTTAGGAGCATTCTGGCTCGGTGTAAGCGTGAACGAACAGTTCCTATCGGAATATCCAAGATTTTAGCCATTTCTTCGTAAGTAAACCCTTCTACATCACAGAGGATAATGACGGTTCTAAAATCAACAGGTAAAGCATTAAGTGCATTAGCAATTTCATCCCCAATCAAGTCCTGTACTGATTCGGCACGTAAGTCAACTGTTTGAGCTGTTTCCGCTTCTTCTTCCGAATTGTAGGTTGTCTCTACATCTTGGTAATCAACCTTTGACGGTTCCTTTGACTTCTTTCTGAAGTCGTTAATAAAGCTATTTTTTAGAATTCTAAATAACCAAGCTTTGGCATTTGTTCCCTCTTCGAAAGAGTTGATAAATCTGAATGCTTTCAGATAGGTATCCTGTACAAGGTCATTGGCATCGTCTTCATCGTTTGTCAGGCGAAAGGCGAAATTGTACATCGAATCTATATGTGGCATAAACTCCTTCGTGAAAACCCGATGTTTTTCGGTTTCCGAATAGGTTTGAAGGGTTTGTATTTCTTCTGGCTCTGACATAAACGTTGATGAGTATCTCTAGTAAAAGTAAAGTACTGTCATTGAATCTTAAATAACGTTATCAATTCCTAAACACATTAAAGAATCTATTCGTCAATAATCAAAACTATATACACAAAGAATCTGCCAAGAATGATTTTTATCAATTGCCTGACAAAACGACAGGGAAAAGATATCAACAGACAACAGGCACTATTCCTTCCGAAAAAGTTGGATAATTAATAATACCAAGGTCGTAAAAATCGTACTAGCAACTACTTTAAGTAAGACAAAACCTAATAAATTTAGTGAGGATGCTTCCAAAAAGAACAAAACTAAATGATGCACAAATATTAGTATTCCGCAATACGAGATGAACCAAGGAAATCCCATGGATTTAAGGGATAAGGTATCTCGTTCGTCGTAACCTCGTTGAGGCATCAAAAGGGTAATCACAGAAGGTCTCAAATAAGCAATTAATGTCATTGCTGCTGCATTTGCTCCAATTGTATTATAAAAAATATCGACAATTAAACCGACTAAGAATCCAAGAATAATGAGTCTTGTACGAGAGGTGTCAAATGGTAATAATAAAATAGAACCAACATAAGCAAAGCAAAAAGCATAATCAAATAATACCAATTGACGCACAAAGAAAATCTGTAAGACAAGGTAAAAGATAAATGCTAAAATTTGTGGTATGAGATTATTGGGTGTCATTGATTTTTACTTTTTTGCTGGATTTTCTTTTTCAGTCGATACCGATTCTTCTAAGGCTCGTTGTTCTTTCTCAAGTTTGTTATTAATTACATACACATACGAAAGTGTATTGAAATTAGTTGCTAGCTTTAACTTAATATGGTGAAATGTCTGATCTGGCTTCACCCCCAAATAGGTAACATACCCGATGGTAATATTGGGCGGAAAGACATAGTTATAGTCTGATGTAACAATGGTATCTTTTTTCTGCACAGATTTATAACGAGAAACATCTGTCATTTCTACGATTTCCGAATTAACCCCATCCCATTTGATTGACCCGATTTCATTGTTCCGTTTAATTTTAGCTGAAACGGTATATTCAGCGTGTAAGATGGAGATAATGCGAGAGAAGTGTGGTGAACACGACTTAATTTTTCCAACAACTCCTGTCGATGAAATAACACCCATTCCCGGTGCTAGTCCGTCGGCTGAACCTTTGTCAATCGTAATGTAATTATTAAACTGAGTGGTAGTTAGGTTAATTACTTTAGCCACTACAGGTTTAAATCGAGCTGCTACAGCGGAATCCGCTTTGTAATTAATACTGAGCAAGGGTAGTTTTTCAGATTGTAGCCTAGCGAGTTTCTCATTCAATTCTCTATTTTCTGCAGCTAACTCGGCATTGGTTTCATCCAAACTTCGGTAGGCCTTGATACTATTCGATAAGCCGATAATACGAGCTACGTAGGCATTTGTAGTATTAAAAAAGATGGCGTTAGGGTAGTTATTCACCGAATAGAAAAACCATAAGCTCAAAATTTCTAATAAGACAAAAACGATAAACGCTCTTTTCTTCGAAATGAATTCAATTAATTGATACATTGCGTTTCTTATACAGTTTAAAACGTCATTAGGTTACCATTTACACTAACAATCCATCCCTGAACGATTAACATAAATGATAACCTAATATCACAAAATACTTTATTTATCAACCTTATTCTTAACCTACGAGATAAGAATTGGCTTGTAATGTTCTAAATGTCTCAATACTTCACCCGTACCACGAACAACCGCACGAAGTGGATCATCTGCAATATGGATTGGTAATTTTGTTTTGTTAGCTAAACGCTTATCTAAACCGTGTAATAAAGCACCACCACCTGTTAAGTGAATACCATTGTGGTAGATATCGGCTGATAATTCTGGAGGAGAAACTTCTAGCGCTTTCATCACAGCTTCTTCAATTTTAGAAATTGATTTGTCTAATGAATATGCAATTTCAGAATACGTTACCTTTATTTCTTTCGGAATACCCGTCATCAAGTCACGTCCACGGATTTCATAATCAGCAGGAGGGTTATCCAATTCTGGAAGAGCCGAACCAACTTCGATTTTGATTAATTCAGCCGAACGTTCACCGATTAACAAGTTGTGCTCACGACGCATATAATCGACAATGTCACGAGTGAATACGTCTCCTGCAATACGTACAGAAGCTTCACAAACGATACCAGATAGAGCAATTACTGCAATTTCAGTGGTACCACCCCCGATATCCACAATCATTGAACCGTTAGGTTGCTCAATGTCGATACCGATACCGATAGCTGCCGCAATAGGTTCGTGAACCATATAGACCTCCTTTGCACCTGCGTGCTCACAAGAATCTTTTACCGCACGTTTTTCAACCTCCGTAATACCTGATGGAATACAAACAACCATGCGGTGTGAAGGCGTGAAAAAGCGACTGCCCGTATCAATCATTTTGATCATTCCACGAATCATCAATTCGGCTGCGGTAAAGTCTGCAATTACACCATCTTTCAACGGACGGATTGTTTTTATATTTTCATTGGTTTTTTCGTGCATCTGCATCGCTTTATTACCAATAGCTAATACCTTATTTGTAGCCTTATCAAGAGCGATAATTGATGGTTCGTCAACCACAATTTTATCTTTGTGAATGATGAGGGTATTGGCCGTACCCAAATCTATTGCAATGTCTGAAGTTAGGAAACTAAATAATCCCATCTGATTAGTTCTTATTTTCTTGTTTTTTGAGTCTTTATCTTAGATTTTATGCAAGTTACCTAAAAGTTCACAGTATCACAAACTGTTATATCAGGTCTTTTTTCTTGTAAAAGTACAAGAATATACATAAACCACTAGAATTTATTATTAAAATCCAAATAAACGATAAAATGCTTCTCCAACGTTAGTTTTACTTCACAAAATGAGGCTGAATGAAAAGTCCCTTTCCTAAAAAAAGAAGAAGCTCAAAATCGGATAAAAAGTGACTCAATGTCTCATTTTGAGACATTCTTTTCGTTTGTCTATAAAATGTTCAAATAAGTCTATCGAATAGCCTTCAACACTGCTAGGCCATTTCTTAGTATATTACAATACCATGTAAAACATAATTTATGTTAAATTAACAAAAAAGCTAAATTCTTTTTTGTATTTTATTTTGGAATTTTAATGCGATTTATTAGTTTTGTCCAAAATATATCACATATTATTTCCAATTTATTGAAAATAGAGTACAACGATGGAAGATTATAACAAAATAATAGAGTCTCTTGGTGTCAAGTTCATCAAAGCTCGCAACATTAGAATATTACAACCAATCAGAATTAAGAATTTCTACGACGTAGAAAATACGCTCTTGATTTTGTACAAAGGTGAAGTTTCTTTTGGTGAAGAAGCAACCCACGCAGAAGAAGGCGATATGCTTTTTATTCCTGGTGGTAAAATGCTATCGTTAACATACGGTTCATCTGAAAAACCTAAAGCGGTAACAAACGAAGAGTTCATGACGCATCGTGAGCTTTATTTTGAGCCGAACATGGATTCGTCTAAGATTGGAACGCACGATAATTCCTTTGGTTTAGTGGCTTTTGAAGCAAAGGTTTTTGACTCGGTTAACTTCTTTACGTCTTTAGATATTCCTCCTTTCTTGATTAAACGTGATGATAAATTAGCACACATGCTAAACGAAATCTTGCGTGAAGACATGAGTGAAGTATTGGGTAAAGGACGTGTGATTAAAATCAAAACGGAAGAAATCGTTATCGAAATTATCCGTTATATTATCAAAAACCGTTTATTCGTTGAACAATTAGCAACGAATAGTACCTACTTCAAAGATCCTCGTTTAATTGACATCTTTGCGTATATCAAAGACAATATCGGTGGAGATTTATCGAACAAGGTATTGGCAAATGTAGCCAATGTCTCGGAAGATTACGTAGGACAATATTTCAAGATGTTGACGGGTATCAACCCACAAGATTATATCGAATACCAACGAATGGAAGCTGCCGTAGGTTTATTACGTACTTCTAAAAAATCAATCCGTGCGATTGGTGCAGAAGTGGGTTATAAAGACACTGCTTATTTCTGTCGTCGTTTCAAAATGATGTTTGGTATTCCAGCAGGAAAAATGCGTCGTCGTGAATCATTAATGAATTTATAGTAATTCTGTAGATAGACAAAAAAAGAGACTTCCGCAAAGAAGTCTCTTTTTTTGTGGGCTTGTATGCTATTCTAATAAAATCACTAGGTAGTTATCTTATGAATACAGAAACAATGGCAATGTGAATGACATCCAACATTCAATATCCATTATTTTCCGTGATTACTTACCCCATTTTATCTTGCAAGAAGCTAGCGGTGTAACTATTGCCAGAAAGAACCATTTCTTCGGGTGTACCTGCAAAGGTGATGTATCCGCCTTTGTCGCCGCCTTCTGGGCCAATGTCAATGATGTAATCGGCTGATTTGATGACTTCCATGTTATGCTCGATAATAATGACTGAGTCTCCTTGTTCTACCAAGGCATTAATGGCTTTTAATAATTTTTTGATGTCATGAAAATGTAAGCCTGTTGTGGGTTCATCAAAAATAAAGAGTGACTTCCCTTTGTTGCTATTCCCTTTTCCTAAGAAACTGGCTAGTTTAACCCGTTGTGCTTCTCCTCCCGAAAGTGAGTTCGACGATTGTCCTAGTTTAACATATCCTAAACCGACTTCCTGCAAAGGCAATAGGCGGTCTGCAAGTTTGGGCTGTTCTGGACGGAAGAAGTCAATAGCTTCATCGATGGTTAAATCGAGTAGGTCGGCAATGTCTTTTTCTTGGTACTTAATGTCTAAAATTTCTTGTTTAAAACGCTTTCCTTGACACGACTCACAAACTAGGCGTACATCGGCCATAAATTGCATTTCGATCGTTACTTCGCCTTCTCCCTGACAAGTTTCGCAACGTCCGCCTTCTACATTAAACGAGAAGTGAGCAGGTTTGTAGCCACGAGCCTTAGCAATTGGCTGCTCTGAGTACAATAAGCGGATTTGGTCATGAGGCTTGATATACGTGACAGGATTTGAACGAGACGATTTCCCGATGGGATTCTGGTCAATCA
>JACCDQ010612526.1_pt1 | contig 12758 bp, 13 predicted proteins | sample 7446031 | NCBI WGS metagenome assembly JACCDQ01 (sample SAMN15323442, study PRJNA562643) | freshwater metagenome | isolation source: river surface water | place: USA:Blue River Watershed | collected 2017-08-17
CCCACATTCCGTACGAAAACAGAGAACAATCAATAATACAAGAAATAAAATCAGAGATTAACCCTCTCAGAAGCATTATTCTGCAAAGGTTTCAAGGATTATACTTTATATTAATCAAAATGCCGCCTCACACAATTAGCACAAAAAAAATACGATGTGTACTACTTATTGCTTTTGCCATGATTCCCATAAATAGCGTTTTGTCTGACAAAATTTTCTGCATATAGCGTAGTCAATTTTAATCAATTGGGATTTATTAATTAGTACGGAATGTGGGTTCATTATTGTATTAATAAATAACTAGTCATACTCATATTTTTGCCAAATAAAACTTTTTCTGTTTAAGTTAAGTTAATTTAATTTAATTTGTTTTGTTTTGTTTTTGCCCTAGTTTTTGATCAAAAATATAAGTTAAATGTTTTAGAGTTTTATTATTCTTATTTTACAGATTTAAAAGTGATTTTCGATCTATTTAGTGATCGCTATTTTTATTTATTTTCACTAACTTATTCTTTCTTATTCTTTGTTAATTTATGAGTAAACTTAATCTATTTTTGTGGACAAAATAGTAATTATAAGCCCTATCCCAGAAGACAGTAATCCACTATAATTCAATCAACTTACTGTAGATTTAATCTTTCCCCCTATGAACTTCTCGGCGATCGCCCCGAATCTACGCAACCTCTGGCCTCGGTGGCTTGGGACTTTTTTGTTAATTTTTACGCTTACCCTGCTAGGAATGGTGGGATTATTCCAAAGCCTGGCCGCCAGTCAAGGAGCCAAACCAGAGGTCGTTCGTATTGATTATGCCTACTATAATCCTGTGAGTTTGGTCTTGAAACAAAAGGGTTGGTTAGAAGAAAGTCTCAAGAAAGACAACATTAAAGTTGAATGGGTGTTGAGCCAGGGCAGTAATAAGGCTCTGGAGTTTCTCAATGCTCGCAGTTTAGATTTTGGGTCAACGGCGGGGGCGGCGGCTTTGATCGCTAAGGCTAATGGCAATCCTGTTCAATCTATCTACGTTTTTTCTAAACCTGAATGGGCCGCTTTAGTTGTCAAAAAAGGTTCCCCCATTAAATCAGTTAAAGATCTAAAGGGTAAAAAAATTGCCGCGACTAAGGGAACAGACCCCTATATTTTCTTACTCAGGGCTTTGTATAAATACGGGTTAAGTCCTAAGGATGTAGAAATTGTTCTATTGCAACACGCTGATGGTCGGGCGGCACTAGAAAAAGGAGATGTGGATGCTTGGGCAGGTCTCGATCCCCACATGGCAAAAACCGAAGTGGAAAATGGTTCCCGTTTATTTTTTCGTAATCCCAATTTTAACAGTTATGGAGTCTTAAATGTTCGGGAAGAATTTGCTAAAAAATATCCCAATACGGTTAAAAAAGTGTTAGTTTCCTACGAAAAAGCGCGGAAATGGTCGCTTCAAAATAAAGCGCAATTACAGGCTGTTTTAGAAAAAGAGTCTAAGCTGACTCCTGCGGTAGCGGCTAAACAATTAGAACGTACAAATTTGAGTGATTCACGGATTGGTAATCCTCAGAAACAAGTGATTATTGCGTCGGGTAATGTCTTGAAAAAAAGTGATGTTATTCCCGATTCAGTGGATGTGACTAAAACGACGAATAGTCTGATTAATCCTCAATATCGCAATAGTATTTAATTTGATCCCCCCTTAAAAAGGGGGGGAATTTGTTCAATGACTAAGACTTTACTAGCTCGTAATTCTATACCGATTAAAAAAACTCGACCGAAAGGCGATCGCCCTTCTTTTAAACAATGGCGATGGCTACAGGGTTGGATTATCCCAATTATTTTGATTGTTGTCTGGGAAATTCTATCGCGCATCGGTGTCTTTCCTCCCAACCTTTTACCCGCTCCTTCCGCTATTTTAGAAACCCTATGGCAATTGACAAGGAGTGGCGAAATTTTTCCCCATATTGGCATTACCTTGTATCGAGTTGCTTTAGGCTTTTTGTTAGGTAGTGTAGTGGCGACAATTTTGGGAGCTTTGACGGGGTATTCTCCCCTGTTACACGGTTTACTTGATCCGCTTATTCAATCCTTACGCAATATTCCTTCCCTGGCTTGGGTTCCTCTGTTTATTCTATGGATGGGCATCTATGAAACCTCTAAAATTACTTTGATTGCGGTTGGAGTATTTTTTCCAACTTATTTAAATTTAATGAGCGGGGTGCAACAGGTGGATCGCAAATTGGTAGAAGTCGGTAAGATTTATCGTTTAAATGCTTGGCAGTTGATTAAACGGGTCTTTTTACCGGCTACTTTACCAGCGTATATTGTAGGATTGCGAAGCGGTTTAGGATTGGGGTGGATGTTTGTAGTGGCCGCTGAAATTATGGGGGCTAGTCAAGGCTTAGGTTTTCTCTTAGTGGATGGTCAATCTACGGGTAGGGCAACGATTATTCTAGTCAGCATTTTACTATTTGCTGTTTTAGGCAAATTAACCGACATGATTCTCGCGGCGATTGCTCATAAATTGCTTTATTGGCAAGATAGTCATCACTCGACAAATTAGGGGAAAATTAATGTTAAGAATTGATAATGTTTCTAAACGCTTTGCTAATGGTTTTATCGCCTTAGATGATCTTAATCTAACAGTTAATCAGGGAGAAATTGTTAGTTTAGTGGGAACCAGTGGCTGCGGAAAAAGTACCATTTTACGAATTATTGCAGGTTTAGAATATCCGACCCTCGGCGATGTTTTTATTGATGATGAAGCGATTCATTCTCCCCATCCTAAAATTGGTTTGATTTTCCAAGAACCTCGTTTAATGCCCTGGTTAACCGTGCGGGGAAATGTAGAATTTGGTTTGGATACTTTGCCTAATTTTAAACCCACTAAAGCCGAAAAACGGGATTTAGTAGATAGTATTTTGGAGCGGGTTGGTTTAGATTTATTCGCTGGAGCTTTGCCTCGTCAATTATCGGGGGGCATGGCCCAACGAGTAGCGATCGCCAGAGCTTTAGTCACTAAACCTTCAATTCTGTTATTAGATGAACCCTTTAGTGCTTTGGATGCGTTTATCCGCATGAAATTACAGGATCATTTACTCAGTATTTGGGACTACGATCGCCCGACTTTAATGGTAGTTACTCACGATATTGAAGAGGCTTTGGTTCTCAGTGATCGCATCATTGTTTTGCGAGGAAATCCTGGTCGTATTCATCAGGAATTTAAAATTAATTTACCCCGCCCTCGTAAACGGACAGATCAAGCTTTTCAACAGTGGAAAGAGTCTATTCTCACCACCTTAGACCTTTCAACAGACGAGTGTATTCTCGTCGAAGCCTAAAAATAATTATCAATTTTAACAGGATTAACTATGTCCCTTTCTACCACTTACGACCCGACTTTATTTGCAGGTGTTGCCAACTACTATAATCAATATCGTCCTCGTTATACCGATGAACTTTATAGCCTATTAATTCAAGAATTTAATCTTAATGGTCAAGGTCGTTTACTCGATCTGGCCACAGGAACAGGTTTAATTGCGATCGCCTTAAGCTCTCATTTTGAAGAAATTGTGGCTCTTGATCCCGATCCAGAAATGTTACAAGAAGCTCAACAGTCAGCCGAACAATTAGAGCTTAAAAATATTCAATGGGTGCAAGATAACGCCGAAAATATTACTGCCCATTTAGGAGAATTTCACCTCATTACCATCGGTCGAGCCTATCACTGGTTAGATAAACCTAAAGTTTTACAATTAGCCAGCGATCGCCTGATTTCAGGGGGTGGAATTGCCTTAACTTATACTTATGAAGATATTTGGCACAGTACAGTATCTTGGAAATTAGCGGTTTTAGCTATCGTGAAAAAATGGGTCGGCGAAAAACGACGGGCAGGATCAGGATTAATTGATAATCTTGACGCAACCTACAATGACTTGCCTGAATTGTTGCAAAAAACAGGTTTTACGGCTCCCGTTGTTCATAAAATTATGATTGAAAAAACTTGGACAATTAACAGTTGGATTGGTTATTTGTATTCCACAGCTTTTTGTCGCCCTGCTTATCTAGGTGATAATATCCCTCAATTTGAGCAAGATATTAAAAACACTCTGTTCAATCTTTATCCATCAGGAGAATTTACCGAACAAATTCCTGTAGATGTTTATCTAGCTTCTAAACTCTAAGTTAAGAAATCTTTTAATTTAAGTTGGGCAAAAGTTGGGCGCAAGCCTTGCGCCCCTACCCAGAACCTTAAAATCAGTAGGGGCGAATTGCGTTCGCCCTTTAAACTCAATCGGTTCGCCCTTTGAATTTAATAGGTTAGCTCTTTAACCACCAAAATTAATTACAAAAACTTGGCTAAATTGTAACTTCTATAACTACCATCAAGTTGCATTTTCAGCAATAAATAAAGTTTAAACTATGAGTTTTTTAGGAGACTCTTTATCTACCTCCTTAACCTATCTATTATCTTAATAACAGTGACTATCATGTTCAAATCTCTCAGTCAGTTCTTCTCTAAAAACCTTAATTCTTCCTTTTTAAAGCCATCCACTCCCGTCACCTTAAGCAGTATCGGTATAGCTGCGATCGCCACTTTCACCCTACCCTTTGGATCAACCAGTAATCATTTTCCTTCTATCTCTTTTAATTCTACAGTTATCGCTCAAACGGCTAAAACAACAGTCGTGCGAATTGGTCATCAAAAATTTGATCCGTTGACCTTAGTTAAGAATAAAGGAGACCTAGAAAAACGCTTAAAACCGTTCGGAGTCACTGAGGTTAAATGGACAGAATTTCCCTCTGGCCCACCAATGCTAGAAGCCTTAAACGCAGGTAGTTTAGATATTGCACGGACAGGCGATGCTCCTCCTGTGATTGCTCAAGCAGCAGGTACTCCTTTTGTTTATGTGGGTAGCAGTGCGCCTAAAAATAAAAGTTCTGCTTTACTCGTTAAAAAAGATTCCCCCATTAAAAAGATTGCTGATCTCAAGGGTAAAAAAGTCGCTTTTGCCAAAGGTTCTAGTGCGAATTACTTAATTGTTAAAATTCTAGAATCAGGCGGCTTAAAATGGGACGATATTACCCCTGTTTATCTCTCCCCTGCGGATGCTCGTGTAGCTTTTGAAAAAGGTAGTGTGGATGCCTGGGTAATTTGGGATCCTTTCTATGCGGCGGTACAAGCAACAGGCAATGTAAGAGTGATTCGAGATAGTCAAGGATTAGTCACTAATCGAGATTTTTATCTTGCTAATAAAGACTTTGCTAATCAAAATCCCCAAATTATTAAGGCAATTCGAGAAGAAACCCAAAAAGTATCTGCCTGGGCTGATAAAAATCCCGATCAAGTAGCAGATTTTCTTGCTCCTTTATTGAAAATTGATAAGCCTGTTTTGCTAACTGTCACTCAGCGTCGAGATTTTGGTTTTGAAAAATTTACTCCAGCCATTGCCAAAGAACAACAGGCGATCGCGGATTCTTTTTATAAACTGAAACTCATTCCCAAACAAATTAAAGTTTCAGATGTCGTCTGGCAAGCTCCTAAAAAATAATATTTCCTTAGCCCCCCCAGCCCCCCAAATTTGGGGGAAGATTCAGAATTTTAAAATCTTATTAAGGTTTTTAAGTCCCCCAGAATTGGGGGATTTAGGGGGAAAATACAGATGCTAAATTAATTTATAAATCTATAAAAATGGCTAAAGATTATTTAAAAATCACCCAAGAATTAGCTCAGAATTTTGCAAAAACCGCCGTTGAACGCGATCGCGTAGAAGGAAACCCTAAAGCCGAACGAGATCAAATTCGAGCCAGTGGATTATTACGCTTAAACATTCCCCAAGAATACGGCGGAGAAGGAGCCAGTTGGCCGACGGTTTTTGCGATTAGTCGGGAAATCGGCAAAGTGGATAGTTCTCTTGCCCATGTCCTGTCCTATCACTATTTAGGAGTCGTCGTTCCCCATATTTTTGGCTCTGCGGATCAAAAAGCTCATTATTACAGCGAAACTCTAGAAAATAACTGGTTTTGGGGTAATGCAGTCAATCCTCTTGATCGTCGAACTGTCCTAACACCAGAGGGAAATCAATGGCGACTCAATGGGATTAAAAGTTTTTGCTCAGGTTCCCACGACTCGGAAATGTTACCTGTCACTGCCCTTCGTGAAGAGACGGGAGAATTGCTGATTTTAGCTCTACCGACCCAACGGGAAGGCGTACAGCTTCATCATGACTGGGATAATATGGGGCAACGACAGACTGATAGTGGTAGTGTCAGCTTTAATAATGTACTGATTTATCCCGAAGAAATTCTGGGTCGCCGAGATGAAACTAAACAACCCTTCGGTACGATTCGCGCCTGTTTAACTCAACTCAATTTAACCCACATTTATCTAGGGATTGCCGAAGGAGCCTTAGATTCCGCCAAAAATTATACCCGTACTCAAACCCGTCCCTGGCTAACTTCTGGCGTAGAAAAAGCCACCGATGATCCCTATTTATTGCAACACTACGGTAATCTTTGGGTAGATTTACAGGGAGCCAGTTTGTTAGCAGAAAAAGCAGGTTTTTTATTACAAAATGCCTGGGAAAAAGAATGGAATTTAACCTTTGAGGAAAGGGGACAATGTGCCATTAGTATTGCCACTGCTAAAATTGCGGCTACCAAAATTGGTTTGGCGATCGCGAATCAAATGTTTGAATTAATGGGAGCGCGATCGACCAGTGCAAACTACGGTTTTGATCGGTATTGGCGCAATTTACGAACCTTTACCTTGCATGATCCCATTGATTATAAAATTCGAGACTTAGGCAATTGGGTTTTGAATGATCAATATCCCAAACCCAATTTTTATTCTTAAGGTCAAATTTTCAGTTTATCCCTTCATTTATCCGTTTATTAACTAAGGATTTTTTATGTCTGACCAATATCGCTTTGAAACCCTCCAAATCCATGCAGGCCAAGCTCCTGACCCCACCACCAACGCCAGAGCCGTTCCCATTTATCAAACCACTTCCTACGTTTTTAATGATGCCGATCACGGAGCAAGGTTATTTGGCTTGCAAGAATTTGGCAATATCTACACGCGGATCATGAATCCGACAACGGATGTTTTTGAAAAGCGGATCGCAGCCTTGGAAGGAGGAGTGGCAGCATTAGCGACTTCAAGCGGTCAGGCAGCCCAATTTTTAACAATTAGTACGATCGCCCAGGCAGGAGACAATATCGTTTCGACGAGCTATCTCTACGGCGGAACCTATAACCAATTCAAAGTCACCTTGCCGCGTTTGGGGATTCAGGTCAAATTTGTGGATGGCGATAACGTTGAGGATTTTCGCCAAGCTATTGATGAGCGAACTAAGGCAATTTATGTGGAAAGCATCGGCAATCCTCAATTTAATATTCCTGATTTTGAAGCTCTAGCTCAGGTTGCCCACGACAATGGCATTCCCTTGATTGTGGATAACACCTTTGGCTGTGCAGGTTACTTAGTACGACCTATTGATTACGGAGCCGATATTGTTGTCCAGTCAGCGACTAAATGGATTGGGGGTCACGGAACCTCGATTGGTGGTGTAATTGTAGATTCGGGTAATTTTAACTGGGGTAATGGAAAATTTCCCCTATTTACCGAACCTTCGCCTGGCTATCACGGTTTAAATTTTCAAGAGGTTTTTGGGCCTGATGGTTCCTTCGGCAATATTGCTTTTATTATTCGCGCCAGGGTAGAAGGATTACGAGATTTAGGGACAACCTTAAGTCCTTTTAATGCCTTTTTATTATTACAAGGACTGGAAACCCTTTCTTTGCGGGTTGATCGCCATGTTGAAAATGCCTTAGCTTTAGCCCATTGGTTAGAAAGTCATCCCCAAGTGACCTGGGTGAGTTATCCGGGCTTAGAGAGTCATTGTTACCATGAGCGGGCTAAAAAGTACCTTAAACATGGGTTTGGTGGGGTTTTAACTTTCGGTATTCGAGGAGGCTTAACCGCAGGGCGTAAGTTTATTGATAGCGTCAAATTAGCGAGTCATTTGGCCAATGTGGGAGATGCAAAGACCCTCGTGATTCATCCTGCTTCTACGACTCATCAACAATTAAGTGAAACCGAACAGCGATCGGCGGGAGTAACGCCTGAATTGGTTCGCGTTTCAGTCGGTTTAGAACATATTGAGGATATTAAGGCAGATTTTGAGCAAGCCTTTCAACAAACTTTAGCCCCCTAAATTTTCCAAAATTGGGGAACTTTGAGATTAAAAGAGTTAGCAACGGTTGTTAATCGAATTTCTCAAACAGCAAAAGTTCAGTTCTCCACAAAATTTGGTAGTTCAAACAATCAAAATGATTAATCATTCTTATTCTCCCCAGAATTGGGGGGCTAGGGGGGCTTGATGGATTATCTGCGTTTTGTTTCGCCTTTAACTCAGTTTTATCAACTTCCCGAACCCTTTCCCCTAGAATCAGGAGTGGTTTTGGAAGGGGTACAAATCGCCTATCGCACCTGGGGTAAACTCAACGCGACGGGGGATAATGCCATCCTGGTCTGTCATGCCTTCACGGGCTGGGCAGATTTAGAAGACTGGTGGAACCCGCTTTTAGGGACTGAACGGACTTTCGATCCTGAACAGGATTTTATTGTCTGTAGCAATATTTTGGGCAGTTGCTATGGCACAACGGGGCCGACTTCGATTAATCCCAAAACAGGTCAAGCCTATGGCCCCACCTTTCCTGAAATTAGCATTCGGGATATGGTTAATCTCCAAGCTCAGTTAGTAAAAGCTCTTGGTATTCACTCCCTACGCCTAGTGATTGGCGGTTCTTTAGGGGGAATGCAGGTTTTGGAATGGGCTTTACTTTATCCCGAACAGGTGCGGGCGATCGCTGTAATTGCGGCATCAGGGAGACATTCGGCTTGGTGTATTGGTTTAAGTGAGGCTCAACGTCAAGCGATTTATGCTGATCCCCTTTGGCAAAAGGGCTATTATTCCCCAGAAAACCCACCGAATCAAGGGTTAAGGGTCGCTCGCATGATTGCCATGACCACCTATCGTTCCTGGCCCAGTTTTAGTGAAAAGTTTGGTCGTCAAACCCAAGCTGAGGCAGAATTTGCGATCGCCAGTTATTTAAACCATCAAGGCGATAAATTAATTGAACGGTTTGATGCGAATACTTATATTACTTTAACTCATGCAATGGATCGCCATGATGTGACTCGTCCAGGCTTGAGTTATGAAGCGGTTTTACAAAGCATTTCCCAACCCACTTTAATTATTGCTATTGATTCAGATATTTTGTATCCTGTAGTGGAGCAACAAGAGTTAGCGGCTTTGATTCCTCAAGCTGAGTTAGTGTTTTTAGAATCCCATCATGGTCACGATGCCTTTTTAATGGATATGGAAGCTTTAAACAATTTATTGCTAACTTTTCAATCTCGAATTAAATTATAACGTAAGATAAAATAAATTAAAAATATTATGGGAGATAGATTAACCTTTGCTGAAAGTAAAGAAACTTGGTATCCAGCTTCAATTGATTCTTTAAGAGAACATTTGAGTGTTGTTATTCAAGTAAATACCTATTTTGATAGTAAACGGGTACTTGCTCTAAAAAGTAATATTGCTTATAATTTACAATATTTAGAATTTCTTGATCGATTATTCAAAGATATAAGATTAAGTACCGTTTTGAGAACGCAAAATATTAAATCTTTTGTTGTCTATGGAGCTTCAGTTATTGAAGCTATATTCTGCTATATTATTATTAGCAAAGGGTATGGATCAAAAACGGAATGGAAGTCACACAAAAAAATCAAAAGTAATGAATATCAGATTGAAGGACATACATTTTTCAATGAAACAGAGTTATTTATAAAAATTTCACCACCAATAGATATACAAATGACATTTGATCAAATGTGCAAAAAAGTTGAAAGTAAAAAATTATTGGGCAATAATTTAGAGGGTTTATATACAAAAATTAGTAAAGTTAGAAAACTAAGAAACAAGATTCATATACAGGGTATTGAAAACTCGCAAGATACTGATTACTCTAACTTTAATACAAAAGAACTTAATATAATAAAAGAAAGTCTTTACGGCGTTTTGACATCAACTCTATTCTTGAGTAGTTCTCTTAACTCTTTGTTTGATTATCTGAAATAAAATAAAATTGCAATACATCAAGAATATTTTCGGCTTAAAATTATAAATTGATTTTAAATCATATTCAAGATTTTATTTCTCCAGTCTCTAAAAATCTAAACAGAGGTTACTTGAAAATCATATAATCTTAATACCATAAAAATAAAGAAATTACTACTATGACTCTAACATCTAACAAACCAACCACTATTATTCGTACAGAACGCGGACTGGCGATCGCAGGAACCCGAATTACCCTGTATGACGTGATGGACTATCTCAAAGCCCAATACCCGCCCAAATTTATTCAAGGTTTATTTGACCTAACAGAAGAACAAATCAATGTTGCTTTAGCCTATATTGAAACCAATCGGACTGAAGTAGAAGCTGAATATCAACAAGTTCTTAAAGAAACTGAAGAACTTGAACAGTATTATGCGGAACAAAATCGAGAACGAATGACTAAAATTGCCCAACAGTTACCGACAGTTGAAACTCAATTAGCTTGGGAAAAACTTCAGGCAATTCGAGCTAAACGCGGGCTAAAAGCATGATTTTTTCATTGATCACAACTTAAAAGGTCATTCTCTTATTTTCTTGGGGGCGATCGCCACGCAAGGTTGGTTAGATATTTTACCCATCCGCTTTGTGACATTTGATGAAATTGAATTATCTGCTGATAGCGACGATAGAGTTGTTTGGAGACTAGCTCAAGAAAAGCAAATGATTTTGCTCACAGTTAATCGCAGTATGAAAGGGAAAGACTCCTTGGAACAAGTTATGCGTGAAGAAAGTAACGAAACTTCCCTACCTGTTGTCACTATTAGCAACGGCGATCGTCTATTAAATGACTCAGTATATCGAGGACAGTGTGTTGAAAGCCTGATTGAAATTGTATTAAATATTGATAATTATAGAGGCGTAAGACGAATTTTTATTCCATAACAAAAAGTGAATAATCTAACCATAATTAGTAATTATTTTAACAGTGTAACAAAATAATCATTGTCATTAGACCCCCTTTCACTTATAATAACTAAGGTAAGCCAATAGAAAAACTGTTGTTAGCTTGGTAAACGATTGAATAAATCAACCTACACCTTACTTGCTCTGCCCCCGAAAGTTGAGTATGCTCTGCTGGCTCTGTTGGAAATGGCCAATCAATATCACTTGCAAACGCCTCTCACTGTCAGTGAAATTACAGCCAAACAAGCGGTTCCCGAACGTTACTTAGAACAAATTCTGGGAACCCTACGGCGCGGAGGACTCCTAAAAAGTCAACGGGGATTTGGCGGCGGCTATCTATTGGCACGGGAACCCAATCAGATTTCCCTACTAGATATTGTGATGCTCATTGAAGGCAATTCAAAAGAGACAGCCAAAGGAGAATTACCAACGGTTGAAATGCAATTAATTCAGCAGAATTGGCGACAGGCAAACTTAGCGGCTCAAAAAGTTTTAGGTGATTGTTCTTTGGAAGATTTATGTAAACAACGTCAGGAATATTTGAAGACTGGTTTAATGTATTATATTTAAGCTATTGTTGAGTTTTTGAAAAAGTTGTATTAAGAGCGATCGCCATTTGTTTAAACACTTGACTGGTTGTGGCAGTTTCGTCAGTGATTAAAATGGGTTTTCCCATATCTCCACCAACACAAATACGTGGATCAATGGGAATTTTCCCTAATAAATTAGTTGATAATTCCGTTGCTAATTGTTGACCACCTCCACTACCAAAAATAGGGGTTGGTTCTCCACAATGACCACACAGGAGATAACTCATATTTTCGATAATCCCTAAAATGGGAATGCCACAGCGTCGAAACATATAAATACTACGCCGCACATCCGCGATCGCCACTTGTTGGGGAGTAGTCACTAACAAAACTCCCGCGATCGGACTTTCTTGAATAATTGTAATCTGAGCATCACCCGTTCCTGGCGGTAAATCAATCAGCAAATAATCCAGATCACCCCATTCCACTTCTTGAATAAATTGGGTGATTATTTTGTGGAGAACGGGGCCACGCCAAGCAAGGGGATGATCAGGTTCTGCCAATAAACCGACGGAAATGAGTTTAATACCATGAGCTTCTAAAGGCAAAAATCGCTGACCGTTGGGAGTATCAATAACTTGTACATCCGCCTGGCCTAAACCTAACATTTGGGGAAGATTTGGCCCATAGACATCGGCATCTAATAATCCTACTTTTGCGCCCTGTTGACTTAAGGCGATCGCCAAATTTACCGAAGTTGTGGATTTACCTACACCGCCCTTGCCGCTTGACACCGCTAAGGTGATTTTAACGCCTGGAATAGTGCAAGTCTGAACGTAGGCTTTGCAACACCAAGTTAAGTCTTTCAGACGGGTTTCAACTAGGTTTTGTAAATAAAGTTGATGTTGTCCCAGGTATAGACGTAAATAGACATAATCATCAACGATTCGTAAATTACGAACCATGCCTAAATTCACAATATTATTATTAAGAATAGGCTCGATAATTTGTTTGAGTAAAGCTGATTCCGCAAAAGTTTGTGTCGAAGGTAAAATAAAGGAAAAGAGAAATGGAGAGAAGCAAGAATGTCACCAAGAAAGTCAAGAGGGATAGCGGGAGACAAAACAATCTGTCTTCCGATAGAGGA
>JACCDQ011126171.1_pt1 | contig 12758 bp, 14 predicted proteins | sample 7446031 | NCBI WGS metagenome assembly JACCDQ01 (sample SAMN15323442, study PRJNA562643) | freshwater metagenome | isolation source: river surface water | place: USA:Blue River Watershed | collected 2017-08-17
CGGTGCAGAAGGGCTCGAACTCGGCGCAGGTCAGCACGCAAGTGATCGATGCGCTGAAGGCGCAGGACGCCAGCGTGAGCCTGAAGCGGGTGGAATTCGTCGGCCCGCAGGTGGGTGAAGAACTTGCTCACGACGGCCTGACGGCGCTGGCCTTTGTGGTGGTCGGCATCATGATCTACCTTGCATTCCGCTTCGAATGGAAGTTCGCGGTCGCGGCCATCATCGCCAACTTGCATGACGTGGTGATCATCCTCGGCTTCTTCGCATTCTTCCAGTGGGAGTTCTCGCTGACCGTGCTGGCCGCAGTGCTCGCGGTGCTGGGTTACTCGGTGAACGAATCGGTGGTCGTGTTCGACCGGGTGCGCGAAACCTTCCGTGACCGCCGCTTCGGCAAGCTCGAAACGGCTGACGTGATGAACCACGCGATCACCAGCACCATCTCACGTACCGTGATCACGCACGGCAGTACACAGCTGATGGTGCTGTCGATGCTGCTTTTCGGCGGCCCGACGCTGCATTACTTCGCCGTGGCACTGACCATCGGCATTCTGTTCGGCATCTATTCGTCGGTGTTCGTTGCTGCGGCCGTGGCGATGTGGCTGGGCGTCAAGCGTGAAGACCTGCTCAAGCCGGTCAAGGCCAAGGACGAGACCGACGGCGCTGTGGTCTGACCGAACTGATGCTGCCAATCGGCAGCAGTACAAAAAACAATGCCGCCTTCGGGCGGCATTGTTTTTTTTGGACTGAGTAGTCCGCGATTAGCCTAAGCCAGAGTGAATTCCGAGGGCAGCCGCACGTGCTATATCACTTAGCGCACTCAGGATCAGGCTGCCATCGCCAGGATCGTCTTCCAGGCAGGTCAGGATGTAGAGTGCGATATCTCTCTCACTTTTCAGCTCCTGCACAGAATTCCATTCGGTGAATTGCTCGCCCATGCCGCTATTCTCCAATCAATACGATGCGTCAGCCAAGGGCTGCATATTGTTCATGCTTAGCTCGATGCTGCAAACTGGGACGCATCATTCAGACAACAAAAAAGCCGCCCGAAGGCGGCTTCTCATGCAGCGGACCAGCGTCAGATGTCTTTGGCCAGCTGGTCAGCGATACCGATATAGCTGGCGGGTGTCATGGCCAGCAGGCGATCCTTGTCTTCCTGCGGGATGGCCAGGCCGCCGATGAATTCGCGCAGCGCATCTTTCGAGATGCCCTTGCCACGGGTCAGTTCCTTCAGCTGTTCATACGGATTCTCGATGCCATGGCGGCGCATCACGGTCTGCACCGGCTCGGCCAGCACTTCCCAGCTGTTGTCGAGGTCTTCGGCCAGGCGCGACGGGTTGACTTCCAGCTTGTTCAGGCCGCGCAGGCAGCTGTCATACGCCAGCAGGCTGTAGCCGAAGCCGACGCCGATATTGCGCAGCACGGTCGAGTCGGTCAGGTCGCGCTGCCAGCGCGATACCGGCAGTTTCTCGGCCATGTGCTTGAGCACGGCATTGGCCATACCGAGGTTGCCTTCCGAGTTCTCGAAATCGATCGGATTGACCTTGTGCGGCATGGTCGACGAGCCGATCTCGCCGGCCTTGGTCTTCTGCTTGAAGTAGCCGAGCGCGATATAGCCCCAGATGTCGCGGTTCAGGTCCAGCAGGATGGTATTGACGCGGGCAATCGCATCGAACAGCTCGGCCATGTAATCGTGCGGCTCGATCTGGATCGTGTACGGGTTGAAGGTCAGGCCGAGGCGCTGCTCGATCACCTGCTTCGAAAACGCCGGCCAGTCGACTGCCGGATAGGCCGACAGGTGGGCGTTGTAGTTGCCGACGGCGCCATTCATCTTGCCGAGGATCTCGACGCCGGCGATGCGCTTGGCCGCGCGCTGCAGGCGCGCGACGACGTTGGCCATTTCCTTGCCCAGCGTGGTCGGGCTGGCCGGCTGGCCGTGGGTACGCGACATCATCGGCAGCTCCGCATTCGCATGCGCGATCTCGGTCAGCTTCGCGATCACGGTCGACAGCGACGGCAGCAGTACCTGGTCACGTGCGGCTTTGAGCATCATGCCGTGCGAGGTGTTGTTGATGTCTTCCGACGTGCAAGCGAAGTGAATGAATTCGGATGCCTTCACCAGCTCCGGCAGGTGCTGAACTTTCTCCTTCAGCCAATATTCGACAGCTTTCACGTCGTGGTTGGTGACCGCCTCGATTTCCTTGATGCGGGCAGCATCAGCCTCGCCGAAATCGGCGGCCAGCTTTTCCAGCAGCGTGCGCGCTTCGGTGGTGAAGGGCTTCAGTTCAGCGAAACCGGCTTCGGACAGCGCCAGCAGCCATGCAATTTCGACCTTCACGCGGTGGTGCATGAAGCCGGCTTCGGACAGGATGGGGCGCAGCTTGTCAGTCTTGGAGGCGTAACGGCCGTCGAGCGGCGACAGGGCGGACAGCGGGGAAAGCGACATGATGATGAAGCGCGGAATCGCCGCGCAGGTGAATTCGGAAAGTCCGGGATTTTACCATCCGCCTACACCCCGGCCGTGCGCGATCCCTGCAGGCAGTGACGGGCAAACCGGGCCGGGCAGCTCGGCTGCACAGCCCTGCCGGGCTGCGTTGCAAGCAACCAAAGTCAGACGCAAACAGTGCGTCAGCAAGCTGCGAACGGGCAATTCAACAAGTTTTGCCAATGATATAATCGCGTCCCCGCAACACCATACTCATCTCCCATTTCGCCATGAAACTGATTGGATCGCTCGCCAGCCCCTATGTCCGTAAGGTCCGGGTCGTGATGGCCGAGAAGAAACTCGACTTCAGCTTCGTGGTTGAAGACGTATGGTCGCCGGCTACTACCATCAGCGAATCCAATCCTCTGGGCAAGGTGCCTTGCCTCGTGATGGAAGATGGCGGTGCCATGTTCGATTCGCGTGTGATCGTCGAGTACCTCGATACGATGTCGCCGGTCGGCAAGCTGCTGCCCAATTCGGGCCGTGAGCGCGCCAGCATTAAGTGCTGGGAAGCGCTCGCCGATGGCGTGCTGGATGCCGCCATCAACATGCGTCTCGAGCGCATCCTGCGTCCCGCCGACAAGCAGAGCGAGGAATGGGTGGAGCGCCAGCTCGGCAAGGTGCGCCATGGCCTCAAGGCGATGGCCAACGGACTGGGCGAGTCGGCCTTCTGTGCTGGCGGTCATTTCACGCTGGCCGATGTTGCCGTTGGCTGCGCGCTTGGCTGGCTGGCTTTCCGCTTCCCCGAAATCAACTGGCGCGAAGACCATCCGAACCTGGCGCGCCTGTTCGACAAGTTGTCCGAGCGTCCGTCGTTCCGCGAGACCGTGCCGACGGCCTGAGCTGACAGTGCTTGAATGAAAAAGGAGCCCGCGGGCTCCTTTTTGTTTTTCGGCTGACATTCTCTGGCTGACACATCAGGGTGGCGTGGAAACCCGGACGGGATACGGATTCCCAGCGCATCAGGCACATGAGGGTTTGGTTCTTTGTCGAGCCGATCCCCGGGGCAACCCACCTGCTGCAGGGCCGTGCAACTGGCTCTTGGCTGGCTGGGTGCGGCCTGAACGATGGCGTCTTCGCGGATCAGGTGCATCTTCTCACGGAAACTGCGTCGGACAGGTACTGCCGGGAGGGGCAGTGACGTTCATGAGGCGTCAAGGATGGACGGAAATCAATCGGATGGACAGATAACCTTGCTGGTTAGTTGCATATTGTACTGACCTTTCATAATTGATAATTATCAGTTAGGATATGAACTCGTCAGTATTTCTGGCGTATTCCTTCGCAAGATCCATCAATCCCTTTTGATCTGGAGTCCGACATGAAGAAAGTCCTGATTGCCTCCCTGCTTGGCCTCGGTGCCCTGAGCGCTCAAGCGGCCGACATCGTCGACACCGCGGTTTCGGCCGGTTCCTTCAAGACGCTGGTAACGGCCGTGCAGGCCGCCGGGCTGGTCGACGTGCTCAAGGGGCCGGGCCCCTTCACGGTGTTCGCCCCCACCGATGAAGCGTTTGCCAAAATTCCGAAGGCACAACTGGAGGCGCTCCTGAAGGACAAGGCTGCGCTGACCAAGGTGCTGACTTACCACGTTGTGCCCGGCAAGGTCATGGCCATGGACGTCCGGTCCGGCAAGGTCAAGACCGTGCAGGGTTCGGAGCTGACAGTCAGCACGAAGGGAGGGGTAAAGATAGACAGCGCCAACGTGGTCAAGACCGACATCGTGGCCGACAATGGCGTGATCCATGTGATCGACAGTGTGGTGCTGCCGAACTGAACTTGGCCCATCGGCGCGCAGGCTGCGAGATCTTCCGCCTGATTAGCGGGATCGTCTCGCAGGCTCGCACGAAGGGTCTGGCCGCAACCGGTCGCTCGTTGGTCACGGGCGACCGACTGCCGCTCGGGGCTTACTCGTCTTCCATCTGCGATTGCAGGTAATTCTGCAGGCCGATCTTGTCGATCAGGTCTTTCTGCGTTTCCAGCCAGTCGATGTGCTCTTCGGTATCGTCGAGGATGTGCTGGAACAGCTCGCGCGACACGAAGTCACGTGCGGCTTCGCAGGCGGCGATGCCGTCCTTGACGGTCAGTTGGGCCATCTTTTCGAGCTGCAAATCGCAATCAAGCATCTCGGGCGTGTTTTCACCGATCATCAGCTTGTGCAGCGCCTGCAGGTTGGGCAGACCTTCGAGCATCAGGATGCGGTCGATCAGCTTGTCGGCATGCTTCATCTCGCCGATCGATTCTTCGTACTCTTTCTTCGCGAGCTTGCCAAAGCCCCAGTGCTTGTACATGCGCGCATGCAGGAAATACTGGTTGATGGCCGTCAGCTCATTGGTCAGCTGGTCATTGAGCAGCTTCAGGATATTCGGATCGCCTTTCATGTGGACCTCTTTGCGGGTTGTGATTTGCCCCCGCATGTTACTCCAGCCATTTGCGGCTGTGAGCGTAGCTACTGCATTTCGTTAGTGCGAATCATTCCCGCTTGCCGGCGACACGCCAGCTGCTCGTACGCAGGCCACGGTGGCCTGTCCGGTCAGGGCCATGGTCATTTCCAGTTCATCGCGCAGCAGGCGGATCACATGTGCGACGCCCATCGGCCCGGCCGCTGCCAAGCCCCAGACATAGGGGCGGCCGACCAGAACTGCGCGCGCGCCGCAGGCCAGGGCTTTGCAGGCATCGGCGCCATTGCGGATGCCACTGTCGAACAGTAATACGGTATCCGCGCCCAAGCGCGCATGGAATCGCTGCAGCACGGTCAGCGCCGCTGGTGTGCCATCGATCACCCGGCCGCCATGGTTGGATACCACGAGTCCGTCACAGCCGAGGTCCAATGCGTGTTGCGCGTCGTCCTCGTGCAGCAAGCCCTTCACCAGCAGCGGCAGCCGCGTCTGCTGGCGTAGCCAGGCCAGGTCGTCCCAGCGCGGGGCCAGTTGCATCCACTGGTCGAACACCACGCTCTGTCCGGGCGCGATGGCGGGCAAGGCTGACTCGGCCTCGAGGTTCACCGCACGCATGCCCGCGGGCAGGTTCAGCGTCGCCTGTTTGACAGGGGCATCGACTGTGAACACGATCGCCTGCGCACCCGCCTCTTCGGCCTTGCGCAGCAGGCGCAACGTTGCATCGCGCCCCGACTGCCAGTACAGCTGGAACCAGGCATCGACACCGGTGGCCGCAATGTCGGCCAGCGGCTGGCTGGCCAGGCTGCTGACCATCATCACGGCCTGTTGCGCCTGCGCGGCCATCGCCGTGCCGACTTCGCCTTGTGCATGGAACAGTCGCTGGTACGCGATCGGCGCCAGCATCAAGGGGTGCGCGTAGCTGCGGCCGAACAGCTCGATGCGCGTGTGCCCGCCGCGCACGTCGGCCAGAGGGCGCGGCACCAGTGGCAGAGCGTCGAGCGCGGCGATGTTGGCGCGCAGGGTGCGGCCGGTTCCATGACCGGCGTCGAGGTAATGCCAGATCTCCGGCGGCAGCGTCGCCTGTGCCTGCGCCGCATAGGCGGCGATCGAATCGCAGCTTGGCTGCATCAGCTGTCGGCCCACTGGCGCAACAGGTTGTGATAAGTGCCCGTCAACTTCACGACGGCATCGGTCTCGCCCAAGGTTTCGCGTAGCTGCAGCAGTGCCATGTCCATCTCATACAACAGGCGGCGCTGGCCAGCGTCGCGCACCATGCTCTGCATGAACATGAAGCTTGCCACCCGCTCACCACGCGTGACGGGTGTCACGCGGTGCACTGACGAAGACGGATAGAGGACCAGGCTGCCAGCCGGCGGCTTGAATGCATGCATGCCAAAGGTGTCTTCGATCTGCAGTTCGCCGCCGTCGTAAGACGCGGGATCGGAAAGGAACAGCGTGGCTGACAGGTCAGTGCGCACATAGCTGCCATCCGGCGCTTGCCGCATCGCGCCGTCGACATGGGCACCATAGGCATTGGTCGCGCCGGCATAGCGATTGAAGAAGGGCGGCAGCACTTTCAGCGGCAGCGCGGCGGCGAAAAAGGTCGCATTGCGCGACAGTGCCTGCATGACCAGCCGGCGCAATGCCGGCACTTGTGGCGTATCTTCGGCCAGCTGCTGGTTGTTCTTGACCAGCGCCGCCTGCGTGCCGGCCGTGATGCGACCATCGGCCCATGTTGCTTCCTTCAGCAGGCGCTGCGCTTCAGCCAGCTCCTCGGCAGACAACAAGGGGTCGATGGTGACGATCATGTGGCAGCCTGTCGGGGTCAGTATTTGAATTCGGCTGTCACGATCACGGTGCGGCGCAGGCCCGGCACCGTGAAGCCGCCGTTGTCATACACCGAATCGTAATACAGCTTGTTGAATACGTTCTTCACGTTCAGCTTCACGGCCCAGCGCATCTGCTCGTACGCGACCAGCGCATCCACACGTTCATAAGCCGGTGCCGTGTTCGGAGCGAAGCTGGTGCCGCCCGGCAGGGTCGGCAGCGTGGCGCTGCTCGGCACATACGCATAGCGGTCGCCTTTGGCCTCGACGCCGGCGCCAACTTTCCAGTTCTCGTCGACTTTGTAAGTGGTCCACAAGTTGTACGTGTAGCGCGGCGTATTGCGCGCACGCTGCCCGACCAGACCGGCATTGGCGCCGTCGGCCACTTCGAGGATCGTCGCATCCATCAGCGCAACGCCGGCGAACACTTCCCACTTGCGGGTGATGCGGCCCGCCGCCTCGACCTCGATGCCATCAGTACGGCGCTTCTGGGTGAGGATAGGTGCCGTCGTCGCTTCGAGGTCGGCATTGCGCTCCCACACCTTGTTGGCACGGTACAGCGCGCCACGCAGGGTCAGGTCGCCTTCGAACAGGATGTATTTCGCACCGAGCTCCATTACATTGCTGCGCTCGGGCGGCTTCGGTGTGACGGTCAGCTGGTAGAGGTCGGCCGTCGGGCTGAACGAATCGCTGTACGCGAGGTAGTAGTGCGATTCGTCATTGGGGTGATACGACAGCGACGAGCGGTAGCTCCACTCGCCGTAGTTCAGGTTCGCGCCGTTCGAATACTTGGCATTCATCTGGTCGCGACGAACGCCGGCCGTGGCGCGCCACTTCGGAATGAACTCGACCGTATCCTGTCCGTAGACCGCGTAGGAGTCGCCGCTGAACTTGCTAGGTGTAGCCGTCGACTGCTGATAAGGACGGTAGTCAGGCAACAGTGCAGTACCGAAGTTATTCAAGGTACTGCGCCAGCTGTCTTCGTACAGGTATTCGACACCGGCCAGCAGCTGGTGCTTCATGCCCAGATAGTCGAACTTGCGGCTGTAATCAGACTGCAATGTGATCGTGTCGTAGTAGGACATACGGGTCTGGTTGCCCGCTGCGGTACCGCCGGCGCCCACGCGACCACCGGTCGCGTTTGGCGCATCGACAATACTGGGTGTTTTGGCCCAGTAGCTGCGATCGTAATTCGCATAGCGCAGCTGGGTGCGCAGCTGCGAGGCGTCATCGATGCGCCACTGGTGCACCAGCGTACTCATCGACGTGTCGCTCTTGTCAAAGGTATGGGCCGTGCCCCAGAAATAGCTGGAGGGCAGGGCGACGCCCGTCAGTGCGCCTGTGTTCGACACGCGGAAGCCGGTGGCCGGTTTACGGGTGACGCCGTCAAACGGGACGCCGTAATCCGGATTGTCGTTCGTCCGCAGGTAGACGTGGTTCAGCCAGAATTTGTGATTGCTCGACTGGTTCAGCGCCAGGCTGATCGCAGCGCCGGTACGGTTGATGTCGGGCTCCGTGCCCGAGGCCGGGTTGCTGCGCCAGCTGCCCTCGGCACGGTCCATCAGGTTCACGCGCAGGCCGGTATCTTCGCTGACGGACTTGTTCAGGTCCGCTGTGAACTGGCGATAGCCGTTGGAGCCGGTGCTGGCCGTCAGTCGGTACTGGTCGACGTCGAGCGGCGTCTTGGTGACCTGGTTGATCACGCCGCCGGCCTGGCCGCGGCCGAACAGCATCGCGCCGGCGCCGCGCAGCACGTCGAGTTGTTCGAGGTTGAAGATTTCCCGGTTGTACTGCGCGGTATCGCGAATGCCATCGAGGTACATGTCGCCGAAGGTGTAGAAGCCGCGCAGGTTCATGTTGTCGCCCGAGCGTCCGCCTTCAGCGGCATTGAAGCTGATACCGGCCACGTTGCGCATTGCTTCCTGCAGCGACGATGCCTGCTGCTCCTGCAGCATCGTGCTGGTCACGGTGGTGACAGCTTGCGGAATATCGTGCGGGTCTTGTTCAATCTTGCCGACGCGGGTCTTGGTGGCAACGTAAGCGGGCGCATCGCGCGTCGCATTCACTTCCACTGCGGGCAGCGTGCTGTCATCCTTGTTCTTGGTGTCGCTCTTGTCTGCAGCGATAGCGGTACCACCACAAAAAGCCAGGCCCGCCACCAGTGCGCCCAGTGGCTTGAGTTTCATTGCGTTGTTCATGCCAGTAAAGCCTTGTCGTTCGCCCCTTGCATAAGGGGCGGTCGTTTATCGTTCTGGCTGGCTGACCGGCGGGGCGGTGTGGCTGGCTGGTGTGTCGTGTTACGTCTTGGCGCGTCCGGGACGCGCCTATTTTTTCGGTTCTGTCACGAACCCGATTTTGCTCAGGCCACCGTTCTGAGCGGCGGCCATGACCTGGGCGACCTTTTCGTATTGGGTCGTACGCTCGGCGCGCAGATGCAGCTCCGGTTGCGGATCTGCCTGCGCGGCGAGGGCGATTTTTTCTGCCAGCTCGCTGTCGCTGGTCTCGCGGTTGTTCCAGTACAGCTTGCCATTGCCATCGATCGTCACGTTGACGGTTTCAGGCTTGACGTCGTTCGGTTGCGTAGTCGCCCGCGGCAAGTCGAGCTTCACGCTGTGGTTGATGACGGGGATGGTGATGATGAAGATGATCAGCAGCACCAGCATCACGTCGACCAGCGGCGTGGTGTTGATCTCGGGGTTGAAGTCTTCGTCCGACTTGTCGGACAGCGTGCCCATGGCCATGGTGCTTCCGCCTTACGCCACTGCGGCCAGCTTCGGGCCACCGTGCTTGCCATCGCCGGCACGCGCGCCGGTAACGAACAGCGCATGCAGGTCGAAGCCGAACTTGTTCAGTTGCGCGAGCATGGTCTTGTTGCTGCGGACCAGCGCGTTGTAGCCAAAGGTCGCTGGGATGGCGACGGCCAGCCCGAGCGCGGTCATGATCAGCGCCTCGCCGACCGGGCCGGCCACCTTGTCGATGCTGGCCTGTCCACTGCTGCCGATTGACACCAGCGCGTGATAGATGCCCCAGACGGTGCCGAACAGGCCGACGAAGGGCGCAGTCGAGCCGACCGAGGCCAGCACTGCCATGCCCGACGACAGCTTCGACGACGATTCGTCGATCGCCTGACGCAGCGACAGCGTGACCCAGTCGCTGACTGACAATTGGTCCTGCAGGCTACCGGCATGCGCATGGTGGTGGCGCATTGCCGAAGCGCCGGCTTGTGCGAGGTGCGCGAAAGGATTGTCTTCGCCGAGACTGCTGATGCCAGCCTCAAGGCTCCCGGCTTCCCAGAAGCTGCGGCGCGCCGAATCCACTGCACGGCGATGACGCCATGCCTGCAGCCCCTTGGCGATCATCACCGTCCAGGAGGCGACTGACATCGCAATCAATAGTAATGCGACGAGTTTGGTGACGAGATCGCCTTGTTGCCAAAGCGCGGCAAGGCCATAGGGGCTGGTATTCATGAAGGTGGGTTCCGGTGTTGTTGACTGTTCCGACGGTGCTGACGGTCATCGGGGGTACGCTCTGCCGCTGCTTGCGTTGGTGCGGGCGGTCAGCCGGCGGCGAAGGGCATTTGCCGCCCTGTAAGCAGGCGCAGCGCGACCGGCGTTGTCAGTACAGCATTCAGCGACAACTCAGCGACAACTCAGCGACAACTCAGGCCGCAGCGGCCTCGCGGCGGATTTCCACGGCCTTGATCGCATGGTCTTCAAGCTGGTCGCGCACCACCGTCTTTGCGTAGGCATTGCATTTACCGCAGCAGCTGCCCACCTTGAGCTGTGCGCGGATCTCGGCGAGCGACGTAGCGCCGGTATCGACGGCGGCGCGAATGGCTTTGTCAGAGACGTTGTGGCAGATGCAAACGATCATGATGGTGTGCGTGTCAGGTCAGGCGGTGAGAATCAGCTTGTTCGCCTGCGTCAGCCGCAAGCGATAGATCTTTCCTTCGTGGTCGATCTCGATTTCCCGCATCTGCTTCATCAGGTCGGCCAGCTTGACCCGCTGCGCAGCCTTGATCACGCCGCCCGGTGCGAGCAGGGTGTCGTGGCTTTGCGTGAGGGGGTGGCTCATTTCGTCCTGAATGTGTAAATGCGAACAATTCGCGTTTAGATTATTGACGATTGGTCTGTCGCTGGCAAGTGTTTTTTATGCGGGGAATGACGACGGGGTAAAAGTGGGGTACAGCCACGGCTGTGCCGGCTGCCGGCGCAGGGGACCGAGGCAGCGCTGGCGGGCATGGGCGGGCCCGTCAGGCGTGCGGGGGGCGGGCGGCGTTTGTACCCGCCCCGCGCTGATCAGGCGCTCGTGCCGGCCGTGTCGATGATGCCGCCGCCCAGACAGACCTCACCGTCATACAGCACGGCAGATTGCCCCGGAGTGACCGCCCACTGTGCCTGCGGGAACTGTAAAGCAAAGCGTTCGGCACCAGCGTTGTGGTGTACGCAGGCCATGTCCGGCTGCCGGTAGCGGGTCTTGGCTGACAACGGGCCATCTTTTGGCGGCTCACCGGCGACCCAGCTGACCTGGCCGGCGGCCAGGGTTTCCGACAGCAGCCAGGGATGGTCATGTCCCTGCACCACGTAAAGCGTGTTGTTGGCGACATCCTTGCGGGCCACATACCAGGCTTCGTGGTTGCCGTCGGCATCGCGGTGTTTTTTCGAGCCGCCCAGGCCGATACCTTTGCGCTGGCCCAGCGTGTAGAAAGACAGGCCGACATGCTCGCCGACCACTTCACCATCCGGCGTCTTCATCGGGCCCGGCTTGAACGACAGGTAGCGGTTCAGGAATTCGCGGAACGGGCGCTCGCCGATGAAGCAGATGCCGGTCGAGTCCTTCTTGCGCGCGTTCGGCAGTTTCAGCTCATCGGCAATGCGGCGAATTTCCGTCTTGTGCAGTCCGCCCAGCGGGAACAGGGTGCGCGACAGCTGCGCCTGGTTCAGACGGTGCAGAAAGTAGCTCTGGTCCTTGCTGGCGTCGATCGCCTTCAGAAGTTCGAAGCGGCCATCGCGCTCGCGCACGCCGGCGTAGTGGCCGGTGGCGATCTTGTCGGCGCCGAGCGCCATCGCATGGTCGAGGAAGGCCTTGAATTTGATCTCGGCATTGCACAGCACGTCCGGGTTCGGCGTACGGCCGGCTTCGTACTCGCGCAGGAATTCGGCGAAGACGCGGTCCTTGTATTCGGACGCGAAGTTGACGGCCTCGATGTCGACGCCGACCACATCGGCCACGCTGGCGGCATCGATCCAGTCCTGCCGGGTCGAGCAGTACTCGTCGTCGTCATCGTCTTCCCAGTTCTTCATGAACAGGCCGATGACTTCATATCCCTGCTGTTTCAATAGCCAGGCCGCGACCGAGGAGTCGACGCCGCCGGACATGCCCAGCACCACCTTTTCCTTACGCATGGTCTGGCTCGGTGACGCTGGGGTGGGTGTAGATGGCGGCCAGCGGCAGGCGGCGACCGCGCAGGTAGTCGTCGATGCACTGCAGGACCAGCGGGCTGCGGTGTGTGTCGCGCAGCGCAACGATCTCTTCGTAGCTCAGCCAGACGGCGCGCAGGATGCCGGTGTCAAGCGCGCGATCGTGCACCGCGCCGGCCGTGCCGGCAAACGCAAAGCGCAGGTAAGTGACATCCTCGCCAGTGCGGCTGGACTGGTAACGTGACATGTAGACGCCCACCAGCGCTTCGGGGTGGAATTCATGGGCGGTCTCTTCGAGCGCCTCGCGGCTGACTGCGTCGACCAGCGATTCATGCGGATCCAGGTGGCCGGCCGGTTGGTTGAAACGAATGCCGTCGCTGGTCTCTTCTTCGACGAGCAGGAATTTGCCGTCCTTTTCGATGATCGCCGCGACCGTGACGGAGGGTTTCCAGATGGTAGACATGGTTTCTTTCAAAGAGCCGCGATTTTACCGCTTTGGCGCTCGGCGGCTCCGGATGCGTCAAAGGCGGGGTTTGGCAGAGCGCAAGCCAGAAACGCGAATAGCCGGAAACCAATAATTGTGCGTTGCGCCAAAAATGTGGACAATGTGAGGCTTTGCAATTTCCAGAGGGCA
>JACCDQ011174884.1_pt1 | contig 12755 bp, 2 predicted proteins | sample 7446031 | NCBI WGS metagenome assembly JACCDQ01 (sample SAMN15323442, study PRJNA562643) | freshwater metagenome | isolation source: river surface water | place: USA:Blue River Watershed | collected 2017-08-17
ACTCAAGGTCTCCAAGGTACTCAAGGAACCCAAGGTCTCCAAGGTACTCAAGGAACCCAAGGTCTCCAAGGTACTCAGGGAACTCAAGGTACTCAAGGAACTCAAGGAACACAAGGAACTCAAGGTACTCAAGGAGCAAGTGATGGTGGATTTGTAGTATTTGATAACACCACAACAAATTCTAATTGGTATGTGGGAATCATTTCAGTTACATCGGGAATTGCCAAAACTACTCATGTTTCCTCTACAAAACTTCAATTTAATCCTTCAACAGGGGCACTTGGAATTGGTACTGTAATTGACATCGTTCCTTATGATACTTTAAATTCTGGTACTTTATCTTGGGAAGGTTCTGCTGGTCAGTTATTCTCTATTACAAATAACCTGACTTCTGGATCTATTTTCTCTGTTAATGATGTTTCTGGTATTCCTAGTATTGATGTTGATGCAAATGGAACCATAGAACTTGGTCCTTTTGGTGGTAATATTGGTATTGGAACAACAAATCCAACTTCAAAACTTCATGTTATAGGTAATAGTTTATTTGTTGGTGTAGTTACTGCAACTAGTTTTAGTGGTAATGCTACTAGTGCATCTTTTGCATCAACAGCAGGAGTATCAACATCAGTCATTGGTGGTATTGCGTCTGTTACTCAATTAAATGTAACTGGAATCTCTACATTAGGTATAGTAACAGCAGGTAATATATTCTCTACCGGAATCATAACAGCAACATCATATAGAGGTGATGGTTCTCAACTAACTGGTGTCGGTGGTGCTCTTGCAATTTCAACGAATACAAGCAACCAAAATCAATTTATTCCATTTGCAGTATCAACAGGGTCTACAACTGGATTTGGAGTAACTAATTCTTTTACATTCAATCCATCAACAGGTAATATGGTCGTTGGTGGCGCATTAACCGCAACGTCATTCGGTGGAGAAGGATCTAATTTAAGAAGTCTATCTGGAACTCATTTAGTATCTTATGCTTCTCATAGTGAAACTTCCAACTCCGCTTTAAGTATCGCTGGAATTAATACTTACAATCAGGTAGGAATTCTAACTGGTTCTTTTGCTGTTGATGCTTCTGATTTCTTTGGGTGGTCAGTAGCAACAAGTGCTGATGGTAAAACAATTGTTATTGGTGCATATACTGATGAAATTGGAGCAATTACTAATACTGGTGTCGTTTATGTCTTTGATCGTGTAGGAAACTCATTTAATCAAGTAGGAATTCTTACTGGATCTCTTGTTGATAATTCTGGGGATAATTTTGGGTGGTCAGTAGCAACAAGTGCCGATGGTAAAACAATTGTTGTCGGTGCTCGTGCTGATGAAACAACTATATTCGATAGTGGACTTGCTTACGTCTATGATCGTGTAGGAAATTCATTTAATCAAGTAGGAATTCTTCAGTCATCTAGTCCTCAAGCAGATGATGCTTTTGGATATTCAGTAGCAACAAGTGCTGATGGTAAAACAATTGTTGTCGGTGCAATTCAAGATCTTAGTTCTGGTACTGGTTTTGCTTGTGTCTTTGATCGTGTAGGAAACTCATTTAATCAAGTAGGTATTCTTACTGGTTCTCTTGCTACTGGTGCTGATGCTTTTGGAATTTCAGTAGCAACAAGTGCTGATGGTGGGACTATTGTTGTTGGTGCTAGTTCAGATGAAATAGGAGCAACAACAGATACTGGAGTTGTTTATGTCTTTGATCGTGTAGGAAACTCATTTAATCAAGTAGGAATCCTTACTGGTTCATTAGCATCTGAATCAAACGATAATTTTGGACAATCAGTAGCAACAAGTGCTGATGGTAAAACTATAGTTGTTAGTGCTATTAATGACGAAATAGGAGCAACAACAAGCACTGGAGTTGTTTATGTTTATGATCGTGTAGGGAATTCATTTAATCAGGTAGGAATTCTTACAGGTTCTCTTGCCGTAGATTCTAGCGATAATTTTGGACAATCAGTAGCAACAAGTGCCGATGGTAAGACTATTGTTGTTGGTGCTATGAGGGATGAAATAGGAGCAACAACAAGCACTGGTCTTGTTTATATTTTCAACCGTGAGGGAAATAACTTTAATCAAGTAGGAATTATTACTGGAACTTATGCTAATAATATTAATGACTTCTTCGGAAGATTCTTAACTGTAAGTGGCGATGGTAAATCTATTATTGTGGGTGTTCCAAACGATGAAATAGGAGCAACTACAAGTACTGGTATTGCTTATGTTTATGATCAGGTTAGAGAAACTTATGTTTATTCAGGACCAACAGGAAATATTGGTATTGGAACATCAAATCCAACATCAAAACTTCAAGTTGTTGGTGATGTATTAGTTTCTGGTGTTCTTACAGCAACTTCATACTATGGTGATGGATCTCAACTCACAGGAATTAGTGCTTCTGGTGGAGTTTCTATTTCCACAAACACTACAAATCAAGATCAATATATAACTTATGTAACTGGAACTGGTTCTACAACTGGATTTGGTGTAACAACTACTGGTCTCACATTTAATCCTTCTACTGGAAATATGGTAGTTGGTGGTACTGTAACCGCAAACTCTGATGAGAAACTAAAAACCAACATTCGAACAATTCCAAATGCACTTGAGAAGGTATTAAGTCTTCGTGGTGTTGAGTATGATCGTATAGATACTTTTGACCATCAAATTGGTCTAATCGCACAAGAAGTTGAACAAATAATACCAGAAGTTGTTTATCCTAAATCACCTTCACCAAATTATGAAAAGAAATCAGTTGCTTATGCAAATATTGTATCTCTTTTGATTGAGGCAATTAAAGAACAGAATGTAAGAATAGAAGAACTCGAAAGAAAACTGGAGGAGAAGTGATATGCCTGTTGTTGTAGGTCTAAGTTCAATCACTGGAGTTTCCACCGCTATAAGTGGAAGTGATGCTGCATATAAAGAATATGTGGATAATAGACCTCCTTCATCCGGTCCAAGTATTGTTGGAAATGAGAATGAGTTTCTATTTACTAATGGTAGTAATGTAAGTTGGGAACCAATTCAGGCAAGTCAAGAATATACAACAGCAGGGTCTTATACTTTTAATATTCCAACTCAAGCAAAAAGAATTACCATTGAAGCAACAGGTGCTGGTGGAGGTGGTGCAAGTGGTGATGCAATGGCAACAGAATATGTTCCAGGTTCTTTGTGGTCTTTAAGAACAGTAGGAACAACCACACAACTTAATGCTCTTGCTTTTAGAAATGATTCATATTTACTAGGTGGTGCAGCATTAGAAACTTTTTGGACTTCAAGAACTTCTGGAACTGCATCAAATATTTTTGCAAGTCTTTATGTAAGTCCAAACTATTATGTTGCAGGTGCTTCTGGTATTTTAAGAGTTTCTACCGACACTATACATTGGGTTGCAAGAACATCAGGAACGACAGCACAAATTGGTGGGGGATCATTTAGCACTGGTGGTTATGGACTTATATACAATGGAACAGACTTATATCTTTATGGTGGGTCAGGTGGTGTAGTTGCAACATCAACTGATAGTATTGCCTGGACGTTAAGAACCTCTGGTATTGGTGCAAATAATGTTGGTTCAATTGCTTATGCATTAGACAAGACGGAAAAATATGTTGTATGTGCCGCCGCTCAAGTAATAGCATCATCAACAAATGCTATTGAATGGACTTTAAGAACTGCTGGATTTAGTGCAGCACAATACGCAAGTATGTTATATGTGAATGGAAGTTATTCTATTCTCTCAACAAATACTCAACCACCAATTTTTATTAATTCAACTGATGGTATTATTTGGACTCAAAGTGCAACTTTTCCATTAGCACAAACTTCTTATTCTGCTGGTTTTACTTATGGTAATGGTCTTTATGTAGTGTCCCCAAGTTCTCAACCAGCACAAATACTTGTCTCAACCGATACAATTGTTTGGACTTTAAGAACTGCAGGAACATCAAGTAATATTTTTACATTTTCTTATGATAGTGGAACAAATTTATATGTTGCTTCTGGAAGCAGTGGATACACTTCCGTATCGACTGATACGATTGTTTGGCAAGCTAGGACATCTGGATTTAGTGCTAATAGTATTTTCACACTTACTCTTGGTAATAACGTTTTTCTTAATGGTGGTGCTAGTGGAAATATATCAACTACAACACCTGATAGATTATTTGGCACTGGAGCATATTTTTCTACATCTACAAATACTTTACATTGGGTTCTTCGCACAACTTCTACAATTCAATCTATTGATTCTATTGGAACTAGTAATGATTATATTGTTGCTGGATGCACTGATGGATTTGGTAATCCTGGTATTATTTCAGTAACTACAGATGGAATTAATTGGATATTAAGAACTACCGGGTTTGGTAATGCGACTATTAATAGTATTGTTTATGGTGATGTTTATGTTGCTGGGGGAAATCTAGGAACTCCTACGGTTCAATGGACTTTAAGAACTTCTGGTTTTGGTGCTAATGCTATTAGTTCGGTTCTTTTTGCAAATAGTACTTATATTGCTGGTGGTGCAAATGGAGTATTAAATGTTTCAACGGACAGTATTAATTGGACATTAAGAACTTCCAATCTTGGTGCTAATAGTTTTGGTAGACTTGCATTTGGAAATGGAGTTTATGCGACTGCTAATGGAGCAATAGTATCCACTTCAACTGATACGATTCATTGGACACTAAGAACTTCTGGTGTTACTGGAATGAACTCAATTGCATTTGGAAACAACACATTTGCCATTTCTGCTGCAACTGGTTCTGCAAGATTATTTACTTCAACAGATGCAATTCAATGGACTGAAAGAAGTCTTAATATGTCTGGTAATCAAGCTAATGCAGTAACGTTCGTAAATAATATTTTTCTTGTTGGCGGTGCTGGTGGTGGTATTAGGAAATCTACGGATGGAATTACTTGGGAAACAGTGCTTAGTCCTCTTGGTTCTGTAGTTGGTGTTTTTACTGGTGGAAATGGTATTTATCTTGCTGGAAATACTGTTACTGCATCGCAATTAGTTGCATCAACAGATACGGTAGTTTGGTCCACGGTAAATTATGGATTTGGTACTAATTCGATTAGATTAATTGACTTTGGAGGTGGTATCTTTTTTATTAGTTCAGCATCTAGTACTGATAGTACTTTAAGATTATTTGTTTCAACTGATGCGGTTGTTTGGACTGCGAGAACTGCTGGATTTACTTCTCTACTTAATTCTATCGGATTTGGAAACAATATTTATGTTGCTGGTGGTGATAGTGGAAGATTAATCACTGCAACACCATCAAGTCTAGGAGACCTGGTATTGAATGGTGTTCTTCAAACTTCAACTGATACAATTACTTGGACTTTTAGAACTACATCAGATACTTTCAGTCAAATCAATGGTCTTGCATATACCGCAACACCATCAAGTAATTATGTTGCTGTTCGTAATGGTGGAGCAATTCAAACTTCTACTGATGCAATAGTATGGACTGGAAGAGTTCAGTCAACAACATCAAACCTCAATGCAGTTCTTTATGGAAATAGTCTTTATGTTGCTGCTGGTGGTTCTGGTGCAATTATAACTTCTACTGATTCAAATACTTGGACTTTAAGAACTTCTGGTACAACAACAATTATTCGTGGTCTTTCTTTCAGTGATTCTACTTATATTGCAAATGGTGACTCTGGACGTATTTTATCATCAACAGATGCGATTACTTGGATTATAAGAACTGCTGGTACTACTCAAAACTTACTGGGTGATGTGGGTGTTGGTAGTACTTATATAACTGCTGGTGCTGCTGGTGCTCTTTCTGCTTCTCCAGTTCGTCGTGGGTCTGGTGGTCCTGGTGGTGGTGCTGGTGCAAACCTCACTTGGGAAATAGATAAGACTCAAATTACAGGTTCAACACTTTCAATTAATGTTGGTTCTGGTGGTACAACAGGTACTGCAGGTGCAGGAACCACTGTATCTTGGAATGGACCTATAGGAACCTATACGATTACTGCAAATGGTGGTTCTGGTGCTACTGCTTATGGTGCTGGTGCTGGTGGTACTGTTTCAAATGCAAACTTTAATTATTTAAGAGCAAGTGCAGGTGCTAATGGTTCATCTTCTCTTTATCCGGGTATAGCACCAACTGCAGCAGCAACAGCAACACTCTCATATCAATCAACTGGTGGTGGTTCTGGTTCTCATTCAATTGATTATAATAGATTTGCTGGTGTTCTTGGAAGTGCTGGTGGAACCATTAACTATTATAACAACACAGCAACAAATACATCAATTGAAGTGAATGGAAATGCAGGACCTAATATTACTGGTCTTTCTTATGGTGGTGGTGGAAGTGGTGGTGGTTCTGCAAGTGGTAATGCTATTTTATGGACTTTGAGGACTTCTGGTGGTGGTACATTAGGCAATCTTGCCCTTGCTTTTGGAAATAACACTTATGTTATTGGTGGTGTTTCTGCTTTATTATCAACTTCAACAAATGCAATTGTTTGGACCTTAAGAACTTGTAATATTGCTGGTAGTATTCAAGATATTATCTATGAGAATAATCAATTTTTTGGTTGTTCTTCAGGAGGAGCATTAATGACCTCAACAGATGCAATCACTTGGACTTTAAGAACTTCTGGTTCTACCCTCAATTACAATGCTCTTATTTTTAGAAACAATACTTATATTGTTGGTGGTTTTTCTGGAGTGTTAAGAACTTCAACAGATGGAATTATCTGGACTGGAAGAACTTCTGCGTTTGGTTCTCATACTATTAATGATTTTACTTATGGTAATAATTTATATGTTGCTTCTGGGGGAACTACTTCTGTAGCGGGAGTAGTATCAACATCAACAGATACAATTACCTGGACTTTAAGCACTGCCTCATCTTCTACGAATATCTTTTATACAAATGCATATGGAAACAATATATATCTTGTTGGTTCTGATGGTGGAATATTAAATACCTCAACAGACGCAATCACTTGGACTTTAAGAACTTTTGGTGGTACTAGTAGCGTTTTATCTCTTTTTTATGGAAATAATACTTATATTGCTGGTGGTTCTTCTGGAGTGTTAAGAACCTCAACAGATGCAATCACTTGGACTGGAGTAACATCAAATACTACTTCTAGTATTCGTGCTGATATTATCTACGCAAACAATCTTTATGCGTATGCAGGTGATTCTGGTACATTAGGAACCTCACCAATCGCAGGAACAGCAGGTATGGGAGGCAACGGTTCTAAAGGTGGTGGAGGTGGTGGAGGTGGTTATGAGGAAACCACAGACACCGCAGGTCTTGGTGGTAATGGTGGCGATGGTTATGTTCGTATCAGTTGGTACTAGGAGGATAAGTAAATGACGACAGCAGGTTCTAATTTTATTTCAGGTATTACAACCACAATCTTTAATTCTACTGATGTAGTCAATAAGGACTATGTGGATAATTATGTTGCATTACCATCACAAACTGGTAATGCTGGTAAGTTCCTTACAACAACTGATGGAACCAGTACTTCTTGGGAATATGTTTCTAACTATGAGGAATTTACAACACCTGGAGAACAGACTTTTAATGTTCCAAGTTATTCTAATCTTTTGTATATTGAAGCAGTTGGTGCTGGTGGTGGTGGAAATGCAGGGCAGAGTAACGCACAGGGAGCAGTTACTTGGACTTTGAGAACTTCTGTTAGTATTAATAATTTTAGTGCAGTATATTCATCTCTTTATGTAAATAATCTTTTCTTTATTGGAGCAAATCCTTTTTTAAATGTATCAACAGATGGGATTAATTGGACTCAAAGAACTACTGGATTTGGTTCGTTGAATAGTAATATTATGTACTCTCTTATTTACGGAAATAATCTTTATGTTGCTGGTGGTGGTTATTCTGGACCAACTTCAAGGATGTCTACATCTACAGATTCTATTGTTTGGACTATAAGAACCTCTGGTTTTGGTACTATTACCATTTATGCTCTCACTTTTGGAAATAATCTTTATGTTGCTGCTGGTGATAGTGGAATTTTAAACACTTCAACAGACGCAATCACTTGGGAATTAAGAACTTCTGGTCTTGGTACAACAGCAAGTTTTTATAGTCTTACTTTTGGAAATGGTATTTATGTTGCTGGTGCAACATCTTCAAGATTAATAACTTCAACAGACACAATCGTATGGACCGCAAGAACTTCTAGAATTTCTAGCACCACTTGGACTGTTACTTTTGGAAATAATCTTTATGTTGCTGCTGGTGATAGTGGAGCATTATCTACTTCAACAGACGCAATTATTTGGACCTTAAGAACCGCTGGGTTTGGTTCTACTAGGGTTGGATCTGTCATTTATGCAAATAATACTTATCTTGCTGCGGGTGGTTCTGGAATAGGTTTGGGAATATTAAATACTTCAACTGATGCAATTACCTGGACTTTAAGAACTGCTGGTAGTGATACTTTTATATATCGCACTATTACTTTTGGAAACAATACTTATCTTGTTGCTGGTAATTCTAGTGGAGGTGGGGGTGGAAATGTACTAACCTCCTACTCCCAAGTATCAGGAGCGGGAGGAGGTGCAGGTTCTTATACTTCCTGGTACATTCCAAAATCAATTGTATCATCAAATATCACAGTCAATCCTGGTGTTGGTGGAGCAGGAGCAACTACAGATACTGGAACTGGTTCAGCGGGAGCAGGAACTACAATATCCTGGACTGGACCTGGAGGAACTTATACTCTCACTGCTTCTGGTGGTTCTGGAGCAGTAGTTGGAGCAGCGCAAACAATCATCACAAGTTCTTTTTATACCACAGCAGGAGGTTCTGGAGGAAACCAATCTCCAATAGGTGCTGGACTTACAGGAACCACACAAACCAATCAATTCCAACCAACAGGAGGCGGAAGTGGTGCTGGGGGGTCTACTTCAAGTGCTGGTGGTTCTGGTGGTGAAATCAATGTCTATGGAATTACAACATCAGCATCTGGAGGAACTTCAAGTGGAACAAATGGAACTAATGCAGTAGCAATCTCTGGACTTCCTTATGGTTATGGTGGAGGTGGTGGGGGTGCTGGTGTTGAAAATTGGTCTTGGACTTTAAGAACTATTTCGGTAAATCATACATTTAATAATAGAGAAATTAAAGCTCTGACTTTTGGAAACAATATTTATGTTGCTGGTGGAGGTGTTAATAGAGGAAACTTAGTTACATCAACAGACGCAATTCATTGGACTTTAAGAACTTCTAATACTGTTAGTTCTAATATTGGTATTAATGCTCTTGCTTTTGGAAACAATACTTTTGTTTCTGGTGGTGTTTATGGATACTTGGATATCTCAACAGATGGAGTCAATTGGCAGTCAATACTAGGATTCAACAGCAATTGGATTAATGCTGTCACTTTTGGAAACAATATTTTTATTATTGCTGGTGATAATGGAAGATTAAATACCTCAACTGATGCAATTACCTGGGATTTAAGAACTTCTGCTACTACCAGTCAACTCAATTCCCTCACTTTTGGAAACAGCACTTATATTGCTGGTGGTGCTTCTGGTGTATTAACTACTTCAACAGATGGAATTCATTGGACTCTAAGAACATCTGGCACTACCAGTACTGTTAGTGCCCTTACTTTTGGAAACAATACTTATGTTGCTGGTGGTGATGTATCTACATCAACAGACGCAATTCATTGGACCTTAAGAACTTCTGGATTTACTGCTAGTGCTCTTATTTTCGCAAACAATACTTATTTTGGTGCTGGAGGTAGTTCAGTATTTACCTCAACAGACGCAATTACTTGGTCTCTAAGAACTTCAAACACAACACAACCAATTAGGTCTTTTGCATATAGTCCTACAAATAATGACATTCTTTATGGTGGTGGTGATCTTAATGGACTAATTGGAGACCTAACACTTCCTGCTGTTGGTTCTGGTGGTAATGGAGTTCGTGGAGGTGGTGGAGGTGGAGGTGCTTCTATTGGATCTACTTTTGGCAATGGTGGTAATGGTGGTGATGGTTACGTCAAGATTACTTGGTGGTAAATAAATATCTTTATAGAGATAAGAAGTAAATGGCGACTCTAGACAGCAATAAGGTTACTGATGTTAGTGTAGTATCTAATGCGACTGATGCTGTAAATAAAACTTATGCTGATAGTGTTTTAAGTGCAAGTAGTGGTCTTCCAAGTACAACTGGAAATGCTGGAAGATTTTTGGCAGTTTATCCTGGTGGTGCTTATTGGGTACTGAGAACTTCTGGTCTTGGTGCTGATGCTGTTAATGCTCTTACTTTCGGAAACAATCTTTATGTTGCTGGTGGTTCCAGTAGAAAGATAGCAACTTCAACAGATGCAATTAATTGGATTTTAAGAACTTCTGGAACCGCTCAATCTGCTACTACTTTCTATGCTGCAACAAATGCAAATAATAATTTTATAGTTGCTGGTAACTATGGGAGTTTAAGTGTCTCCACAGACACAATTAATTGGGTAATGAGAACGACAGGGATTACCACTGGACAAGCAAGTAGTGTTATAACTTCTTTATTATATGTTAATAATATTTATTTGTATGGTGGTAGAAACGTTAATGATGGACTGGTAAGCACTTCAACAGATACAATTGTTTGGACCCTTAGAACTGCTAGATTTTTAAATCAAGAAATTAATGCCCTCACTTACGGAAACAATACTTATATTGCTGCTGGAGATGGTGGAATCTTAAATACCTCAACAAATGCAATTCAATGGACCTTAAGAACTTCTGGTTTTGGTGGTAGTAATATTAATGCTCTTACTTTTGCAAATAATACTTATGTTGCTGGTGGCGCTTCTGGAATATTAAACACCTCAACAGATTCAATTACTTGGACCTTAAGAACTACTGGAACTGCTCTTGATACTAATGCTCTTACTTTTGGAAACAATCTTTATGTTAGTGGTCTTTCTGGAACTTCAGTTCTTATTTCAACTGACACAATTACTTGGTCTTTAAGAACTTCTCCTAATGTAGGCACAAGTGCTTTAATTTACCAAAATAATCAATATATTAGTAGTGGTACTGGAACTCTAGTAACCTCACAAACAACTCAACAAACTTGGGAACCAATAAACTCTTCAACAACCACACTACAAGACCCAGCAACATACAAAGGTTCTCAAGAATTCACAACAGCAGGAGCACAAACATTCTTTATTCCTCCAACAGCAACTCATTTTTATATTCAAGTAATCGGTGGTGGAGGAGGTGGAGCATCAGGAAGAGTTACAGGAACATTAGGTTCTGGTGGTGGAGGTGGTTCTGGTGCTTATAATTCTTGGTTAATTCGTCGTGGAGAACTTGGAAGTGCTTCTACGATGACTGTAACACCCGGTGCTGGTGGTCGTGGTGGAAACAATCGTGGAATGAGTACCAGTACTGATGGAATTGTATGGGAAACACAGAATAGTAATTTTGGCACTACTCAAATTAATTCTCTTACTTATGGTGGAGGACTTTATGTTGCTGGTGGTGGTGGTTCAAGAATAAGTACCTCACCAGACGCAATCACTTGGACTTTAAGAACTTCTGGAGTATCTTCTGGGGTTTTCTTGACTTCTGCAGAATATGGAAATAATATATATGTTTTATCAGGAAACACTATAACAATAACATCAACCGATACAATTAGATGGACTTTAAGAACTGGTCTTAATGCATCTTCGTTGGCATTTGGAAATGGAATTTTTCTTGGATCTGCTGCTGGCATAACTCCATCGGCATCAACAGATGGAATTGTTTGGACTTTGAGAACTGCAAGAATAAGTCCATCAACTGCTGGATTTGGAAATAATATTTACTTTTTTTCTGGTAGTAGTGGTGCATTATCAACTTCTACAGATTCAATTATTTGGGAATTGAAAACTTCAGGTACTACAATAGCATTAAGTGGTGATATTACTTATGGAAATTCTGTTTATGTAATATCTGGCACTTCTGGAATTATAATTTCATCAACAGATGCAATTACCTGGACTTTAAGAACTTCTGGAGTTACTGTAAACTTCAATAGAGCACTAATATATTCAAACGGTAATTATGTTGTTGGTGGTGATTCTGGAGTTCTCATATCATCCACAGACACAATAACCTGGACTCAAAGAACCTCACTCTTTAAGGCATCAACAATATCAGTACTTACATACGGAACTGTCTTTGTTGCTGGTGGTGTAAGTTCTGGTGGCGGAAGTTCCGGAGGACAAACAACTGTTAGTTGGACAGGAAACACTCCAACAGGTACTGCGACTTATACATTAACTTCTTTTGGTGCTGGTTCTGGAGCAAGTGATACTGGAGTTACTGGAGGAAGTGGTTCTACCCTTGCGGCAGCAACACTTAATCCTCTCTATGGAACTGTAAGTCTCACTGGTGGTGCAGGTCTCACAACACCAACAGCATCAAACAGCACCACACAAGCAAACTCATTCCAAGTGACTAGTGGTGGAGGAGGAGCATTTGGTTCATTCTCTGGAGGAAATTCAACCACTTATTATTATGGAAACACTTATACTGTAAGTGGTGGAAGTAATACTGGTGGAAACGGTACTGATGGTATTCCTGGTTCTTATACTGGTACTTATGGTTCTGGTGGAGGTGGTGGAGGTGCTTTGAGTACTGGGTTGAATAGTTGGTATGGAAGAACTGCCCCTCACTCAAATGGAATAATCTATGCAATTATATATGCATCGGGTCA
>JACCDQ011616857.1_pt1 | contig 12754 bp, 10 predicted proteins | sample 7446031 | NCBI WGS metagenome assembly JACCDQ01 (sample SAMN15323442, study PRJNA562643) | freshwater metagenome | isolation source: river surface water | place: USA:Blue River Watershed | collected 2017-08-17
CCTCACCGACAAACTCTCGCAACTTGTTAAGCAACTCAGTGGTCAAGCAAGGATCACAGAATCGAACGTCACCGACATGCTGCGTGAGGTGCGCATGGCCCTGTTGGAGGCCGACGTGGCCTTGCCCGTGGTGCGTGACTTTATTGCGCGAGTGAAGGAAAAAGCGCTGGGGCAGGAAGTTCTGGGTTCCCTCAAGCCGGGCCAAGCCCTGGTGGCCATTGTGAACCGCGAGTTGGCGGCCACCATGGGCGAAGGCGTGGCCGACATCAATTTGGCGGCGCAACCGCCCGCCGTGATTCTGATGGCGGGTTTGCAAGGTGCTGGTAAAACCACCACCACTGCCAAGTTGGCCAAGCACCTGATTGAGAAGCGCAAGAAAAAAGTACTCACCGTGTCGGGGGACGTGTACCGTCCTGCGGCCATTGAACAGTTGAAAACCGTCACGGCACAAGCGGGCGCTGAATGGTTCCCCAGCTCGCCCGATCAAAAGCCTTTGGACATTGCCCGTGCCGCCATCGATTACGCGCGCAAGCATTTCTTTGATGTGCTGCTGGTGGACACTGCGGGTCGCTTGGCCATTGACGAGGCCCTCATGGCCGAAATCAAGGCCTTGCACGCCGAATTGAAGCCGGTTGAAACCTTGTTTGTGGTGGACGCCATGCAAGGTCAGGATGCGGCCAATACCGCCAAAGCTTTTAAAGATGCCTTGCCCCTGACCGGCATTGTGCTCACCAAGATGGATGGTGACTCCCGCGGTGGTGCGGCTTTGTCGGTGCGTCAAATTACGGGCGCGCCCATTAAGTTTGCGGGTACCAGCGAAAAAATCGATGGGCTGGAAGTGTTCGATGCCGAGCGCCATGCAGGCCGCATCTTGGGCATGGGCGACATCTTGGCCTTGGTCGAGCAAGTCACGGCGGGCGTCGACATGGAGGCTGCGCAAAAGCTAGCGGCCAAAGTGAAGAGCGGCAGTGGTTTTGACTTGAACGATTTCTTGGCGCAAATTCAGCAAATGAAACAAATGGGTGGCTTGTCCAGTTTGATGGACAAATTGCCCACGCAGCTGGCCGCCAAGGCCGGCAGCATGGATTTGGACAAAGCCGAAAAAGACATTGCACGCAAGCAAGGCATCATTCACAGCATGACACCGCGCGAGCGCAGCAAGCCAGAGTTGATCAAGGCCACACGCAAACGTCGCATTGCCGACGGCGCGGGCGTTCAAGTGCAAGAGGTCAACCGCTTGCTCAAAGAGTTTGAGCAGATGCAAGACATGATGAAAAAAATGTCGGGCGGCGGCATGATGAAAATGATGAAGCGCCTGGGAGCCATGAAAGGCATGGGCGGCTTGGGTGGTTTAGGCGGCATGGGTGGGGGCGGTTTCCCCGGCATGAAGCGCTAATCTCTGATCGCTTTGTTCTGATGCTTTAAATGCGGCTGAAATATTCACGCCGCGCAAAGTCCACTTTTTCTTCGGCGTCGTTGAAGCGCAATTGTTCCGACTGTTTGATGCGCTGGTAATAGCGCACGAAATCTGCGCCCAAGCCTTGGTTCAAAACAGGGTCATGGCCCAGGTGTTCTAGGGCCTCGCCTAAAGTGGTGGGCAAACGAGAGGCACTTTCGGCATAGGGCGCATCGGTGGCCTTTGGTGCTTGCAAACTATTTTCAATGCCATCCAATCCCGCCAAAATTTGTGACGCCATGTACAGGTAAGGGTTGGCTGCTGGCTCGCCCAATCTGTTTTCAATGCGAGTGGCCGCATCGCCCGGACCACCCACCACGCGCAGCATGGCGCCGCGGTTGTCGCGACCCCACAAAATACTTTGAGGCGCTAGAGCGTTGGGTTTGAAGCGTCCAAAACCATTGACCGTGGTGGTGCACAAAGCAGTCATGCCGGGGCCGTGGGCCAACAGTCCCGCCAAATAGTTTGAGCCCAGATCTGAAAGTGTGTGCCGCGCATCGTCTGCCGGATAGGCTTGCGCTGTTGAGATGTCTTGCGCAGAGACGCGAGAAAAAATGTTGTGACCTGTCTGCAAGTCGAACAGCGATTGGTGCAAATGCCAGCCACTGCTCATGATGTTGTCAAACGGTGGACGGCACATGAACGTGGCGTGATAGCCCGCGCGTCTGAGGGCTTGCTTCACGGCACTTCTGAACAGCACCATATTGTCTGCGGCCGTCAGGGCATCGGTGGCTTTGAACACCGCTTCAACTTGGCTGGGGCCCAGTTCAATTTCTAAAGACAGCAAGGGCAAACCCAAGTCTTGCGCTGTTTGTTTGACGATACGCAGCGCAGGCTCTGCGCGGTCAAACCACAGTTCGTTGAGCAGGTTGTAGCCGGGGTGAATCATGCTCACGTCGGGGGCTGGACCGGGCCATGCTGCTAGTGCAGGATTGGCATCGTCGCCGTGGTCTGCATCTTTGAGTTTGTAGATGTGAAACTCAACTTCTAGACCACAACGCATGCCCCAGCCTTTGGCGGCCAATTTTTCAAGGGCGCTTTGTAAGGTGCGGCGTGTGTCGTACTTCACCGGCTCTCCGCTGGGGAACCACGGCTGGCATAACAGCCAGCCAGTCTTTTCGGCCCAGGGCAAAATTTTGAAAGTGCTGGGATCGGGCAGCAGCATCACATTGCTAGCGCCTTCAAAACCTGGCAATTCGTTTTTGACATCAGCGTCAAACACTTTGTACACCGTGCGATCGGAGGTGTCTTTGAGCATCAAGGTGCTGACCATGCCCATGCCCTCGTTGAAGGCGGTGGCCAATTCTGAGGTGACCCAAGTTTTGCCGCGCAAACTGCCATGCGCATCGCACCACACCAGGCGTGTCCATTCAAGGCCAGAGGCTTGTGCCACCGCCAGAACGCGTTGAACTTCGGCGTGCCGGGCCGGCGTGTGAATGCCGCACTTGTCGGCGAAAGTGTGGGGACTGGCGGGGCTCATGACAAGCAACTCACGGTGTGCCGGGTTGGTACGCATCCCAAGGCGCAGCATCGCGCTTGGCTTGCATGGTTTGCTGGGCCCAGGTCTGCCATGTTGGGGCGGGCGCAATGCCGTCGACAGTGTCGGGGCCAAAACGAGTGGCGGCGACTTCTGGTTTGGCAAAACCATGCGGCAGAGCGCCTGCCGCTGCATCGTCGATGGCTTTGGCCAACATGCGCCGATTGGCAATGATGGCTTTGTCTGAAGTGCCTAAGTGTTCACGCGTGCGATTTTGTATGGCGCCCATACTCTCGCAGGCCCATTGATCGTGCACATTGATATCGTCTTCGCCCATGCCTAAAAACGTGCGCGTCATTTGCTCTTCAGGGTTGAAGCCCCAGTTGTTGTGACGGCCTGATTTGGGAATGTAGTCGGGCAAGCTGACGGCCTCAAGGCGTTGATGGCGCATGGCTTCTTTGTTGACCGGATCGGCAAAGCTGGTGAACACCGCATACCAGTAGGTATGCGTGTCGTCCACGGGCACGTGCATTTGCGTGATGGTCATGGTCTCAGACAGGGGAATCACAAACGTGTTGGGAAACAAAGCGTTGGTGATGCGCACATGCGTGAGGTGTTCGTTAAGGTGGCGCAGTGCAGTGAGTTGCATCCCGTAGGGTTGCTCGGTGTATGAAATTTCGGGTTGATCGAACTCGCGCATGACACGGGTCATGGGCCATTTTTCACCCTCAATTTCGCCAGCACTGGCGCCTCGAAATTGTTTGCCGTAGGCGTCTTCTAGGGAGGCATCCTTGAAAAAGCGATGCAAGAAAGAAGCATGCGCGGGGTCAATGCCCACTTCAAATGCTTGAAGCCAATTGCAGTGCCACAAACCTTTGAAGGCAAAGGTGTGGGTGCCCGGCGCTTGAAAACAATCAATGGCTGGCAGTGGGGGCGGCGTGCTGCCTTCGGGTCCCATCCATGCAAACAAAATACCGCTGCGTTCTTGGATGGGGTAATTGCGCTGTTTGATGCGGGTGCACAAGACGCTGCCTTTGGGCTCGGCAGGCGTTTCTAGACATTGGCCCGTGACATCAAATTTCCAGCCATGAAAGGGGCACCGCAGGCCATCGCCTTCGTTGCGACCGAAAGACAAGTCGGCCCCGCGGTGAGGACAGTCGCGATCGAGCAAACCAAATTGGCCTTGCGCATTTTTGAACAACACCAAATCTTGGCCCAACAATCGAACCGCTTTGACGGGGCGAATGGCCATGCGAGGGTCGAGTTGGGGGTCAAATTCGTCCATCAAAGCCACAGGGTGCCAGTAATGGCGTAGCATTTCGCCACAGGGTGTGCCTTGACCAATGCGCGTGAAGCGCTCGTTTTGTTCTGCTCTCATGAATTCACTTTAACGCAAAAAACAGAGGAAGAAAATGATTTTGCGCGAGCCTGATCTGGATGAAAACAATTTGCTCTTTGTCTACGGCACCTTGTTGTCGGGTTTGAGCAATCACCATTACATGGCGGGTGCCACTTGCCTTGGGCCGGCCACCTTGCCAGGTGTGTTGTTTGATTTGGGAAGTTACCCTGGCTTGCGCGTCACGGGTGAGTTGGCGCAACCGCTCGACCTTGTGCTGGGTGAGCTCTACAAAATTGAGCCCTCGCAATGGGCGCATTTGGATGGCTTGGAACAGTTTGATCCCCACTCAGAAAGCAACTCCATGTATTTGCGGCAGTGGGCTCAAGTGACATGGTTGAGGCCTGATTTGAAGCCAAATTTGAAGACAGAGGCTGCGACCACCCTTCGCGTGCAAGTCTATGTCTACAACTGGCCCTTAGAGGGTCGCCCCAGAATTGAAAATGGCGACTTTCGTCGCCATGTTTTGAGCCAGTCGGCTTAGGCCTTATTCGGGCAAGACCAAGTCGCCACGCAAAGAGTGTGACAGCGCCGTGTTGATGCGCACGTCGACCATTTGCCCCACCAAGCGCATGCCATTGGGGCCGGCTGGGAAGTTGACCACGCGATTGCATTCGGTGCGACCTGCCATTTCGGTGGCATCTTTGCGCGCAGGGCGCTCCACCAAAATGCGTTGCACCGTGTTGAGACGGCTGTCGCCAATTCGCTTCACGTTGGCTTCAATGGTGGCTTGCAAGTGGTGCAAACGCTTGAGCTTGACCTCGTGCGGGGTGTCATCGTGCAAGTTGGCCGCAGGTGTACCAGGGCGAGGGCTGAAGATGAAGCTGAAGCTGGTGTCGTAACTCACATCGTCAATGAGCTTCATCATCTTGTTGAAGTCTTCGTCGGTCTCGCCTGGGAAGCCCACAATGAAGTCGCTGCTCATGGCCATGTCGGGACGGATGGCGCGCAGTTTGCGAATTGTGCTTTTGTATTCCATCGCGGTGTAGCCGCGTTTCATGGCCATCAAAATTTTGTCCGAGCCGTGCTGCACGGGCAGGTGCAAATGGCTGACCAACTTGGGCACCTTGTCGTACACATCAATGAGGCGCTGTGTAAATTCGTTGGGGTGGCTGGTGGTGTAGCGAATGCGCTCAATGCCAGGAATGTCGGCCACGTATTCAATCAGCAGCGCAAAGTCGGCAATCTCGGCGGTGTCGCCCATCTTGCCGCGGTAGGCATTGACGTTTTGACCCAGCAAGGTAATTTCGCGCACGCCTTGTTCGGCCAAGCCGGCCACTTCAACCAACACGTCTTCGAAGGGACGACTCACTTCTTCGCCGCGGGTGTAGGGCACCACGCAGTAGCTGCAATATTTGCTGCAGCCTTCCATGATGGAGACAAAGGCGGTGGGGCCGTCCATCTTGGCAGGTGGCAAGTGATCAAACTTTTCAATTTCAGGAAAGGTGATGTCTACTTGCGGGCGTTTTTTGGCGCTACGTGCGGCCAAGAGTTCGGGTAGTCGGTGCAAAGTTTGCGGGCCAAACACCACATCTACATAGGGCGCACGTTTGATGATGTCAGCGCCTTCTTGGCTGGCCACACAACCGCCCACACCAATCAGCACACCGCGTTCTTTGAGGTGTTTCACCCGGCCTAAATCGCTGAAAACTTTTTCTTGAGCACGTTCACGCACCGAGCAGGTGTTGAACAAAATGAGGTCGGCTTCTTCGACATCTTGGGTGGGTTCGTAGCCTTCGGCGGCCTTCATGACGTCGGCCATTTTGTCCGAGTCGTACTCGTTCATTTGGCAACCGAAGGTTTTGATAAATACTTTTTTGCTCACAAGAGACTCCAAGCGGTGACTGGTTTATATCCAGGGGCTGAGGAAGGTTCTGCAGTGGGTGCGCTGCAGATGAAGGCCAGCGCCATGGATGGCGCTGTGCAAGGCAGGATTATCGCAGGTTGCTTGACTGACTCAATCCGAGGGCTAGTTCATGGCGCTGATTCAAGTCGCTTGATCAGCCGGGTTCTTGCGAAAGAACATCGGGTAGTGGCGTTCTGTGACCGGGCCGTCAAACGCCCAAGACATGCACTTGCCCACGTGAGGTGGGGGTGTGGTGGGGGCGACATCAGGCTTGCCTGCTTGTTGGTCTTTGAACTGACGAGCAGAAGGAATGGTTTGATAGGCCGCCGTGGCCATGTTGAAAAGCATTTCACGAAGGTGTGTGCAACCCGCCACGCCGCCTATGTGCGCCTCGATGGTTTTACGCCAACCCGAGCCCAAAGTACAGCCAATCAAATTGTGCATATTGACCGGTGCCCGAGAACACTCTGGGTGGGGGATGTGTGCCATGTCGGTGATCACGTCCAGAATTTTGAAATCGTTGTCCACCGTGAGGCGAATGTTCAGGCCATGAATGGGCTGACCGGCTTCCAGTGGGCCCTGGCTAGGGATGATGAAGTTGTAGGTTTTGACGTCGGTCAGTGCCGCTTCAATGTCCCAGAGGCCATCTTCGCGCTCAAAGCCAGAATAGACCACGGTTCGCGTATGTGACAGTTTTCGGGGGGAGGGGGGTGGAAGTGCCAATGTCGGCCTCTTAAATTTTCGAGTTCAATGGGCTGATTATCGAATTGATTTGGAGTTTTTGAATGTCAACTTCAGCACAGACTTCTATTTCCCCTGCTATGGCCCCTACTATTTCCCCTGTGGTTCGGCGTCAAACCATTGCCGATGCGCTGCGTCGCACGGCTTTGCGTTTGCCTCAAAAACTGGGCATTGTGTGTGGCTCGACGTCTTGGACCTATGCCGAATTTGATGCCTTGGTCACGCGTTTGGCCGCGGGCCTGTCGGGTCAAGGGGTCAAGCCTGGCGATCGTGTGGCTGTGCTGGCGCGCAATTCACATGGCTTTGCCGCGTTGCGCTTTGCCCTGGCCAGAATGGGCGCCGTGATGGTGCCGATCAACTTCATGCTCAAGGCCGATGAAGTGGCCTATATCCTGCGCCATGCAGGCGCCCAAACGCTGGCCACCGACTCTGGCTTGGCCGATTTGGCCCAACAAGCCTCAGCGCTTGACACCCAAGTGAAACAGTTTGTGTGGTTGCCTTCAGAAGATCCTAGCGAGCCCGTTGCAGGTATGCTCAATTTCAATGAACTGGCCGCTTGCACAGAAGCTTTGCCCGACAGCGCTTTGGCCAGTCAAGACTTGGCGCAAATTGTGTACACCAGCGGCACCGAGTCCATGCCCAAAGGCGCCATGTTGACGCACGATGCCGTGCTGTGGCAATACGTGAGCTGTGTGGTCAATGCCGAAATTGCCGAACAAGATTTGGCCTTGCATGCCTTGCCGCTGTACCACTGTGCTCAGTTGGATGTGTTCTTTGGTCCTGCTATTTACATAGGCAGCAGCAATGTGATCACCTCAAAACCTGTGCCCGACAATTTGCTGGCGCTGATTGAGAAATACAAAATTACCAGCTTCTTTGCGCCGCCCACGGTGTGGATTGCTTTGCTGCGCTCTCCTTTATTTGATGCCAACAAGCTGAGCCACTTGGCCAAAGGGTATTACGGCGCGTCCATCATGCCCGTGGAGGTGTTGAAAGAATTGGCTTCGCGATTGCCCAGGGTGCGTTTGTGGAATTTGTATGGTCAAACTGAAATTGCCCCTCTGGCCACTATGTTGGGCCCTGAGGATCAATTGCGCAAACCGGGTTCGTGCGGGCGTGCGGTGTTGAATGTGGAAACACGCGTGGTCAATGACAACATGCAAGATGTAAAGCCCGGTGAGGTCGGTGAAATTGTGCATCGCTCCCCCCATTTGATGTTGGGCTATTTCAAGGACGATGAGAAAACGCGCGCTTCTTTCTCGGGCGATTGGTTTCACAGCGGCGACTTGGCCACCATTGACGCAGAGGGTTACATCAGCGTGGTGGACCGCAAAAAGGACATGATCAAAACAGGTGGCGAGAACGTGGCCAGCCGCGAGGTGGAAGAAATGATTTACCGCATCGCCGCGGTCAGCGAAGTGGCCGTCATTGGCTTGCCCGACCCCAAGTGGGTAGAGGCTGTGACCGCCGTGATTGTGGTCAAAGCGGGACAAACACTGACGGAAGCCGACGTATTGGCGCATTGCAACCAACACATGGCAACTTTCAAAGTGCCCAAGCGCGTGGTCTTTGCAGAGTCATTGCCAAAGAACCCCAGTGGCAAATTGCTCAAGCGTGAGTTGAGAACCCAATACGCCTGATCGCTGAATCAGCAGGGGGCTGCGTTGCCCCTTGGTGAAATTGTTAATTTGTCCTATTAAATGTCCTATTGACAGGTCATTAGGAGTAATCAACCATAGAGACCATGAGTCAAAACCTGCCATTACCCAAGTACCACCAGATTTATCTGGTGTTGTGCGAGCAATTGCAAGAAGGTAAGTTTGACGAGGGCCTGCCAGGTGAGTTGGCCCTCATGAAGCAATTCACGGTGGCCCGCGTCACAGTGCGACGTGCGCTTCAGCAAATGGCGGAAGAAGGCTTGATCAAGCGCGAGCCTGGCCGAGGCACACGCCCTGTCAAACGCGATGCATCTGGCGGATCGCGCGATGCCAAAGACACCCATGGCACAGGCAATCAGCAAGCCAAGTTGACGGGCTTGCTCGAAAACTTGGTCACCATGGGCATGCGTACTTCGGTGAATGTGTTGTCGGTTGAAACTTTGCTAGCGCCCAAAGACATTCAAGAAAAACTGAACCTTGACGCTACAGATTGGGTGCAGAAGGCGGTGCGTGTTCGCAATACACGTGAAGGTCCTTTGTCGCACATCACCACTTGGGTGCCGGCTGGCATTGCCAAAGGTTTTGGGCAGCATGAACTGGCTCAAAAACCTATTTTGGTCTTGCTCGAAGAAGCCGGTGTCAAAGTGGGTCGCGCCGAACAAACCATCTCTGCACGCTTGGCCGATGCCGACATGGCGCGGCACCTCGATGTGCCCGTGGGTTCTGCCTTGTTGTCGGTTCGTCGTTTGATTTACGACCAACAAGACCATCCCATTCAGTGGCTCTTGGGCTTGTACCGGCCCGATCGCTATGAATACCAAATGCAGTTGTCCCGTGTTGGCAGCATTGACGCCCAAATTTGGGTGGACAAAGAGCTGTCGGCTAATTTTCATTGAGCCTTTTTTTCTTTGACTTTCACCTTGATCATCCAAAGGAGCTTCCCATGACCACACGTCGTCACTTTATGAGCCAGACCGCTGCTGCGGCTTCTGTCATGTCCTTCCCTTTGATTGCCGGCGCGCAAGCAAAGACCGTGAAGGTCGGTGTTTTGCACCCTGTGACGGGTGCCTTGGCCTATTCAGGCCAGCAGTGCCGTTTGGGTGCCTTGATGGCCATTGAAGACATCAACAAAGCAGGTGGCATCAAGTCATTGGGAGGCGCCAAAATTGAAGCGGTGTTGGGTGACGCGCAGTCCAGCCCACAAGCCGGTACGGCCGAAATTGAAAAGATGAACGAAGCCGGCGTGAGCGCCGTGGTGGGTGCGTTTGCCTCTGCCATTTGCTTGGCTACCACGCAAGCGGCTGCCAAGTACAACTTGCCCCACGTGGTGGACGTGGGTGTGGCCGATCAAATTGTGGAACGTGGTTTGAAGAACACCTTCCGCTTTGGCCCTGGCTACAAAAAATGTGCTGAAGTGGCTGTGGCCAATTTGCACGTGCTCAATACTGCCGCTGGCAAACCAGCCCGCAGCGTGATGATCATTCACGAAGAGTCCTTGTTTGGCACAGGCACCGCCAACTTGTTGTCTAAAGAATTGCCTGGCTACGGCTATGACGTGAAAGAAGTCATCAAGCACGCCAACCCCACACGCGATTTCAACAACATTGCGCTGCGCATCAAGCAGGTCAATCCCGACATCGTGATTCCAGCCAACTACTACAACGAGTACGCTTTGTTGGTGCGCACCATGCAGCAACAAAAAATCACACCCAAAGCCATTTACTCAGTGTTGGGCGGCGCGGCTTCCAGCTACAAGTTTGTCAAAGAATTCCCAGAAGCCGCCAACGGCATCATCGATTGCAACCACTGGTTCAACCCCCGCGACAAGCGTTCCTTGGAATTGAAAAAACGTGTGGAAGCACAAGGCCAATTCTTCAGCTACGAAGTGTTCATGACTTACACCGCCATGACCTTGTTGGCCGATGCCATTGAGCGCGCCAAGTCCACTGACCGTGCCGCCATCATCGATGCTTTGAACAAGAGCACGTTCTCCAATCACATCATGCCTTATGGCGCCACACAGTTTGTGAATGGCCAAAACATGGGCGCCCAACCTTTGATGACGCAAGTGGTCAAGGGTGACATCAAGGTGATCGTGCCACGAGACTACCGTGAAGTGGAACCCATCTTCCCCTTGAAGGGCTAAGCCCTAGCGCTTCACCTTTAACGTTACTTTGAATGGGTCACGATGATGTTTGACGCCAGCATTTTGCTGTCCGCTTTGCTCAACGGTTTAACCACCGGCGCTGTCTATGCCTTGATTGCGCTGGGGTTGACCTTGATCTATGGTGTGTTGCACATCATCAACTTTGCCCACGGCGCCTCACTCATGATGGCGCTGTATGGTGTGTATGCCCTCAAAGAACGTTGGGGCGTCGACCCTTACGTGGCCCTGCCTTTCATGGTGCCCGCCATGTTTGTGTTGGGCTACGGCATGCAACGCTTGATCATCAACAGAGCCAGTCACGGCAAAGATGAAAACATCTTGCTCGTGACCTTGGGTTTGTCCATCGTGATGGAAAACTTGGCCTTGTTGTTTTTCAAGTCCGATACACGCACCATCGACACTGCTTACACCTTGAGCACCGTGGCCATTGGCCCTGAGGCTGTACAGGTGATGGTGTCGGTCCCCAAGTTGGTGGCGTTTGCCGGTGCCTTGGTGGTCTCTGCTTTGTTGATTGTGATTTTGCAGCGCACCGATTTAGGCCGTGCCATTCGCGCCGTGGCCAAAGAAAAACAAGGCGCACGTTTGATGGGCATTGATGTGGAACATGTCTATGCCATGTGCTTCGGTTTGGGTCTGGCTTGTTTGGGGGCTGCTGCTTGTTTCTTGCTGCCCGCGTATTACGTCAATCCGCAGGTGGGCAACGGCTTTGTGTTGGTGGCCTTCACAGTGGTGGTGCTGGGGGGCATGGGCAGTTTTGCCGGTGCCTTGTTGGGTGGTTTGTTGATTGGTGTGGTGGAGTCCTTTGGCGGTTTGTTCTTAGGTGAATCCTTGGGGCAGGTTGGCATTTTTGTGATCTTCATTGCCGTGTTGTTGTTGCGACCCCAAGGCTTCTTTGGGGCGAAGGCATGAGGGTCACACCATGAATAAATTGTTCAAAGACTTGATCAGCATTGGCCTCTTTGTGTGGATCGTGGCCATGATTCCTGTGCTCACCAACTCGGGCGTGACGCTCAACTTTGTGATGATGGCTTTGTTTGCTTGCTTGATTGCGCAAGCGTGGAATGTGCTGGGCGGATTTGGTGGGCAGTTCTCATTCGGCCATGCTTTGTTTTTTGGCACCGGTGCTTACTTTCAAGCCATTGCCCAAATTTCTTGGGGCTGGAATCCATGGATAGCCCTGCCATGTGCCATGTTGGCGGCAGGTTTAGTAGGTGCTTGGGTGGGTGCTTTGTCGTTCAGGTATGGCCTCAAGGGCTCTTACTTTGCATTGGTGACTTTGGCCTTTGCAGAAGTGTTCCGCATTGTGTCGCTGTCGGTGCCGTTCACCGGCGCAGGGGTAGGCTTGATGCTGCCTTTGAATGAATCGTGGACCAATATGCAATTTGGATCGCGCGCTGGTTTTGTGTGGTTGGTGTTGGGTTTGGTCACCGTGGCCTTGTGCGTGACGGCCTATTTGCGCAACTCAAGATTTGGCGCTTATTTGCAAGCCGTGCGCGACAACGAAGACGCCGCCAGGGCCGTGGGTGTCAATCCCTTCCATGTGAAGACTTGGGCCACTGTGTTGTCGGGTGCTTTGATGGGCTCGGCAGGCGCTTTCTATGTGCAAGTGTTTCAATACATCGACCCAGGCATTGGCTTTGGCTCGCACACCTCGGTTGAAGCTTTGGTGGGCGCCATTGTGGGCGGTATGGGCACTTTGTGGGGGCCCGTTTTAGGCGCTTTGGTCTTGCATGTGTTGGCAGATGTCACGCGTAATTTATTTGGTCAGATGCCGGGCATCAACATGGTGATTTATGGCGCTGTGCTCATTATGATTGTGATGTTTTTGCCGCGAGGCATTGCGGGCTTGAACGCTTACTTGCCAAAGTCATGGAGGCGTTATGACTAAGCCAAATTCGCCACAAAATACCTTGCTCCAAGTGCAGGGCGTCAGCCGATCTTTCGGTGGCTTGAAGGCCGTTCAAAACGTCAGCCTAGAAGTGCCTCAAGGTTCTTTGACCGCCTTGATTGGAC
>JACCDQ010431479.1_pt1 | contig 12752 bp, 7 predicted proteins | sample 7446031 | NCBI WGS metagenome assembly JACCDQ01 (sample SAMN15323442, study PRJNA562643) | freshwater metagenome | isolation source: river surface water | place: USA:Blue River Watershed | collected 2017-08-17
CGCCCGCCCACCCGTCGCGCCCTGCTGCGTGCCGCCGCCGCCAGCATGGTCCTCGCGGCCCTCCGCCCGATCCCGGCCGCCGAACCCGTCCCGGCCAAGGCCCCCGCGCCGCCGACGATCGACCAGCTTTTCGGGCTGCCGAACATCCGCCAGCCGCGGCTCTCGCCGGACGGCAAGCGCATCGCCTTCCTCTTCCCCCACGAAAAGAAACTCGCGCTCGGGGTCTTCGAACGCGCCACCGGCGAATCGCGTCTCGTGCTGCGCGGGGAGGACGAGAGCCTCTATGCGTTTTTCTGGAAAGGAAACGATCGCCTCGTGTTCGAGGCGGACGTCTCGGGCAACGAATCGTTCTTCATCGGCTCGACCGACCTCTCCGGGAAGAAAGTCCTGCGTCTCGCCGAGTCCCAACGGCTCCAGGAAAACCTGACCGGCACCGCCGCGGCGATCGTGTCGGAGCTGCCGGCCGATCCGGCCCGCATCGTCGTGACGGCGTTCTTCGCCGACAACGTGGAGAACGCGATCTTCCTCGGCGGCTCGGTCGTGCTCGCCCGGCTCAATGTCCAGAACCGCGCCCGCACGCCGGTGCTCGAGTTCAAGGAGAGCGACCGCCACGTCCGGCTGGTGTGCGATCTCACGGGCGCCCTCCGCGTGCGGGGCCGGCTCGAAGGCAAACAGGTCGTCTGGGAGCACCGGGCCGACGACGGCTCCACCTTCAAACCGATCGCCCGCCACGCCTACCACGGCTACCGCGAGGACTGGCAGCCGCTGGCCTTTGCCGGCGACAACACGACCTTGTGGCTGATCTCGCGCCAGGCGCACGACCGCGGCGCGCTGCACGCCTACGACACGCGCACGGGGCAACTCGGCGAACCGCTCTTCGTCCCCCGCGAGGGCGAATTGCTCGACGAGCTCATCCTGTCCCCCGACCGGCGCCGGCTGCTCGGCGTCGTCTACGAGACCGACCGGAGGCACTACCACTGGTTCGACGCGGAGCGCGGCGACCTCCACCGGAAGCTGGAAAACACCTTCGCGGGGTCCGAGGTGCGCATCACGAGCGAGTCCGACGACGGCACGGTGAAACTCATCTGGGTCGGGCACGACCGGGAACCCGGCACCTACTTCATCCTCGACGAGAAGGCGGGCTCGCTCGCGCTGTTCCGTCGTTCGCGCAACGTCGACCCCGCCCAGCTGCTGCCGCGCAAGCCGATCTCCTACCCCGCCCGCGACGGCCTCACGATCCACGGCTACCTGACGCTGCCCGCGGGCGCGGAGGGCCGGCGCGTGCCGCTGATCATCAACCCGCACGGCGGGCCCTTCGGCATCCGCGAATCGTGGGGGTTCGACAACGAAGCGCAGTTTCTCGCCTCCCGCGGTTACGCGGTGCTGCAGCCCAACTACCGCGGCTCGGGCGGCTACGGCCGGGAATTTCTCAACAAGGGCCGGCAGCAGTGGGGCCGCGCCATGCAGGACGACCTGAGCGACGCGGTGAAATGGGCCGTCGCGCAGGGCATCGCCGATCCGGCCCGCGTCGCGATCTTCGGCGCGAGCTACGGCGGCTACGCGACGCTCGCCGGCCTCACGCTGACACCGGAACTCTACCGTTGCGGCATCAACTACGTCGGCGCCTCGGATCTCGAGATCACCTTCAAAAACCGGGGCGACGACGCCTGGGTGCGCGACGACGACTTCAGCTACCAGCGCGAGTGGGTCGGGCCCACGGCGGACTATCGCGCCGCGACCTCCCCGGTGAATTTCGTGGAGCGGATCCGGGTGCCGACCCTGCATGCCTACGGCGAGAAGGATCCGCGGGTGAAGATCGACCACTGGACGCGGCTCGAGGCGCAGCTGAAAAAACTCGGGCTGCCCTACGAGACGATCTCGCAGAAAAAACAGGGCCACGGCTTCCGCGACGAGAAGGCCTCGACCGGCTTCTACGGCCGGCTGGAGCAATTTCTCGCGGCGCACCTGATGCCGGAAGGCACCGTGAAGATCGGACGCGAGCAAGTGATCGACCTGCCGGCAAAACCGTAGGCAACCAGGGCGGGGCGGTTGCGGCACGCTGCGCGCTGCCGCACCGCGAACCGGTGGTGCGGAGAAAGCCGATTCCGCGTCGTCGCCCCCCCCCCACGACGCGCGCCCGCCCCGAGCCCGTCGCCGGCTGCCGCACCACGCCCGTCCCGTCTACTGCAGGCGCTTCACCGTGATCCACGCCCCGTCGTAGCGGAGGCGCCAGTAGCCGCTGTTCGAACGGTAGATTTCGACTTCGGCCCCGACCACCTTCGGCAGCTCGTTGGATTCGGTGCCGGTCTGCTGCCAGACTTGGCCGTTCTCGAGCGGGAAATAGGTGCGCCCGCTCCAGCCGTAGAACGGGCCGACGACCTTGGCGGTGAAACGCTCGCGTTTGTCCTCGTCCTGCTTGCGCTTGAAGCTTTCCAGCGTGCGCGCGATCACGCCGGGTTCCTGCTTCTTCCTGTAATCGGCGACGGCGGTCTCGGCGGCGACGGCGGCCTTTTTCTCCGCCTGCTGCACCTTCTCCGCGGTCTGCTGCTCCACCCGCTGCACCGCGACGGCGACGGCGGCGGTGGTCTCGCCCCGTGTGTAGGCGCCGATCGCGGCATCCAGTTCGGCCAGTTGGGCCGCCGAAAGCCCGCCGAGGCCGAGGCGTTGCTTCTGCTCGGCGGAAAGCGTCTGCGAAAACGGCTTCGCCGGCTCCGCGGCGGCGGCGAACACGGACAAGAGACCGAAGGCGGCGAGGAGAAAGACGCGGCGCAGCATGCGCGCGAAGCTGCCGGGGGCGGACGGGCCGCGCCAGTGCGAAAAAAAAACGCCCGCCGCGGTGAAGCGGCGGGCGTCGAAGGAAAGCGGCGGCGGCCGGGGGCCGCTGCCACGGTCATCAGAACTTGCGGGTGACCGACAGGTAGACGAAACGGCCTTCGGAGCTGTAGAGGAAGCCCGGGTAGCCGGTCGAGTTGCCCGCGTTGCCGGAGGCGAACGGGGGATCCTTGTCGAACAGGTTGCGCACACCGAGGGAGACCTTGGTGTCGTTCAGGAACGGCGCGAAGCGGTTCTGGAAGTTGTAGGAGATCTGGAGGTCGTAGATCCAGGTCGGGCTCACGAAGAACGTGTTGCCGGTGTTGCCGTCGACGTCCCAGAAGCCGTCCGTGTAGTTGGTGGAGAGGACGGTGGTGAAGCCCTTGAAGCCCCACTCGGCCTGCACGCGGCCCTTCCAGCGGAGGTAGCCGTTGTCGGAACCGGTGCCCTCGGCCGTAGCCTGGTTCACGAGTTCGACGAACTGGCCGCCCGCGGCGCTGCGCTGCAGGTAGTGGCTGTATTGGCTCCAAGCCGTCGAGAATTCGAAGCGGCCGGCGTGATCCGTGCGGAAGACGTAGTTGGCCGAGTAGTCGAAGCCGGCGACCTTGGTCTCACCGATGTTGAAGAACACCGAGTTGACCGTGCGGATGGTGCCGTCGGTGAAGAGCACGACGCTCTCGCCGGGGAGCAGGCCGCCCGGGGCGGAGCCCGCGGCGCCACCGGGAGCGCGACCGAAGAAGCGGTTCGCGGTGTCCTGGTAGTTGTTCGTGACGGTGCCCTTGCGGTTGATCTCCCAGTAGTCGACGCCGATGGTCAGACCCTTGAGGGACGCGAACTGCGGCGACCAGACGAGGCCGGCGTTGAGATACTTGGTCTTCTCGGGCTGGAGGCGGCGGTTGCCGGCGACGGTCACGTCCTGCTCGGGCTCGTTGGTGCCGAGCAGCGGGTGCGTGATCGGGGTGAGGCCGGAGGTCGGGGAGGAGTAGAGCTCATAGAGCGAGGGCTGGCGGAAGCCCTTGGACCAGCTGGCGCGGACCGTGAGGCTCTGGTCGATGGGCTGCCAACGCACGCCGATCTTCGGGACGGTCGTGGTCTGCTTTTCCGACATGAAGTTCTCGTGGCGGACAGCGAGGGTGGAGCTCAGATCGTGGAAGCCGGGGGCGTTCTTGATGAGCGGGAGGTTGGCCTCGGTGAAGGCACCCCAGACCTTGCGGTGACCGCGGGTCGTGGCCGTCGGCGAGCTGCCGATGAGGTCGCCCGTGGCGGCGTAGGGGTCGGGGAACTGGTTCAGCTGCTCGTGGCGGGCGTCGGCACCGACGGCGAAGCCGACGGAACCGGCGGGGAGGTCGAGGAGGCTGCCGGTCGACATGACGGCGTTGAAGGCGTTGAGCTTGGATTCGTTGACGTCCTTCACCGTGATCTTGGCGGCTTCGACGATCCGGGCGTTGTTCGGGATCGAGACCTTGTAGTAGCCGAACGGATTGTAGGGCGAGGTCGTGCCGAGGTAGTCCGCGCTGCCGGGCTGGAAGAACGAGTCGGCGGCGTTGAGCAGGCGGTTGAACCGGCTCGCGGAGACGAGGGTGTTGCGCGAGGTGTCGCGGATCGACGAGTGGGTGTAGCCCGCATCGAAGTTCCACTTGCCGGCGATGTTCTCACCCTTGATGCCGGCCGTGATCAGCATCGCGTCCGTCTGGTTGCGATAGATACGGTTGCCGAACTCGGCCAGGCGGGCGCGCGTGCCGCCCGTGATGTCCTGGTTGAACGGGTTGAACGGGTTGAAGGCGCCGGCGACGGCCACGCGCGTGCGGCCGTCGGGGCCGGCGAGCGGGGTCGTGGTGCGGGCGGGGATCACGAGCTCGGTGCCGGAACCGGAGAAGTTGCCGGTGGCGGACGGGGCGAGCTGGTTCTCGGTGGCGGCGTTCTGGTAGTTGACGTCGATGTAGCCCTTGATGTTGTCCGTGCCGAAGAGCTTGCGCTCCGCGAAGGCGAACAGACCGCGGTTGTCGCGGCGGGGATACGACATCGAGAATTCGTTGAAGTTGAACGCGGACGAGCGGCCGGCCGTGTAGGTGAAGCCGGTGGCGGGCGTCGCGCCGTTGTTGCTCGTCGCGGCCGGGGAGGCGGCGTAGAACGAGGTGCCGGCGGCCGGGAGGGACGCGGCGGGCACGCCGGCGGCGAGCGCGGCGGCGCGGGTGACCTGGAGGTTCAGCGGGCTCGAGTTGGAGCTCAGGAACGGCGGAATCTCGGAATACTTGCGGTCCGAATTGAAGATCGCGTTCTTCTTCGAGTAGTTGAAGCCGACCATGGCGCTGGCCTTGTCGGTCTGCGCGCCGGTGATGATCGAGGCGGTGAACTCGCCCGAGTCCTTGTTGGTCGTGTTGCCGTAGGTGACCATCGCGGTCGTGCCGTCGATGCCACGCTTGAGCTTGATGTTGACCACGCCGGCGACGGCGTCGGCGCCGTAAATGGCGGAAGCGCCGTCCTTCAGCACTTCGATCGTGTCGACCGCGGCGAGGGGGATGGAGTTGAGGTCGACGAAGGCGGTGGTGCCGCCGTTACCCACCGGGTAGCTGGCGACGCGGCGGCCGTTGATGAGGACGAGGGTCGCCTCGGCGCCGAGACCACGGAGCGAAATCGACGACGCGGCCGGGGTGAAGCCCGTGGCGTTGTTCGAGATCGGGACCGAGCCGCCGTTGGAGACGGTGATCTTCTGGAGGAGTTCGGCCGTATTGGTCATGCCGGACTCGTCGATGACTTTGCTGTCGATGCGAACGACCGGCGAAATACCGGCGCTGAACGCCGTTTCGGTGGTCGGGATGTAGGAGCCCGTGACGACGAACTTATCGAGCTTCTGGACCGGCTGGGACGAAGCGGCGGCTTGCGCCTGCGCGTTCGAGGTCAACATGGCGCTCGCCGTGCCCAAAGCGGACAGCGAGGCCAACAACTTCCGCGTGCGGAGGTTCATGGTTTTTTTCGTTGGTTGTGTGGTTGTGGTAGTCAGCCCACGCGGCTTCCGCCGCATATGCTTGCGGTGAACCAACGACACTCCGCGACAAACTGGCAACATTTTTGAGGCCAACTGCACCGGGCTTGCGATTGAGGTTTCCGCCCGGATGAGCCCCGAAAAGGCGGTTTTCGCGGCCCCGGAGCACAAAAAAGCCCGCCGGCAGGCGCCGGCGGGCTCGAAAGGTCCGGACGAACCGGCCGATCAGAACTTATACTGGCCGCTGATATACCAGAGGCGGCCGATCGGGCTGTAGGTCGAGACGTCCGCGTTGGACTCGTTGAACGCCTGCGGCGAGAGCGAGGGCATCTTGTCGGTGAGGTTGTTCACGCCGACGCTGACTTTGAGGCCCGCGACCCACTTTTCCCAGCCGGAGGCGGAGCTCCGACGGGCAAAGGTATAGGAACCGGCGAGGTCCCAGGTCGAATACGACGCGACCGGACGACGGGTGAGCGTCGCGCTGGAGGCGAACGTCACGCCACCGGGACCGATGTCGGTGAGGGCATCGATGTAGGTGTTGCCGATCATGGCGGACCAAGGGCCGCTGCTCCAATCGAGCGTGGTATACCAGCGCATGCCGGGGACGGCGCCCTGGGCGCCGGTGCCGCCGTTGGTCACGTGGCCGGCATACTCGTAGTAGCGCTGCGAGGGGAGCGCCTGGAACTGGTAGTCGATGAAGAAGGTGCCCGTGGTGCCGGCCTTGAACTTGCCGAATTCGTTGGCCGGGAACGCGTAATTCAACGCGACGTCGAGGGCCTTCACCTTTTGGCCGGCGATGTTGATGTTCGTGTCGGTCACGAAGATGAGGCTGGCCGAGTTACCCGCCCGGAGGAAGGAACCGAGTTGGCCGGGCGCCGTCACGCGCGAGGCGGTGGTCGTGAGGGTGGTGTCGGGATTGGTCGCCCAATTCCCGATCGTGACCTGGCTGAAGTAAGGCGACGCGGTGCCGAGGGCCTCGACGCTGCGGAGGATTTCGGTCTGGCCAGCGGAGCCGACGAGCTCGTTCTGCTTCACCTGAACGTAGTCGACCGTGAGGGTGAGGCCCTTGATTTCCTTCGGGGAGTAGGAGAAGCCGATCGAACGGGTCTTGGCCGTCGAGGGCTTGAGGTTCGGGTTGGAACCGCCGCGGGACTGGGCCTGGCCGTTGATGCCGAAAACATTCGGGATGACCGCCGTGGGCGTGAAGCCCTGCGTGGTCGGCCCGAACAGGGAGAAGAGCGTGGGAGCGGTGAACGCTTCGGAATACGTGCCGCGCGCGGTGAAGGTGTTGTCGAAGGGCTGCCAGCGCAGGCCATACTTCGGCACCTTGGATTCACCGGCGTCGCTGTAATCTTCCATGCGGTAGGCAGCGCTGAGCTCCACGAGGCGGGCGCCCGGGATGTCCTGGCGTTCGCTGAGGAGCGGAATGCGCACTTCGGCAAAGCCGGCCTTGATCTCGCGGTTGCGGCCGAACGGATCGAAGAACGTCGAGCCCTGCCAGCGGCCGGCAGTCGGGCCGGAGCTGCGGGAGTTCGGGTCGGGCTGGCCGGACAGGGTCTCCTTGCGGTAGTCGTAGCCGAGCGCGGCGCCGATCGGGCCGGCGGGCAGTTCGAAGACGTTGCCGGCGATCTTGGCATCCATCTGGGTCAGGTCGCTGTCGAACACGGAGGTCGACACGCCGAAGAGGTTGGCGATCGAAGCGGCTTCCACGCCGGCCGGGCGCGCGAAGATGTCGAGCGCGGGCTGGAGCACGCTGTTGGAGGCGTTCACGGCCGCCTGGTATTGGGCGAGCGTGTTGAGACCGAGCGGCGCGCCGAAATCACGGAAGACGCGGGCATAGCGGCCGCCCACGACCTGGTTGCCGTTCTGGTCGTAGCCGCCGGCGATGGCCAGCTGCAGGTTCGGCCCGTAGATCACGTTGGCGTTGTCGCTGACGAGGCGGTTGGCGTTGTAGTTGTAGCCGACGCTCCACTTGTAGCGCTTGGCGATGTCGCCGCTCAGCTCGGCCGCCATGTGCTTCAGCGTGCCTTCGTTGTAATACTGGCGCGGACGCGGCACATAACGGAACGCGGCGAAGATGCTCGAACGCGTCGGGTTATAGGGCGAATTGACCGGGACCGTGGAGGTCGTGGGCTGCGCCGCCAGCTGGGAGAAGCTCTTGCTCTCCGAGTAGAGGCCCTCGATCGAGAGCTGCAGCGTGTCGGGGATCAGCGTGATGCCCGTGGCCAGCGACATCGACGACTTCTTCGAGTCGAAGAGCAGCGTGACGAGGGGCGAGAGGTCGAACGAATCCGCGATCTGCTGGAAGGTCGCCGCCGGATAGACGCCGGAGGCCTGCAGCGCCGCGAGGTCGGCCGCGGTGGCGGCGGGACCGGTCGGGACCGCGAGGCGGGGCGAATTGAGGTCCGAGCGCAGGAAGTTCGTCGGGAAGTTGGCGCTGGAGGGGCTGACGGCGCCCGAGATGGTCGCGGTGCGGCCGACGATCGGCGTCGAGAACGGCCGGTCGGACTGCATCAGCGGGGTCGTTTCGGACTGCGAGGCGGACACCGTGAGGCTGATGCCGGGGCGCTTGGCGCCGACGACGACGTAGCCGGATTTCTCCTCGTAGTCGCCCTTGCGGGTCGAGAAGGCGTAGCGCAGGCCCGCCTCGGCGCCGTTGAAGTCGTTGCGGAGTTTCACGTTCACGACGCCGCCGACGGCGTCGGAGCCGTAGATCGCGGACGCGCCGTCCGTGAGGACTTCGATCGACTGCACGGCGGCAATCGGGATCTGGTTGAGGTCGACGAAGCTGCGGCCGCCGCGGCCGTTGGCGCCGTTGGTCGGAAGCCGGCGGCCGTTGAGGAGGACCAGCGTATCCAGATTGCGGAGCGCGACGTTGGAGCCGCCGTAGGTGCCGGCGACGCCGACGTTCGAGTTGGTCGAGCCCAGATTGCCGTTGCCGGCAAAGATCGGCATCCGCTTCTGGAGCACTTCCAGCAGGTTGGTATCAAGGCCGGTGGCCTCGAGATCGGGGCGGCCCAAAATCGTCACCGGCACGGCGAGCGCATCGCCGGCGGTGGGGATGTTGGAACCGGTCACGACAAACTTCTCGAGCGTGATCTCGGCCGTCTTGCTGGCTTGTGCCGGGGCCGTCTGGGCCACCGCCGTCGAAAGCAGGCTGGCGCCCAAAACAGGGCAAAGCACAGCCCGCGTAATCCTCGCGGATCGGGTGTTCATAGTTCGGGTATTCGTGTTGTGGTAAGGGCCAAAACGGCGGTGAGGCCGTGATCGCTTGGCCGCCACAAAGTGACAGGATCGTCATTTATCAAGACGGAATCGGTGAACAACGGGGCCACACCGGGCCGCTCCGCCGCGCGCCGGATGCTTGCATTTGCCCCGACGGCCGCCGACTTGGAACGGGTATGAAAGAGCTCCAGGCCATCGTCGCGACCCTGACCGCCGACCGGACGGGGCCGCATGTCATGGCCACGCTGGTCAGCGTCGAAGGCTCCTCGTATCGTCGCCCGGGAGCCCGGTTGATCGTGGACCCCGATGGCCGCCGCACCGGCTCCATCAGCGGCGGCTGTCTCGAAGAGGATGTCCTCGCCCGGGCCGCCCGCGTTCGCGTCACCGGTGTGCCCGAGGCCGTCGTCTACGACACTACCTCGGAAAACGACCTTGTCTGGGGCGTCGGCCTGGGCTGCCACGGGATTGTCCGCGTGTTGCTCGAACCGCTCCCGCCCCGCCCGGCTTGGGCGACGGCGCTCGCGGGCAATTTCGCCGGGCGCCGCGCCACCGACCTCGTCGTCACGCACGATCGATCCCCGCCGACCGCCTGGGGCACAACGCTTGCGACCGATGCGTCCCACGTTCCGTCGACGGACGCGTCGGCGCCTTCCCCCGGCGTGTTTCGCGAAACGATCCCCCCGCCGACCGCGCTCTGCATCTTCGGCGCCGGGGACGACGCGCAACCCCTCGCGCGCCTCGCCGCCGAACTTGGCTGGCACGTCACGGTCGCCGACCCGCGCGCGGCCATGGCCACGGTCGCGCGCTTTCCCCACGCGCACCGCGTGATCGCCGCCCCGTGCGACACACTCGTCGCGCGCGCCGCGCCCGACGCTGCCACCGTCACCGTGGTCATGACTCACCACTACGTCCACGACCTGCCCCTGCTCCGGGATCTGGCGTCGCATCCCCTGCCCTACCTCGGCTTGCTCGGTCCGAAAAAACGCGCCGAAAAAATCCTCGCCGACCTCGCCGCCGCCGGCACGCCTCTGCCCGCCGCCGCCTCGGCCCGCCTGCATGCCCCCGTCGGCCTCGATCTGGGCGCCGACGCCCCGGAGCAGGTCGCCCTCGCCATCCTGGCGGAGATGCAGGCCGCGCTCACCGGCCGCTCCGCCCGCCCACTCCGGGAACGCACCCGTCCGATCCATGAGTGAGCCCCGCACCGCACCGTTTCGCTTCGGCGTCGTCATCCTCGCGGCCGGCGCCAGCACCCGCATGGGCGCGCCGAAGCAATTGCTCGAAATCGACGGCCGTCCCCTCGTGGCGCGCGCGGTCGACGCCGCCCTCGCCTCGCCCGCCTGGCCCGTCGTCGTCGTGCTCGGCGCGCACGCGGAAGCGATCCGCCCGGTCCTCGCCCGCCGGCCGGTGCTCGTCGCGGAGAATCCGGCTTGGGCCGAAGGCATGGCCGCTTCCATCCGCGCGGGCATCACGACGCTCCGCCAGTTCTCCCGCGGCCTCGATGCCGCCGTGATCGCCCTGTGCGATCAGCCGGCTTTTTCGGCCGCGACGATCGCGACGCTCGTGAACGCCTGGCAAACGACCGGACGCGGCATCGTCGCCGCGCGCTACGGCGGCCGCCACGGCGCGCCGGCGTTGTTCCACCGCGATCATTTCCCTGCCCTCGGCGCCTTGACCGGCGAAGAAGGCGCCCGCGCCTTGCTCAACGGCGATCCGGCCCGCGTCGCCGGGGTCGATCTCCCGGAACTCGCGCATGATCTGGACACGCCGGCCGATGTCGCGGCGCTCGTCCGTCCGGGCCGATAACCTTTTGCGGTCCGCGGCCACCGGCAACCGGCGGCGGCACCCGCTCAGAGCTGCGCTTTCAATTCCGTCGCCCGGGCCAATGCCACCGCAACGGTCGCGTCGCGCACCGTAAAGTGCCCCATCTTGCGCGCGCGGCGCGGCTCGGCCTTGCCGTAGAGGTGCAGCTTGGCCCGCGGCGCGGCCAGAATCGCGCTCCAGTTGGGTTCCCGCCGGCGGTCGCCCGCGTCCGGTCGCCCGCCGGGCTGGAACCACGCGTCGCCGAGAATATTCACCATCACGCTCGGCTCCCGCACCGCCACGCCGCCCAGCGGCAAGCCGCACACCGCGCGCACGTGCTGCTCGAACTGGCTCGTTTCGCAGCCGTCCATCGACCAGTGGCCGCTGTTGTGCGGCCGCGGCGCGAGTTCGTTCACGAGCACCTCGCCGTCGCCCGTCACGAACATCTCCACCGCGATCAGGCCCACCACCCCGAGCTTTTCCGCGATGGCCAGCGCGAGGGTTTCCGCCGCCCGGGCCGTCGCCGGCGCGATCCGCGCGGGCACGATCGAAAAATCCAAAATGTGGTGCGTGTGGATGTTTTCCGCGACGGGGAAGGCCCGCGCCTCGCCCGTCGTGCTCCGGGCCACGATCACCGACACCTCGCAGGCGAATTCCACCCAGCGCTCCACCACGCACCGCCGCCCGCGGAACGTCGCCACCGCGCGCTCGAGGTCGGCCGCATTCGCCAGCTTCATCTGGCCCTTCCCGTCGTAGCCGAAATCCGCCGTCTTCACCACGCAGGGCAGTCCCACGTCCGCCACCGCGGGGGCGATGTCGCCGTCCAGCGCCTCCGCGTAACGCGCATGGGGGATGCCCTGCGCCCGCAGCCAGGCCTTCTCCCGCTGCCGGTTCTGCGTGATGTGCAGCACCTCCGCGCGCGGATACAGCGGCACCAGCGGCGCGATCGCCGCCAGCGGCGCCGACGGGATATTCTCGAATTCATACGTCACCGCGTCGCACTCGCGCGCGAAGGCCGTCAGCGCCGCGGTATCCTCGTAGCTCGCGTTCACCTCCTTGTTCGCCACCGCGCCCGCCGGGCACGGGCCCGCCGGTTCGAAGACATGCACGCGGAACCCGAGCGACTGCGCCGCCTGCGCGAGCATGCGCCCGAGTTGTCCGCCGCCGAGGATACCGAGGGTCTGGCCGGGAAGAATCATGGGATGAGACGAACGTGGAAGCTGAGGGCCGAACCCCGCGGTCGACAAGCTCGCCGGTTTGGTCCGGGCGGATCGCGCCGCGGGCCCGCACCGGGGTTATCGCCCGCCGCCCGCCTTCGGCAGTTCCGCCGCCAGCACCTTTGCCGTCTGCGCGGCGCGGAATGTCTTCCACGCGGCCTTCACCTTTTTGTCCTGCAGCGCCACCAGCGAGGCCGCGAACAGCGCGGCGTTGATCGCCCCGGCCTTGCCGATGGCAAACGTCGCCACCGGCACCCCGCCCGGCATCTGCACGATCGAAAGCAGCGAATCCATGCCCTTCAGCGCGTGCGATTCCACCGGCACCCCCAGCACCGGCAGCGTCGTCATCGAGGCCGTCATGCCCGGCAGGTGCGCCGCACCGCCCGCCCCCGCGATGATCGCGCGCAACCCCCGCGCTTCCGCCGTCCGCGCATACTCGAACATCAGCTCCGGCGTCCGGTGCGCGCTCACCACCCGCTGCTCATACGGCACGCCCAGCGCGTCCAGCTGCGCCGCCGCATGCTGCATCGTTTCCCAGTCCGACGTGCTGCCCATGATGATTCCGACGAGAGGTTTGGCCATGCGCCGCAGCCAACCCGCCGCGCCCGCGGCCGGCAACGGCGAATCCGGCCCATGACGCGGCCGTCCCGCCCGCCGCTTTGCCATCGCCTCCGAGCCCGCGCCGCCCACGCTGCCCGCCTACTCCCGCCCCCCGC
>JACCDQ010386994.1_pt1 | contig 12749 bp, 7 predicted proteins | sample 7446031 | NCBI WGS metagenome assembly JACCDQ01 (sample SAMN15323442, study PRJNA562643) | freshwater metagenome | isolation source: river surface water | place: USA:Blue River Watershed | collected 2017-08-17
ACCGTTTTCAACAGCATTCGATGCCGTAGGCATAATGAACAGAGTCGCGGCTAAGAACAGGCTGCTGAATCTATTCGTTTTCTTTCCCCGCACTTCAATCCCCCAAATTAGTCTTTTAGCTCAGGTTGACGAGAGGGCTCAGGCCTTTGGCCTTTTCGGCTGCCCCGGCAAGGCCGATTGATTCAAGCCAGTTGCCGAGCATCAAATATCCGCTTTGGGTTAGCACTGATTCAGGGTGATACTGCACACCATAAATCGGCAGCGTCTTGTGCTGCAGACCCATGATGATGCCACCCTTTGAGGTCTCGGTTGGTGCGGTGCGCGCGGTCACAATTAGGTCGTCAGGCACGGTCGAATCAACCACAGCCAGTGAGTGATAGCGAGTCGCGGTGAATGGCTGCGGAACATCCTTGAAAACCAGTGAGCCGTCGTGCTCGACCAGCGAGGTCTTGCCGTGCAGCAGCTCGCCGGCACTGGTCACGGTTGCGCCCATTGCCTCGGCGATTGCCTGGTGACCAAGGCACACGCCAAAAACAGGCTTGCCGGTCTTGAGCGCATATTTGACCACCGGGATGCTCAGACCCGCATCAGCCGGGGTGCCCGGGCCAGGGCTGAGCAATACGGCATCGTATTTTTCTAGCAGTGCTGGCAGCTCGGCCTCACTGACGACATCGTTTCGAAGCACCTCGGTCTGGGCGCCCAGCTGCTGCAGATAGCCGTTGATCGTATAGACAAAGCTGTCGTAGTTGTCGAGAACGAGAATCTTGGTCATGATGCCACAAGCCTACTTTGAATCACCGGCCAGGTGATTTCGACCTGAAAGGCTGAATCTAACGCCGACATGTTTACAGAGGCGGCATCGGCGATCATGGTTTGCCAGCCTAGGCCTGGTTTGAATTCTTTGGTTGCGAAATTTCCGTCGTTTTTTGCGGTCAGTTTCAAAATGGGTTCGTCTGAATTACTAAGACCAAAAGCCAGTTGGATGTTTCGTGCCGAGCCGTGCCTGACAGCGTTGGTGAAACACTCTTGAACAGCGTGAGCGACAATTTCACCCAACAGCAGATCGGCATCGAGTAGGTCAGAAATTTCTTGATCAAGCTTCAGGTCGAATTCAATGAGCCCTGACCAGCTCGAGAGCAGGTCACCTAGGGCCCGACTAAAAACCGGCACATCCCGGTTTTCAGCGAAAGCTTCGGCCAAATCTTTGCGGGCTAGCTCTAACTGAGCGCGAGCCTTGAATCCCATTTCATCAGAGATCGCTTTGTCGTTTTCTCCTGCAGTCGCGGCGAGTGCTAGCGAGACCGAAGCTAGTCGACCTTGCACCGATCCATGCAGCAGCCGGGCGATTCGATTGCGCACCTCACGAAGTTGACTTTGCAAACGTTCGATGGTCAATTCAAGTGCCCTTGAAGCTTTTTCGAGGTCGATTGATCTCTCTTGAATCGAATTAGACAAGCCTTGAATCACAAAAATCAGCAGCCAAATAAGCACGGCTCCGATTGGAACAGCGATTTCGAACAAGTTCAGAATTGATTGAATTTCTTCAAGGTCTCTCGTCAACTGCCGCACTATTTCGACGCCGACCAGCACCAGCCCAACGTATTCAACCGGAACGCTGACAACGCGCAGCCAAATAGGCCACCGTTTGCTTATCGCTCGACGGCCACGATCGGTGATCCAGAGAATTGGCACGCCCACAATCAAAGCAACTGCAACTACAGCTGCGGTTAGCCAACCACCAACGGCCATTGCAAGTGAGAATGCCATCAGGCTGCCAACGGCAACCACCCACGAAATGTGAGCCGAACCCTCGACGCTGATGTGAGCAAACTGGCGCCAATTGGTCTTGCGGTTTGGCAAATCGGGCAAAAAATTCGCATTAACCGGAGCAGATAGCTCATGACTAAGGCCACGGATATCTGCCTCTGAAGCCTCACGAATGCTGGCTGCTGTCTCGAGAATTTGTGTGGGGTCAGACTTGAAATTCAATTGCTCGAGTTGCGCAGAGATCCGATCTAAAACACGCTGAACACGCTCGCTGATTTCGGTCTGAAGCTGGTTTTGATGTTTTCGCAATTCACTGTTTGCGTTGTCGACAAGCTTCTGCAGTTGCGCATTTTTCGTCTGAAGCTCGGCATAGTTTTTGATGTTCTGCAGCAGCAAAGCTAGCGCCAAATGGCCCATCAGCAACCAGGCTGCGACAACAATCGCGGATACTGAAATCACCGCCCATGACGAAAGACCGCTTCCGAGGGGAATCCATGGAATGTCGAGCATGGCGATAAGGACAATCGAATCACCGAGGCCGCCGACCAGATAAAGCAGAATTAGCCGCCATGCCGATGGCTTTGAAAACAACCTAAAGAGAATTGGCTTTGCCGACATAACCAAGACTGATGAAGCCAGGCGTGAAATAACCAGAGCGGCGAAAACATAAACGTTGTCATGGTCGGCACTAGGCAAATAGGTGATCGAGCCAAAGAACATCAAAAGCGGGGTGAGCACAAGCATCACCCACGGGTTTGCTGCTCGCGAAGCCGGCAACAACTCAACTAGCTTTGCCGCTGCTCGCTTCACTTAACCTGCACTTTTCCTTGTCGCCACAAACTAACTGCTTCAACTCTAGGATTCTTGTCGCCCCCGTGCGATAGGCCAAGTGCTTTATAGGTGCGCTGGATGATGGTCTCGACACCGCGCAGACTTGTTCCGCGAGATTCAGCGATGGCCTGATTGGTGAATCCCTTGCTCAGCAATCGCAGAGTTTCAGCCTGCGGTGCCGACACATAGAAGACATCAAGTTCTGGCAGTTTTTGAAAGCCGCGGCGGCCGGTTAGCTCGTGGGCCATGTTTGATATCGAGCGATAAACCGCAGCGCCGATGTCATTTAGGTCAACGATGGCCGACTTGACCAAATATGCGGCCCCGGATGGAACCTGCCCCTCACCGACCAAAACTGGCTGACTGTGTGCAGTGAGCACCACCAGTCCGATCCATGGGTAATCGCGCGATATCACGTGCAACAGATCGAGCCCGCTGGCACCGGCGCCCAGGTCTAGGTCGGTGACCACAACGTTAGGTTCGGCGTCGCGAACCAATCCAACTGCCTCGGCGGCGTTCTCGCAGAGTGTGACCTCAAACCCCTGTTGAATCAAGGCGTTGCCGACCAGCTGTCGAGTGAAAGATTCATCCTCGACAACCAGCACATGCAGTTTGTTCGACACTGATTCCTTGATTTGCCTAGATGGTTCCGGTGAGCTTTAGCGCGATGACAAACATTATTGCCCCGCCAATTCGATACAACCAAACGCGATTGCTCTTCATGATCGGGCGAATCTCATCGACTGGTTCACCGTGGCGACCAAGCATGCCAAGAATCGACAGCGCCAAAAGCGGCAAAGGCAGCAACATAAAGCTTTGAGCTGCGGCGTCTGGGCCACTGAATAGGTTGCCGGCAACCGAGGTGGTTATTGCGGTCACTAGCAAAATCAGGTTCAGGTTGACCAAGCCGGTAGGCAGGGCCAGCCAGATGGCACGGATGTTAGGTAGCTTGTCGGCAAACCACTGCAGTGCGGTTGGCAAAACAAACAGCAGGGCGCCGACCGCAACATAGGTGCTGAAGCCGAAAATCACGCTGGCCAGCAGGATGAAAACTCCTAGCTTGAGCAGCCAGCTGACGATCTTTTGCAACCATGAGGTTTGTGGCAGCCCGGTTTCTTGCAGAGATTCCGCGAGAGCTGGGTTGCTGCGAGCGATGATCTCTTCAATCACTACTCGCAGTGCAGCTGCCGCGGCCAGAGCTAGACCAAAGTCAACCGCGTGGTTTGCGACAACAAGGGTTGAGTGAGCTAGGGCTGGCAGAGTTGCCACTGCTGAGGTGGTAATCCATCCGACCAACAGCGCCGAGATCAGAATCTGAACGATCAGATCAAAGCTGCGGCTTGGTGCTGCCGGCTGTCGAGTTCTGAACTGCTTGGCCAACATGCCCGGTGCCAACCAGACCAAACCGATGCCAATTAGCAACGCGATTTGCTCTGATGAGTTGATGCCGGCGAGAGCAATTGAAACCGCTGCGAATGCCAGATAGCTAACCGCACCGGCAAATGCATCAAACAAGGCGATGATCGCAAGGGCGATGAACAGCTGCCAGGCCGGAGGCAAAAGTTCTCCGCCGTTTTGCGCGGCCGCCACGACTGCCAATGCGGTGCTTGCCACAACAATCACGGCATAGAACTTGCCAAGGCTCAACTGCAGATATGCACTGCTATTGATGATCTTGGCTGCCAACGGCGACACGCGACCAACGCGCTGAGCAAGTCTGGCGAGAGCGGAGCGACTGCGTCGAGCGGCACGAGAAGCAAAGGTTGCTGCAACCGACCCAGCATTTGAACTGCTGCTGGATGTCGAGCCGGAGCCCGAAGAGCCAGATCCCGAAGAGCCAGCGCCAGATGCTCCAGAGCCGGCTGCGCCTGACCCTGCTGCTGAACCTGCGGCACCGGCACCGGCCGAGGCGGCGGTTCCTGCAACGCCCGCTGCTGTGCCAGAAGCTGAACCTGCTGCGCCTGCAGAACCGGCGGCCGCGCCTGCGGCTCCTGCCGCTGCACCTGCTGCACCCGCTGCGCCTGCGGCACCAGCAACTGCTCCAACCGCTGCCGCTGCTGCGGCAGCTGCACCGGCGATTCCGGCTACGGCAAGCGATGCGCCGATTCCTGAAACAACTGCGGTCACAGCCTGAGCTGATGCCTCGGTCGCCATTGGGTCAAACTCTTTGGCCGGTGCACTGTCGTCTCCAGTGGCTCCCAAATCTGGGTTGGCCACAGGCTCACCAGGTGTCGGCACAGTTGGGGTGCTAAACAAATCGGTCAACGCGGCACCAACCGAACCGGGTTCGGTGCCTAGCAAACTGCCTAGCGGGCTGTTTGAAAGCAGGTTGCCCAAAGCGTTAGCAATTGGGTTTGATCCGGCGGTGTTGGTTGATGGGTCGTTGTTTGAGCCAGAACCGGATGAACCGCTGGTTGAACCTGAACTGCCTGAGCCCGAAGTTGATCCTCCGGTCGAGCCAGAACCTGAAGCTGGATCAGTGGTTCCAGAGCCAGTGGCTCCAGAACCCGAGGTTGAACCAGAGCCTGAAGAGCCTGATGATCCAGAGCTAGACGATCCCGAACCTGATGATCCAGAACCCGAGCCTGAGCCCGATGATCCCGAACCAGAACCTCCACCAGAAGTTCCACTGCCAGAACCTCCACCAGTTGAGCCGCCAGAGCCAGATCCTGAACCGCCGCCGGTGCCACCACCAGTGCCGCCGCCAGTTCCGCCTCCAGAAGAACCGCCGCCAGAGCCGCCGCCGGAACCGCCGCTTGACGGTGCCGGAGCAGCTGGAACAGCCACTGAAACCGAAGCCGACGTGACCAAAAGGTCGCTCGAAATTGTGGTGTTTCCTGCTGAATCGCCGAACGACGCATTGGCAGCCAGATCAAGCGTGCTGGTGCCGGTCTGGCCGGCAGCCACCGAAGAGGTCGCGGTGATTGTGCATCGAGTTGGGTTGGTCTGTGAGATGTTGGTGATCGCCGAGATACCGGTGAAAACAAAGTCAACACCCGAAGTCGATGACACAGTTGCGCAGTCAATCGGTGTTTCTGAGTTCAGCAAGAAGCTCAAAGTTGCGCTCGTGGCCGATGTGTCAACTGCGCTCAAGCTGACTTTAGGCGCAACGTTGTCAACCACTACCGCTGAGTTGAAAGCGATAGAGCCGCTTGAACCAGGAGTTGGCAATCCAAGCATCGCAGCCGTGCTCGATCCAGTTTGAACGATGGTTCCACCATTTAGCTCAAGTGACGATGATGAGGCATAGTCAAAATCACTGGTGTTATCGTCTGGCTGAATGCTGAAGCTGAAGGTCAGCTGGTTTGTGCCCGAGCCGCCGGTGTAGGTTGCGAAGTTGTCTTGACCACCAAAGTTGAATCGCAACTGAGGCACGCCGGTTACATCGACCGAGGTGCTGAAGTTCACCTTGACGTCGATAGTGTCGCCAACCTTGAACTGACCGGTGCTTGGCGCCGCCTCAACCGAAGTTACGTTCGGTGCAACTACAACCACGTTTGGTGCAGTTTGCGAAGGTGTCACATTCACGGTCAACTGATAAGAATCGTCACCAACACCAGCCAATTGCGCATCAGTTACAGCGGCTCGCCCAAAGGTGAACTTCGATGAGATTCGCGCTGGCGCCTTGACCACCGGTCTGAAGCTGGCGCCGCGAACAACGCGCGCAGGCATGGTGATACCGACCGGCACAACCACAATTTTCAGTTGATAGGTGCCCACCTGGGTGAACGCCATCTGGCCAATGCTGGCAAGGTCGGCTTGGCCGTTGGCCGCTAATGTCTGCTTGCCCAGTGACAGCCAGTCGCCGTTACCGATTCGAATGTAACCCCATGCCTCGTGAGAGTTGCGACGACCCTGGGCAACCTTGAAGTCGGCACCAACTTTGGTTCCCTGGATCACAGTGATCTCGTCGCTGAGCTCATATCGGGTGTTGCCTGGCAAGGCCGAGATGTCTCGCTCGCCCTTCTTTTCAGGTGCGGTTTGAGGAGGCTCAACAATCTTGGCTTGTGTCAAAGCAGTATCAAGCGCAGCCTTTGCAGCTGGGTCGGGTTGAGTGAAACCGGTGGTCTGCTCAGAAGGCGGGGTCAAGTTATAAGTGGTTTGGCTAACCGCGGTGTTCTGCTGGGTTGAAGAAACCGGTGCCGGCGGAGTCGCGGTGATGGTCACCGCGGTTGAACCGTTGGTCAAAGTGGTTGCCGCGTTTCCGGCGGCATCCTTGACCGAGAAGCCGGCAGCCTTGGTCACCGAAATTGTGCCCTGAACGCCGGCGGTCAATGTGTGTGCAGCCGAAATTTCACAGGCAACCGGTGAAACCTGCTTGACGACAATGGTGGTGTCATCGATGCCCGATGTGGTCAAATCTGCGGCAGTTAGAGTGCTGCAGTCGATTGACTCGTTGCCGGTCAGGTTGAAGATTGCTTTGTCGTTGACCAGGTTCGGGGTCGCGGTCAGGGTCAGGGTCGGTGCGGTTGAGTCAAAACTGATTGACTGTGACGCGAACACCTTTGAATCCCAAGACGAGTCACCTACGGTCTGGTTTCCATACTCAGCAACAATTGCGATGTTGGCAAATGCACCCAGGCCGTCTTGCCAAAAACCGTTTTTATCCATGCTGATGTCATCGGCACTCTTAAAGATGTCTGCCGATGTGTTGTTTGGCTCAGCGTTATTTCCAAAAAGATCTTTTTGCCAGTTGTTGTAGCGGCCAGACTCTGATCTACCGGTTGCAAACGCATTGTCGCTGCAACCCACTAACCAAAGACAGATCTGATCTTCGTGGGTGAACTTGGTGCCGTTCTCAGGGCCAACATTCCACTTCCAGTCGGCACCGGTGTTGCGCCCACCAAGCCACAGTGGGCTGTTGTCGCCCTTCGACTTAACCATGCTGTTCTCTGCAGCCGAGGTGATGGTCGGCAGGTATCCCGAGGCAGCGCCGTAATAACGACCGTTGATCTGACTTTCGGCATAAGACTTGTTGGTGTTTGCGAAATAACCAGCGTTGGTTTCGAGGCGATAGAAGTGACGAGTTTCATATAAGAAGTCGCTGTTTGGCTTGATGGTGAATTCGATTGTGCGGGCGGTTCGATCGGTCGAGGTAGTGCTCCACTTGACTAGTCGAATTGCCTCTTGAAGTGTCGCCGGAGGAATGTATCCGTTTGGATTCGAGACCTCAAGAATTTTGTCGCTGCCCGAAGTTGTCACTGCAGAGACAAGCTGGTGTGAGCCGGTGTATCCAGTGAAGGCCAAATTATCACCGGTTTTAAAGTTCTTGATGACCACCCTGAACCCAGGCAATGTATAAGAGTCGCCGCGATATTTGATCGTCGCGTTTGGTGCAATAGCGATTGGGTTTGACCCCGAAAGACCGTTAACCGTGCCTAGGCTCAACTCAGGCACAAAGCTGAGAGTTCTGGTGATGGTTGTTGATGCCGGGTTTGGGTTTCCGGCTAGGTCAGTTGCCACCGCTGCCGGAAGGCTAAGCGTAACTGTTCCAGACCAAGCCTCGTCGTTTCGCAAGCGCACGACAAAGCTTGAAGATCCGTCGGTTCCGGTGGTTATAGTTTTGGTCCATCCGGCAAGGCCGTTGATGCCCTGGCCGCCCGAACTAAAGCCAAGCACAAAGTCACTCGCGGTCAGGCCATAGACCGGACCATTGAAGTTCACGTTCACGTCAATGGTCGAAGCGTTAACCGCGCTGGTGCTAACGAACGGGTTGCTGGCTGCCCAACCTGGCGCAACTGTGTCTTTGTTCACTGTCACCGCAGTGACGTCGCCAACCAGTGCGTTTCCCGAACCAAAGGTGGTTGGGTTTCCGGCCATGTCTTCAACACGACCACCCAAAACCTTTAGGTTGATGGTTCCGTCTGAACATCCTGTGACATTCACAATCACCTGGCGGTTTGTGGTCTCACTGGCCGCTGGGGTGGCCACACATCCGGTTGCCGTTTGGCTAGCGAAGCCAAACGACTGGCGAGCGGCGGTTGAATAGTTGCTGGCATATAGGTGCCGCACGTCTTCGTTGAAGGTCACCGTGTATGAGACGGTGGCAGTTTTTGCATATAGAGCGGTGCCCGAAACTGCCGAATTGGCATTTAGCGCGATTCCGGCCTGGGTCAAAGTCGGCGGTGTGTAGTCGACAATCGATGTTCCTTCGACGCCGTTCGAAGTCACGTTGCCGAGTGCGTCTTGCAGATAGCCGGCGGCAATTTGCAACGTTAGCTCGCCCGAGTCAAGCGAAGTCAAAGCATTGGGGTTGGTCAATCTGACGGTGAGTTGCTTTGGGTTGCCGCTGTCAATCGTGCGCACGCTGGTTGTCCAGTCTGGTGCGGTGCGGGTGACAGTGCCGCCAACCACATAAGGCTTCACGGTTAGTTTGCTGTCGTCAGAGGTGCCGCCAACAAACGAAACCGCCTCATCAAAAGTGAAAATGAAGTCAACCGGTGAGCTCTTGGTTGATGGCGGGCTCATGCGCACCGAGGCCATTGCTGGGCCGGTGGTGTCGATGAAACCTTTGCCACTCATTGTTCCGAGTCCGGGTGCATTGGTTATAGACGTGGTGCCGGCAGCATCAACATTTAGCGTGACTTCGCCATCGATCGCCGATGCATTGGCAACAGTGACATCAAACACCGATGCACTGCTCGGTGTGCCGTTCACGTTGGTGATGGTTTTGGTCCAGGTTCCGTTGGTGCCGCTTGCGCCGGCAAGCGATAGGTTGCTCACGCCGAATCCGGTGACTTCTTCAGCGAAGGTCACCCGATAGGTGATCGACTTGACTGAGGTTTCACTGTCGGCGTTTAGGCCCTGTGGGGTGACCGAAAGAATTGTGGTGCCGCGATAGGCCAGACGGATCCATCCGTTTTCTGTGTTGCTGCCAACTGTTGAGACACGAGTGCCGTTGACAACTGGAGCCAAGTCTTCGACCGTGGTGATAGTTGTTGCCGAACTGCCTGGAGCAGGGATCGGCGCGTTGCCCCAGCGCTTGATGTATCCGCCGCCGGCGGTAAAGCTGTCTGCTGGTGGGCGAGAGAAAGATGCATCAAAGGCAGCGGTATTGGTCTTGATTGCCGTGCTCAAGAACGACGAACCACCTCCGCCACCGCCATAAACGGCGCCGCCGCCGCCGAAGTAGCCACCACCGCCACCGCCGGCCGGGCAAGATTCATAGTTCCAGTTATTCACGCGATAGTTGGGTTCGGTGCTGCGTTGCAGTGCACCGGCGTGACCACCTAGACCCGATGATCCGGCGGTTGAATAGTTGATCGAGTCACAGCCGACCCAGTTCACTGTTGGGGCCAATGCGCCCTTCACGCCACCGGCAGTGGCAGTGGCTTGGCCACCTTGTGTTCCGGCGGCAAAGAAAGCACCGCCGAGGCCGGTCAGAGTGGCCGATGCTTCGTTAGTTGCGCTACCTCCGCTGCTCCAAGATTGACTGGTGCAGTATGCATTCTGCGGGGTGCGATCTTCGTAGTAGAGCCATCCCTGCGGGTAGCAAAGGTAGTAGAGCGCAGCACCGCCACCACCCCCGGCAACCAGAACTCGGTTGCTGAGCCCGGTGCCACCGACGCGAATGTCGGTTGCTCCACCACCGCCGCCGCCGCGGCCCGGGGTGTTTGAGTTGGCGTCTCTAAGCTGAGCTGCCGATGGCATGTTGGTGAAGTAGTTATAGAGAGCGCCATCTCCACCGCCGTTGAATCCGCCCTTAACACCAACGCCGGTTCCGCCGACGTTGATCTGGATGGTTTGAGCGCTGCCGCTAAGTGGCAGAACGCCTGAAACAACCGCGCCGGCCGATGTGTTGTGAAGCGTTGAATAGCTGGTGGCCATGCCACCGCGAGCGCCGGCAGCGACAAATGAAATGTTGCGAACACCGGCAGGAACACTAAAGGTCTGGGCCGCACCAGTGTAGACATATGTGCGCTCACAGTTGACGCCAACGAAAGTCCAGCCTGATGGGCAAGGGTCGGCGAGCGCTGGGTCGGCGTCGAGCACGGCCACGCCCGATCCGATGATTAGAGCCAATGCCAGAGAGGCAGCGCCGAATCTTGATCGCAAGTTGGCAATGAATCGGCTCTTAAATTGGTTCACCATGCTTGTGAGTCTAGGTTTTTAGCGGTTGTTGACCTATGACTAACGTTTCACCACAGTGGGGTTAACCGAACACATACCGAACACCGTCAGAATGGCGTCGGAAAGCACACCAGACGGTCAAAATGCCCAATCTCGGCACTAGAATTTCAGCTATGTCTGAATCAACCAACGAAAAGCAGAAAAACCAGCAAGAAGAGCCAAACCCGGTTTGGTTCAAGCCAGTGATGTTCGGCTTCATGTTGCTTGGTTTGATCTGGATCATCACCTACTACGTGACCAGCGCACAGTACCCGCTTGGCACCGGCACCCCATGGAACCTTGAGAACTGGAACATCCTGATCGGATTCGGTATCTCGATGGTCGGTTTCATGATGTCAACCCGCTGGAAGTAATCGCTTCTTAAGTTTGAAAACCCCCGCTCTCGCAAGAGGTCGGGGGTTTTGCTTTTTAAAGCTCGCGCTGGCGCTGTCGCTTGCGGTGCGCCGACAAGAATGATGCAGCAACTGCGCCACCAATCAGCAGACCACCGATGTGGCCCTGCCAGCTGATGCCCGGCGACATAAACGTGAAAATCAGGTTGATTCCGATCACCACGATGATGCCCTGGCTGTTCACGCCAATCGCGCGCATAAATACGAAGTATGCCGCCATCAGACCAAACACACCGCCCGATGCACCCACGGTGACATCGTTTGGTTGCCCGAGGAACAGCACGAACACCGAGCCGCCCAAAATCGAGGCCAGATAAATAGTCAAGAAGCGCGCTTTGCCCAGCATCGGTTCAAGCACCGAACCCAGCACCCAAAGTGAATACATGTTCATCAACAGGTGCAAAATGTTGCTTGGGTCGTGAGCAAACCCAGATGTCAGCATGCGCCAAGGCTCGCTCGGCCAATAAACCGGAGCAAACCACATAGCCTGGGTCACACCCAAACCGGGCAGCTGCTGCCCGAGCCAAATAACCACGTTAAGTGCAATCAGCCCCAGGGTTAGCTGAGGCTGATTGCGAAAACGAGATGCCATTTTGAAATTCGATCTCTGAGTCAGTGGCTTTAGGCGACTGGCTCGATGGTGATTGATTCGATGATTACGTCGTCGAATGGCTTGTCGCGGCCGTCGGTTGGCACGTTCTCAATCTGGTGAACGACCTTCTTTGAGACCTCATCGGCGACCTCGCCAAAAACGGTGTGCTTGCCGAACAACCAGGTGGTTGGTGCAACGGTGATAAAGAACTGTGAGCCGTTGGTGCCTGGTCCGGCGTTAGCCATGGCCAACTTGTAAGGCTCGTTGAAGTTCAGCTCTGGGTGAATTTCGTCACCGAACTGATATCCCGGGCCACCCATGCCGGTGCCGGTTGGGTCGCCACCCTGCAGCATGAATTGCTGAATAATGCGGTGGAAAATTACACCGTTATACATCGGGGTGTTGGTCTTGGTTGCGCCGGTGCGAGGGTCTTTCCACTCGATGGTGCCGGTGGCTAGGCCAACAAAGTTTTCAACGGTCTTTGGCGCGTGGTTGCCAAAAAGGTTGATCTTGATTGCGCCGTGGTTGGTGTGAAGTGTTGCGACTGCAGTGGTCGCTGCGTTTGAAGTTGTCATGCCGTCTATTCTCGCACGCGAGCGAATAGTGTTGACGAGTGAATTCAAAACCAAAACTGCACCGAGCCTGGATAGTGGCCGCAGTCACATTCCTTGTGCTGATTGCAGCGGCGGCGTTTAGATCAACGACATCCGTGTTGTTTGAACCACTCGAGCACCAATTCGGTTGGACCCGCACCCAAACCTCGCTGGCCATGACAGTCAACCTGATTTTCTATGGCCTAACCGCGCCATTCGCAGCCGTGTTTATGGAGCGCTTCACCGTGCGCAAAGTGGTCACCACCGCCCTCGCACTGGTTGCCCTCGGCACCGGCCTCACCGTGTTCATGACCGACGCGTGGCAGCTCACGGTTTTGTGGGGCGTGCTGGTCGGCCTCGGCACCGGCGCCCTCGCGCTGGTCTTCGGCGCGATCATCGCCAACCGCTGGTTCGAAACCCGCCGCGGCCTAGTCACCGGCATCT
>JACCDQ010451080.1_pt1 | contig 12749 bp, 9 predicted proteins | sample 7446031 | NCBI WGS metagenome assembly JACCDQ01 (sample SAMN15323442, study PRJNA562643) | freshwater metagenome | isolation source: river surface water | place: USA:Blue River Watershed | collected 2017-08-17
CGTAGCGCCGCATGTGTACCTTGAGTCAACTCACATTAAAACGCTGGATTTCATCTCCTTGGAACAACTCCAGACGTGTGTCATCGCGAAGTGAAATACCGAGCACAAGTGATTTTCTTGGCAGTCAATCTCATCACGCAGAAAGACTTAGCCACTTTTTCCGATAAGTTATTGCGATGCCAGCGTTTAGGTGGAATCCCTAGAGACGCTTTGTGTGCCAGCACACAAAGAAATTCAGATCGAATACATATTCAGGATGCTTGAAAAGAAAACGCACAAAGCTGGTGCGTTCAATGTGTGTTTACGCACATTGAAAACCTACATCGCTTCGTGGTCTTGCGATGTGGAGCCGAATTCCGAATTCAAGAATCAAGAAAATCTACTGCTTGTTACTCATTGTTAGTAGGCTCTTAATGAATGCACGAATCAATGGCCTGCTAGCGGAATTGCCTGAGGCCGAATTTGAATTTTTCGCTCCCCACCTGAAACTGGTCTCTCTTACCAAGGGCCAGACGCTGTTCAGCCAAGGGGATAAACCCAGCCACGTTTATTACCCAGTTGGCGCCATCGTTTCCCTAATGATCGACAACCAGGCGGGTGACTCGACCGAGTCGTTCATGCTAGGCAAGTCATGCATGGTGGGCGCCGCAACGCTTGGAGAGCCTAGCTTTTATCGGGCCCAGGTTCGTCACTCCGGTTTGGCCTACCAGTTGCCGGTATCAGTGCTGCTGCAAGCCCGTGAGCACTGTCCGGCCTATTTCCGTAATGCAATGAACGCCGTCAACCGTATGGTGATGCAACTGACCCAGGCGGTTTTTTGCAGTAAGCGACATGGCTTAGAACAGCAACTCATTCGCTGGTTGCTTGTTAACCTGGACCGAGGGGTGAGCAACACTATCGAGGTCACGCATCAAGAAATCTCCGAATTGCTGGGATTCCGACGTGAAGCCATAACGTTGAATCTTAAGAAAATGACGGAGAGGAATGAGGTTTGCGTCCATCGTGGTGTGCTCGAAGTGCTCGATCGCCAATCGCTGGAAGCTAGGTCTTGTGATTGCTATTGGACAGCCATGCAACGGCAACGCCCCTTAGAGCACCAAATGGCCTTGCCTGCTTTAGTTCCTGGAATTCAGATGATTGAAAGAAAACTCATTGGAGTTACTCATGATCTCATATTGGATGGCAGCAATGGGTCGGGTGGCGACGGTCAATGTCGAGCGACTCAGTCCGGCCAGATGCCGACGTACATCGAGCCTTCACGTTAGCAGTCATTCAAAGCTCATTTTTCCAATATGCGGTCACTAGAGCAGACAGATTCCCAAGAAAGAATTGATCCGGCGTGTGAAATATATGACATCAGTAAGAAAACGGATGAAAGTGGAGCGGCTAGACATGAACGGTTCGTTTCCACCTCACAAACGCATTTCGAAAGCTGCAGGCAACCAACCGCGTGACTTTGGCATCGCGGGTCAACTTGTTACTTGAGGGAAAAGAACACACCAGTACGCTCAATTAACCCGAGTCATTGGTCGTAACGTCCGACTGGGCATCACTCCCGCATTTTTGAAACCCTTTGATTTCTTGTGAACAGTGTCCGTACTTTTTCACGAACGTACACCTGTGCGCTGTCATCGTCAGTGCTGCTGTGCCACAGTAAGTTGACTGAATATTTCAGCGCATTGATGGGCAACTCCCAGATTTTTAAATTGTGAACACGCGTGATGTTTTTCGCATACATGGCAGGCACGATGGCCAACAGATCCGTGTTCAATGTCAATTCTGGTATGGCTCCAAAGTGCCTTGCACGTAGCATTATTTGATCGGTTAGATGGTGCGCACGGAGAATTTTTTCAACACCCCCATGAAACGTTGCAGTCGGGGCGGCGACGACCAATTTTGCATTTTGTAGTTGTTCAATTCGCAATTTGCTCTGATTTGACGAGACTCCAGGGCCTGGATGCCAATGAGCAGCAGTCACGGCCACATACTTTTCTTCAAATAGTCGTTCCATGTGAATGTTGCGGTGGTTGCTCTGCAAAATTCCAATTGAAAAATCTATTTCACGAGCAATCAAAGCACTGGGCACTTCATCGGCACCAACAGCGACATTGGATATGCGCGCCAGTGGAGCCTCCTGTCTGAGCACAGTCGCCAATGGAGGCAAGAACATCATTTCGCCCAAGTCAGAAAGCGAAACACGCCAGTGGCTTTCATTGTTTGCGGGATCAAAAATTTGCTCGCTTCCGAGGGTTGACTCTAGTTGTGCCAATTGGGCTTGTATGAGCGGCGCAATACGTTCACACAGCTTGGTCGGCGCGAGCCCCTTAGGGGTCCTGACAAAGAGATCGTCATCAAGCGCATGTCGAAGTTTAGCCAAAGCATGGCTGGTCGCAGGTTGAGACAGCGCCATGACCTGGCCTGCAGCAGTCACAGACCCTGTTCTATGCAGCGCAACCAAGACGCGCAACAGATTAAGGTCAAGTTGTCTGAAGTTCATTTGAAAAAAGCATAAGGGTTATCCCTCTATATTCAATTTTTGAATGCGCTCGATTCTAAACAAGGATTTGCCTTGAGCTGTCAATAAATCTAAATTCGCTTCCGCACACATCATTTGCGGAGATCGTTTTGGAAGTTTCCTTCAGTCATGAAATAGAGAGCCTCAAGCTTGGAGATGGTCAAACCTTCCATGGCGAAGGAATTTTGGCGGTCACTAAAGCCTTGCTGCAGTCAGGCGTGACCTATGTCGGTGGTTACCAGGGTTCACCCATTTCTCACTTGCTGGATGTCATGGTCCAAGCCAGGCCTTATCTGGATGAGCTGGGAGTACATGTGGAGGCCTGCACCAATGAGTCCTCTGCCGCAGCCATGTTGGCTGCATCCATCATGTATCCCGTGCGCGGTGCAGTCACTTGGAAGTCAGTCGTTGGAACGAACGTAGCCTCTGATGCACTTTCCAACTTAGCCTCTCCAGGCGTGATGGGAGGGGCAGTGATTGTGGTGGGCGAGGACTACGGCGAGGGCGCAAGTGTTATTCAGGAAAGGACCCATGCTTTCGCACTCAAATCGGCGCTTTGGTTGCTGGACCCCCGCCCCAATCTGACCAGCATCGTCAACTTGGTAGAAAAAGCATTTGAATTGTCGGAGGTTTCGAATACACCAGTGATGATTGAGTTGCGCATTCGAACATGTCATGTACAAGGCAGTTTCGAGACCAAGAACAACCGTGCACCTGACATCTCAAGCGTTCATTTGGCACAAAATCCTCCGGAATTTAGCTACGACCGTTTGTCACATCCCCCTTCGACTTTCGCACATGAGAAGCTTAAATACGAAGCTCGAATGCCTGCGGCTCGGCGTTTCATCATCGAAGAAGGGCTCAATGAGCAATGGCAAGGTGATGTGCCAGGTCTGGGGCTCCTTGTACAAGGGGGGCTGTACAACACCTTGATACGAGCCTTGGAAGAGCTTGGCTTGGTGGGTGAGAAAGGTGACTCACGCATTCCTTTGCTGGTGCTTAACGTTGTTTACCCATTGGTACCTGATCAAATTCAGAAATTTTGTGAAGGCAAAAAAGGGGTATTGGTTCTTGAAGAAGGTCAGCCAGAATTCATTGAGCAAGAGGTTGCAAACCATCTACAAAGATCAGGAATCCAAATCGCGCTTCATGGAAAAGACGTATTGCCAATGGGTGGCGAATACAACGCTGAAGTCCTGGTGCGTGGATTGACAAAATTCATTGAGAAACATGCTGCCCATCTGTTAGCAACTAACCCGCAGAGTTATTTGCCGCTTGTGGATTCCACCCGTTCGCTGGCGGCAGAGATTTTGACGGAGCCTGTGCCCGCACGCCCGCCCAATTTCTGTACAGGATGCCCTGAACGACCTGTTTTTGCAGCACTCAAATTGGTCGAAAAAGACATTGGAAAATTGCACATCTCTGCGGACATCGGGTGTCATTCATTCGCAACATTTGCACCATTTTCATTTGGGCACTCAATCTTGGGCTATGGCATGAGCATGGCCTCCAGTGCGGCCGTCAAAAATTTCTCGGCTCGCAGGCCTTTGGCCATCATGGGAGATGGTGGCTTTTGGCACAACGGTTTGCTGTCGGGCGTTTCGTCGGCCTTGCTTAATCAAGGTGACGGCGTTCTGGTCATCATGAAAAATGGCTACACCTCAGCAACCGGAACGCAAGAAACAGTCTCATCGCCTGGCTCTGAAAGCAAGCGTGTTGCGGAAGGAAGCAGTGCGACAAGTGATGAAATGACAATTGAGCGGACGCTGGAAGGAATGGGTGTGAAGTGGCTGAGAACGGTACATAACTACCGTGTGGCCAATGTCCGTGACACTTTGCGCGAGGCGCTGACTTCTCCGTTCAAAGGTTTGAAGGTTATTGTGGCAGAGGGGGAATGCCAGCTGGAAAGACAGCGCAGGTTGAAACCGTTGCGGGCATTGCGCCTGAAGCAGGGTTTGCGCACAGTGCGCACGCGCTACGGGGTCGATGAGGATACTTGTACGGGCGATCATTCCTGTATCCGCTTGTCGGGCTGCCCAACTTTGACGATCAAGGATTCCAGTGATCCGTTGAAATCCGCACCTGTGGCACACGTCACGAACGGATGTGTCGGCTGTGGTCTTTGCGGTGAGGTCGCAGATGCAGCAGTCCTTTGTCCGTCGTTTCACAAAATTGAAATTGTGAGCAACCCCAGCTGGTGGGATCGGCTCAGTGCCCGCTTCAATTTATGGGCCATTCGCCAGTTGCAAGGTCAAGCATGAACAACAATCAAATTCAAAGTGTATTGATCGCGGCCTTGGGCGGCGAGGGCGGTGGGGTCTTGGCCGATTGGCTGGTGACCTGCGCCAGAAATTCAGGTCGTTTGGTGCAAGCGACATCTGTTCCAGGCGTGGCACAGAGAACAGGCGCGACAAGCTATTACCTTGAATGGAGCAGGGAACTTGTTCAGCCAGGTGAGGTGGGACCGACATTCGCACTCTCGCCTGTGCCCGCGCGTGTCGATGTGGTGATTGCCAGCGAAAGCCTGGAGGCCGCGCGGATGATGGAGCGTGGCTTTGTCACGCCAGATAGAACTTGTCTCATCGCTTCAACCAGCCGTGTGTACACCACGGTTGAAAAAATGCACATGGAAGATGGTCGATTTGATGATGCGCGCATACAAACGCTGGCCAAAACATTGGCCCATCAAGCAGTATTGATGGACATGGATGCCTTGACGCAGCAGCATAAAACAGTTGTATCAGCGGTCATGTTCGGAGCGCTAAGTGGTGCTGGAGCGTTGCCTTGGCCAGTCGAGATATGCGAGGCTGTAATTCAGGCTTCAGGCAAAGGAGTTCAGGCAAGTTTGGCGGGGTTCCATGCCGCAAGAACCTTGGCCCAGTCTGTGATTGCAGGAAATGAAGTTCCAGTTGTTCAGAACCAGTCAGCCGGTGCGGCACAGTTACAGGAAATTGCCCGGTTGGGCGCAGAGCGGTGCATGGATTACCAGGACGAACGATATGCGGATCAATACCGCAAACGTTTGATGCAAGCTATACCTGAGACGATCACAGATGAAAAAATGGCCAAAGCCTGGTCGGAAGCGGCCCGCCATTTGGCCTTATGGATGTGTTACGAGGATGTGATCCGAGTTGCTGATTTGAAAACACGGCCGTCAAGATTCGACCGAGTCCGCAACGAAGCGCAAGCGGGTGAGCGAGATTTGGTTTATGTGACGGAACACTTCAAACCGGGCGTTGATGAAGTGGCCTCTGTGCTCCCGTCAACCCTTGGAAGACGCCTGTTGGCTTGGGCTGTAAAACATCAAAAAGAAAAATGGCACGTAGGTTTACACATTCGATCAACCAGTCTGTGGGGCTATTTGATGCTCCGTTCCATGGCTCGGATGCGCTCTATACGTCGAAGCAGTCTTAGATTCCAGCAAGAACATAAGGCCATGGACGCTTGGTGGTCTGCAATGCAGAAACTGACACCTAAGTCTGCAAGCATGGGACTGGCACTAGCAGGTTTACCGCAGGTACTCAAAGGCTATGGTGAAACCCAAAAAAGAGGCCACGAAAACTACGAACGGATTTGGAATGAGTTTGTCGAACCCGTTCTCAATTTTTCTCTAGATCTCGATTTGGCCGCAGAGAGTCTGAACAAGGCACTGAAAGCAGCGCTGGCTGACCCCGAAGGTCATTTGAACAAGACCATTAAGGCTCACCCAATCAAATGGTTTGAAAAAATTCCCACCTGAAGTAACCCTCGTCAATAAGGAGACAACGATGATTTCTACAAAACACATCATTCGCAGCACAGCAGCTGCCTGTGCATTGGCCATGCTCGGAATTGGCGCTCAAGCCCAGGACAAGCCTGTCGAGTTGAAGTTTGCTCACTGGTTACCCGGTAGTCACCCACTGGCCAAGCTGGGTTTTGAGCCTTGGGCAAAGTCAGTTGAAGCTGCCTCGAACGGCACAATCAAAGTAATGCTGTTTCCAGCGCAACAATTGGGTAAAGCCGCAGACCACTACGACATGGCGCGCGACGGCATTGCCGATATGAGCTGGGTCAGCCCAGGGTACCAAGCCGGTCGGTTCCCGATTTTTGCAGCGGCAGAGTTGCCATTCCAGGTCAGCAAACCCGGACCAGGCTCGGCGGCAGTTGACAAGTGGTATCGCAATTACTCAGCAGCGGAAATGAAGGACGTGCGAGTTTGCTTTGCGCACGTGCATATTGGTACGCTGCACAGCAAAAAACCTATCAGTGAACCAGGCCAGATCAAGGGCATGAAGATTCGACCTGCTAATGGTACGGTGGCTCAGACCATGACCCTTTTGGGCGCAACCAATGTCCAAGTCTCTGCACCCGAGTCACGCGATGCTTTGGAAAAAGGCGTTGCAGATGCGATCACCTTCCCATGGAATTCCTTGATTTCCTTCAACATCGACAAGGCCGTCAAAAACCACACAGACATGCGTTTGTACGCAGCCGCCTTCACATGGGTCATGAATCCCGCTTGGTACAACAAGCTCGGTAGCGCTCAAAAGAAGGTAATCGACGACCATTGCAACAACGATTGGGCAGGCAAAGTTGGCGCTGCCTGGGGTGATGACGAAGACTCTGGCCAAGGCAAACTGGAAAAGCAAGGGCACAACATCGTCAAACTAACTACGCCTCAATTGGACGCTTGGAAGAAAGCGGTTGAGCCCGTTAACACTCAGTGGGTGGAGAGCGTTGCCAAGACGGGCGTGAACGGACAGCAAGTTCTGAACAGCTTGCGTCAGGAACTCAAAAGCCGTGGTGCAGGTCAATAAATGAAGCGCCTACTATCCACAACGGAGACGGCGGCAGCCATCTTCTTGCTGGCCATTGCCCTCTTGACTGCGGGCAATGTGCTCATGCGAGACGTGTTGAGCATTCAGATTCCCGATTGGTTTGACGGCTCAAAATTGATGCAAGGCATTGCACTGTTTTGGGGATTCGCCATTGCCACTTATTACGGCAGCCATATTTGTGTGGACATCCTCTGGGAGCATCTGCGCCCAGAAGGACGCAGATGGTTGGATTTGATCGGTACTCTGGTGACCTTTGTTTTCCTGGCTGTCATGGCCTGGATGGTCTGGGTAAAAGTGCTGAGCACGGGCACACAGACGACAAGTGATCTCCAGTTGCCTATACGTTACTTTTATGCGATAGCCGCATGCGGCGTGTGTGCCTCGGTACTTTTGGCACTGGTGCGCCTAGTTCGTTTGTTCAATCGATCACCAATCGAAGATCCAGATGGGGAAGTCCAACATGGATCGTGATTTGGTTGCCCTTTTGGGCTTTGTCTTGATGTTTGCTCTGATGGCAGTGCGGGTTCCTATTGGCGTGGCCATGGGCATTGCTGGTGTCGGAGGCTTTGCCTTGCTATCGGGTTTAACGCCCGCCTTGAATTTGCTGGCAAATGTGCCTTTGTCTGTAGTTACTGACTACAACCTGAGCGTTATCCCGATGTTCGTTCTGATGGGGGCCTTTGCCTCACATGCAGGAATGAGTCGGGAGTTATTCTCAGCGGGGCGCGCTTGGTTGGGGCATCGTAAGGGTGGACTGGCGTTGGCATCGATTGCCGCATGTGCTGGATTTGCAGCGATCAACGGGTCATCCGTTGCCACAGCAGCCACGATGACGCAAGTTGCTTTGCCGGAGATGCGACGCGCAGGCTATGACCGCGGATTATCGGCAGGCTTGATTGCTGCAGGTGGCACATTGGGCATCATGATCCCGCCATCGGTTATTTTTGTGCTTTACGGCATCATGACCGAGACGGACATCTCCAAACTCTTCGCGGCAGGAGTAGTCCCAGGCTTGTTGGCGGTGGTTTTTTATTCCGCGGTGATAGCGATCATGGCGCGCGTCTGGCCTGCAATGCTTCCACAAGGTGAACGACATACCTGGGCTGACCGATTCACTTCTTTGCGTGAACTTTGGTCAGTCTTGCTCCTGTTCATGTTTGTATTGGGGGGCATGTATGGCGGCTTGTTCACTGTGGAAGAGGCCGCAGGCGTTGGATCAATAGGCACATTGGCGTTGGGCATGTTGCGAGGACACTTGCGTTGGCCACAAATTAAGAAGGCCTTGGTTGATTCTTTGCGGGTGTCATCAGCCATCATGATGATTGTGGTGGGAGCGTTTTTGTTTGGATATTTTCTGACGATTACGCAGTTCACCCAGAAGTCTGTGGATTGGTTAGTTCATCTCCCGATTGGCCCTTATGGTGTCCTGGCACTTGTCATGGTCGGCTACCTTATTCTGGGTGCCGTGATGGATGAGTTAGCCATGATTTTGTTGACCGTGCCAATTGTTTTCCCGGTCATGACACAACTTGGGTTTGATCCTGTTTGGTTTGGCGTCATCGTGGTGATGGCAGTGACCTTTGGCATGATTTGCCCACCAGTAGGGATGAACGTGTTTGTCATCAGCTCTATTGCGCGAGATATACCGCTGAGTGCCATTTACAAGGGGACGATGCCCTTCATCTTCGCAGATGTTATTCGTCTGGTGGTGTTGTGCGCATTCCCTGCATTGTCATTGTGGCTACCAAGTTTAATTGCTTGAAATGGGAACAGGTGAGGTCGGTGGTGTGCACCGATCTTGTCTTTCCTGTATTCGTATTACTCGCTTGAATATGAAAACATTTATTGAACAACTTCTTGCCGCTGATGACATTGGCTTGGTTTCTACTGACCTGGATATTCCCGAGCGGTATTTCAGTGACTGGATGACCTCGGCACCTCGTGATAGCGCGCTGGCCTTGGTTCGCCCGAGGACAACGCAAGAGGTCAGCGCTTTGTTGCGTATGTGCCATGAATCCAAAGTTCCGGTTGTACCCCAAGGTGGATTAACGGGATTGGCCGGTGGCGCTCAACCCGTAGCGAAGTGCGTTCTTTTGTCACTCGAATTGATGAAGAATGTTGAAGAGGTGGATCAGGCTGCTTGCACAGTCGTCACCCAGGCTGGGGCAACCCTCTCTCAGATTCAAGATGCAGCACGTGATCACGAGTTGTTTTTCCCCTTGGACTTGGGCGCTCGTGGCTCGTGCACCGTCGGAGGAAACTTATCAACCAATGCAGGTGGTAACAGGGTACTGCGCTATGGCATGGCGCGTGATCTGGTGTTGGGACTTGAAGTTGTGCTGGCTGACGGAACAGTCTTGTCCAACTTGAACAAGATGCTTAAAAACAATACGGGCTACGATTTAAAGCAACTTTTCGTTGGTAGCGAAGGGACTCTGGGCGTTATTACCCGTGCTGTACTGAAACTGTCACCACAGCCACGAAGCACCTGTACTGCGCTCTGCTCATTGAATGACTACGATGCAGTTTTGAAATTGCTCAAGCATGTTCGAACCCATTTAGGGCCAAATTTGTCGGCATTCGAGATGATGTGGCCTGACTTCTATGAACGGATGACTGGTGGCTTGGCCCATTTGACAACCCCATTACCCTACGGGAGTGGGGCCTATGTACTGATTGAGTCTCAAGGCACTGACCCCGTCAGAGATCAGAGTCATTTTGAGCAAACGTTATCCCAAGCGCTGGAAGAAGAAATTGTTCAGGATGTGGTCATTGCGCAATCTGATACCGAGGTCAAAAAACTTTGGGCTGTCCGAGATTCATCGGGCGAATTTCGGGTAGTTTTTTGGCCTCACGTCGGATTCGATGTCAGTGTGACAACCGGACAATTGGGCAGCTTTGTTGAAGACTTGAAACTCAGATTGAAAAAGAAATGGCCTGACACCACCACTGTATTTTTTGGCCACGTTGGGGATTCAAATATTCACATCGGGGTTAAGGTCTGTCCAGGAGAGCAGCCCGAAGCAGAAATCGAAGACCTTGTTTATCAGGCTGTGGGCGCGTGGCACGGCTCTGTGTCTGCTGAGCACGGCATTGGAACACTCAAGCGCGAATATTTGCACCACTCGCGCAGCCCGCAAGAGTTGCAATTGATGAAGACGTTAAAGACCACAATGGACCCGCATCTCATTTTGAACCCCGGGAAAGTTTTCACTCTTTCTTGATTGTTTTATTGAAATTCCAGGAGACTTCTTATGCATCCAATTTTCAGCCAATTTGCTTGCCGTGTTCTGTCAATGACTGGATTGGCATTGTTGACCGCGTGCTCCAGCATGAATACGCCTTTCTCACAAACACCCTTGGCCTGTGACATGAAAGGCATTGGTCAACTTAATTTGGATGCACAAACTCAAGTGATCGCGGTGCAAAGCTTTAAGGCTGGCGATGAAGTTCGTTTGATTAATTCGCCTGCACCACATGTCAAAACGGCAGTGGATGTGTGCATGGTCAAGTTGCTGGTCGGGCCGGGTAATCCCGGTCCTGCAAATGCACCCTCAACATCACCTGGAATTGGCATCGAGGTGTGGTTGCCTGCAAGCGAGCAATGGAATCAAACAATCCGCTCCTTTGGCAGTGGCGGGTGGGCTGGTGGCTATTACGCCGACACCACCCGCATTGGGCAGAGTGGTGGTGGTAATGAAATGTTTTTGGGTGCTGTACAAAAAGGTTACGCCGTCAGCGGAACGGATCACGGGCACGGGGGCAGCGTATCTGGACGTAACGCATCATTTGGAATGAACCCTGATGGTTCGATCAATACCGTGCTCTGGCGTGATTTTGCTGAGCGCAGTCTGTTGGAGCAAGCCCTCAAAACCAAAGCTGTGGTGAAAGCCTATTACGGAAAGGCACATACCAAAGCTTACTTCGATGGTTTTTCGACTGGCGGTCGTCAAGGTTACAAATTGGCGCAAAAGTACCCTGAACAATACGACGGCATCCTGGCTGGTGCTCCGGCGTTCAACTGGACACGTTTTATCACGGCCGAGTTGTATCCTCAGGTTGTGATGCAACAGGATGTTGGACGCACTATTCCCAACGTCAAATTGAATGCGGTCAATGCTCGTGCTTTACGCTCTTGCGGTGGTGAACAGGGTCAATGGGGGTTCTTGCTAGACCCTTTGGCCTGCACTTACAACCCCGCCGCCGATGCAGATGCGTTATGCAAAGGTGAACCAGGAGAAGCTGGTGTGCAAGGCGTCAGTACACAACCAACTTGTCTGAATCAAAAAGAGGCTGTAGCCATCAAAAAAATTTGGTTTGGCATTACACGTGATGGCAGTGCACCAGACCCAGTTCACGACAATGGCCGTACCGGTCAATTGGCCTCCACCAAAGGACAGTTGTGGTGGGGCCTCACGCGAGGTACTGATTTGACGGCTCTGTCAGGTGAGCAAGCGCCTTTTCCAATCAGCTCCCAAGTGGTTGCGCTGTCCATGCAAAACCCACGCATTGCGCAAAAAGGCATGTTTATCAACGCAACCGGAAATGCGGATGATGGCTGGAAATCGCTGAAATATGCCGATCTGGCCACAGCCTTTGAACGGGGGTTGACCATGCAGGCGCAGTTGTCGGACATTAATACCGACTCCACAGATCTTTCTGCGTTGCGTGATCGTGGTGCCAAGGTGCTTTCGTACCACGGCCTGTCTGACCAACTAATCATGCCGCAGGGCTCAATCAATTACTTTGAGCGTTTAACTCAGCGTATGGGTGGGGTGGACAAGGTGCATGCTTTTAATCGTCTGTTTTTCATTCCAGGCTTTGGCCATACGGGATCATTCAATCAGACTGGATCGATTGGCCCGAATGGAATCGTGACGCCCTTCAGTGCAGTTCCACTGCCACAACCTGCTACAGGTCGTGATGAGATGTTTAACGCTTTGCGTACCTGGGTTGAAAAAGGAGTTGCTCCTGAGCGCATCGATCTAACAGCAGCCTCTGGCAACCTAAGTCTGCCTATTTGCTCTCATCCCAAGAAACCTATGTTGACTGGGGCTAACCCGAACGCTGCGGCCAGTTACACCTGTAGATAAATTTAATTGCTACGACTTGATGGCCTGTACATCATCTCGATGTTGCAGGCCGAAATTGATTCGTAAAGGAAATAAGTTAATGACGTAACGTCACTCTTTTTTCCCACGTGAACGTAAATCAAAAATTTTCAAGGGACTGCTTTAGGGCTGTCCTGTATTCACGAATGGCCGCTTTGCGTAATTGCCAATGACGGCAATGGGTCGGATTGAGTCGCTCATCGGGAACTACTTTCTATTTATGAGCAGAGTAAGCTGCGTGACTTTCAGCCGCGTCTGCGTGCTTCAATGTGGCCTGATAAAGCTCTGCTCTGCTTCGTCTGTGAA
>JACCDQ011951064.1_pt1 | contig 12749 bp, 11 predicted proteins | sample 7446031 | NCBI WGS metagenome assembly JACCDQ01 (sample SAMN15323442, study PRJNA562643) | freshwater metagenome | isolation source: river surface water | place: USA:Blue River Watershed | collected 2017-08-17
AACGTTGGATGCGGGGCGGGAGGAGTTTTTCTAGCCAGCTCATGGAGGCTCACTTTCTCGAGTCGGGCGTGGTTCGCCGATTAACCCGGTATTTTACTGGGATAAGCGGCCAGATGCCAGCCGCGAGGAGGTGCCAGGATGGCAACATCTTGTTGCCATCCCCCTGCCCTGTGATCAGCCCGGCAGCGCGTCCAGCGCCTTGCGGATGGGTGCGAGGAAAGCCTGCACCGCATCGACGGCCTTGTCAGCCGGGGTGCTTTCCAGTTCCTGGATGATGCGGCTGCCGATCACGACCGCATCCGCCACCGAGCCGACGGCTGCCGCCGTCTCCGCATCGCGAATGCCGAAGCCGACGCCGATCGGCAGTTTCACGTGCTGGCGGATCGCATTGATGCGCTCGGAAACTTCAGCGGTATCGATATGGCCGGCGCCGGTCACGCCGCGCAGCGACACGTAGTACGAGAAGCCGCTGCTGATCTCGGCCACCTGACGAATGCGCTGCTCGGTCGAGGTGGGGGCCAGCAGGAAGACGAGGTCCATGTCGGCCGCGCGCAGCGCCTTCGCAAACTCCGCGCACTCCTCGGGCGGGTAATCGACGACGATCGCGCCATCGGCACCGGCGGCTTTCGCCGCTTCGACGAATCCCTGCATGCCCATGCGCTCGATCGGGTTGGCGTAACCCATCAGTACGACCGGGGTCGTGGTGTCGGTCTTGCGGAATTCGCGCACGTAATCGAGCACGTCATGCATCGTGACGCCCTTGGCCAGCGCGCGCTCGTTGGCACGCTGGATCACGGGGCCTTCGGCCATCGGGTCCGAGAACGGCACGCCGAGTTCGAGGATGTTGACGCCGCTCTTCACCATCGCCTGCATCAGCGGCACGGTGAGTTCAGGCGACGGATCGCCGGCGGTAATGAAGGTAATCAGCGCTTTTTTCTTTTGCGATCGCAGCGCTGCGAAAGTCTGATCGATACGTGACATCTCAGCTCACTTGAATAAATTTGAATGGATTTCGCGCCCGCCCGAGAAGCGTAGCGAGCGGCCCGAGTTCGGTTCGAGAAGCGCAGTCGTACTGGCGTACGACGAGCATCGCAGGGCCGAAATCGGGTCGCGCAGTAGCTTATCGGGCGTGAGCGCGGTCGTACTCCTGCACGGTGTGCATGTCCTTGTCGCCGCGACCGGACAGGTTCACGAGAATCAGCTTGTCCTTCGGCAGGGTCTTAGCGAACTTGACCGCATACGCAATCGCATGGGCCGACTCCAGCGCAGGAATGATGCCTTCGATTCGGCAGCAGTCGTGGAAGGCCTTGATCGCTTCTTCGTCGGTGACACTCACATACTCGGCTCGGTGAGAATCCTTCAGCCACGCATGCTCGGGACCGACGCCGGGGTAGTCGAGGCCGGCCGACACCGAGTGGGTCTCGATGATCTGGCCATTCGCATCCTGCAGCAGATAGGTGCGGTTGCCATGCAAAACGCCCGGCACACCGCCGCTCAGCGACGCCGAATGCTTGCCGGTGCTGATGCCCTCGCCTGCGGCCTCGACGCCGATCAGTTTCACGCCCGGTACGCTGATGTACGGATGGAAGATGCCCATCGCATTCGAGCCGCCGCCGATGCAGGCCAGCACATAGTCAGGCTGGCGGCCAGCCATCTCGGGCATCTGTTCGATGCATTCCTGGCCGATCACGGACTGGAAGTCGCGCACGATCATCGGGTAAGGATGCGGGCCGGCGACGGTACCGATGATGTAGAAGGTGTTCTCGACATTGGTGACCCAGTCGCGCATTGCTTCATTCAGCGCATCCTTCAGGGTCTTGGAGCCGGACTCGACCGGTACCACGGTCGCACCCAGCAGCTGCATACGGTACACGTTCTGCACCTGACGCTTGACGTCCTCGGAGCCCATGTACACGACGCACTCGAGGCCGAAGCGCGCGCAGATGGTGGCGGTGGCCACGCCATGTTGACCGGCGCCGGTCTCGGCGATTACGCGCGGCTTGCCCATGCGCTTGGCGAGCAGGGCCTGGCCGATCACGTTATTGATTTTGTGCGCGCCGGTGTGGTTCAGGTCTTCACGCTTGAAGAAAATCTGCGCGCCGCCGGTTTCGGACGACCAGCGGCGGGCGTGGTAAATCGGGCTCGGACGGCCGACGAAGTATTTCAGCTCGTCGTGGAATTCCTTCAGGAAGGCGGGATCATCCTTGTAGCGCGCGTACTCGGCCTTGAGCTGCTCGAGCGCGTAGGTCAGGGTCTCGGAAACGAAGCTGCCGCCATACGGGCCGAAATGGCCTTTGGCGTCCGGCAGGTCGTAGTGGTCGGCGACGGGGGTGGACTGGTCCATGAATTGCTCCTTGCCACCTCATGCGGTGGACGATGGTCTGCCGTCGCGGGCGACGGCGGGTTCGGCGAATCGGGTTCGGCGCTGCGGATCAGGAATGGTCCGCAGCGCGGACGGCGGAGACAAAGGCACGCATCAACGCGTGATCCTTCACGCCCTTGCTCGCTTCAATGCCGCTGCTGACATCGACCGCGTGCGGGCGCAACCGACGCACGGCGTCAGTCACATTTTGCGCGTTCAAGCCACCACTCAAAACGGCCTGATGCGCGATATCGGCGGGAACGAGAGACCAATCGAATGCCTTTCCGGTGCCACCGTAGGCGTCGCTCCAGGTATCGAGCAGCAGCCCCGCAAACAGGGGGCCGGACGCACGGTAGTGCAAGGCGAATTCTAGCAAATCCGCGGCCGTCGTCTCGGGGCGCACCCTGAGCGCGCGCATGAACGGCCGGCCGACCGCTTGCGCGATCTCCCGGCACTGCTCCGGGGTCTCGTCGCCATGGAATTGCAGCAGGCTGATGGGCGCTTGCGCCAGCACCGCCTGCACCTCGGCCAGCGTCGCATTCACGAACAGGCCCACGGCCGTCACGTAAGCCGGCAAGCCGGCCAGCAGTTCACTCGCCCGCTCGGCGCTGACATGGCGCGGCGACGGCGGATAGAACACCAGCCCGATCGCATCGGCGCCGGCCGCCACGGCCACGGCCACGTCTTCCGGCGTCGTCAGGCCGCACAGCTTGATGCGGGTGCGATGTTCAGGGGTGGGCTTGGCCATGGCGGTCTTCGGTAGAGTCAGTTCTTGGTTCGGGTGCAGAAATCAGCATCAATCAGCATCAGTCCGGATCGTTCGGCAGCGGCAGAGCAGCTGGCTGAGCGTTCAGGGGTCAGGTCGCGAACGGTAGCGAGCCATCGGCCGCCGGCAAGCCCCAGCGCGCATCGTAGTCGACTTTCGCGAGGTAGAGGCCATCCGGACTGAAAGTGGGCGCAGCCAGTTCGCGGTTGCGACCGGCCAGCAATTCGGCGATCCAGTCGCCCTGCCGATTGCCGACGCCAACCTGGATCAGCGAGCCGACGATGTTGCGCACCATGTGGTGCAGGAAGGCATTGGCCTTGAGCGTGACCACCACCAGGTCGCCCCGACGCGCGACGTGAATGGCGTGCATGTCGCGCACCGGCGTGGCGGCCTGGCATTCGGCAGCCCGGAAAGCGGAAAAGTCATGCTCGCCAATCAGGTGCTGCGCCGCCTCGTGCATCGCCGCAGCATCGAGCGGACGGAAGCTCCAGCCGGCGCGGCCATGCCACAGCGGCGAGCGCACGGCATCGTTGTGGATCACGTAGTGATAGGTGCGCGCCGTGGCCGAAAAACGTGCATGGAAGCCCTGCTCCCCACCCTCCACCTCCGCTGCCCAACGCACGGCAACCGAGACAGGCAGGAAGGCATTGACACCGCGCACCCACGAAAACAGTTCACGTGAGGCCCCGGTATCGAAATGCACGATTTGCCCGGTCGCATGCACGCCCGCATCGGTGCGGCCTGCGCACGTCGTGGGCGTGGGCGTCAGCAGGAATTTTTCCAGCGCGGCTTCCAGCACATCCTGCACCGTCTGCCGGTGCGGCTGGGTTTGCCAGCCCTGCCAGGGCGTGCCGTCGTACTGGATGCCGAGCGCGATGCGTTTCAAGGAAATTCCGGGTCGAATGAGGAGGATGGCTGGCCGGAGGCGCGTGCGTCCGGAAGCCCGGGCGGATTTTACGCGATGCCGGGCTCGCCGGCTTCAGCACAGGTGGGATCGCACAGCGGACGCCAGGTGCGAGATCGACGCCCCTCCCCGATCACCTCTGCGGCCTGCGGTCAGGCCAGCTTGCGCAACAGGTCCCGCGCACGGCGCGACAGTTCGGGGTCACGGGCTGCAGCCACTTCCGTCAGCAGTTCACGTGCGCCTTCATGGTCGCCGATCTCCTCGCAGGCCTGCGCAAGGTCGAGCTTGGTGCTCAGTGCGGCATGATCGGGCTCGCGGGCCAGCGTGGGCTCGATGCGCCGGCCACCGGCATCGCCCCGGCCTATGCCCGACAGGCTGAAGTCCGGCGTTGCGGACGTGGCTGCCGTCTGCATGGGCGCAGGCGGCTTGCCCTGTTCGCGGCGCTGCTCGTCGAGCAAACCTTCGAGCTTGAGCCCGAAATCATCGACTGATGATCCTGCTGACGACCGACCGCCCTCCTTGCCATCCTTGCCCGCCGACGGTACGGCTTGCAGCGGTGCCGGCGAGTTGCGCTGCGCGATGGCGTCCATCGCCTGGGGCAAGCTGCCGTACAGCGGATTGCCCGGGTCGAGCATCTGGCCCATTTGCGCGGCCTGCTCCCAGGCACTGCCCTTGCCGCCGGTGAGCGCGCACAGCTCGGTGGCCACGTCACCAAAAGCCTTGCCGTCGCGGCGCGATGCGTAGATCTCGAGCAGCTTCACGCGCAGTGCATGCCGGTGCGGCTGCTCGCGCAAAGCATCGCGCAAGATTTCTTCAGCCTGCTCATCGCGGCCATACGCGATGTAGACATCGGCCTCGGCGATCGCATCGACATCGCTTGCGACTGCCTTGCTGGCCGCTTTGATCTCGGGCTCAGCGTCAGCCTTGGCGGCGGCGAGTATGGGTGCGCTCGGCGTTGCCTTGGGCTCGGCGGCCTTGGAAGCAGCCGCACCGGCCGCATCAGCGGCGGCTGCAGCGGCAGCATCGGCCACTTCAGTCTGTGCCGCGGACGCGGCGGTGAAGGAGCCAACCAGGTTCACCTTGCCGCGCTTGCCTCGTCGGCTCTGCTTGTCGCCGCCGTTGCGGCGTGCGCGCATACGCAGGCCCAAAAGACCGAGCAGCGCCAGCAGCGCTGCGCCTGCCGCGATGGCACGCGCGATCGGGTCATTCTGGTAATCGGCCCACGATGCAGGCTTGCTGACGGCAGGCACCGCAGCAGGCACCTGCGGCTTGCCCTCCGTAGCGGACGGCGCGGGTGCTTTGGTCGGGGCGGCGGCCAGCTCGGCGGCCTTTTGCGCGTCAGCGAGCTTCCGGTCCCGAACCTCGAGCATCTGCTCCATCTGGGTCAGGTTCTTTTCCAGTGCAGCGATGCGCGAATTCGCATCGGCCAATGCCTTGTCGGCCGCAATCTGTTCGAGCGTCTTGCTGTCATTGGCGCCGTTCGCATTCGCTGCCGCCTTGCCTGCTGCATTGCCACTGGCCTGACCCGGCGCAGTCAGCTTCAGCTGGTCTTGCGGTTCGGGACGGGCGCCAGGCTCTTTCACGGTGACGCCGACGGTGCCGCTGCTGCTGCGATTGCCGGTAGCCGCCGCGCTGGCGTCAATGCTTTCATTGCCTGCATTGGGCGCATTGGACGAACTGGCCGGGGGCATGTTCATGCGCTCGGCGAGTGCCTCGCGATACCGCTGGAAATCGGCGCTCTGGGCGATGACGATGCGGCGCGCTGCTGTCGCATCGATGTCGCGCATGGCGTCGGCAGAAGGCACCGACAGCACGCTACCCGACTTCATGCGGTTGATGTTGTTGCCCTGGAAAGCCTGGGGATTCGCGCGCTGCAAGGCGACCAGCACTTGTTCGAGCCTGACGCCTTCGGGCTTGAGCTCATTGCCGATGGCCAGCAGCGTATCGCCCTTGCGCACGCGGCGCGAGGTCGTCGCCATCAGGCGCGCATTGCCGGTGACGGCGTTGGTGGCGGCATTGCCGGCCGCCGCAGGCGCGGCTGCGTCGGCAGACGCATCTCCCTTGCCATCCTGTGCTTGTGGTTCGGCAATCGCTGGCTCGACGTTGCCTGCCTGTTGCGCGCGATCGACCGGTGCCGGATCGATCAGCAATGCATATTGGCGCAAGGTACGCGTGCCCCCGGCGTTGAGTTCGACCAGTACCATCAGGAAAGGCTCGGCGATGGCCAAGTCGGAATTCAGGCGCACGAAGGTTTGCTCGCCGCGCTTTTCTATCGTCACCCGCAGCGACCGCACCAGCGCCGTCATGTCGATGCCAGCTGCCGCAAACGCATCGGCGGCCGGGATGCGCACCAGCAGCGCTTCGGATTCAGTCGCCGTCAGCGCCGAGATCTCGATTTCAGCGTCGAGCTTCTGGCCGAGATAGGAGCGCACCTTGGCATCGCCCAGCACGGCAGCCCGGGCAGGCACTGGCATGACGAGGGACGTACCCAAAGCAGCACAGAGGGCGGTGCACAGTGCGGAGCGAAGCACGGCGCTCCGCAAGCGCGGCTTCAACAGATCAGGAACGAAGGGCATCACAAAACCTTATCACTCGCCGGCGACCGCCAGCAAGCGATGCAGAAAACGCGTACCAATGAAAAACCCGCGCAATTTCCAATTGTCATGGAAAGGCGCGGGTTTGGTTGCGTCAAGACAACGCATTGACCCTGCAGCTGCCAGTGCTCGCCGGCAGCACGACAGATCAGTCGAGCAGGATGCGCAGCATGCGGCGCAGCGGCTCGGCCGCGCCCCACAGCAGCTGGTCGCCGACGGTGAACGCCGAGATGTACTCGCCGCCCATCTGCATCTTGCGCACGCGGCCGACCGGGATGGTCAGCTTGCCGGTAGTTGCTGCCGGGGTCAGGTCATGCATCGACGCATCACGCGTGTTCGGCACGAACTTCACCCACTGGTTGTCGCTGGCGATGATGTCGTTGATCTCGTCCAGCGGCACATCCTTGTTCAGCTTGATGGTCAGCGCCTGCGAATGGCAGCGCATCGCGCCGATGCGCACGCACAGGCCGTCGACGGCAATCGCCTGCTTCGCACCGGCGCCAAAGCCTTCGCCGCGGCCAAGGATCTTGTTAGTCTCGGCGCCGCCCTTCCACTCTTCGCGCGACTGGCCGTTACCGAGATCCTTGTCGATCCACGGGATCAGGTTGCCGCCCAGCGGAACGCCGAACTGCTTGGTCTCGTCGGCGGTCAGCGCGTGCTGCTTGGCCAGCACCTTGCGGTCGATTTCGAGGATGGCCGAGGCCGGATCGTCCAGCAGCGCCTTGACTTCGGCGTTGATCGAGCCGAACTGGGTCAGCAGTTCGCGCATATGCTGTGCGCCGCCGCCCGAGGCTGCCTGATAGGTCATCGAGGTCATCCAGTCGACCAGGTCGTGCTTGAACAGGCCGCCGAGGCCCATCAGCATGCAGGACACGGTGCAGTTGCCGCCGACGTAGTTCTTCACACCCTTGGACAGCGCCGACTTGATCACGTCGAGGTTGACCGGGTCGAGCACGATGATGGCGTCATCCTTCATGCGGAGCGTGGACGCCGCATCGATCCAGTAACCGTTCCAGCCGGCTGCGCGCAGCTTCGGGAAGATTTCGGTCGTGTAGTCACCGCCCTGGCAGGTGAGGATGATGTCGCACTGCTTCAGTGCTTCGATGTCGTTCGCATCCTTCAGGGTGCTTTCGTTCTTCGCCATCACCGGGGCCTTGCCGCCGGCATTGGACGTCGAGAAGAACACCGGCTCGATGTGCGCGAAGTCGTTCTCTTCCTGCATGCGTTGCATCAGCACCGAGCCGACCATGCCGCGCCAACCTACGAGTCCTACGAGTTTCATGATGATTCCTTGCCTGACTTGAATTACGTCGCTGGACCCCGGCCTTCGCCGGGGTGACATTGCAAGCGTGGTAGCCGCTTGACTCGTCTCCCCGGCGAAGGCCGGGGCCCAGTGTCTTAACTTTCCTGAGGCGTCAGACCAGCGCTTTGAGCACTGCGTCGCCCATTTCCTTGGTGCCGACCTTGGTGGTGCCGGCTTCGTAAATGTCCGGCGTACGCAGTCCCTGGGCCAGCACTTTCTTGACGGCGTTTTCGATGCGGTCGGCTTCGGCGCCGAGGTTCAGCGAGAAGCGCAGCATCATCGCGGCCGAAAGGATGGTGGCCAGCGGGTTGGCGATGCCCTTGCCCGCGATATCGGGTGCCGAACCGTGCGACGGTTCGTACAAGCCCTTGTTGTGCGCATCCAGCGAGGCCGACGGCAGCATGCCGATCGAGCCGGTCAGCATGGCAGCGGCGTCGGACAGGATGTCGCCGAACATGTTGCCGGTGACGATGACGTCGAATTTCTTCGGTGCGCGCACCAGCTGCATCGCGGCGTTGTCGACGTACATGTGGTCAAGCTCGACATCCGGGTATTCCTTGGACACGTCGATCATGATGTCCTTCCAGAACTGGAAGGTCTCGAGCACGTTGGCCTTGTCGACGCTGGTCAGGCGCTTGCTGCGCTTCTGTGCGGCCTGGAACGCCACGTGCGCGATGCGGCGGATCTCGGGTTCCGAGTAGCGCATGGTGTCGAAGCCTTCGCGCGCGCCCTTGAACGGGCCGTCCGGCGCTTCGCGCATGCCGCGCGGTTGGCCGAAGTAGATATCGCCGTTCAGTTCACGCACGATCAGGATGTCGAGGCCGGACACGACTTCCGGCTTCAGCGTCGATGCACCGACCAGTTCCGGATACAGGATGGCCGGACGGAAGTTAGCGAACAGCGTCAGTTCCTTGCGCAGGCCGAGGATGGCCTGTTCCGGGCGCAGCGGACGGTCGAGGCTGTCGTACTTCCAGTCGCCGACGGCGCCAAACAGGATCGCATCAGCCTCTTTCGCCAGCTTCAGCGTGCCCTCGGGCAGCGGATGGCCGTGGGCTTCATAGCCTGCGCCACCGACCGGCGCGGTTTCCATTTCAAAGTTCTGGCCCAGTGCGTTGAGGACCTTGACCGCTTCATTGACGATCTCGGTGCCGATGCCGTCGCCCGGCAGGATGGCAATTTTCATTGGCGTGGAATCTAAGGTTTACGAAATGGTGTTGGCCAGCCACGGGAAGCGGCTGATGTGACGCTCTTCGAAGTTCTGAATCGCGTCCTTGTGCTGCAGCGTCAGGCCGATATCATCGAGGCCGTTGATCAGGCAGTGCTTGCGGAAGGCGTCCACGTCAAAGCGGTACACATTGCTGCCGTTCGCCGTCGACACGGTCTGCGCCGGCAAGTCCACCACCAGCTTGTAGCCGGGGAAGGCCTTGACCTCGTCGAACAGCTTGTCGATCTCCTGCTCGGTCAGCACGATGGGCAGCAGGCCGTTCTTGAAGCAGTTGTTGAAGAAGATGTCGGCGAAGCTCGGCGCGATGACGGCGCGGAAGCCGTACTGCTCAAGCGCCCACGGCGCGTGCTCGCGCGACGAGCCGCAGCCGAAGTTCTTGCGTGCCAGCAGGATGGAGGCGCCCTGGTAGCGCGGCTGGTTCAGCACGAAGTCCGGGTTCAGCGGGCGCTGGCTGTTGTCCATGCCGGGCTGGCCCTGGTCGAGGTAACGCCACTCATCGAACAGGTTGGGGCCGAAGCCGCTGCGCTTGATCGACTTCAGGAATTGCTTGGGGATGATCGCGTCGGTGTCGACGTTGGCACGGTCCAGCGGTGCAACCAGGCCATCGAGTACGGTGAATTTGTTCATGTCTGCTTTCCCGAACAGCGCGGAACAGGAGGCCGGACTGAGCCGACCATCGCCGCCCTGCTGCGTGCTGAATTATTTCTTGCTGGCGTCCTGGACTTTTTCGCCCAGTTTTTCAACGTCCTTGCCGATACCGCTGATCGTATTGCAGCCCGACAGTAGCATCGCGAATGCGATCGCCATCATGATGATTTTTTTCATGTTGTTCTCCTTGAGATTGAACGACATCGGTGCTGGTCTTGGTACAGGTGCGGTGTCGTTCAGACCTTGCGCACGTCAACGAAATGGCCGGCCACGCCTGCGGCCGCGGCCATCGCCGGGCTGACCAGGTGGGTACGGCCGCCCGCACCCTGGCGACCTTCAAAGTTGCGGTTCGAGGTCGATGCGCAGCGCTCGCCCGGCTCGAGGCGGTCGGCGTTCATTGCCAGGCACATCGAGCAGCCCGGCTCGCGCCATTCGAAACCGGCGTCCTTGAAGATCTTGTCCAGTCCTTCGCGCTCGGCTTGTTCCTTCACGAGGCCCGAGCCCGGCACGACCATCGCCAGCTTCACGTTCGATGCGCGGAACTTGCCGCGCACGACCGCTGCCGCGGCGCGCAAGTCTTCGATGCGCGAGTTGGTGCAGGAACCGATGAAGACCTTGTCGATGCGGATGTCGGTGATCGCGGTATTGGGCTTCAGGCCCATGTAGACCAGCGCCTTTTCCATCGCATCACGCTTGACCGGATCCTTTTCCTTGTCGGGGTCCGGCACGCGCGCATCAACCGGCACCACCATCTCGGGCGAGGTGCCCCAGCTGACTTGCGGGATGATGGTGGCAGCGTCGATGATCACGACGGCATCGAACTTAGCCTCCGGATCCGAATGCAGCGTGCGCCAGTAGGCGACGGCCTGGTCCCAGTGCGGGCCGACCGGCGCGAAGGGACGGCCCTTCACGTAATTGATCGTGGTGTCATCGACGGCCACCATGCCGGCGCGCGCGCCCGCTTCGATGGCCATGTTGCAGACGGTCATGCGGCCTTCCATCGACAGCGCGCGGATCGCGGAGCCGCCGAATTCGATCGCATAGCCGGTACCGCCGGCGGTGCCGATCTTGCCGATGACGGCCAGCACGATGTCTTTCGCGGTCACGCCGGGGCCGACGTTGCCCTCGACCTGCACCAGCATGGCCTTGGATTTCTTGGCCAGCAGCGTCTGGGTGGCCAGTACGTGCTCGACTTCGGAGGTGCCGATGCCGTGTGCCAGCGCGCCGAACGCGCCGTGGGTCGACGTGTGCGAGTCACCGCAGACGACGGTCATGCCCGGCAGGGTCGCGCCCTGCTCCGGGCCGATCACGTGCACGATGCCCTGGCGCTTGTCGCGCATGTTGAAATAGGTCAGGCCGTAGGTCTTGGCGTTCTCGTCCAGCGTCTCGACCTGCAGGCGAGAGACCGGGTCAGCGATACCTTCGTCACGGTGGGTGGTCGGCACGTTATGGTCGGCCACGACCAGGTTGGCGGAGACGCGCCACGGCTGGCGTCCGGCCAGCTTCAGGCCTTCGAAGGCCTGCGGACTGGTGACTTCGTGCACCAGGTGACGGTCGATGTAAAGGATAGTAGTGCCGTCCTCCTGGGTATTCACCACATGGGACTGCCAGAGTTTGTCGTACAGAGTTTGGGCCATGGCGGGATCGCGCGCAGGGCGCGCCGGATCAGGAAAATCGGGGAAAACAGCCCTAGATTATGCCATATGGCCGGGCAGAAACCCCTGATTTCGCGGGGACTTGGCCGAGCCCGACCGAAAAATCCCGCGCCGCACAAGAAAGCCGCGATGCGGGCCGAACTGCCGGGGGCAGCGTACCGAGCGGAGTACAGGGCGCCGCGTTACTTGAGCTTGGACTGCTGGTAGAGCGGCATCACCCGCTCCGAGTAGGCGGTCAGATCGCGTACGCGATCGGCGCGCGGCGGGTGGGTGGACATGAATTTCGGCGGCTCGTTGCCACCGACCTCGCCCATTTTCTGCCACAACGAGATCGCGGCGCGCGGGTCGTAGCCGGCGCGCGCGGCCAATTCCACGCCCATGCGGTCGGCTTCGGTTTCGTGCGAGCGAGAGTTCGGCAAGCCGAGCAAGCCCTGATACGCGTATTCCATCCCCTTTTGCCCGATCTGGCCCACGCCCGCCACGGTGGCAAGGATGGAAATGCCGATGCCGGCCACCGCCTGCTCGGACGCGCGTTCACGTGAATGCTCGCGCAAAGCGTGCGCGATTTCATGGCCCATCACGGCGGCCAGTTCATCGTCGGTGATCTTCAGCTTGTCGATCAGGCCGGCATAAACGGCGATCTTCCCGCCGGGCATGCACCAGGCATTGACCTCGGACGAGCTCAGCACATTGACTTCCCATTTCCAGTTGAGCGCATCGGGACGGAAAGCCGTGGTCTGGCGAATCAGCTTGTCGGCAATGCCCTTGACGCGCGCATATTGCGCAGTGTCGGCATTGAGCTTGCCCTTCTTGTCGGCCTCGGCCATCAGCTGCGCGTACTGCTTGTTGGCGCTTTGCTCCATCGACGCAGCCGACACCGCCATGGTCTGCTTGCGGTCGATCCCCACCGCGCCGGCCTGGGTAGTCTGCACGGTTTCGCAGGAAGCCAGCATCAGGCTGGCCGCCAGCGCGGCTGCAATGGCTCTCCAGCCGTGCGGGAATTGGATGTTCAAGGTCTGCTTCATTGACTGCTCCCGGACGCGCCCGGCTTGACTGCAGGCTGCGCCTGCCAACGATAACTGAATTCTGCCGCGATCCAGCCCAGCAGGCACAAGGCCGCTGCGATCACATAGACCGGACGGGCGCCCAATGTATCCCAGCAGGCAGACATCATCAATCCGCCTATCGTGCCGCCCAGTCCGTATGAAATGCTGATGTACAAGGCTTGCCCGCGCGCCTGCAGCGGCCCGGAGAACCAGCGCTGCATGGTGGCGACCGAGGCCGAGTGATGC
>JACCDQ011734750.1_pt1 | contig 12748 bp, 11 predicted proteins | sample 7446031 | NCBI WGS metagenome assembly JACCDQ01 (sample SAMN15323442, study PRJNA562643) | freshwater metagenome | isolation source: river surface water | place: USA:Blue River Watershed | collected 2017-08-17
AAGGCCTACGCTTTATCCACTAAGCTACGCGGGCTTACTATTATATAGTATATATATCTAATATAAAAATAGATATAGAAATAGAATAACTATAAGAAAGATAAAACAGTGCGTGGCGACAAACTTTAGGTAAAATTAAGTTTTGCTCCTTTAGCGAGAGCCGTTCCTACTATCTCGCCAAATACGTTTTCAAAGACGATATTCCCCTCATCCGTTAGAGAAACTCTCTGAAAATTTACAGGAGAAGAACCTATAGTCCTTTGTAAAGTGATAGAGGAGTTATGCGTAGCAAACTTATTAAAATAAGTCCCTAAAGCTGCGTTATTTGTGGAATTTGCAATATATACAAAAGATACTGTGTTCCAGTATCCAGAAGAGAACTGGTATACTGGGATATAGTTAGCTTTAGGCTGCCAGTAAAATCTGTATTGTCCGTTTGGCGACTTAACATCTATCAGAGTGTATGTGTGTAAATTAGCATCCATAATCTTAGTTGAAGATACTTTTGTCACGGGGCAAGCTTGAGTATTACAAGCCTGTTCTTCAGACAATTTATCTCTATCTGATGAGTCAGTACCTCCATTTGTAGCAGGTGTATATGTTCTAGTCCTGGTTTGAACACCGCCACCGCATGTTTTGCTACATGTTCCCCAGGCGGACCATTCTGAAAAAGTTCCATTAGTTGGACATCCCTGTGTATTACACGCCTGCTCTTCCGATATTTTATTTCTTTCGTCTAAAGATAAATCAATACCTCCATACTTTGCTGGTATATACGTTCGAGTTCTGCTCTGGATTCCACCCCCGCATGTTTTGCTACACGACCCCCAGTCTGACCATTCAGTAAAAGTTCCATTTACCGGGCAGGGTATAGAACAATCAATAATTTCATTTTCAACTGATAATTTCTCAGCGCCGTAATTTAAATATTCTATAATATCTCTTGATTTTTTTTTAGAACCAAATCCACATTTAGAAGGACAAGTATTTTCAACTTCTTTCCAATCACCATACACACTGGTTCCTGTTAATTTATTATTACTTCCTGTGGATGGCATGTATTGAGGATTTGTTAAGGTATTTTCATTAAAAACTTTCTTACATAGAGGAGATGTTAAATCGTTTCTATACAGACAGTCCTTCATAATTTCATCGTAAAAGTTATTATATAATATAGATTCTCCGCCTTCCAAACTTTCACATCGCAAAACATATTTGAATATAGAAGAGTAAGCAGTTTCGTATTTTTTCTTTATATTGAAACCAAATTTAGAGTTAGCATCCACGAATAACTGAACGTAGTAAATCCCAGACTGGATATTGTATGTGGAGTTTGAGCTTATTAGCTTAGCTGCCATAAATGATATAAAAACGTTATTACCGTTCGCTACTTCAAAATTATACTCGCCTTTTGGTATATAAACCATGAATAAAAACTCCAACAAGCCACCGGAAGCAGGAGGCATGTATATATTTTCTATAGACGACTTAAAAAAATTTAAATCTGAAGAACTGGAAGAATCATGAATATTAACAACTTTGTTATTAATAACAACAGGTATTACAGTAGATACTTGATTAGTCTTTAGACAATTATACCCGCTCTTTAAATTATTCAATTGATTAGCGTCAAATATCCGCAAAACATTAGACATTGTATATACTTATGTAGTTAAAAAAAATACGTATTCTATATAGAAAATCTATAGCATTTTTATAATGGGTTTGCCGTTGGCAGTTCTCCCGAATTGAACTTCAAAATTCTGATTAGGTCTTGCTTTTTTGACTTTTAGCATAGCGTCGTTAAGACCATATAGAACAATACCATCTGTTTTTTTGAAATCAACGTCAACGGCCCCTCTATGTGCGAGTTCTAAATAAAACTTTTTCTCTTCTTGAAATAGATGGTCTTCTATAGATACTTTTGATATATCTATAGGTTTTATTCTCTTTAGCAGTTGTTGATACAAACCAGCGTAAAGTCGTCTAAAGTCTACATCTATGACAGGTTCTTTCTCTGGGTATGTTCTGATATAATTTTGTAAATCTTGTTGGAATATATCTGAAAATTGTTTAAATGACACATTAATGTCATTAATAGAGTCTATAGAATTCTTAAAGCTTTCCTCAAAAATTGTATCCGAATTTATTTTAACTACTTCTGGAATACTCTCATTCTTATCTAAAGTCTGAACAGCAGTATTCTTAGATTGAATTGCATATCCAAACACACTTGTCATTACATAGTAAAACACCAGGTAAACGACAGCAACCGCTATTATAGCTATCCTAATCTGCTGAAATTTTTCCATATTGCTATTATATATCTTTTATTTTTTTCGCCTAAAGAAATAATAATTTGTCTATCTGCTCTTAATTTTTATATTTACTGCTTTTACTAAGAATAAACTAATTAAATATATAAAAATATTAATTTATATGCTTAACTATATGAAGACCAACATATCATGTCAGGATGATGAATATAATTGGAAACTCGGATATTTTAGATGAATATTATAGATATCAAAGGCCCGAGTTTTTCATAACTATTACTGGAAAGGGTAATAAAAAACGCACAACGCTAATTAACATTAGTGATATATGCGTTGCTATCAATAGAAGTCTGCCTGAAGTAATTAAATATTATTGCTATGAATTAGGCACTTCGTATAAATTGATTGAATCCCACCACACTCTAAAAGGCGAGTTTACCGTCAGAGTTTTAGACGAGATATTACATAAATACATTCAAAATTTTGTATTATGTAAAGACTGCAATAATCCCGATACGTTTTATAAAATTAGAAAAACTAAAGTAAAAAAAATATGTAGCGCTTGTGGCTATGTGGAAAAATTATACCCTGATAATAAATTAATAGAGTATATTTTAAAAGAAAAGAAGAAAATTGATTTTAATATCAATTGTCAGAGTTTTTCGTAAATAATTTTATTTAGACAGTCTCAGGCATAAACGCTACTACATTTTTCCGTCCATCTTCTACTTCTTTGTTTTCATTGTTTAAGTGGGCTTTAATAGCCGGGACGACAAATATAAAAAGAAGCGCTACAACTGCCAGAATTACAATTCCGATAATAATTATATTTTTTGTCTCCATATTTTTAGAAATTTTATTAATTATAATAGATAGATTATTTTTTTTGTCTAAAGAAATAATAGCATTTGTCCAACTGTTATCTATTTCTTTATGGTTTTGTTGCTTTGGTTTTTATTTCTGGCTATCATTAATAGTCTACCATCAACTTGCATTTCAACTCCGGTTGTTCCAAATCCAAAGGTTCCACTGCTCCAAATAGCTTGTCTATTTTGATTATAAATAACCATATTTCCGTCTAACTGCATAACAAGAATAGCGTTCGGATTTCCACTGGTGTTCGTATGCCATGTAGGCTTTCCATCTTTATACATTACAAGATTGCCGTCATTTTGCATGCTTAGAGTCCAATTATTAACTATCCACTTACATTCATTGCTATAAGCACATCCTTGCACTATTCTTTGCGTTTCATTTTTGGCACCGAAGAATTGTCTATTCTTATACGCGACGTATTGTATATTATCTCCTGGATTATAATTATAAGCTTTATCCCAATTGCCGTTAGAATTAACATACCAGAATTTTGGTATAATATTTTCAACCTGGAACATTTGCCTATAATGAGGTAAGAACTTATCTCTGTAAGATAGATTGAAAGCTATTAGAGAATACCCGTTTTGAACAAATGGAGCCATATTATAGTTATCACTTCTAAGCAAGTTAGCCGGATAAACCCTTCCAAATGAGAAGAAGCTATGAATAGGAGGGTCTGACGATGGCTGTCCAAACATAATATTTCCACGTCCAAACCACCCAGCCTTATCTTCATCCGTAGTGGCATGGACAACAGGCGCTAATATTTCGTTTCTATTCTTAAGTCCCAGTCTGTAGTTTTTCCCAATTTCCTGCCCTATATTCATATTATAAAAATTTATGACTACGCAAATTTTTCCTAATAGATTTCTAAGAGGCGCGTTTGGGAGATATCTGTTAAACTCATCATTGGAAAATGAATTTTTACTGTAGTATTTATCAAAAGTATAATCATATAGACGGTCGCCCCAATAGCGTCTAATTAGGCTTGCTATATTCTGCATATATTGTTGCTTATCCGCATGGTCTATCTCTAAATAAATAATTAACGGATCATTAGTAAGAGCAAACGCAAAATCTCTGATGGCGATACAGTGGTCTTCAAATACCGACATTTTATGGTCAGCGCCTTTGTGCGCAACTACTGGAACATTTGCCAATTGTTGTACTTTGTCTTTTGGAAATCGTAAATCAAGCTCTATACATCTCGCACCAGAATACAATGATGATAGTGTATTGCCATGACTGGAAATTCCACCTACCTGATTATCCGCTAAGTAGGAATTGTGACTTGTATTTATGTAGAAATTACGCAACGGTTCGTCTAATATTTGATTAAACAATCTATTTTGTGCACTTGGCATACTGCTTGGCCGATTAGCAAAACTGCTATTTTTTTCTTCAATAAATGCTGTATAGATGAAATATACAGACGCCAGGAATAGCAACCCAATGGTAATTTTTACAACGTTCTCCATGTGTTCGTTATTCATTGTTAAATATATATATATATATATATTCTTATTTTTTTTAGCCTAAAGAAATAATAAATCGGCAATCGTATTATGCTTTAAAAAAAATAGTGGCAGCCAATAATATTTACTATATTATCTAAAGACTTCATTAAACGTTATTATAATTAGAAAAACTAACTTCTCTTAGAATTCATCTCTTTAAGAATAGATTTAATCTCTCTGACATCTTTTTCTAAATGTTCAAATCGCTTATCAGATTTATATTATTTCATCCAACCATACCAACCACTGGAAAATAATTATGTATTAAAGAGAAGATTACATATAAGTATAATGCTCCATTAGCTCAGTCGGTAGAGCGATGTGCTTGTTAGTATATAAATTATATTACAATCAATCATTCTGAGATACTGACCCGTTCTTCTTTTTGTCTATAGATGACGCATCGGTCGTGGGTTCGAGTCCCACATGGAGCATTTATTTTTTTTTGAATTTAAAATTGAATAATGATATAAGTGCTATACATACCGACAATGTTTTATATTGGGAGAATCTATGTAATTAAAGTAAAAGACGAGTTCAAAAACTCGATGAATATTTTATCTTTAGGCAAAAAACATCAATTAGTTAGTCTAAAGATAAAGTAGTCATATCATGTGTGATATTATTTTTTATTACACTTTCCTGTCGACTATATAACTCGGCGGATTTCTCTTAGCGTAAAAATTTACAAAAGTTAATACGGCCGTGACTACGAGTAAAAAGATGAATATATAGAAGAAATAATCCGTGTCGTCATTGTTTTCAAATCCTTCTTTTCCTGTAAAAGCAGACGCGTTAGACGGCACGTGCATGGCCTCGATGTATCTTTTGCCTGCGTTTTGCTGATAATCTTCGCATTCGGGTTTGAGGACGTTTTGACCAGTCGAGCAGTATTCATTCATTCTGTCTCCAAACGTGATTAGATTCTGTATATTTCCGTTAGTTGCTAATGTTTTACATTTATTAGTGTTGCTATCAATAGCTTCCTCGGTGTCTACATCCGTCATGATATTTTGGTCGCTTAAACAATTTTTATTTCTCATATGAGCTCTACTTCTTAGGACTTCTGAGTTTTCTTTATAGGCTCTATAGACGGGACCGCATGAAGTTTTTTTAAGAGTGGGGTCCTCCTCTAAACAGTATCCCATATAGTCTATGTTCAACAATCCTTTAGTATCTACATTGGGGTCTTTAGAATAGTATTTAGTAATGTAATCTTCGGCTTTTAGCTTTCCGTTGTTGGCCTTAATGGCATCAATATTATTAGCTTCTACCGGCACAAAGTTATCCATCGCTGTCTTTAAGTTTTCCGATAATGTAGGGTTTACGTCATATGTAGGTCGCTCTCCTGTCCTGTATTCCATAACTCCTTTAATTAATCCATTACAATATTTATCATCTATATTCCATCTTCCATTAGGTGCACATCTTTCATATACAAGGTCATTTAGCCATAAGTTGTTCTTAATTTCTTCTTTACAACCAGGGTCCGTTTCGTATCTTTTAACTCCATTAGCATCTACCGCGTCGCAATATTTCAGTCTTATTCTTTGTTTAGCGTCCCCTATCTGGTTAGCCAGTGCCACGTTTTTAGAATATAAAGGGTCGTTGTAATCTACTAATTTAGAATCATTGAATACTTTTCCACATAATGAGTTATCGTTAGGTATTGAAATGGTGTCGCCAGCATTCTTTTCACAGTATACGGCTATTTGATTTCTAACTTCTGAAGAATCAAATCCTACGGGCACGCCATTATATTCTCTTACTTTATCAAACATATAATTTAATTTGGCAAGAGCAGTTGGCGTCATAGCGGATAGAGACGCCTCTGTGCTCATTTTATCAAGCACCCATTTTTCTACAGATTTGAATACAGACGAAGATAGTCTCTCGTTAATATCCGGATTCTTAGCCATGGCGGCGTCTACTAATGTGGAGCATACTTCTCCCCCAGAGTATACATAATTTCCGTCAACTTTGGTCAGACATGTAGAAAGCACAATGTCATTTAAATTAGGCGTTGTTTTTATTAAATTTTTACAGAAGTCTGAAGACATATAATTATCTGTGGTACACGCCTCTTTAAGAGCATCCATGTATTTAGAGTTAGATTTAGTAAAGAAATTAATAGACTTTGAAACATAGTTTAATATAGGCGCTGGGTTAGAATCTATTCTGGAAGTTATTTCGCTCATAGGTTGTATTCCGACTCCATATAAATATTTAGAAGAAGAATCAGAGCTGTATTCAACGCATGTCAAATAATCTCCAGGGGTTAGTTTAACAATAGAATCCGACCTATTAGCAGTCGTAGAATTTGTTTCTAACGGCACGCCATTAATATAGAATTTTGAACTTACATAATTGGTAGAGTAAGCTTCCAGTCTGTAAATATCAACAGTGGGGATTGATAGTATAAAATATTGAAAAACAGTGTGTTTTTGCGTTTCTTCAACGTTAGAGTATAGTGTAAATATTTTAGTTCCAAAATCCGGAGCATTGATAGAATAAATAACACGCATAATTTTTTGAGTTAAGTCATCTCTGTAAATAATGAGTGTTTTAGGATAGCTACCTTCCAACTCTAACATAAGAGAATTTTTTTCTTCATCACTTAGGTAGCTATCATTAGATAGGCAACCTCCATTTAAATAGACAAGCCCTTCATAATTTCCTATATTGCCAACTTTACAATCCATGCTGGACATTTTGTATAATAATCTATATATAAAAAAATAAATTAGAAGAAAGAAAAAATACAATTATTGTATCTTTTGTTTTCTTCTATTATTAGATAACACAGTATATTTCAAAATAAATAAAATGGCTATGAATAGCACGATTATTAAAATATAGTTCTCAATTGTCATTCGCCCCCAGCAATACGTGTCTAAATACATAGAAGCCCCACTACATCTGTTTTCTATAGTGTTCTCCATAAAATCATTTTCTTTCATTTCGTCTAAACATTTTTTATCATGTTCATATCTAATTTTTCCATTAATTCCGCCATTAGAACAATAAGAGTATTTCATGTCTTGTTTAGATTTGTATATTGGACCGGATTTTCCTAAATAGTTTAATACAATTTCATCATTGTATATTTTACCGCATGTGGTATCGTCATTTTCTATACTAAACACATCTCCGTATTTTTTTGAACAATATTCTGCTAAATCATTTTGAACTTTTTCAGTAAGTATGACATTCAGCCCGCCATTTTGTTTTTTTAAAATGTCTATGAAATGATTAACTATAGATATATCTTTTGATGTTAATGAAGATAACTCGCTGGCAGATAGCTTAGCCAGTATCCAATCATTTACATATGTATTTATATCTTTAGACAAAGAAGAATTAATTTTAGAGTCTAAGTTTAAGGATAGATTTATTATCTCTAAACATTTATTATAACTTTCTTCAGAAAACGCGCCATCTTCCAATGTGCATTTTTTTTTAATTATTTCATTCATAATGGTATCATTTTTTAGTTTTTCTTTACAGTAATCAGAAGAAAGAAAATTATCCAACCCGCACACTTTGTCAATGGCATTTACATATGAGTTTAGACCCTTTGTAAAAAAATTTATAGTTTTTTGCACATATTTAAAAATATCTCCATTCTCATTAAGGATAACCCCGCCAGTCTCATACTCATCCGCATTTATCTCCAGACAAAGCAGATGGTCGCCTTTAGACAAATATACTCTGTTTTCCGGAGCTATAATCCCGTTTATAAAATATTTAACCCCAACAATCCCAGCCTCATTAACATCATAAACCCCTATATTATCTATAGACAACACCATATAAATATATATAATTTGCCCCTTGTTTTTTTCATAAAATGGAAATTTTGTAATGTCTAAAGAAATAATAGGAGAATACATCGCGTAAATTAAATTTCCTTCTTTGTCCTTTGTCAGTATTAGCGTTTTTGGATTCTTGGATTCTAATTTTTTAATAAGTTCCGTATTTTCTCCATTTATACAATCACCCTTAGCGTAGTAAGAGTCTGGTATTAATTCATTAGGCAATGCGTGACAATCCATGTTATGTTAGATAAATAAGATTATATAATTACATATAAACATATTATTGGTTAAAAAATATAATTGAAATTATACAATATATAGATAGATAGATGATTTACAAAGCCATTGGAAATATTTATTTTAGCGATAATCGTGACTATAATAGCGCTAATAGTATTAAATTAAATAAAATAGATACTGTTGTATGTCTTAATAGTTTTGAGTTAAAACGGCCAATATTTTATGATTATCATAACATTGAATTTATTAGTCTTTCTGGTAATTTTATAGATAAATGTAGAGAACTTATTAGTATTATAGACAATAATGATAATAAAATAATTTTAATAGATGGCAATGAGTGTATTGACGCTATTATTTATATTTTATGTAAGAAAAATAACTATACATACGACATGGCTTGTCGTGATTTACGTATCATTAAATGGGGCGTTTTCCCCGATTGTTTTAAAAAAAAAGAAATAGTAGATGAATTTGGAGATTTTGATAAGTTTTCAGATTTAAAGAGTATGACTAAGGAAGAGTTAGAGTCTGAGATTCAAATTAATGATGAATATAATGACTCTTACGCTGAAGTGGAAAATTGTAGCATAGTAGATGATGTTAAATTTTTTGTTTATAACAATTCTTTAGAGAAAGAAGATTTTTTAGGCGAATTTGATAAGTTTGATAGTTTTTTAAGAAGAAACGTATAATCTCGGCATCGTAATCATATTCTTATCATAAAATTCAACTTGGTCATTCATACATAATATAATGTCTCCAGTCTGTCTTATTTTTTCAATTTCTTTCATCTTGTAGTCTATAGAACTAATATTTCCTTTTTTAAATGTGATTTTGTATTTATTGATATTAAATAATTTTAAGTTCTCCACGGTATCTTCTTTAAATTTAGTATCTCTGGCCGTTAGAAAAAATACTTCAACGTTGTTTTTTATGAGATATTCATATAATATAATCATAAAAGGAATCACTGGTCCGTATTTTTTATCTAATTTTTTTTTATAAAACTCGTATATGTAATAGTTATATCTATAGACTTCTAAAGTGTGATTTAAATAATAATCGTTAAATAGAAAAGTTTCGTCTAAATCTATAACTGCTATTAGTTTATTCTTTTTTTTCAGCTGTATTTGTCGTCTTGCTAATTTTAAAGCATTGTAAAAGCAATTTTGTATATCTTTTATATAATTATTAGAAACAATATAGAAATATACCGGCGTGTATATAATATTTTCTTTATTATATTTATAGAATTGTCTGTCCGTTATGGAATATTCATCTTCACAGTCGATAAATAATGATTTTTCTAATGGCATTAGAGATAAAATAATTTCTTATATAATAGATGAAGATATAAAAAAAAAGTTATTAGAACTTCTTGAGCGTTTGACACTCTGTCTTGATATTTTAAATATAGATTATTGGTTAGACGGCGGTAGTTTATTAGGCTTATATAGACATGGCGGTATAATACCATGGGACGAAGATATAGATATTGGAATACAACTATCCGATAGTTATATAATAGCAGAGAACATTGAATTTTTCAAATCATGCGGTATTAGTATTAAAAAAAACAGAACAAATGCGTATTTTCAAGCTGATAATAATATAGAATGCCCCGGCGAGCTGGATAAGACTATCCATATTGATATTTTTCTATATGAGTTAAATATTGAAGATAATTCTTTATATAACACAGATTGTAGATTTAGAGATAATGATATAGAATCCGGACATTGTAATATGATTTATAATAAAAATAAATTATTTCCCACCCAGTATTATAAATTTGAAAATATAGAAGTAAAAGCGCCGTTAAACATAAAAGAAATTTTAAATTTAAATTTGGGAGATGATTATATGAAAGTCGCAAGAATAAAAAAAAATAACGTTTTTATTTGTTCTATAGACTTAGAAGATGAAATGTTTAAAGATTTATTCCGCGTAGTATCTCATGAATAGATATATCAATATACATATCCACACAGCCGGTATAGTTTTCTATAACATTATTTACGTATTTACAACTTTCTACAATAATTTTTTGTTCGCCTATAGAAAATATAAAAGGTGTGTATCGGTTTCCGTCCAAGGCGACAATAATATTACAGTTTTGGTTATCTTTCTTTATTTTAGTAATTTGCTCGACATGTTGTCTGCTAAATAAATCAAAGTTTCCAGATATAACAATATCAACACCGCCTGCATTCTGTTTTACAATATTATTTTTAATTCTTTTTACTTGATTATAACATTTCAATAAATAGTCATTTGGCGGGATTTTATTATGCGCGTTCTCAATAAAGGATTTGTCATTTTCTACAACAAATAATATTCTTTCTTTTAGCTCGGAAGAAGATACGAAATGTGTTCTTGGGTATATATACAGTAGATTATTTTCATTTAGTTCATTTAAAGGGTATTTGTCAATCCCGTCATCCCCGTGAAAGAATAAATTAGCATTTTTCTTTTTTAATATTTCTCTACTGGTGTTATACGGAACATTCTCAGACAGAATATCTATAAATATATTATTTTTTAACATAAATAGTCTATCTTCTTCCCTAAACAACGCTTTTTTATTTTTATGTTCAAATATTTCATCATCAGAGTGTGTAGCACATGTAAGGATTTTACAATTTTCTTTAGCATATGACAACGCAACTATATGTCCATAATGGTATCCATCAAAACACCCGTCAATAAATCCGTTTTTATGTTTTTTTGTTTTAAACAAGTATATGTTTTCTCTAATTATTTGTATGACTTTAGAAATAATATCTTCTTGTATCGTTATTCTAATCCAATTTTTCATTTTAGAATTGGCGTCAAATTTTTTTATTAAAATATTTTCCGATTGAAACATTTCATATATAAGTTCTCCTTTGTTTTTCATCTTAATACATATAAAGTTAGAATAAGAGTTCATATATATGATGTTAAATTTCCTCAACACTCGTATTAATGTATCCTTATCTTTAAACATTTTTTGAATTTGTAGTCTATAGAAACTAATATTCTCTAACACCGCCGACCCTGCGAGTTTAGAAAGTTCTATAACATCTTTATGGCTTATCAGTTTACCTAATTGATGAATTACTGGTTTGGAACTTATTAAATAGCTAAGTCTTAACCCCGCAAGTCCAAATGCTTTTGAGAATGACCTCATTATAACTATATTGTCATATTTATTTACATATGAAGACATAGATGTCGGCACTCCCACGCGTGCCAAATTATTATAATTCGGATATATTTTAGCAAAATCTATATAAGTTTCGTCTATAACAAAGAATGATTTTTCAAAATAATTAAACATTCTCAGCAATACCTCTGTGTCCCATTGAGTGCCTGTCGGATTGTTAGGATTGCATATAAAAAAGACATATTTCCCATTATTTTTTAATGGGTTGCCTTTATCTAATTCTTCAAATGATGTTATATTTTTTTGCCCGTATATTGATATATTTTTAATTTTCCATCCTTCCAATAACGCAATGTTTTCATATTGCGTGTATGTAGGAGTAAATTGAATCATTGTATTTCCCTTTTGATTTTTCATTAGTCTAAAGATAGATAAGATATTGATGTCTCCGCTATTGCTTAATATAATGTTTCCAGTTTCTAAATGTTTTTCATCCAAAAATGATAATATATTTTTTTTTAGTCTTATTTCTCCATCTTCCCACACCGAAGAATATCTGCTAACGCCGATAGAATTTATGTGTTCTGTTAATGAATTTATTAACTGATTAGAATGTCTATATCCGTATTCATTTATATTCAGCTGTGTTTTTTCGTAGTTGTTATTCAATACGTATGCTCCGGATTTAATAATATTTCTATTTATGTCCATAATTATATGTTATATATTAGAGGTCTTTTATTTTTAAAATTCTTTATATGGAGTCCATCATGTATTATTTCTATAGGCCAATCCCATACATCCTTCTTGTTTAACAATAAATTATGATAATGCTCACAAAGATTACTTGGTTTTACGTATTTGTATTTG
>JACCDQ010922739.1_pt1 | contig 12746 bp, 12 predicted proteins | sample 7446031 | NCBI WGS metagenome assembly JACCDQ01 (sample SAMN15323442, study PRJNA562643) | freshwater metagenome | isolation source: river surface water | place: USA:Blue River Watershed | collected 2017-08-17
CATTGCCGGTCACGCCGCTGACGCCGCCGGAGTCCACGCCCGTCATCTTGATCGCCATGCGCCGGCCGCTGTCATCGTCGAGCGGATAGGTCTTGGTGACCACCTCATCGACCAGGATATCCCAGTCTTCAAGCCAGCTGGCCGGCTGGACGGGGTAGGGGTGGCCTTCCTCATCGATGCGGCGCGATTTCTTGACCGGGAAGCGATCGATCACCCAGGTCTCGCCCTGGACGCCAAAGCCGAGCACCTGGACCTCCCAACGGTTGGCCTGGGTGTCGACGGCCGCAACAAGGTAGCGCACGCCCTTGGGCACGACCTTGTGACCCATGGCATGCGCCCGGGCCATCATCTCCTCTGGCGCCTTCGACTGACCTTTGGATGGCGCGGTATAGGGAAGGCCCTGGTCGGTGTTCACCGTGGTCTTGAGCGCGCTGTCGTCTCCGGTGGCCTCGTATTCCGCCATGGCGACCAGATACCGCTCCATGAGCGTCTTCCAGTCGGTAAAGCGGGCTGCCGGCCCTTTGAGCCAGAAACTCGCGGTCTCCGACGGGGAGAGCTTCTCGCCCTGGATCACGCCGTCCCGGTCCAGCCATTGCCCATCCGCCACCCAGCGTCCGCGCGCGTTCAGCTCGCGCTTGCCGGGCGTTCCTGCCTTCTCGTCACCGTCGTGCTCGTAGATCTGCCCGCAATGGGGGCAGATCATGATCGTGCCCACCGCGCGCTGTGCGGGCGTGCCATCGGTCTTTCCGGCGCGCAAGAGATTGAAATCAGGCTCGAACCACTCCTCGCATCCCGAGGTGCATTGCCACATCCAACGGCGGCGGTCGCCACGGTTGTAAAGCGCCAGGATCCCTCCGCAGGGCGGGGCCTCATGCGGCGTCGATGGCTTCCATTTCGGGTTGGTGACGATCTTTGAGGGCGAGCTTTCCGCAACCGTCATCTGGAAGCGCCCGAAGGTCGTGGCACGCTTGCGCGCGAGGTCATAGGGCGCACCTTCGCCGCCCACATCTTCCGGCATCCGGTCATAGTCCGAGAGCCACAGAACCCCGATCGGACGACCAGAGAGTTCGTTCACGGTCGGCCAGGACATCGTGACGATCATTCCGTTGCGGAAGAGCACGTTATAGATCGACTGGTTGTGCCGGCCGGGCATCACGCGGGCCTGGATCTCCGGAGTTTCGCGGATGAATTTCTTGAGGCGCCGGATCGAGAAGTCGCGCGCCGAACTCTGACTTTTCTCGATGATCAGCATATCGCGCGGGCTACAGATCGCGGTGTGGTTCAACAGGTTGAACACCATCTCTGTCTTGCCGGTCTGTGCCGGGCCAACAAAGATCACCGACTTGTAAAGGCTCTCGCCCATGGCATTGCAGGGCTCGACCGCATAGGGCGTCTCGTCCGACCGGTAGGGGCCCGTGTAGACTTGGTTGTTGACGTAGCGGTGGTCCTCGGCCGCCTTGATGACGGACATGCGCAAGGGCGGCAGGAGAGCCTCTCCCGCCGCGGCAAGCATGGTTTCCAAAGAGCCAAACGGCGCTGACATCAGTCCATGACCTTTCTGGAGGGAAGTTCGACGCCGCTCTCTTCCAGGATCTCCTGGATGCCGATCTGGCGCAGCATCTCCTCGATGGCGAAAAGTCGCGCGGCCTGCATATCGCGGCGCGGCTCAAGGGGTTCTCCGAAGCTCGGGGAGAAATCCATCCGGGTGCGCTGACGCTTAGGCATTGCCACCTGCCCGCGGGGTAGGGTCTTCGAGGAGAAGATCCAGTCCGGCATCATGTTGTTCGCGCTCGATTTCTTCGAGTTCGGCGGCGAGGGCCTGCGTCATATGGGTGCGGGCATCCTCGACCAGCGTCTTGTGAAGCTCGCGCTGCATGGTCTCGACCATCAGCTGCAGGGCGTCCCGCTGTTCTGTGTCCAGGCGCAGGCGGATCGCCGCATCATCTGGGAGCTGCTTCAGGACCAGGGAGAGGCCCTGGAAGGCCCGCCCGACGCTCGTCATGATATGCTCGGTCCGCCACAGATCCTTGGCGCCGATCTCGTATTCCTGGCGCTTCTTCATCGCATCCCAGAAGGCCGACTGCAGATAGGGCGGCAGATCATTCGGGCGCAGGGTCGCGATGTAATCGGCCAAGTTCACCTTGGGCTGGACCAGATAGGCCGCAGCCTGGCGGAAGCTGTATTCCGGGGAGTTTCCACGGCCATGGCGCACAGGGGAAAGGCTCGCGAGCTTCTTTTTGACCGTCAGGCGGTCCATCCCGAAGACCTTCTGCAGGAAGGTGAGCGAGACAGGCTGCACGAACTCCGGCCAGTCCACTTTTCCGGGATCGGCCGCCGCGGGAAGATCGGGGCCGTCGTCATCGAGATCGGGATCGGCTTTCGGGGCAGGGGCCGCCTTGGCCTTCGAAGTGCGGCGCGGCGGTTTCGGTGTCGTCGTCCTGGTCATCTTGCGCCTCAGGCCGTGCGGCAACGCGAGATGATGGCGGCTTGCCAAGCGATGATCTCGGCCTCGACATAGGCGGCGCGGTTTGGGGTCACTTTGATGGGCTTCGGGAATTCCCCGGCGGCGACCATGTTGTGAATCGTGGACCGGCTGAGTGAGGTGCGACGGATCACCTCATCGAGGGGCAGGAAGACCGGGTAGTCGGTCTTGGCGTCTTGATCGGACATGGGTGTCTCCAGATGGCTGTGTCTGGAGAGGATTATCCATATTGACTTGAAAGTCAAGTTATGGTTGATTTTCGACACATGGTCTGCTAACTTGCTCTTGTCTCTGGCGGGACACTGGGTGGGGCCTGTCGGCGGGGCAACTTGCTGACAGGCCTTTCTTTTTGCCTGACGAGCAGAGCCGAGCGTCTTTCCTGTCCGACTCAGTCGGTAAGTCGCTCTGCCAAGGCTGTTGGCGCCAACACGCTACTTGCCGGACTTGCGGCGGTTATCTTCCTTGCACAGCATCTGGCAGTTGGTTGCGATAGTCTTTCCACCCTCATGCCATGGAGTGATATGGTCGGCCTCCATGCCGCCGATATCAAACGCGATGCCGCACACAGGGCACACTCCATTTTGCCGCTCGAAAGCCTCCCTCTTCTGATTGTCGCTGAAAGATCTTATGCTTAAGTGACGCTCCTTCCGAGTGAGAACATACGCATATATCCCCTTCTTGTTTGTCACGTCTTCATCTGCCATCAAACTGGCAACTTCCTTCTCCAGCGCGTCAGCCTCGTATTGGTTGCCGACGAACTCGTTGAACAAAAATCCCCACTCCACGCCCTTCATAGGGCTGCGGTAGTTCGGGAAAATATGTCGGACCCACTTTATTACCGACTGAAAGTAGAGCCATAAGCTGGACGCATCCGGATCATTCTGATGCGTCGCCATGTAGCTTTCGATGTTCCCATCCTGCGAAAACCACTTGATAGCCGTCTCGAGGAAGTCTTGCCGATTGACCGCCCCGACAAGGTAATCCTTCCCTATGCCGTAGGCTGGGCAATTGACCTTACTGAAATACTTCTTCGCGTCGGATACCCAAGATCCATGGTAGACGGCGTTGCGAAGCTCCTGTTGAGTCAGCTCTTCACCGGCAATGTTGATCGTCCTAAACCACTCCAGCTTCTCGCTGTCCGTGCCACTGCAAACATAGATCATAAGACGATAATCAAGAATCGCCTCCTGCTCGTTGTCCTGAAGATTGTGAAATGCTCTCTTCTGCGCAAAAGAGCCGATTGGGACTGAGTAATCTCCCTGGACATACTGGCAGATCGAAATCGTCCTTTGCTGACCGTCAATGACCTCGAAGTTGCCATCTTCCCTGAGTGCCCAATACATCACATTCAGCGGGAAATCTCTTGATACGGTATTTATAACCGCATCGCGCTGCCGGTCTTTATAGACAAATTCTCGCTGGTATGGGGGCCGAATGTCGAGCCTGCCTCCATAGCCGACAACGCCAGCCTCCTCGTTATCCTCAAATCCCTCGGCCAACTCGCGCACGGTGATATTTTTTAACTCAATTTTCACTTGGCTACCCCCTCATACAAGATCACTTCTTCCGCACGAAGATGCGCGAATACATGCGCTTTCCGTTCAGATAGGCCCTGTCCACCTTGCCAGACCAACCTGCCTTGAGAAGATCAGGAAGAAGCCCATCCTTAACTTCGAAGTCGGCTCCAACTATCTCAAATTGATCCGGGTTATATTTATTCAAGAATGTAATCGGAACGCCGATCACCCCCGCATAGTCGATCGGAATATTGTTGACCTGGCCGACTTCTATCGCGTTGTAGTTATCATATTCCGGGTAGTCATCCGGGTTATACGTCTTATAAAGGATCAAGTCCTCATGTCGTTTTGCGTTGTCGAGGTTCGTATACCAGCATGTGTTGTTTGACGAAACAAGGCGATTTCCGTTCTCGTCAAGTCGCGCTTCCGTTCCGTGGAGTGGGTAGTGAGACGGCACGATAAAGCCAGCAAAGTTCCGATTGCTGTTTACGCCGATCCACATCTTGTTTTCTTTGATGAGCGTGAAAACATCCCGGTAGGTTATGGCGTTCCAAGTCCCTATGATCAGAAATTTCTTATCATGCGCTATCAGCTGTGCCACATATTCCCTGAAGAGCGAGAAGGGCGGGTTGGTCACCACCACGTCTGACGTCTCGAGAAGCTCTACGCATTCGGCGCTTCGGAAATCACCATCACCAGACAGAGGCTTAATTCCTATCTCTTCCGGATCCGGGACCTTATTCCTATTCTTGTCTCCGTAATACTCAAGATAGATTGCATGCTCTTCGTCATGGCGGCTGAACATGTCACGACTTTGGTTCTTGTAGCAGGTCGTTATCAGCTTCTTCAGTCCAAGCTTTTCAAAGTTATATGAAAAGTAATGGAAAAAGTTGCTGGTTCTCGGGTCGTCGCAGTTACACAAGACGACTTTTCCGTTTAAGTGCTTCTTGTAGTGCTTAAGCTCTTTCTCGACGTCAGACAGAACAGTGTAAAATTCGTCGCTTTTCGCTTTCTTCGCATGCTGCAATGTCTTGTTGGTTGCTACTCGCGCCACGCTATCACCTCAGCCGATTTTTCTCTGCTTTTGCGGTTTACCTTGTGGCAGGTTGGCCCGAATGTCTAGCTGATGGTCGCTGCTGCTTCCTCGTCGCGCGAAAACATCGCTGCGGTTGTCGGCGGCGCCTGGATGGTGTAGCAGGGGCACAGCTCGTCCGATGCGACGCTTAGCCTCTGCCAGCTGCGCAGCCTTATATGCACGATCCACATGGGTCACGCGCAGAATCACCGAAAATCAGGTCGATCCCCGCGCGCGCAACCGGAGATAATCCGGATTCGCATAATAGTCATTATGTCATATTTTGGCTGATTTCCCGGCCACAAGATGCTGTTGGAAGCTCCAGAATTGGAGTTTCCGGCAAGTTTTGCTCAATATGTTGCGTTTTGGTGTCATGTGGGCCAGTGTGTCTGCACCGGAATCCCCCGGCAACCCAAAGAGACGCGAAGGAAAAGGAAAAGGCCCGGCAAGTTTCCCCACCGAGCCCGAAGCCATCTACCGAAGTAAACGCCAATATCTGTTGCAGGATCACCTTGGCAAAGCTTCGGGACGGACGCAAGAGCAATCTTGCGATCGGGAGAGATTTGCTTGGTCCAGACCCAAAATTTGACCATGAAACAGATCGGAGCCGCCCTCTTCCGGAGGGATCGACCCCGCGTGCGCGCCCAAAGCCACGCCGCGGGAAAATGCGAACACGGCTGGTGGAGACCGCTCGACCGTCGCCACGGCCGGCAGATCCTGCTGGCCGCCAAGAAGACCGAGCTCGCAGGGCGCCAAGGCGGTAAACCCTCCGGACCCATCGGGCATATCGGCCTCGAAGTCCTGGAACTCCTCATCAATCTCGCGGATCCGCGCACCGGCCGCCTCGAGCCTTCCCTCTCCTGGCTGATGACGCGCCTGAAGCGCTCCAGGGCTGCCATCGTCGCCGCCATGGCCCGCCTGAAAGAGCTTGGCTTTCTCGACTGGAAACGCCGCTTCACCCCGGTGGAGACCGAGGGCGCCGGACCGCGCATCCGGCAAGTCTCGAATGCCTACCGTGTCCTCCTGCCCGCGCGCGCAAGGGCCTTCCTCGCCCGCGACCCAGGGATCCCGGAGGATATCCAAGCGCCGCGCTTTGATCTCGAGAGCCTCTCGACCGAAGATCTGATCGCCGCAACAATCCAGGATTCCGCTCTGGAACGCGCCCTGGCCTTCATGGCGCGAGCGCGAGTTCACCGGACAGACAGAAGCAATATTCTATCTCTATCAAACGGTTCAGGAGTAGATGTGATGGCGTGAAAGAGCGCAGACCTGCAAGCATGCTTGCATTTTGGCGACAGATAGGTCTCTCTGGACGAGCCGGGCGCCTGGCCCGAGCCAAGAATGCTGAGAAGAGGCCATGAAAACCATTGCAGTGACCGCCCAGAAAGGCGGAGCCGGGAAGACCACACTTGCCCGGAACCTTGCCGTTGCGGCAAGCCAGGAAGGCTGGCGCGTGCTCTGTCTCGATCTCGACCCCCAACAGAGCCTCCGGCAATGGTGGCAAGCCAGAGGGGCAGAGAACCCGCTGATGCTGGCCCGTGATCCCCATCCCGACGAGATCAGATCGGCCCTGGAACGCGCGGCAGAACATATCGATTTCGTATTCATCGACACGCCGCCGGCAGCCCCGGACTGGATCGAGGATGTCCTGGCGCTCGCCAACCTCGCCCTGGTGACTGTGCGCCCCTCTCCAGATGATCTGCGCGCGGTCGGCGCCACGATCTCCGCACTCAATAAAACCCGCACACCCTTCGCCTTTGTCATGAGCCAGACACCAAGAGCCAAGCTCACCGAGGAAGCCGCAAGAGCCCTCGCCCAACACGGCCGCGTGGCCCCGGTGAACATCGGACAGCGCGTGACCTACGCCGAAACCGCAGCAACCGGGCAGGGCGTGACAGAAGCAAGCGACGCCAAGGCGTCGAAAGAGATCCTCGACATCTGGACCTATGTTGATGGGATCCTATAACTGCGCGCCATAAAGAGAGAACGCGCGCAGACAAGAGCGCATGCAAGCACGCGCATACCCCCTTACCCAGTCCAATCTGAAGCCTCAGTTTTTATTCTGAAAATACAGCACCAAGACCCCGCCAAAGGACCCTGCCATGAAGAAGACACTGGAACTCGGCGCTCTCCTAGACACAGCCGCAAGCCCAACCGCCGCCGGATACCCCCAGCGTGGCGCCAGACCCCCGAAGCCGAAAGCCGAACGCCGCAGCGACCAGCTCAGCACCAGGATCAAACCAAGCCTGCGCGCCATGATAGAGCAAATCGCCTATGAAGAAGGCATCTCGCAGGCCGAGCTGTTTGAAAAGGCGCTCTTCGCCTATGTGCGCAAGCACGGCGGGAAAAGCGCCTGATTTTACGGATCAGATCTCGGCGAGATCGCGCAGCGGGGCGACCGCCGGGCCATCCTGGATCACCATGCGACCCCCATCCAGGCGGAACACGACATCCGCCTGCTCCACCGACAGCGTGAGATGCGATGTGGGGACCTTGAAGAGCGAAACCGACATCGGCGCCGTGCGAACCCCGACGATCACGGTATTGCCCTCATGGGGACGGCGCATCGTGGCCGTGAAGAGACCATCCGCGCTTTCCGCAGCCATCCCGACCGTCACACGGACCTGCTGGCCGTCCTGGATGACGTAGAGATCCACGCCGTAGCTGTCGGCAACCGGATCGCCCTCTTCCGGGAAAGCGAGAACCGAGCCCTCGATCATCAGAAGCCCTGCCACATAATGCAGGGTCCCCGAGGCCCGGCGAACCGCCTTTGCCTTCTCGCGGGGCGCGCTGGTGGTGCCGGATCCGAGCGAGAGCCAGGCCTCCTCGACGGTCAGCAGTCGCGACAGGGCCGACATATTCTCGGACCGCGGCGCAACCTCCCCGATCGACCACTTCCGCACCGTCTCGACCGAGACCTTGATGCCGAACCGGCCCTCCAGCTCACGCGCCACCCAGGTCAGGCGGCCGTGGCGCTGCTTGGGGGCATGCGGGCTGCGCTCCAGGGCTTGGTTGAAGCGGGAAGCGAAGCCGGGGTCACGAATCACGGTCGGACGGGTCATGCTGAAGTCTCCTGAACTTATTAGCCCCAAATTAACTAAAATGGGGATAAGGTCAAGACAATAGTGTAATTCTTTTGCGCAAACTTGTCTTAGCAGACCGTGATGAACGGCTTCCGGACCAGGTGATCGGCGTAGTATTGCGCGAGGAGCAAAGCCTCTGCCCGGCCGTCATCTTTCTTGCGCTGGAGGGCCCGCGCGGCTTCCGGAAAGAGGATCCGCGCCCGGATCAGGCTCTCCTCCTTGTTCTCGGACAGGTGCATCGCGCGCTTCCAGGACGAGGGCGCGACCAGATGGACGCAGGGCTTCTCGTGCAGCATCTGCGCGGCCGTCAACGTGGCTCCAAAGCCTTGCGCGAAACGAAATGCGGCCCTTTGCCCGTTGCCGGGGCGGGCACTCACATGCTCAAGAACGATGATGTCCGGCTTGGCGGCCCGAAGCTTTCGCAAGAGGCTGACCCCGTCCGGGAGCGGGCTTCCGTCGATCTGATCGGTGACCGGCATGTCTACCAGGGCGGTCGCCCGGATCTTCTCTGCCGTCTTGTCGGGATGGATGCGATAGTCCACGCAGGCCATGGCCCCCGTGAGGCCGGGATCGATGCCCGCAATGCGCAGGATGGTGTCCATGTCGTGATCTCCGTTGCGAGAAGGTGTTGAAATTCCCATGGTCAGTCCTTCTGGAAGACCCGGGTGAGGACGCCTTCTGCGGCCAGGAGGAGGTCGCCATCCGCCCAAGCCGGGCGGGCGGTCATGCAAGAGATGAGGCGGGCAAGATCCGCTTCTGCGGAGGCTTTCGGGACCACGGCGACGATCTGGTCATGCACGTGCATGCGAACATCGAGGCCAGCCTCCAGCGCGAGGATCAGGCCATTGGCCAGAATGTCCCTCGCGATCGCTTGGACGGCATTTTCGATCAAACGGCCGTAATAAGTCTCGGTGCGGCGCCAGCGGCCATCGACAACCCCTTCGAAGGTGAGCTTGACCTGCTCGCCCCAGGGGGAGGGCTTGGTCTCGAGTCGGGGATACCAGTATGTGAGGGCGCGCCCCGAGGGCAGGGTCAGCCGCAGGACATCCGGCGAGGCCATGTCAAAAACCAGACGCCCGGCACGTGTCGGTTTTCCGACACGCACGCAGTCGATCGCCGCCTTTTCCAGGACGCGCCAATAGGCCGTGACCGCCTTGTGGGTGTCGCGGAACGCCTTCACGGCCAGCTCCGCCTCGGCTTCCGTCATCGCCACACCCATGTTCTGGGCGTATCCAAGCAGGCCGGTGGATTCGAGCTCGCCCGTCTCCTCGTTCTCGACGAAGCGGCCGGCCCCCAAGGCGTAGCCGCAGTTGTGCACGATCAGCGGGCCGCGGTCGGTGAGGATCATGAAGCGGCGGCGGGGGCCGGCATCAAGAATGTCGAAGGTCTCCGCCAGCGTCGTCGGCGCGCTTTCGGCATTCGGCAAGGATGTCGTCGAGGCTGGCTCCGGCGCGCAGCCGGGCGCCAAAAGTTGATCGAGAGATGGCGCCAGGAAGGTGCAGGAGATGCCGGTTGTAATAGTCGTCAGCACAGAGCTTCTCGCCGCCGTCATCGATCCAGCGGGTGACACGGCGGTTGATGACATTCTCGCGCCGGGTTGCGAGGCGCAGATTTCCCGGCTCGTAATGTCCGTTGTTGTCGATCCGGTCGAGCTCGCCGCGGCCGTCGAAGCGCAAGACAAAGCGGCAATAGGAGATGAAGGCATCCTGGGAGAAACGCAGCTCGAGCCCGCGACCGCCGTAGGAGTGGTAATGGTCGGCTGCAGGGTTTGTGCAGCGCATCCGGATGGCGTTGTAGCGTTTTGCGAGGATGTCGTAGATCTCCGGCCCGACAGCGAGAGCGAGCGGTTTGCGGCGCTGCTCGGAGGAACATGCCCGGCACTGATAGGAGCCACCCCTGAGCAAGGTGTAGCCGTCCCGCTCTTCCCGCCGGCCGCAGTCACACAGAACAATGCAGCGGTTTTTCGGGTGCCCGTGGTCGATCTCGTCAACCGTGAGCCGGCCGATGCGCAGGCCATGGCGAAGCGTGAGGGTGCGCTGAACACGCGGTTTGCGTCGCTCCATGCGGCGTCTCCAATCAAGATGAGATGGTCTGGCGTGACGCGGATTCCGTGGGTCTCGAGGACCGGGCGCAGGCCCGTCGGGTGGACGCCGCCATGGGTGATGAAGTCCGTCCCGTCGAAGAGGCGGTGATCGCCCGTGACATCGATCAGGCGGATCCAGCCGCGATCGGTCAGGACGAGTGTCTCGGCGCCAAAACAGCCAAGGACAGGGGGTTTTGCGAGCGCGCGGCGGGCCTTGTTGCCGGCCTTCACCTCCGCCTCGATCGCCTCGTATGTCGTGGCGAACATCTTGGCCGCGAAAGCGATGTAGGGGTCGCGGCCCGTGCGGAAGACCCGCAGGATCTCTTCATCCCCGGTGATCCAACCCAGAACACGGCTCTCGATCGCGGCAAGGTCTGCATCCGCCAGCATATGGCCGGCCGGGGCCTGCACGACGGGGCGCACAGCCGAGGAGAGGGCATCAAAGGGCGAGGCATAGACCGCCTCGAAGGCCACAGGGACGAGGAGTTCCACCGCTTCGACCAATAGATCGATCGCGTTCTCCAGCTCCTTGGCCGGACGCGCCAGGTTCTGGGGCTGGTAGATCTGGCCGGACCAGCGGCCCGTCCGCCCTGCCCCGTTCATGCGCAGGGCGTAGCGCAGACGGCCGTCGGCATCCGTGGCGCCCAGGAGGGCCGCGAACTTCGCGATCGAGCTTTTCGAGACCTCGCTGCGGATCTGCAGGGCCCGGATCAGATCCTCCGCCCCGCCCTCCTTCAGGGCTGCGCGCAGGGCAGACTTTACGTGCCCGGCCTTCATGTCGAGATAGCGGTAGCCGCGCGCGCGCAGCCAGCCCAAGAGCTGCTGGTTGGAATTCGGGTTGTCGAGACCGGTCAGGGCCTTCAGCTCGGCCAAGCGGGCGGCCTTCAGGACATCTGCGATATGGACCGCATTGCGCACCGCCGGCAGTCGGATCGGCAGGCCCGCGCGGTTGATGATGAAATCGGCCCGTTCGAGGACTTCCTCGAAGGTCGGCATCTTCGAGATGTAGGGCTCGATCTTTTTCCAGACCGCCTGCTGGGCCGTGATGTCGCGCGCCGCATAGACCACGAAGCGCTCCCATTCGGCGGGATTGGTTTCTTTCGTGAAGCGGTCGAGCGGTTGGCGCTTGGTGGGTGTCTGGGGGACGCAGAAGGTCCGGATCAGGGCGCGGCCTTCGTCAATTTTTCGCACTTCGTCGGACAGTCTCAGCGCCTCGCAGGCACCCGAGAGCGACCCAGGCAGGGACAGGGACTGCGCCCGCACCATCAGGCAGCGCCAGCGTTCCGGGGCGATGCGGATCCCAAGCTTGTGCTGCAGGAGTTCGGCTTCGAAAGCCTTGTTGAAGGCCCAGACCGTCCGGGCCTCCTTCAACGCGATTTTCAAGTTTTCCGGCATGGCAGCGCCGGAGGTGCGATCCCAGACCTCGACCGCGCCGAAGTCGATCGAGAACTGCACAAGCAGGATTTCCGTCGAGGAATGGCGGGCATAGCGCGAGACGCCAACCTCTTCGAGGTCAAGCTCGGAGAAGGTTTCAAGATCGATGTCGAGGCGGTCGATACTGGGGTTCATGTCGTGAACTTCTCAATAATGTTGAAATTCACTGCATGGGGAAATCGGGAGAGACGCCGGCGTCGCGCATCTGCTGCTCGACCCAGTCATCTTCCTCGTCATCGAACATCGACTCGGTGACCTGCGTCGCCTTGCGGGCCGGGCCACGGCGGAAGGGCTTGCCATCTCCCTGGAAGCGCAGGCCGAGCCAGTCGGCGTAGATGCCGTGCCGCATGGTGCCGGTGACCACGGGGAAAAGGTCGAGGATCAGGCGGGCATAGCAGCCGGGGTAAATCAGGCCGGTGTCCTCGGTCAGCTGCTCGTTTTTCGCATTCAAGAGGAGCGGCTGTTTGCGGGAGGCCGCGCGGATCACGATACCGCCGGCCGCGGCTTTGATCGGGTTGCCCCGGCCATCAAGAAAGGATTCACCCGGCATCGTCGCGAAATAGGGGTCCGCAATGTCACGCGAGGCGATCGATGCGGTGTAGATGTTCGAGAGCGTGCCAAGGGTCGCCTTGCGCATCTTCTCGAAGTCAGGATCTTCGCCCTCGATGATGGCGGTGACCCGATAGAGGTCGGCTTTGCCTTCCCCGAGCGAGGCAGGGGTGAAGGCGTCGATGGAATAGATCCGTGCGCGGTCGATGCGGACGTATCCTGGGGATTTCTGGGTGGCCATTTCGATCTCCGGTCTGGCGTTGGGTGTCTCTATGATACTCGTTACAGCAACAAATTCAATATTTGTGTGACTTTAGATCACGACAGAGCCCGCAGAACCTCGCGGCGGGTCTGGGGGTCCTTGATGTCGGTCACCACACGGGCGCCATGGCTGGACAGCATCGAGGTGATGTCCGACGAGATCATCCGGCCGGACTTGACCGCCGAGACGACCGCAGCCCGCAACTCGGTATCGCTCACAATCGGTTGATTTTCCGGATTTTCACCGGATTTGCCCTCTTGG
>JACCDQ010584763.1_pt1 | contig 12745 bp, 14 predicted proteins | sample 7446031 | NCBI WGS metagenome assembly JACCDQ01 (sample SAMN15323442, study PRJNA562643) | freshwater metagenome | isolation source: river surface water | place: USA:Blue River Watershed | collected 2017-08-17
GGTCATCCTATTTTGGGCGATGACAAGTACGGTGATCAAGAATTAGATAAAGTGTTGAAACCAAAAAGACTTTTACTGCACGCAAGACATTTATCATTCATTCATCCTAAAACAGAAGAAAAAATGACTTTCGAGGCTGATATCCCCGAAGCATTTGAAAAAATGGAGACAACATGAAGTTAGCCGCTTACCAATACAAAGCCGAGCAATACGTGGGCCTTATTGCTCAAGATTTGCAAACAGTCACACCTTATCAATTGAGTAAAGAAGAAGCAGCACGTGGTGCATTAGCGATCATTGAGTTGATGGCTGATGGCAAAGCTTTACCCGTTTTGGGTTCTGAGGTTCCATTAAAAGATGTCTGTTTATTAGCTCCGATTCCCAAGCCTAAAAGAAATATTTTTTGCGTGGGTAAAAACTATTTGGATCACGTCAAAGAAATCAAAGACAGTAAATTGGGGGAGGCGCAGGGCGCCATGGCGAACTTGCCAAAGCACCCAGTGGTGTTCAGTAAAGTGCCCGAGTCTGTGATTGGCCCACGCGTTGGGATTGATAGTCATCCTCAGGCAACCCAAGAAATGGATTACGAAGCCGAGTTAGCAGTGGTGATCGCCAAAAAGGGCAAGGCTATCAGTCAGGCCGATGCCATGAGTTACATCTGGGGATACACCATCATCAATGACATCAGTGCTCGTGACGTTCAAGCCAAGCATGTGCAATTTCATTTAGGTAAGAGTTTTGATACTTTCTGTCCGATGGGTCCATGGTTGGTTTCTGCGGATGAACTAGATTCAAGCAAGGCATCCATCAAGTGTTGGGTGAATGGTGAGCTAAGACAGGACGCCACCACTGAATTATTGATTTTCAATATCCCAACCATCATCGAAGCGATTTCAAAAGGCATGACCTTGTATCCAGGCGATGTGATTGCTACCGGCACGCCAAGCGGTGTTGGCATGGGCTTTAAGCCTCCTCGTTTTTTAAAGAAAGGTGATACCGTCAAGATTGAAATTGATGGCATTGGCACTTTAGAAAACCCTGTCATTTAAGGCATTGATGTCACTTCGTTATGAATTAATTGTGTGGGATTGGGATGGAACCTTGATGGATTCCACGCCCACCATTGTTCGATGTATTCAAGATGCATGTCGCGATTTGGCTTTGCCCGTGCCTGAGGATTCTGTTGCCAGTCACGTGATTGGTTTGGGTATTCAGGAGTCATTGCGCAAAGCGTGCCCAACAGTATCGGTTGATGATCACTACAAATTGATTGATCGTTTTAGATTTCATTATTTGAGCAAAGACCACGAGTTAAGTTTGTTTGAAGGCGCCAAAGATTTATTGCATCAATTGAAAAATCGAGGACATCTTCTGGCAGTTGCCACCGGCAAAAGTCGCAAGGGTCTCAATCGCTCTTTAGGCTTTCATCAACTGGAAAAGGTTTTTGCAGATTCACGCACGCCTGATGAGTCAAGATCGAAGCCGCACCCCGCCATGTTGTTGGAATTGTCAGAGTCACTGATGGTGCCCATGGAAAAAGTCCTCATGATTGGCGATACAACGCATGATTTGGGGATGGCGAATGCAGCAGGAGCGGATGCTGTGGGCGTGACTTATGGGGCGCACCCTGAGCATGTTTTGCAAACCGAAAATCCTTTGGTTTGTGTCAAGAATGTTCAGGAATTATCTGAGTGGTTAGCAAGTAACGCATAAAAAGATTAAGCTCTTACCTGAGCCAATCAAATTGATTGAATTGCTGAAATTAAATTAGTTAGATTTATTAAGAGAGTCATTCATGTCTGATGAAAAAGTCTGGGAAAAACAGGCGTTAGAACATCTGTTGTTAGAGAACCTCAAAGAGCAGCGTCGCGGGCGCCGTTGGAGAACGGCTGTGCGCATGATGACATTGGTAGTTTTTGTTGGTGTTGCCATCAATTTATTTGATATTGATATTGCTGGTAAGTCCAGCATGGGTAAGCACACGGCTTTGGTTGATTTGCAAGGTGAAATTGCACCAGATACCAAGGCCAGTGCAGATGCAATCAATGCATCGTTACAAGCAGCCTTTGAAAACTCTGAGAGTGTTGGTGTGATTTTGCGCATCAACAGTCCTGGTGGTTCACCAGTTCAGTCCGGCATCATTCACGATGAAATGTTGCGCTTGCGTGCCAAGTACCCACAAAAATCCTTACACGTGGTGGTTGAAGAGATTTGCGCCTCAGGTGGTTACTACGTGGCCTCTGCCGCTGAAAACATTTATGTTGATAAAGCCAGTTTGGTTGGTTCTATCGGTGTGATCATGAATGGCTTTGGTGTGACTGGTTTGATGGAGAAGTTGGGGATTGAACGCCGCGCCATCGCAGCTGGAAAAAATAAAGCGCTCTTGGATCCATTCAGTAAACAAGATCCCAAGCAAAAAGAATTTGTACAAGGAATGATCACTGAAGTGCATGAGCAATTCATCAAGGTGGTGCGCACGGGACGTGGCGATCGCTTGAAAGAAACTCCAGACATGTTCAGTGGTTTGGTATGGAATGGCGCGAAGAGTGTTGAACTGGGTTTGAGTGATGGCTTGGGCAGTGTCGATACAGTGGCTCGTGATGTTTTCAAAGCATCAACCATTGTTGACTACACCATGAAAGATAACTTGGCTGAAAGAGTCGCCAAGCGTTTTGGTGCTGCGATGGGTGAGGGCGCTACCAGGGTGTTGATGTATGGCGGTCAGTTACGCTGATCTATCAAAGATCAACTCAACACGAGACTAGACTAGGCCAGTATCAAGAACACGGCAGGTCGTTGATGAAGAGCTTGGAGTAATCCAGGCTCTTTTTTTATTTGTGCTTGCCAAGCGCTGACGGTTTTAGAAATCACCAAAGCATTGGGCAAACTTAAATCAGCTGCCACGCACATTTGAGTGTTGCCCTGCAGGGTTTGAAGCATGGCTTCAATCATGGCTGCGTTGCGATAAGGAGTTTCAATCCACAATTGAGTCTGGTGCTTTCTCTTAGACTCTTGTTCTAATTGTTTGAGTGCCGCAGTTCTTTCAGGATCTTTCACGGCGATGTAACCATGAAAAGCAAAGCTTTGACCATTCATGCCAGATGACATCAATGCCAATAACAAAGAATTCGGACCAATCAAGGCGCGCACCGGAATGCCCATTTGATGCGCAGTCTTCACAACATCTGATCCTGGGTCAGCAATCGCTGGTAGGCCAGCTTCAGACATCAAGCCCATATCATGACCATCGAGTAATGGTTGAAGCATGGCTTTTAAATTTGCCGATCCATGAGAAGACTCTTTGCCGGGGCCGCGCCACTCAGTCATCTGCATTTCTTGGATAGGGCAGATCAATGGCGATTGTGATCCAACTGCTTTTAAAAGAGCCCTGGCAGTTTTTGCGTTTTCAACAATCCAATGGCGAAGCTGAGAAGCTTGCTCGATCGTGTCGCGTGGCATGACATGATTGAGTTGAGATTCACGATCATCATCACCCAAGGTGTTCGGAATTAAATAAAGAGTGCCTGGCATTTTTAATTGATCATCTATCTAGTGGGATAGAAAAGCCTGCCTCACGCAACAGTGAGCAAACTGTTATCAATGGCAAGCCAATCAAAGCGGTGGGATCATCACTGCGCACATGTTCTAAAAGACAAATGCCCAAACCTTCTGATTTAGCACTGCCAGCACAATCGTAAGGTGTTTCTGCCAAAAGATAAGCTTCTAGAACATCATCAGGGAGTTGTCTGAATTTAACTTCGGTGATGACGTTCACAGTTTTTGCTGAACCTGCATGAGCCACGCAAACAGCTGTATGAAATTTCACAGTGTGACCACGCAATTGTTGTAGTTGAGCCATTGCATTTTTATGATTGCCTGGTTTGCCCATAGCAACACCATTCAAATCAACGACTTGATCTGAGCCAATCACGCAGGCTGAAGGGTTGGATAGTGACACGGCCAATGCTTTGGCCTGAGCCAAACGAATCGCCATCAATTCTGGGGTTTCATTGGCCAAAGGTGCTTCATCTACTTCTGGGGAAATGGTCTCAAAAGCTAAACCCAAGCGATTCAATAATTCTTTCCTGTACTTGGAGGTAGACGCCAAGATCAATTTTTTGCTTTGACTGGCTCGATTATTAGATAAATTGCTTGGGTTAGAGGCGGCACTCATTTATGCTTTCGGTATGAATTCAAAAAATACGACACCCCATATTTTGCCGAATAATGCCAAAGACCTTCAATCCATTGATACCAGGTCTGGGCTGACTTTCATCGGTCAGGGGGTGCTCGAACTGTCTCACTTTCCTAGATTGTTACAGGAAATGACGGTTGAGGCTAATTTCCAGCCTTCAGGTGTGCACTGGGAGGTGAGCACTTGGTTTGAGGAGCGTTTGGGAACAATTCCTATGCAATACATGCACTTACGTCTAGCGCTTGATTTGCCGCTGACCTGCCAAGCCTGTTTGCAGCCCTATATTGAATCATTGGATTCAGACCGTGATTACATCCTGTTTGAGACTGAAGAAGAGGCTGAAGCTTGGGATTTTGATGAGGAAAATCAAGATGCTGAAGATGCCCTGGTGTCCTCTGAAACCTTTAATTTATTGGAAACTATTGAGGAAGAGCTACTTTTAACCTTGCCTTTGATTGCCAAGCATCCTGAGGGCGAGTGCAAGCCTGAAGACCTTCAAAAAGTGAACAAAACCCTTAAATCGGGGTCAGAAGAGATCATCATCAAGAAGCCCAATCCATTTGCAATCCTAGAAAAGCTCAAGAAACAATGACTTTATGCTAGAATCTCGGATTCGTTTAGGAGTAAAAACATGGCTGTTCAACAGAATAAAAAATCACCTTCAAAGCGTGGCATGCACCGTGCGCACGACTTTTTGTCTGCACCTTCATTGGCAGTTGAGCCAACGACTGGTGAAGCTCACTTACGTCACCACATCAGCCCAAATGGCTACTACCGTGGTCGTAAAGTTGTTAAGACTAAGAACGACTAATTTCCTCTTAGGAAAAGATCAAGCGGCACGTACAGTAGCCGCTTTTTTCTTAAAAAAACAATTTTCATGAGCGTCACGCTAGCAGTTGATGCGATGGGTGGAGACCACGGACTAGTGGTCACAGTGCCCGCCAGCACAGGCCTTCTGGCAGAGTTGCCAGATTTACATATAAGACTCGTCGGTAACGCTGATTTAATCAATCAGGCGTTAGCCAATGTTCCCTCTGAAATTAAGAGCCGGATCACGGTCGTCCATGCCTCAGAAGTTGTCACGATGGATGATTCCATTGAGGTCGCTTTGCGCAAGAAAAAAGACTCATCCATGCGCGTGGCTGCAGAGCAAGTCAAAGAGGGTCTTGCGCAAGCAGCTATTTCAGCAGGCAATACAGGTGCCTTGATGGCGATTTCTCGTTACGTATTAAAAACTTTGGATGGTATTGATCGTCCAGCGATTGCTGCGGTCATGCCAAATCAATTGGGCCGAGGCACGATTGTTTTGGATTTGGGCGCCAACGCGGACTGTGAAGCCATTCATTTGATGCAGTTTGCTCAAATGGCTGATGTGATGGCCAGAGCCGTTGACGGCATTGCTAACCCTACGATTGGTCTTTTGAATATTGGTGAAGAAGTGATCAAGGGCAATCAGGTGGTTAAAGAGGCGGGTGAGTTGTTACGCCAAAGTAGCTTGAACTTCTACGGCAACGTTGAAGGCAATGATATTTTTAAAGGCACCACCAATATTGTGGTGTGTGATGGTTTTGTTGGAAACGTGGCGCTAAAGACCAGTGAAGGTTTGGCTTACATGATTTCTGGAATGATCAAAGAAGAATTTGGACGCAATTGGCTAAGTCGATTAATGGCTTTAGCAGCAATGCCAGTTTTGCTCCGTTTTAAAAAGCGTGTGGATCATCGTAATTACAATGGGGCAGTGCTTTTAGGTTTGCGTGGCTTGGTTCTAAAAAGTCATGGCTCAGCAGATAAAAAAGCATTCACAACTGCTTTGCGCAGAGCCTATGAAGGCGCTAAAAACAATATGGTTGGAAAAGTGGCTGATGCATTCATGGTGACGCATGCGACAAACTCTGGCAATGAGACCGTGGGATAAGGATTCAATTCAATGACTCAAGTGACTCAGCGATACGCAAAAATTCTTGGTACTGGCAGCTATTTGCCGGCCAATAAAGTGACCAATGCACAGATCACTGAAAGACTCGCCAAAGATGGTATTGAAACCAGTGATGAGTGGATTTTTTCAAGAAGCGGCATCAGTGCGCGTCATTTCGCTGCTGCTAATGAGTTGACCAGTGACCTTGCTTTGGAGGCATCCAAAAAAGCGATCGAAGCAGCAGGTATCACTGCCAATGACATCGATTTAATTATTTTGGCAACATCAACACCCGATAACTTGGGCGGATTTCCAAGTACAGCTTGCGTGCTGCAAGATAAATTAGGCATCACGAATCAATGCGCAGCATTTGATGTGCAAGCTGTTTGTTCTGGATTTGCATATTCTTTGGCAGTGGCTGATAGTTTTATTCGCAGCGGCATGCATCAAAAAGTGTTGATCGTGGGTGCTGAGACATTCTCAAGAATTTTAGATTTCAAAGATCGCGGTACATGCGTGCTTTTCGGTGATGGTGCTGGAGCCGTGGTGGTGGGTGCGAGTGATGAGCCAGGCATTTTGGCTGCTGCGATGCATGCGGATGGAAGTCATCGCGAGATCTTGTGTGTGCCGGGCAGATCTGAGCACGGCGCTTTAGAAGGCTCTGCCTTTTTGAAAATGGATGGCCAAGCAGTATTTAAATTGGCTGTGAAAGTTTTAGAACAAGTGGCTCAAGAAGTTTTAACAGCCGCAAAATTAACGCCCGCAGACATTGATTGGTTGATTCCTCACCAAGCCAATATTCGTATCATGGAAGGCACGGCTAAAAAATTAGGCATTGCTTTGGATCATGTGGTCGTGACTGTGCAAGATCATGGCAACACATCAGCCGCATCGATTCCTCTGGCACTTGATACGGCCATTCGTGCTGGTCAAATCAAGCGCGGGCAACATCTTCTGATGGAAGGTGTGGGTGGTGGTTTCACTTGGGCTGCTGCAGTTGTTAAGTACTGATGGCGAAAGCACAATGAATAGAATTGAACAATTAAAAGATTGAATAAGTAAAAATAAATAAGCCAAATCACTTAAAAAAAATCACAGGAATTTTCATGAAATTTGCATTTGTATTCCCCGGTCAAGGTTCTCAAGCAGTTGGCATGCTCAATGCTTGGGGTGATAACGCTGAAGTTAAAAGAACGTTGGCTGAAGCATCAGAAGCTTTGGGTGAAGATGTTGCAAAATTGATTGCAGAAGGTCCTGCCGAAGCACTTTCTTTGACCACCAATACTCAGCCTGTGATGTTGACAGCAGGTGTTGCTTGTTATCGCGCTTGGATTGCGGCAGGTGGTCCTGCTGCATCAGTGATGGCTGGCCACAGCTTGGGTGAGTATGGTGCTTTGGTTGCTTCAGGCGTGATTGAATTCAAAGACGCAGTACCGATGGTGAGATTCCGTGCGCAAGCAATGCAAGATGCTGTGCCTGTTGGAACAGGTGGTATGGCGGCTATCTTGGGATTGGATGATGATACAGTTCGCAAAGCATGTGCTGATGCTCAATCAGCCACTGGTGAGGTGGTTGAAGCAGTGAACTACAACGCACCTGCGCAGGTGGTGATTGCTGGTTCAAAGGCAGGTGTGGAAAAAGCTTGTGAGCTTGCCAAAGAGGCTGGTGCAAAACGCGCTTTACCATTGCCAGTGTCTGCACCATTTCATTCATCATTGCTAAAGCCTGCTTCGCAAAAATTAGAAACCTATTTGGCTGATAAAACATTCAAAGCGCCAAGTATTGATGTGATCAATAACGTGGATGTCAGCGTATTAAAAGACCCTGCAGCTATTAAAAATGCCTTGGTCAGACAAGCAGCATCACCAGTTCGTTGGGTTGAGACTGTTCAAGCAATTGCAGCGCTGGGTATCACCCATGTTGTTGAGTGTGGTCCTGGAAAAGTATTAACGGGTATGACTAAACGCATCAATGGTGATTTAAATGGTTTGGCTGTTTATGATCCTGCCACCATGGCTGAAGTGATGGCTGTCATCAAAGCTTAAGAATGAATGATTAAAAATTAACGTTCAGATTTATTTATCTAATAAAGCAGTGAATTTAGTTTGGGAGAAATTGTGAGCACATTAACTGGACAAATTGCCTTGGTCACCGGCGCATCTCGCGGAATTGGCCGTGCCATCGCCATGGAGTTGGCAAAGCAGGGTGCAGTGGTCATTGGTACCGCAACGAGTGAATCAGGTGCTAAAGACATTGATGCAGCATTGAAGCCAAGTGGCGGTGCTGGCGCAGTTTTGAATGTGAATGATGCTGCTGCTTGTGAAGCTCTGATTGACAGCATTGTTAAAGAACGAGGCGCCTTGAATATTTTGGTGAATAACGCTGGTATTACCCAAGATAACTTGGCCATGCGTATGAAAGACGAAGAGTGGTCATCAGTGATTGATACCAATTTAAGTGCTGTTTTCCGTTTGGCCAGGGGTGTTTTGCGTCCAATGATGAAGGCCAAAGGTGGTCGAATCATCAACATCACATCCGTGGTGGGTAGCAGCGGTAACCCAGGTCAGGCCAACTATGCTGCTGCAAAAGCAGGGGTGGCTGGCATGAGCCGAGCTTTGGCCCGAGAAATCGGTAGCCGTAACATCACAGTTAACTGCGTGGCGCCTGGTTTTATCGACACAGATATGACCAAAGCCCTCTCAGAAGACCAACAAAATTCACTAAAAGCGAATATTCCCCTCCAACGCCTTGGAACACCTGAAGATATTGCCCATGCGGTAGCATTTTTGGCGTCTCCAGGGGCTGGATACATCACGGGAACGACACTTCATGTGAATGGTGGACTTTATTTGAGCTAATTTGGTCAAATAAGCTGATAAAATCTCTTTTCAATATTTTTACAACAACCCTTGGGGGATTAAATGGATAACATCGAACAACGCGTTAAGAAAATCGTAGCCGAGCAATTAGGCAAAGACGAAGCAGAAATCAAGAATGAATCTTCTTTCGTTAATGACTTAGGCGCAGATTCTCTCGACACAGTTGAATTGGTAATGGCATTGGAAGATGAATTCGGCATCGAAATTCCTGATGAAGAAGCCGAAAAAATCACGACTGTGCAATTGGCTATCGATTTCGCTAAGTCCAAACAAGGCTAATTAGCTGTGAGCCAGATGAAAGGGCAACGCCGGGTAGTTATTACCGGGCTGGGTTTGGTTTCACCAGTGGGTAATACCGTCGGTGATGCTTGGGAAAATTTATTGGCGGGGCGCAGCGGTATTGCCACCATCACTAAGTTTGATCACTCTGGCTTAAATGTGCATTTTGGTGGCGAGGTAAAAGGCTTCAATGTTGAAGACTACATTTCTGCTAAAGAAGCTCGCCACATGGATACATTCATCCATTACGGCATTGCTGCCGGAACGCAAGCCTTTAAAGACTCTGGCTTAGAAGTTACAGAAGCCAATTCTGAAAGAATTGGTGTGTTGGTTGGTTCAGGCATTGGTGGATTGCCAATGATTGAAGAAACTCACACTGAATACACCACTCGTGGTGCTCGCCGTATTTCACCGTTCTTTGTACCAGGTTCAATCATCAATATGATTTCTGGTCATTTGAGCATTAACTTGAATCTCAAGGGTCCTAACGTTGCTGCTGTGACTGCCTGTACAACAGGTTTACATAGCATTGGCTTGGCCGCTCGCTTGATTCAGTATGGTGATGCAGACGTGATGATTGCTGGTGGTGCTGAATCAACGATTTCTCCTTTGGGGGTCGGTGGTTTTGCTGCAGCCAGAGCGCTATCAACCAGAAATGATGATCCAGCCACTGCTTCTCGTCCTTGGGACAAAGACCGTGATGGTTTTGTTTTGGGTGAAGGTGCTGGCGTCATGATTTTGGAAGAATATGAACATGCCAAAGCCCGTGGTGCAAAGATTTATGCGGAACTGGCTGGTTTTGGTATGAGTGGCGATGCGTATCACATGACTGCTCCAAATATGGACGGTCCGCGTCGTTGCATGGTCAATGCATTGAAAGATGCTGGAGTTAATCCTGATCAAGTGAACTATGTGAACGCTCACGGTACTTCAACGCCATTGGGCGATAAGAATGAAACTGATGCCTTGAAGGCGGCTTTGGGTGAGGCCTCGAAGAAAGTGGTTGTGAACTCAACCAAATCAATGACTGGTCACTTATTGGGTGGTGCAGGTGGTTTAGAGTCAGTGTTCACAGTATTGGCTTTACATCATCAGAAATCTCCACCAACCATCAATATCTTCAATCAAGACCCAGAATGCGATTTAGATTACTGTGCCAACACAGCAAGAGATATGAAGATTGATGTGGCTGTCAAAAATAACTTCGGTTTTGGTGGCACAAACGGCACAATCGTTTTCCGCCGTATTTGATAGTTATAAAACAGGCCAGTTTTACTGGCCTGTCGATCGAATGAAGCCTCTTGACTCTGTTGGAGGCTTTTTTGCTATCAGCCCATTGAAAATTGACTAAAAATACTTATATAAATTCATATTAATAACCATACTCAGACAGTATTTAAAGGGTTTTCTGCAAATACTTCCTGAATGCTCTAAAGTATCAACACCATGAAAAAATTACTATCTGCATTGACCCTCACTGTGGCGACAAGTTCATTGCTTGTTTTGCCAGCTTTTGCCAACAATTCGGCTAACAAAGCAGCCTCAGCCGCAAGTACAAGCAGTGCGCCAGCTGCTGGAAGCGCTGCTCGTTCATACCCTGATTTTGTTGATTTGGTTGAAAGAGCAAATCCTGCTGTGGTGAATATTCGCACCACGGAAAGAGTCAATGTTCGTCAGGGTGGAGTTATTCCAGGAATGCCAGGTTTGGATGAAGAACAGGCTGAATTTTTCCGCCGCTTTTTTGGCATTCCTTTGCCAACACCAAGACAACAAGGTCCGAATAATCGTAAACCTCAACAAGAAGAGCAAAACCGTGGTGTTGGTTCTGGCTTCATCATTGAGAGCAATGGTTTTATTTTGACCAATGCGCACGTGGTTGAAGGTGCAACAACAATCTATGTCACTTTGACTGATAAGCGCGAATTCAAAGCCAAATTGATTGGCGCTGATAAACGCACTGATGTGGCTTTAGTGAAAATTGAAGCAACTGGTTTACCGCGCCTGACCATTGGTGATTCCTCAAAGGTTCGAGTTGGTGAATGGGTGCTTGCAATTGGCTCACCGTTTGGTTTAGAAAACACAGTGACAGCAGGTATCGTTTCTGCAAAGAGTCGTGACACAGGCGATTACTTACCGTTCATTCAAACCGATGTGGCAGTGAATCCTGGCAATTCAGGTGGTCCGCTATTGAACACCCGTGGTGAAGTGGTGGGCATCAACTCACAAATCTTTTCACGTTCCGGTGGTTACATGGGCATCTCTTTTGCGATCCCAATGGATGAAGCCATGCGTGTTTCTAATCAATTGAAGTCCAGTGGCAAAGTCAGTCGTGGCCGTATCGGTGTCGCCATCGCAGAGGTCAGCAAAGAAGTTGCTGAGAGCTTAGGTCTGCCAAGAGCTCGTGGCGCTCTGATTCGCAGCATCGAAGTGGGTGCGCCAGCTGATAAAGCAGATCTTGAGCCAGGTGATGTTATTTTGAGTTTTGGTGATAAACCAATTGAAAAATCATCTGATTTACCAAGAATTGTTGGAGATACAAAACCAGGTACAACTTCAACCATCACGGTATGGCGCAAAGGTGCTCAAAAAGAATTCAACATCACTGTGGCTGATTTAGAGCCAGCCCCCAAGGCAGCTGCTAAAAAAGCTGAGCCTGAGCCAAGCAACTCTACTAAAAATGTTTTCGGTGTAGCTGTGACGGATGTTTCAGATGCCAAGAAAAAAGAGTTATCGATTAAAACTGGTGTTGAGGTCACAGCTTTGGCTGACGATGGCGCTCTTGCAAAAGCAGGTGCCAGAGTTGGCGATGTGATTGTCCGTTTAGGTGATGTTGACATCATTGCTGCCAAGCAATTTGATGTGGCCATGAAAGCTGTGGCAAAAAACAATCGATCAGTGGCTGTGTTTATTCGCAGGGGCGAAAGTACCTTGGTGATTCCAGTCAAGCCAGTCGTCACTAAGTGATTGTTCTAGCCGGGTTTTTGGGGAATAACCCCATTCCCGGCTTTTGTTTTATAGAAATCGGGCTTGCCCCGTCGTTCCGTCTACAATAGAGCTTAGAGGCGTCTTATTGCAGTGCAATATGGTGTTGCATTGCGGCAAGCCGTTTTAAGGAATCCATGGATCATATACGTAACTTTTCTATCATTGCCCATATCGACCACGGAAAGTCGACCCTAGCAGACCGAATTATTCAGCTATGTGGGGGCCTTTCAGATCGCGAAATGGAAGCTCAAGTCCTTGATTCTATGGACATTGAGAAAGAACGCGGCATCACAATCAAGGCCCAAACAGCCGCTTTGAACTACAAAGCCCGCGATGGCAAGATTTACAACCTCAACTTGATTGATACCCCAAGACACGTTGACTTCTCTTATGAAGTCAGTCGCTCATTGTCTGCTTGTGAAGGGGCTTTATTGGTGGTGGATGCCAGTCAAGGAGTTGAGGCTCAAACAGTCGCTAACTGTTACACAGCCA
>JACCDQ010681843.1_pt1 | contig 12744 bp, 6 predicted proteins | sample 7446031 | NCBI WGS metagenome assembly JACCDQ01 (sample SAMN15323442, study PRJNA562643) | freshwater metagenome | isolation source: river surface water | place: USA:Blue River Watershed | collected 2017-08-17
CACGCCTACCACGGCAAGACTTTCGTGGTGGCGATCGCCGGCGAGATGATCGCGGCCGGCAAGCTCAACGCCTTCGCGCAGGACCTGTCGATCCTGCACGCCATGGGCATCAAGATCGTGCTGGTGCATGGCTTTCGCCCGCAGGTGAACGAGCAACTGGCCGCCAAGGGCCAGAGCCCTCGCTTCAGCCACGGCCGGCGCGTGACCGACGCGGTCGCGCTGGACTGCGCCCAGGAGGCCGCCGGCCAGTTGCGCTTCGAAATCGAGGCCGCCTTCAGCCAGGGCCTGCCCAACACCCCGATGGCCAACGCCACCGTGCGGGTCGTTTCGGGCAATTTCCTGACCGCGCGCCCCGTCGGCATCGTCGACGGCGTCGATTTCCAGCACTCCGGGCTGGTCCGCAAGGTGGACGGGGCCGCCATCCAGCGCGCCATCGACATCGGCGCCATCGTGTTGCTGTCGCCGTTCGGTTTCTCGCCCACGGGCGAGGCGTTCAATCTCAGCATGGAGGATGTCGCCACGTCGACCGCCATCGCGCTGCAGGCCGACAAGCTGCTGTTCGTCTGCGAATCCGCCGGCGTGCCCGAAAACCCGGCTGACCCCGAAAGCCCCATCGACACCGAGCTGGCCCTGGCCGACGCCGAACGCATGGTGGCCAAGGCCGGCCCGGCCCCCGAGCCGACCGACGTGGCGTTCTATCTGCGCCACTGCGCCGAGGCCTGCCGCGCGGGCGTCGAGCGCTCGCACATCATCCCGTTCGCGGTGGATGGCGCGCTGCTGCAAGAGGTCTACACGCACGACGGCATCGGCACCATGGTCGTCGACGAAAAGCTGGAGAGCCTGCGCGAAGCCAGCTCCGACGACGTGGCCGGCATCATCCAGCTCATCGAGCCCTTCGAGCGCGACGGCACGCTGGTCAAGCGCAGCCGCACGGAGATCGAACGTGATGCGGAGCTCTATACCGTCATCGAGCACGACGGCGTCATCTTCGGTTGCGCAGCGCTTTATCCCTATGTTGAAGCCCGCACCGCGGAAATGGCGGCATTGACCGTATCCGCAGAAGTGCAAGGCCAGGGCGATGGCGATCGATTGCTCAAGAGAATCGAACAACGCGCCAAGGCGATGGGGCTGGACAGCATCTTCGTGCTGACCACACGCACCATGCATTGGTTCATCAAGCGCGGTTTCCAGCAGGTCGACCCCGAATGGCTGCCCGAGGAACGCAAGCGCAAATACAACTGGGACCGCCGCTCGCTCGTCCTCGTCAAACGATTCAACTAAGCCCTCCATCCCCTTGGATACGGCCCGCAAGCTAAAGTGCGGGCCGTTTTTCTTTCTCGCGTCTCAGGAGTCCCGCCATGCCCCGCACCGTTCAATGCGCCTATCTGAAGAAGGAAGCCGAAGGGCTGGACTTCCCGCCTTATCCCGTCCACACCGAGCTCGGCAAGAAGGTCTGGGAAAACGTCAGCAAGGAGGCCTGGGCCGCCTGGATGAAGCACCAGACCATGCTGGTCAATGAAAATCGACTGAACCTCGCCGACCTGCGCGCTCGCCAATACCTGATGCGCCAGGCCGACCAATTCTTCTTCGGCACCGGCGCCGAAACCGTGGCCGGCTACGTGCCGCCCGCGAACTGACATCCGCAGCGCAAACCCGCTTTGGCGCCGATTGGCGCCTTGCCGTCGAGGCGGTGCCCCACCGCCGGGTTTCGGCCGCGCCCAGAGGTTTCAAGGCAGCCTGCACGCAGGCCTGCCATGCCGCGCCCCACAGGCGCAGCAACACCCGTTGATACCTGCGCCACTGGCAGCCCAATATCCCGCGCCTGCTGGCACGGGCCGGGCCTGCAGTTTCCAAAGGTAAGTGCTTGCGGCCGTCACCGCCCTGAAGTGGTGCCCGTGCATAAGTCCATTTATTGCGGCGCGAGGCATACAGTTGCAAAGCGGCGGCGAAAATCGCTTGCCTTTATGCCCAAACTCGCGATTTAATTCGGGCACGGAGATACTCGGCAAGACAAAAGCTCGAGGCCTCCGAGGCCACGCGGCCACCGCCGCGAGTCTCAACGCTCAAATCGCAACAGGAATAGCAGCATGTCCAGTCTCAAGGATCTCCTGGCCCAACGCGCCGCGCTGGATGAACAGATCAATCAAACCCAGGAACGCGAACGCAGCGAAGCCATCAACAAGGTTAAGACGCTGATGACCGAATATGGCCTGTCGATTGCCGACCTCAGCGTGCGCACCCCGAAGCCGGTCAAGGTCTCCAAGGTCGCTGCGAAGTTTCGCAACCAGGCCACCGGTGAAACCTGGAGCGGCCGCGGCCTGCAACCCAAATGGCTGAAGGCCGCGATTGCCGGCGGCGCCAAGCTGACCGATTTCGCCGTTTAATCACTGCGCACCGCTTTGCGCGTGTTTGCACATCTTCAGGGCGGCGGCTGAACGCCGCCCCCTCAAACCAAGGGCCACCTTCGAGGTGGCCTTTTTCATTTGCGGCGGCCACACACCTAAACTCGACCTCGTCACGGGTTGTTCCATACGCAACGCCTGGATACAGGATTCTTCCTGCAACCGCCCCCCCTGACGCAGCGAGGAGATTGCCGCCATGTCTACCGCCGCCAGCGCCACGCCGCCGCCCACCCTTGACCGAGCGCCGGTCGCGACCGGTGGTCGGGGCTGAACATGGCGCCGCACACCAGCTTCAGCGGGACGCTCGACACCCGACCGTCGATATCGACCCTCTCCGGCGCACCGCCCTCCACCCCCCTCCCTCCGGGCCCCCGCCGCATTCAGGATCGCCGCGGGCTGCGGCGCTGGCGCCGCGCCGGCATCGCGGCGCTGACGGGCATCGCGGGTGGCGCGGTCGTCGCGTGGACGCTCAGCGCTGGCGACCTGCCGCCCACGCTTCGCCCGCCGCAACCAGCCGGCGCCATGCCTGCCTCGGAGCTCTTCGCGCCGATGTTGCTGGCCTCGCTGGGCCTGGCGACGCTGTGGCGACTCGGCACCTGGCTGCTGCCAATGGTGATGGCCGGGCTGCTGGCGGGATGTGCACTGCCTCTGCTGGGGCACCCCGAACTGCAGGCGTCGGCCCTGCTCGGCTCGAGCGCCGTGCTTGGCACCCTGGCACTGCCACTGATGGCGGCGCTGCTGAACCGCCGACTGCTGTACAGGCTGGGGATCAGCGGCCGCCTGGCCACCCGCAAGGAGGCGGCCGGCTTCACGTTGCTGGCCGGCCTGGTGGTGCCGATCCTGACGGGGCTGCTCAGCCTGCCCCTGCAGCTGGCCGGTGGGGTGCTGAGGCCTGAGGCTCAGTCGGGGGCGCTCGTGCTGGCCGGGGCCTGGACGCTGGCCCTGCTGAGCACCGGCACGCTGCTGCAGGCCAGCACACTGCAACCGCGACGCCAGGAACGCTGGACCGGCCACCTGATCGCCGCCGCGGCGATGGCAGCGCAAGCCGCAACGTCCTGGCGGCCTGCCAGTTCGGCGGCGCTGCTGGTGCCACACCTGCTACTGTGCCTGCACTCGCTGCAATCGTCGCCTCGCCACAACGCCACGCTCGGCCTCGGTCTGCTGGCACTGTGGGCGCTGGGCACGCCCGCGTCGCCGCTGTCCTGGGTCACTGGAACCCTGATCGCCCTGCTGCCGCTGTGCATCATCGTGCTCAATCAGCGCCAGATGGGCGATCGCGACGCCTGGCGAGGCGCCCTCGACGCCCAGGGCCTCGCGCTGGCGGAATGGCAGTTGCCCGAAGGGCGACGCCATGCCTCGGCCCGTTGGCTGGCGCTGACCGCCCCGATCGACCCGGATGCGCGCGCCGGCAGCGCGCCGCTGGACTGGGTGCGATCCGTTCACCCGCGCGATCGTGAGCCCGTGCGCCGCGCGCTGCGCGAGCTGATCGCGACCCCCGATGACGAACGTGTGGTCATGTCGTTGCGGCTGGCTGCCGACGGCGGCGACTGGCAATGGCACGAACTGCAGGCCCACGCAGCGCAGCGCGACCGTCAGGGGCGCGCTCGCAATCTCATCATCACGCTGGCCGACATGACCTGGCAGCGCACCGCCGAGGACCGCGCGCGCCTGTCTGCCGCACTGTTCCAGGAAGCCGCCGAAGGACTGGCCCTCGTGGACCTGCAGTGGCGCATCGTCGACGCCAACCCGGCGTTCTGCGCGCTGCTGCACGCATCGCGGGAATCGCTCGTAGGCCGCCCGGCCGCGCCGTTGACGGCGGCCAATCTGCAACGCAGCGGCCGCGACCCGGCCGAGCTGCAGGGCCTGATGAACGAAGGCCAGCCCTGGCGCGGCCAACTCAAGGTGGCGCTGGAAGACGGCGGCGAGCATGTCTTCGCGACGCGACTCAGCCCCGTCCCGGAAGCCGCTGGCGCCAACCCGCGCTGGCGCCTGCTGGGGCTGACTGACCTCGGAGAAAGTCTGCGGCAGCAGGAGCAATTGCGCCGCAGCCTGCGCTACGACATCGCGACGGGCCTGCCCAACCGGGACGAATTCGTGCGGCTGATGCAGCAAGCGATGGCAGCCGCCAACCGCGACAACTTCAAGCTCGTGGTGGCCATCATCGACCTCGACGACTTCGGCCGGCTCAACGCCGAACACGGCCAGCTCGTCGCGGACGCCACGTTGCTGCAGTTGAGCAACCGGCTGCAGGCCACCCTTCGCAGCGCCCGCGGCAACTGGCCCGACACGGCCGACCATCTCGCCCGGCTGCATGGCGACGAGTTCGGCGTGCTGCTGCGAGTGCAGCTGCCGGAGGAGGCGCAGCGCGCTGTCGACCGCCTGCTGGGCCAGCTGTCGGCGCCCGTGCCCATGCGGGAGAGCCGCGTCGGCCAGGGCCCCGCGCTTCAAATCGGCGCCAGCATCGGCGCCACGGTCTATCCGCTGGATGACGCCGACCCTGAAACCCTGCTGCGCCACGCCGGGCACGCGCTCTACCGCGCCAAGCATGCCGGCCGGCACCGCGTGCAGTTCCATGACACGACGCTGGACGAGCGCGACGAAGCCGGCCTGCTTGCGACGGCCCGCCTGCAACAAGCCCTCGACGCCGACGAGCTGCTGCTGCACTACCAACCTCAAATCGACCTTCGCACGGGGCTGGTCACGGGCGTTGAAGCGCTGCTGCGCTGGCAGCACCCGGAACGCGGCCTGCTGACGCCCGCACACTTCCTGCCGCAGCTCGAAGCCACCGGGCTGGCAGTGCAGGTGGGCGACTGGGTCATCGAACAAGCCCTGGCGCAAGCGGCGACCTGGCGGCGCGAGGGCTTGAACGGCGGGCGCGGCCTGCCGGTGAGCGTGAATGTGAGCACCCGGCACTTGAATCGCGCTGACTTCCCGCAGCGCCTGCAGGAATTGCTGCAACGCCAGGAAGTCGACATCGCCCGACTGCTGAACCTGGACGTGTTGGAATCCGACGCGCTGGCCGAGACCGCGGCGACGCAGGCGCTCATCCAGCGCTGCATGGACCTCGACATCAGCATCGCGCTGGACGACTTCGGTGCCGGCTACTCCCATCTGGCCTCGCTCAAGCGGCTGTCGGTCGACACGCTCAAGCTGCATCGCAGCTATGTGCAGGGCATGCTGGGCGATGCGCAGGACCTGTCGCTGGTGGAGAGCGTCATCGGGCTGGCCCGCAACATCGGTTGCGCCGTGCTGGCCAAGGGCGTCGAAAGCCGCGCCCATGCCCGCGAGCTGCTGCGCCTGGGCTGCCGCCTCGGCCAGGGCAACGGCATCGCGGCGGCCATGCCGGCCGCCAGCTTGCCGGGCTGGATCCACCACTTCGCGGCCGCCAACTGGGCCGGCCAGTTGAAGGCGCCCACCAAGGCCGGTCTTTAAACTGTCGGGGTGATTCCCCAAGGCTTCATCCACGATCTGCTGGCGCGCGTCGACATCGTCGAGGTGGTGGGCCGCCATGTCGACCTGAAGAAGGCCGGCATCAACCACAAGGGCCTGTGCCCTTTCCACGGCGAAAAGTCTCCCAGCTTCATCGTCAGCCCCAGCCGGCAGACCTACCACTGCTTCGGCTGCGGCGTGCACGGCAATGCCATCGGTTTCCTGATGGAGCACACCGGCGCGAGCTTCGTCGAAGCCGTGGAGGACCTGGCCCAGCAGGTGGCCATGGTGGTGCCGCAGGACGACCGCAGCCCCGAGCAGCGCGAGCGCGCCAAGGCCGAAAAGGAGAAGCAGCACAGCCTCACCGACGTGCTGGCCCGCGCCGCCGAGTTCTACAAGGCGCAGCTGCGCAAGTCCGAGCGGGCCGTCGCCTACCTGAAGGGACGCGGCCTGACGGGGCAAATCGCCGCCCGCTTCGGCCTGGGCTATGCGCCGGAAGGCTGGCGCTCGCTGGCGAGTGGTTTCCCGTCCTATGACGACCCGCAGCTCGTCGAGTCCGGCCTCGTCATCACGCCGGACGCCGGGTCGGGCGAGGAAACGAGCGCCCTAGCCGGCGGCCGAGAGGCGCAATCCAGCAAGCGCTACGACCGCTTCCGCGACCGCGTCATGTTCCCGATCCGCAACGTGCAGGGCGACGTGATCGGCTTCGGCGGCCGCGTGCTGGACCGCGGCGAGCCCAAATACCTGAACTCGCCGGAAACGCCGGTCTTCAGCAAGGGGCGCGAGCTCTACGGGCTCTACGAGGCCCGCACCGCGCTGCGCCAGCGCGGCTATGCACTGGTCGTCGAGGGCTATATGGACGTCGTCGCCCTGGCCCAGCACGGCTTTGGCAACGCCGTGGCGACGCTGGGCACGGCCTGCACGGCCGACCACGTTCACAAGCTCTTTCGCTTCACCGAAAGCGTCGTCTTCAGCTTCGACGGCGACGCCGCCGGGCGGCGCGCGGCGGTGCGGGCGCTGGAGGCTGCGCTGCCCCACGTGACCGAGACGCGCACCGTCAAGTTCCTGTTCCTGCCGTCCGAGCACGACCCGGACTCCTATGTTCGCGATCTCGGCGGGGAGGCCTTCGAGCGCTGCGTGGAGGGCGCCGTGCCGCTGTCCCGCCAGCTCGGCGCGGTCGCGGGCGAAGGCTGCGATCTCGGCACGCCCGAGGGCCGTGCGCGCATGCTCAAGCAAGCCCACCCGCTGTGGAACCTGCTGCCCGACGGTTTGCTGCGCCGCCAGCTGCTGGGCGAGCTGGCACGCCAGGGCCAGATGCCCGAAGCGGAACTGCAGTCGCTGTGGCTGGGGGAGCCCGCGCCCGCTCAGGCCGCTGCCCCGGAGCAAGCGCCCGCCCCAGACGGCCAGCCGGCATGGAAACCCAAGAGCAAGAGCGAGTGGAAGCCCAAAGGGGAATGGAAGCCCAAGGGCGAATGGAAAGGCAAACGCCGCGATGAAGAGCAACGCCCGGCCGGGCCACGCGCCACACCCGTCACACCCACCGACAACGCCGTGCGACTGCTGCTGCAGCACAGCGAGCTGTGGGAGACGCTGGCCGAGGAGGATCGCTCGCTGCTGCACGAACTGCCCGGCACGCATGGCGAGCTCATTCACTGGCTGGAGCGCCACCTCACCCATCATGGCGCCAGCCCATGGGCGGTCATCCAGGCGGGTGTGGCGGCCGACGGCTTCGGCGACGCGCTGGGCCGGCTGGTCGGCCACGTGCAGGCCCTGGGCATCGAGGAATCCGACCCCGCCGGCGACTTGAGCCACGCCGTCTCGCGGTTGCGCGCGCAGACCTCGGCGCCCTTGCCGGGCGGCAGCGGCGCCTCCGACGAAGACCGCCGCCGAGCCCTCGAAGCGCTCGCCCGCACCCGGGAGCGGCACGGCATCACGGCGTCCAAACCGCCCGAACTTTGAATCGACGGCGAATTTCGCAGATAATCTGTCGTTTTCCGCGCGCGTCAACAAGAGTGACGGCAGAGAAATGCCGGACCCGGCCACCCATCGACACTGGGCAACTCATCCAAGAGTTTTGATGGCCAAAACATCCGCCAGCTCTGCATACCAAACGATCACGCCAGCTTGTTCGCGGCACGCCAGGGTCCCTCCACCGCTCGACGGTCGATACCCCGGTGACGAAAGCCACCGCCCCAGCCCCGCCGGTCTTGACGACCCGCCCGGGCAGGCTGCGGTGGCTGCTGCATTTCCGATCTGAACCTTAGAACCTCCCGCGCACCTGCCGAAGGACCTGCATGACCGCCAAGAAGACCGCGACCAAGGCCAGCCCCGCTCCCACCGAGGAGCTGAAGAAGAAGCCCGCCGCCAAGGCTGCGGCCGCCAAGACCGCCAAGGCGGGGGCGGACGAAGACAAGCCCAAGCGCGGCCGCAAGCCCAAGGCTGAGACCACGTCCAAGAAGGCCGGCAAGAAGGAGGCCGACGAGGACGAGGACTTCTCCGACATCGACGCCGAAGTCGAAGGCGAGGAGCCCGAGGTCGAGGAAGCCGCCGCTGCGGAAGACACGCCCAAGGCCAAGCCGCTGCGCATGAAGGTCAGCCGCGCCAAGGAGCGCGCGCTGATGCGGGAATTCGGCCTCGAAGAGACCGCGCTGACCGAGGAAGAAGCCCTCAAGCGCCGCAGCGAGCTGAAGACCCTCATCAAGATGGGCAAGACGCGCGGTTTCCTGACGCATCAGGAAATCAACGACCACTTGCCCGAGAAGCTGGTCAGCGAGGAAATCCTCGAAGCCATCGTGTCCATGCTCAACGACATGGGCATCGCGGTGTACGAGCAGGCGCCCGACGCCGCCACGCTGCTGATCCAGGGCAACACGACGGCCACGTCGACCGAAGAAGAAGCCGAAGAAGCTGCGGAAGCCGCGCTGTCGACGGTGGACTCAGAATTCGGCCGCACGACCGACCCGGTGCGCATGTACATGCGCGAAATGGGCACGGTGGAACTGCTGACGCGTGAAGGCGAAATCGAGATCGCCAAGCGCATCGAAGGCGGCCTGCAGGCCATGATGCTGGCGATCTCGGCGTCGCCGACGACCATCGCCCACATCCTCGAATTCGCCACCAAGATCCGCGCCGGCGAGATGCAGATCTCCGACGTCGTCGACGGCTTCGTCGCCGAAGACGAGGCCGACGACTACGTGGCCGAGGAAGACTTCGACGAGTTCGACGAAGAAGACGACGACGACGGCAACGGAGGCTCCAAGGCCCTGACCAAGAAGCTCGAAGAGCTGAAGAACGCCGCGCTGGTGAAGCTGGACTCGATGTCCGCCTCGTTCGACAAGATGCGCAAGGCCTTCGAGAAGGAAGGCTACAAGTCGGCCTCCTACAACAAGGCCCAGCAGGCCATCAGCAGCGAGCTGATGACCATCCGCTTCACGGTCAAGACCATCGAGAAGCTGTGCGACATCCTGCGCAGCCAGGTGGACGACGTGCGCCGCTACGAGCGCGAACTGCGCAAGATCGTCGTGGACAAGTGCGGCATGCCGCAGGAGCACTTCATCAAGACCTTCCCGCCCAACGCACTGAACCTGCAATGGGCCGAGAAGGAAGTGGCGGCCGGCAAGCCCTACAGCGCCATCCTCGCGCGCAACCTGCCGCCCGTGCAGGAGCTGCAGCAGAAGCTCACGGACATCCAGGCCAAGGCCGTCGTGCCGCTGGATGACCTGAAGGACATCAACAAGAAGATGAACGAGGGCGAGAAGGCCTCTCGTGACGCGAAGAAGGAAATGATCGAGGCCAACCTGCGCCTCGTGATCTCGATCGCCAAGAAGTACACCAACCGCGGCCTGCAGTTCCTCGACCTGATCCAGGAAGGCAACATCGGCCTGATGAAGGCGGTGGACAAGTTCGAATACCGCCGCGGCTACAAGTTCTCGACGTATGCCACGTGGTGGATCCGCCAGGCCATCACGCGCTCCATCGCCGACCAGGCCCGCACCATCCGCATCCCGGTTCACATGATCGAGACGATCAACAAGATGAACCGCATCTCGCGCCAGCACTTGCAGGAGTTCGGCTACGAGCCGGACGCCCCGACGCTGGCCGAGAAGATGGAGATCCCGGAAGACAAGATCCGCAAGATCATGAAGATCGCCAAGGAGCCGATCTCCATGGAAACGCCGATCGGGGACGACGACGACAGCCACCTGGGCGACTTCATCGAGGACACCAACAACACCGCGCCGATCGAGGCGGCGATGCAGTCGGGTCTGCGCGACGTGGTGCGCGACATCCTCGACAGCCTGACGCCGCGCGAAGCCAAGGTGCTGCGCATGCGCTTCGGCATCGAGATGTCGACCGACCACACGCTGGAAGAGGTGGGCAAGCAGTTCGACGTCACGCGCGAGCGCATCCGCCAGATCGAGGCCAAGGCCATCCGCAAGCTCAAGCACCCGAGCCGCTCGGACAAGCTGCGGACTTATCTGGACAATCTGTAAACGCCCCGAAGACCCCGCGAATGAGCGGGGTCTTATCACTTCTGCAACCTTTGGATGCGCACTGCATCACGGAATGCCGGGGTAAACTGAAGCCATGTCGCAGACCGTCACTTGCACCATTCTCTTTGCCGATCTGCGCGGCAGCACCTCCCTGTACGAGAGCCTGGGCAATGCCGAGGCGGCGACGGTCGTCACCCACAGCGTGGCGGTGGTCGCCCGCATCATGGAGGGCCAGGGCGGTCGCGTGATCAAGACGCTGGGCGATGGCCTGATGGCCATGTTCCCGCACCCGGCCGGCGCCGTGCGTGCCGCCGAGGAGGTCCATGACTCGCTCGAGCGGGTGATGGGCTCGGCGCGGCCCTCGCGCAGTCCGGTCATGCGGGTGCAGATCGCGATGGCGCATGGCGAGGTCATCGAGGTGGCGGGCGACTGCTTCGGCGATGCGGTCAATGTCTCGGCCCGGCTGCTCGATCATGCCGGCGACAACGAGACGCTGATCACCTCGCAGACGCTGGCGGTGCTGGCACCCGATGTGCGCGAGCGCTTCCGTCGGCTCGAGCGGCTGCACCTGCGCGGGCGGGTCGAGCCGGTCGAGGTCTGGCGCTTCGAGAGCAAGCGCTCCGGCCCCGATCCGATGTCGACGATGTTCGGCGACACCGCGCCGACCACCGTGCCCGAGGGCATCCGGCTGGTCTGCGAGGGCGTCTCGCGCATTCACACGGTGCGCAACCTGCCGGTCATCATCGGCCGCAGCCACGAGGCGGCCTACTGCCTCGACGACAGCCGCGTCTCGCGCGTGCATGCCCGCATCGAGTGGCACAGCGGCAACTTCCAGCTCACCGACCTGAGCTCCAACGGCACTTACGTGCGCTTCGGCCGCCAGTCCGAGGTGGTCACGCTGCGCCGCGGCGCCTGCACGCTGCATGGCCGCGGGCTGATCTGGCTGGGCGTGAGGCCGAACATCATCAACGCGCCGACCGTCAGCTTCGAGGTCCTGCGCTTCGACGACACCGATCCGCTGCCGCTCTGAGCCGGCGCGCAACGGTCCGGCTCAGGCCGGCTCGGCCACCTTCTCCTCATGCAGCGTGCAGCGGTTGCGGCCGTTGCGCTTGGACTGGTAGAGCGCCTGGTCGGCCTGGTCGATCAGCGCCTCCAGCCCGACGCGGGTCGAGCGGGTGACCGCCACGCCGAAGCTCGAGGTGATCGTCAGCCGCGGATCATGGTCGATGCCGTCGCCGGCGGTGTCCTGCACCAGGCGGCGCAGCGTGTCGGCGATCGCCAGCGCGACCGCCTCCTCGCAGTCCGGCAGCAGCACGCAGAACTCCTCGCCGCCGTAGCGGCAGACCAGGTCGGCCTCGCGCGCGCTGCCGTTGTAGATGCCGGCGACCGCCTTGATGACCTCGTCGCCGATCGCGTGGCCGTAGCGGTCGTTGAAGCTCTTGAAGTGGTCGATGTCGCACATCACCGCGGCGACCGGCCGGCCCTCGAGGTTGCAGCGCTCCTTCAGCGCACCCGCCTGCTCGAAGAAGGCGCGCCGGTTCAGGCAGCCGGTCATCGGGTCGCGCGTGGCCAGGCGGAACAGCTCCTCGTTCTTCAGGCGGATCTGCTCGTGCGCGCCCTGCAGATCCTTCAGCGCGCGCGAGAGCTGCTCGTGCGCACGCTCCAGCGAGGTCTGGTCGGCCAGCACCACCAGGCAGCCCTCGGCGCCCTTGCGGCGGCGCAGCCGGCGCTCGCCCGGGTTGTCCAGATCCTGGCCGAGCGGAGCGCAGCTCACCAGCAGAATGCGCGCCCGGCTGCCCTCGCCGATCACCATGCGGATGCGCTCGACGCCCACCGACCTTTCCAGCGCCATGCGCCAGGGCAGTGGGCGCGACGGATCGTCCTGGCGCATCGCGGCGAAGACCGCGATGTCCTCGATCTGGCGGCCGATCGAGACATCGCGTCGGCCGGTGATCTGCGCCACCGCCTCGTTGACCAGCAGGATGCGGCCGTGCTCGTCCAGGATCATCACGCCCTCGGTCAGCGAGTTGTAGGCCGAGCGCACCCGCCCCGGCACGGCGCCGCTCGGATCGAGCTGGTTCAGCACCCGCCCCAGATACAGGCGCAGCAGCACCGCCATGCCCAGGAAGCACAGCAGCGGCCACAGCGTGCTCATCGTCAGCAGCCGCCCGGGCCAGCCCTCGCCGGGAATCGGCTGCCACTGCAGCTCCAGCGCGCCCCAGTCGCGGCCCTGCAGCTGCACCGGCACCGCCAGATGCATGCGGGCCGCGTCGCCTGCAGGCTGCAGGATGCCGCTGCCCGCCACCGGCTCGGCGCCGGCCGGCCGCAGCACGATCGCCAGCGCCTGCGTCTCGCGGCGCCGGAAGGCATCGAGCATCTGCTGCACCTCGCGCTCGCCCAGCCGGGTGGCGGCCACCATC